>WNFJ01307176.1_pt2 | contig 14463 bp, 17 predicted proteins | sample 5400461 | NCBI WGS metagenome assembly WNFJ01 (sample SAMN13153349, study PRJNA577476) | soil metagenome | isolation source: 115 cm saprolite on Douglas fir-dominated hillslope | place: USA:California | collected 2013-09-17 | reverse complement strand
CTCTTCCTGGTTTTCGGCATGCTCACCGCGCTCGCCGTGAATCACCCGCTCACCCGCTGGAAGGCCTTCTGGCGCGTCGCGCTGATCGTGCCCTGGGCCGTCCCCAGCTACATCACGGCGTTCATCTGGAAGTTCTTCTTCAACGAGCAGTTCGGAACGTTCAACCAGCTGCTGCGGGCGGTCTTCGGACCGCACGCCGGGCTGCCCTGGCTGAGCGATCCGAACTGGGCGTTTGGTTCGATCGTGGTCGCGAATGTCTGGATGTCGTACCCGTTCTTCATGGTGGTGCTCCTCGGGGCGCTCCAGAGCATCCCCTCGGAATTACTCGAAGCCGCTGCGATCGATGGCGCCAATGCATGGCAGCGCTTCTGGCGGGTGACGCTCCCGCTCCTCAGGCCGGCAATCCTCCCGGCCGCCGTCCTGAGCGCGATCCTCACCTTCCAGGTCTTGAATACCGGCTACCTGATCACCGAGGGCGGTCCTTTCACCAGCGCATTGAAGCCAGGCGCAACCGAGTTCGTCATGATCTACGCCTTCCGGCAGGCGTTCCAGCTCTTCCGCTTTGGCTACATTGCGGCCTTTGCCGTTGTCATCTTCGGCCTGCTGTTCGCGGTCACCATGTTCAGCCTTCGGTTTACGCGCCTCGTCGCCGAGGAGGCCCGATGAGAAGAGGGAGGCTCGCGACAAGCCTGATGATCCACGGATTCCTGTTCGGGATGCTCATCATCGCGCTCTTCCCCGTCTTCTTCGTGCTCCAGGCGGCGGTGCGCCCGGGGCAATCGCTCTACGCCCTGACGCTCAGTCTCTGGCCGAGCCATCCAACGCTCGACAATTTCAAGTACATCTTCACCCAGATCCCGTTCCCGGTGTGGCTGCGCAACAGCCTCGTGGTCTGTGGCGCCACCATGGTCGCGGGACTGGTGGGCTCGGCCACGGGGGCGTACGCGCTGTCGCGGTTTCGCTTCGCCGGCAAGCGGATGACGCTCATCCTGCTACTGGCGATCCAATCGTTTCCGACGGTACTGGCCCTGATCCCGATCTACATAATCCTTCGGCTGGTGCACCTGGTCGGGACCCCCTTCGGGCTCATCCTCGCCTACGTCTCGGTGGCCCTCGTCTTCGCGGCCTGGAACCTGAAGGGATATTTCGACACCATCCCGCACGAGCTCGACGAAGCCGCGTTGATCGATGGCTGCACGCCGACCCAGGCCTTCCTTCGGATCACGCTGCCGCTTGCCGTGCCGGCGCTGGCGGTCACTGCGCTGCTGATGTTCATCACCGGCTGGAACGAATGGGTCATGGCGCAGACGCTGCTCTCGGATGAGAACAACTACACCGTCCCGGTCGGCTTGTGGGGCTTGCAAAACGACTACCGGATTCCCTGGGGCTACTTTGCATCGGCAGCCTTGATCGTGTCCATCCCGATCATGATCCTGTTCCTCCTCCTCCAGCGGTACTTCCAGTCGGGTCTCACGGTGGGCGGGGTCAAGGGGTGAGCCGGGTCACGATCCTTGACGTCGCCAAGGCAGCGCGTGTCTCGCCAACGACGGTGTCATTCGCGTTCAACCAGCCGGACCAGCTAAGTGAGGCGACGCGGACGCGCGTGTTGGCGACAGCCCGCCGGCTCGGGTACACACCGCACCCGGCCGCCCGCTCGCTTTCGATGCGGCGAAGTGGCTCGGTTGGCCTGCTCATCCCGCAGTCGCTCGAGACGGTCTTCGCCAACCCGTTCGTCGGAGAGCTGATCCAGGGCATCGGCGGGGTCTTCGCCGAGCACAACTTGACGCTGCTGTTGGTGCCGCCGTTGAACGGCTCGCTGGAAAGCGCGATCGCAGGTGCGGCGGTAGATGGGTTCATCAGCCTTGGCCTCAATGCCGGTGACCGTACCGTCGAGACCTTGCGGCGGCTGGATCTTCCATACGTGCTTCTCGACGCTGACCCGCCCGCGGGAAGCCCCGCCGTCAACGTCGATGACTTTGGTGGCGCGGCACTGGCGGCCGACCACTTGCTATCGCTGGGGCATCGGTCGATCGCGATCGTCGCCCTCGGTCCGGCGCGGGGTGAGCAAGCCCACAAGGGCGTAGGAGCCCGGCGCCTGGCCGGCTACCGCCAGGCGATCAAGAAGGCGGGGGTGCCCGCACCTACGCTCGATGCCGCGGGGGCCACGTATACCGCGGGCGCCGAAGCCTTTCGGCGGCTCTGGGCGAGCCGTCGCCGCCCCACGGCTGTGCTGGCAATGAGCGATATGGCCGCTATCGGCGTGATGGCGGCCGCCCGGCAGGCCGGGGAAGTGATCGAAATCAAGACGCCCGAGTCGGAAGGGACACTCGCTGCCTAACCCCCCACCCCGACCCTCCCCCGCAAGGGGGGGGAGGGGGATTCGTGCTTATCCCACTGTCGGGCAAAGCGGTCCATTCGCCCAAGCCCCTACGGATCGAACTCATCGCTCGGGGAACGACGGCATAACGCCACGCCGCTTAGCCGTCAACCGGGTGGCTGACCTCTGCGCCAGCTCGGCCGAACGTGGCCTCGATGCCGCGGACGTCGCGCTCATCGTCACGTAGCACATTGATGTCGACGTAGCCGAATCGCGCGAGGTCGTCGCTCAACGCGCGCGCCTGGTCACCTCCCAACTCGAGCAGAAGGCCGCCGCCGCGGCGGAGGAAGCGCGGGCTACCCCGCAAAACGCGACGGAGGATCTCGGTGCCGTCAGGACCGCCGTCGTAGGCCAACGGCGACTCGAAGATGAAGGTATCGCGCTGCAGTAGCGGCAAGGCGGGCGTCGGCACGTACGGCACGACCCCGACGATGACGTCGACGCGCCCTTCGAGCGTGCGCGGCAGCGGGGCGAACAGGTCGCCGTGGTAGACCTCCGCGCCGTTCGCGGCCGCGCAGGCGACAGCACGCTCGTCGACGTCGCACGCAACGATACGGGAACCCGGGCGCTCCCGGGTCAAGATTCGGGCGATCGCTCCGGACCCGGTGCAGAGATCGATCGCGACACCGTTCGCTGGAAGCCGCTCGACCGCGCGACGCGCGAGCGCCTCGCTCTGCCAGCGTGGAACGTAGACGCCGGGATCGACACGGATCTCCACGCCGCAGAACGAGACCCGCCCCGTGATCCAGGCGAGTGGCTCGCCGGTGAGGCGACGTTTGACGAGCGAGTCAAGAAGCGCAACATCGCCGGCAGCACACGTGAGGAGCTCGTCCGCCTCCTCTTCCGCCGCGATAAACCCGGCGACCGAGAGCCGAGAGGCAAGCGCGTCGCGGCCTTCGCGCATTGGCAGTCTGGCCGTCGCGCGATTAGTCGACTTCGAACATGACGTCGTCGATGTAGCAGTACATCCAGTTCTCGCCGCGCTCCAACGACTTGACGATGGGGTGCCCGGTGGCGTGGAAGTGTTTGGTCGCGTGCTTATTCTTCGACGAGTCGCAACAGCCGACGTGCCCACAGCTTTCGCAGAGCCGGAGGTGCACCCAGGTGTCCCCCATCTTCAGACATTCCTCGCAGCCATTCGTTCGCGGGCGTGGATTGCGAATCGACTCGAGATGCGTGCAGACCTGTGTCGTGGCCATTGATGCCTCCTTCCCGTCAGGCGGGGGTTGCCAGCTGGTCGGCAGCCTCGAATTGCCGATGATAAAGACGCGCGTACAGTCCACCCCGCTTGAGCAGGTCCGCATGTCGCCCTTGCTCGACGACCTCACCGTGGTCCATCACCAGGATGATGTCGGCAGCGAGGATGGTCGAGAGCCGGTGCGCGATTACCAGTGAGGTCCGACCGGTAAAGAGGGGCCGCAGCGCCACCTGGATGAGGTGCTCGGACTCGGAGTCGAGGTTGGAGGTCGCCTCATCGAGGATCAGCCCCCGCGGGTCCTTGAGGATGACGCGGGCGATCGCGACCCGCTGTTTCTCGCCGCCGCTGAGCCGGTGGCCCCGTTCCCCAACCACCGTGTCATAGCCCTCCGGCAGGGAGGCGATGAAGTCGTGGATGTAGGCGGCCTTGGCCGCCGCGATCATCTCTGCCTCGGTCGCATCGGGCCGGGCGTAGAGCAGGTTATCGCGGATCGAGGCGTGGAAGAGGAAGGTGTCCTGGAAGACCATGCCGATCTGGCGGCCCAGCGACTCGAGCGAGAGATCACGGACGTCGTAGCCGTCCATGCGGACCGCGCCGAGCTGTGGATCGTAGAACCGAGGGAGCAGGTTGGTGATCGTGGTCTTGCCCGCCCCGGTGGGGCCGACCAGCGCAGCCAGCTGACCCGGCTCGATCTTGAAGGAAACGTCCTTGAGCGCCGCTCGGTCGCTGGTGCCGTAGCGGAAGGTCACCCCATCGAACTCGACCTGGCCACGCGCGTGCTCGAGGCGGACCGCCTCCGGTTTCTCATCGATCACGATTGGAAGGTCCATGTACTCGAAGATGCGCTGGAAGAGGGCCAGTGAACCAACGACATTGACCTGCAGGTTCGCGAGCGAGCCCACCGGGCCGTAGAGGCGTCCCAGCAACACGGTCGCGAAGGTGACCACAGTGCCCAGCGATTCCTGGCCGGTCACGACGAGGTACCCACCGAACAGCCAGAGGACCGCCGGACCGGCGGTCCCGAGCACGCCCATCAGCATGAAGAACCAGCGTCCGATCATCGACTGCCGGATGTTGAGCAGACGAAGCTCGTCGTTGAGCTTCCGAAAGCGGAGCGTCTCGGCATTCTGCTTGACGAACGCCTTCACCAGCTGCATCCCCGAAATCCCGAGGGTCTCCTGCATGTAGGCGGTCATCTCCGAGAGCTTTCCCTGCGTGGCCTTGCGCGCCTGGAAGGTTGCCTTGCCGACCTGACGGGTCGGCAGGAGGAAGGCCGGCAGCACGAGAAGGGCCGCGATTGTGAGCCTCCAGTCGAGCGCGAACATGAGGACGACGGTGCTGGCCAGGATGACCACGTTGTTAACCAGGCTGAAGATGGTGTCGGAGACCACGCTCTGCACGCCGTTGACGTCGTTGCTCAGCCGGGACATCACGTCGCCGGTCCGGGTGGCGGTGAAGAACGCGATCGACTGCTTGAGCACGCGATCGAAGAGCTGGTTGCGGAGGTCGAACATGATGCTCTGGCTGATGCGGTTGCTGAAATAGGACTGCAGCACGCCGATCAGGCCGCCGAGAAGCGATGACCCGACCAGGATTCCGATCAGGACGGCGACGTACCCAAACGCGCCGTGCCGCCCGGTCAAGTAGTTGATGAGGTCGCGGGTGACGATCGCGGGGACCAGCCCCAGCGCCGCCGTCGCGCCAATGCAGGCGAGGACGACCAGCGAGAGCGGCCAGTAGGGGATGAAGTAGCTGAAGACGCGCCGCAGCAGCGGCCACTCCACCTTGACCCCCGGTTCGGGCTCGTGAAAACCCCCGTGCCACCAATACATAGTGGTTAGCCTACCCAGCCGCGGGCGTATTCGAACGAATCAGCTACCAGGCACTTCCCCGAGGGTGACCGGGACGTCGGTGAGCTCGCCCGCGCGGACCACGCCGAACTGGTGCACCGAATCGGCCTCGAGCGCGCGCAGTGTCGTGACCAGGGCATCCAGGCGCCCGAGTAGGGGATCGCCGTCCACCGTGACGAGTGTGTCACCCTGCAACAGACCCGCTTTGTGGGCTGGCCCATCTGGTTCGACCGTGACGACGAGGAGCCCATTTTCCTGTCCGAGGCGCCCCGCGAGCGCCTCGCTCAGCCTGATCGGTTGCACGCCGACGCCGAGATAAGCACGACGAATCCGGCCGTGGGTCCGCAGGCTTTCAGCCACCTTCTCGGCGGCTTCCACCGGAAGCGCACGGGTGAGGCCGCGCCCGAAGTTCCAGCTGTTGATACCGATGACGCGGCCCTCGGCGTCGACCAGCGGGCCTCCGGAGAAGCCCGGCAACAGCTCGGCGGTCGTCTGGATCAGCGTGTTGATCTGCCCGCCCCTCCAATTCCGGAATTGACCGGAGAAGCCGCTGACGATCCCGAACGTGACTTGCCGTTCGGCGATGCCGCCGCCGAGCGCCAGGACGATGTGACCCGATCGGACGTCCGCCGACCTACCACGCGCGGCGGGCGCTCCTTTCAGCCCCTCCGTTCTCAGCAGGGCGAGGTCGGTGCCGGGATCACGACCAACCACGGATGCCTTCACGGTCGTCGGTGGACCGGTCACCAGGATCTCGTCCTGCTCGATGACGTGATCCGCCGTGAGGACGAGGTTGTCGGCCCAGATGATGCCGGTAGCCGGCCGGCCGCGGCGACCATCGACCCGGACGACGCTGGGACTGAGGCGTCCGACAAGCTCGGCGATTTCGCGCGAAAGATCGGACAGCGTTGCCATGCCCTTACGCTATCGCCTCGCTCGGTCGGCGCCATCACCCAGACACCCGGGGAACAAGCCGCCCGTTAGGGCAGGTGTCGGGTTTTGGTCAGGCGATGTGTGCCGCGACTTCTTCGTGACAATCGGGGCACTCTTCTTCAGGTCCGGGGGCGTGGCCGGCGTGTTTGGACTCCATCGGATATTGCGCCGCGCGCCACGCCGCCAATCCACCGCGGAGCGCCCAGGCTTGCCGGCCCTGCTGTCGGAGAAATTGCGCCACACGGGCGCTGGTTCCCTCGTCGGGTCAGGTGCAATACGCGATGATGTCGCGATCCGGGGGGAGCGACTCGAAGTATTTGGCGATGTCGGCCACCGGCCGGGCGGCCTGGAGGCCGCGGATGATGGGCTCGGGCGGGATGCGGATGGCTCCGGGAAGTCGGTGGCTGACGGCCGGGTAGACGAGCGAGCTCGTCACATCGAGCGCGACGGCCTCACCGGCGTCCAACTTCGCTTTGGCAGAAGCCGGATCGATGCGCGGCGCGAGGATCATCGGCGCGGCTCGGGCGGCGCCTCCGGCAACAGCCAGGGCAGCGCTTCGGCCATCGGTCGCACCAGCGTGACGTATTGCTCATGGCTGAGCCGGTCGCGGGCTAGGATCCCAAGCGCGGCGCCGAGTAGCGCGCGCTCGCCCTTGTGTCCCATATCGCCGTGCTCGGCCTTCCACGAAACAAGGGAGGTCCGGCCTTCGGTGAGGTCCAGGATCCGCTTGCGGGCGTCATCCCATGCCTGATCGCGATTGGTCTGCTCGAGGATGCGGAGGGCGGCTCGCTCCGCGTCCCGGAAACGCTGCATTGCGGCGGGATCCTCGTGGCGGTCCCAACCCCAGGCCGCGCGCTCGATGCCGGCCGGTGACAGCACTCGAGCGTCCGTCAGCAGCCGGTCGAGCCCTTCCTCGTGGGATCCATAGCCGTATCCCTCGGCGTCAACTGCCATGGCTAAACCAGGATCCAGCCTAACCCAATCGCTCGCGCGACGGCTTCGGCACGCGAGCGGGCATTCAACTTGCCCAGCACGGCGCCGGCGTGAAATTTCACGGTGTGCTCGCTGATCTGCAAGCGGCGCGCGATCTGTCGATTCGTCAACCCCCGCGCCATCCACTGCAGCACCTCGAGTTCGCGGGGCGTGAGCGCTTCGGCGGGTGCCTGGCGCGCCGGCTCGATCCGCTCCTCCTGCGGCAGCAGCGTGGCGAGGTCCTGGCGCGCAATCGTCACGAGCCCTCGTGCCGAGGATCGCAATGCAGCCGCGAGCGTTTCGGCGTCGACCGCAGCAGGCAGCAACGCCGATGCGCCGAAGGTCAGGGCTTGTGAGACCGCGCCATGGTCACCCGCCAGGGCGACGATCGGCAGACCCGGTTGGGCCGTCGCGAGTCGGGCGATCGCGTCGAGGTCCTCGGGCTCGCCATCGCCCGCATCGAGCAGCACCGCATCGGGGAGCAGCTGACCGGCGAGCGATGCGGCTTCGGCGACACCAGTCGCCCCGACGATCTTCATGCCGGTCATCCCCTCGACGAGCACCGCCAGTCCACCGCGTGCCAGCGGATTCGCGGAGACGATCAATACCCGAAGATCCGCCATGACCATAGTTGTACCCAAGGATCTCACGCAGCCTCATCCGGCAGCCAATCTCGAGTGAGAAAGAGCCAGAACGCCAGGCCCGCATAACGCCCGTAACGCTTGAAGCGGCGCTCGATCGTCCGATCGCTGACCGGGCGCTTCCGGCCGAGCAGCCGAGCGTACGTCGGGCGAGTCCAGGAATCGAGGATGAGCCGGTCGTATCGACCCAGCATCAGCATGATGTGCGCCGCGGCGTAGGGCCCAACACCAGGCAGCGCCTGCAGCCGAACGTCTACCTCCTCGTCCGGCAGATCATCGTGCGAGGAAGTTGCGAGCGCCTCGAGGTCGACGCGACCTTTGGTCACGGAGGTGGCGAGTGCCTTCAGATAGGGACCGCGATAACCGGCGCCCGCCACCTTCTTATAGAAGGACGGAGGCGCCGCGGCCATCGCCGCCGGTGTCGGGAAGGCGCGCCCATAGGGACTGTCCGGCGGCGCACCCGGCGCTTTCTCTCCCAGGTGCTGGACCAAAGCGTTGACCATCCGGGTGGTCCCGCCCCACGAGGTATTGGTGGTGCAGATCGTCTTGACGACGTCCTCGAAGACAGTCGGACTGCGGACCATCCGGCCCGCGCCGGTAAGGACCCAGGCGAGATCGCGGTCGTCGGCGGCCACGGCGTAAAAGGGCGTCAGGTCAACATCGAGGCTGAGGACGTGGCGAACCTGGGCCATCACGGCGGCGCCAACCTGGGGCGTCAGCGATTGACCCGTGACCGAGATCAGCCCGTGGCCGGGGCTGGCCTGGGCGATCGTCAACGTGCGGGCGCCGATCCCGGCCAATGGCACTGTGATTTCGAAGGTCCAGGCTTTCTGATCGAGCCGCATCGGGGGCAGCTCCGCGATCCCATGAGAGAGGAAGACGCGCCGAAGGTCGATCACCTCGCCCGCCGGGCCGACCAGCGGGAATTCGAGGGAGGGGACTATTGATGGAGCTGAAAGCTCAATCACTCAAGCTCGCGAGATAATCCAGCGCCGCCAGGTATCCCTCGAAGCCGAGGCCCGAGATCACGCCTTTCGCCGACGCGGCCGTCACCATCCGATGCCGCTCCGGGTCGCGGGCGAAGACGTTAGAGATATGGACTTCGACGACCGGTTTTCCCGAGCCGCGGAGCGCATCTGCGAGCGCCAGGCTGTAGTGCGACAGCGCCCCCGGGTTGATGATGATGGCGTCGCTTGCCTCGCCCTCCTTCTCGATCCAGTCGATCAGCTGCCCCTCGTGATTGGACTGGAGGAAGGAAAGCTCGAAGTCAAGCTCGCGGGCGCGTTCGGTGAGGAGCTTTTCCAGGTCCGCGAGGGTCTGCGTGCCGTAGACCTCCGGCTCGCGCTTTCCGAGCGTGCCAAGGTTCGGACCGTTGAGCACGAGGACCTTCACGCGGGTAGGACCTCTGCCAGCGCTGCCTCGACCAGAGACGGATCGACCGAGTGGCCGTACTCCGCCCGCCCGATCTCGCGAAGCAGGACCCAGCGGAGCACGCCGGCCCGCGACTTCTTATCGTGGCGCATCGCGTCGATCAGCTTCGCATGCGCGACGGCCGGGCGCTCGGCGAGCAGACCGGCATCGCGCAAAAGGGCGTGCTGCGCCGCGACGCTCTCCGAGGCGCAGGCACCCATCCGCATACTGATCAGCGCCGCCACCTCCATCCCCCACGCGACCGCCTCGCCGTGTCGGAGCTTTCCAAATCCCGCGGCGCGTTCCAGGGCGTGGCCAACGGTGTGCCCGTAATTGAGGATGGCGCGAGCACCATTCTCCTGAGGATCTTCGCCGACGACGGCGGCCTTGATCGCGATCGCGCGACCGACTGCCTCGCGCACCGCCGCCGGTTCGCGCTGCAGCACGGCCGGCAGGTTGGCCGTGAGCCAATCGGCGAATAACCGGTCGGCAATGATGGCGGCCTTGATGACCTCGGCCAGCGATGCTCGGTAGTCTGCGTCCGGGAGGGTCTCGAGGTAGGCGAGGTCGCAGAAGATCGCCGATGGCTGATGGACAGCGCCGACGAGGTTTTTCCCAGCCGGGAGATTGATCGCCGTCTTGCCCCCGATGCTGCTATCGACCATGGCGAGCAAAGTCGTTGGAACCTGCAGGTAGCGGATCCCCCTCATCCAGGTCGCCGCCGCGAAGCCAGCCACGTCGCCCACTGTGCCGCCACCCAAAGCGATGAGGGAGCCCTGCCGATCGAGGCTAGCGGCCGCCAGCGCGTCATAGATGCCGGCCAGCACCCCGAGTTCTTTGGCGGCCTCGCCAACAGGCACCAAGTGCAGCCGCGCGGTGATGCCGGCAGAGGCCAGCGCATCGATCAGCGGCTGCGCGTGTTGCTCCGCAATCACCTTGTCAGAGACGATGAGGACGCCCCCACCCTGCCCTCCCCCGTGAACGGGGGAGGGAAAATCCGCGGTCGTGCCACCCTGCCCTCGCCCGTGCACGGGGGAGGGATTGAGTTTGCGCAGGGCACCCGGGACCAGGTGTGTGAGGCCGTAGCCAACCGTCACCTCGTGTGGGGAGCCAGGGACATCTATAAGGATGCGCTGCAGCCCCCCGCCCGACAGCCGGTTGTGGACCCGTTCGGCAATTTCCACCGGGTCGATGCCATCGGTCTTGATGACCAGGTCGGCCTCCAGGTAGCGAGGTAACCGACTCGGCAGCAGCGAGGCGATGACGGACGGTGCACCCGCCTGCAGCAGTGGGCGATCGGTCGATCCGTTCAGACGGCGGGCCAGCTCAGCGGGCTCGGCCATGAGCGCCACGACCGTGTTACCGCTACGGATGCGGACCCAATTATCCTCGGGTATCGGCGCGCCGCCGCCGACGGCGACCACCGAGCCGTCGCCCGCCAGCGCGCGTTGCAGGCAGCGCGACTCGCGCTCGCGGAACCCGGCCTCGCCTTCGCTGGAAAAAATCTCGGCCACCGACTGCCCCGCCTCCGCCTCGATCACGTCATCGAGGTCCACGAACGGCCTGCCGAGTCGTTGCGCCAAATGGGGGCCCACGGTCGACTTGCCGCTGCCCATGAAGCCGACGAGGACCACGTTGTTCAGCGGCGCATCTCCTGCAGGTAGCCCTCGACATTGCGATGGAGCTCCGCCATCGAGTCACTCCCGAACTTTTCGAGCAGCACGCCCGCCAGGACCAGGGCAACCATGGCCTCCCCCACCACCCCGGCGGCAGGCACGACGCAGATATCGCTGCGCTCGTAATGGGCCCGGGCCGGTTCCTTGGTCTTGAGGTCGACGGTGGCCAGTGGCTTGAGCAGTGTCGAGATCGGCTTCATGTACCCATGGACGACTAGCGGCTCGCCGTTGCTCACGCCGCCGGTCAGTCCGCCGGCGCGATTGGTCTCGTGCCTCAGACGGCGATTGTCGTAGACGGGCACGTCGTGCACCTGCGAGCCCGGCAGGCCCGCTCCTTCCACCCCGTCGCCGATCGCGACCGCCTTGCAGGCGGGGATGCTGACGATCGCCTGCGCGAGCAAGCCATCAAGGCGGGTATCCCATTGCCGGTAGCTGCCCAGGCCGGGCGGCACGCCCTCGGCGATCACCGTGAAGACGCCACCGAGCGTATCGCCGCGTTCGCGCGCCGCATCGATCGCGCGGACCATGGCCTCCCCGGCCGCCCCATCCGGAGAGCGGACCGCCGAGGATTCAACCTCTTCCCAGGGGATCGGCGAAGGCAGGCCGGCCTCGATGGCGCCGATGGACCGCGTGTAGCTGCGCACCTTCATGCCGAATTCGCGGAGCAGCAGCTTCGCCACGCCGCCCGCCGCCACGCGCGCCGCGGTCTCGCGAGCGCTGGCCCGCTCCAGCACGTCGCGGGCGTCGTCGGCGCCGTACTTCAGCATGCCGGCAAGGTCGGCGTGGCCCGGCCGAACGCGGGTGATCGGCTTGCGCTTGACCTCGTCGGCATCAACCGCCATCACCTGGCGCCAGTTGTCCCAGTCTCGGTTCGCGATCTCGAGCGTGATCGGCGAACCGAGCGTCAAACCGCCGCGAACGCCGGCCACGATGTGGGCGGTGTCGTGCTCGATCGCCATCCGGCCACCGCGGCCATGACCGCCCTGCCGCCGAGTAAGGTCATGGCCCAGGTCGTCTTCGCGCACCGTCAACCCGGCAGGCACGCCGTCGAGGATGACGGTCAGCCGTTCGCCGTGCGACTCGCCGGCAGTAAGCAACCGGAGGGTCATGCCGGCACCGTCTCGCGATCCAGCGCCGCGCGCATTGCGTCAACGGGAGCTTTCCTGCCGGTCCATATCTCGAAGGACGCAGCACCCTGGTACAACAGCATGGCCCGACCCTCAGCCGACCGGCGGCTGCGCAGGTCGAAGACGCGTTGGTCCGGTCGGATCCAGGAAGCGGGCGGAAGATCCGCAGGCGTCGCGTTGACGACCAGGTCCACCATCGCGACCATTTCTCGCATCTGATTCATGTCGACCGGCCCGCCGCGCTCGATGCCGAGATCCTGGCAAAGGCGTCGTGCCTGCTCGAGATTCCGCGCGATTACCCAGACCTCGGCAGTCGGTTGCAGCGCAGCGGCAACTGCCCGGGCGGCGCCGCCAGCGCCGATGATCGCGACGCGCCAGCCCCCACCCTGCCCTCCTCCGCGAGCGGGGGAGGGATCATTTCCTCGAGTCTCCCCGGCGAGGGGAGAGGGTAATTGTTCGGCGAGAGCGTGCTGGAATCCGAGGACGTCGGTGTTCCAACCCTTCAGCCTCGCAGCGTGGCGACTGATGGTGTTGACCGCGCCGATGCGCGCGGCCGGCGGATCCAGTTCATCAAGGAACTCGATGACCGATTCCTTGTGCGGGATCGTGACATTGGCACCGATGATGCGCTCGTCGCTCCGAATCTCCGCCATCGCGCCGCCGATGTCGGCACGACTCACCTCGCGAAGCACGTACTCGCAATCGATACCGAGCGCCTTGAAAGCGGCGTTTTGCATTACTGGTGAGAGGCTGCGGGAAACCGGATCGCCCAGGAGGAGCACGGAGTTCACGGCCCCCACCCTACCCTCCCCCGCAAGCGGGGGAGGGAAAAAAGCGCCCCCACCCTACCCTCCCCCGCAAGCGGGGGAGGGAAATTGATCGATCAGGATTCATGGGTCAAGTCCTGCAGTTGCGCAAAGAAGTTCGGATAGGAGACGGCGACGCAGTCCGCTTCCTCGATCGTGGTCGGGCCCGACGCCGTCAGCGCGGCAACTGCCAGGGCCATCGCAACCCGGTGGTCGCCGTGGGACTCGACGGTGGTGCCGTTCAGCGGCGTTGGTCCCTTGATGCTGACGCCATCGGGGCGCTCATCAACGACGGCACCCATCCGTCGAAGGCCATCGGCCATGGTGGCGATCCGGTCGCTCTCCTTGACGCGCAGCTCCCCGGCGCCGTCGATGGTGGTCGTGCCTTCGGCCTGCGTCGCCAGGACCATGAGCGCTGGGACCTCATCGATGGCCGCCGCCACGTCGGCGGCACCGAGGACAACGGCCCGCAGCCCGTGGCCGGTCACCGTCACCTGGCCGCACGGCTCGATATCCGCAGTGGGCTCCTCAAGCTTGACCTCGGCGCCCATCGACCGCCGATGTCGCCGATGATCACCGACCAGCCAGGCCGCAGGGCCGCAGCCGCCATCCAGAACGCGGCTGACGAAAAATCGCCAGGGACCGACAGCTCGATCGGCCGCAACGGCTGATGCGACGGCCTGATCACGATCCCCTCGACGGTCGCGCTGACGTCCGTGCCCATGGCCCGCAGCAGGCGTTCGGTATGGTCGCGCGTTGGAGTCGGTTCGACGATGGTGGTCGGACCGCTGGCGGAGAGCCCCGCCAGCAGCAGCGCACTCTTGACCTGGGCGCTCGCCACCGGGAGCGTGTGGCGCCGGCCCTGGAGCGACGTGCCCGTCACCACCACCGGTGCGCGACCCTCCCGCGATTCGATTTTGGCGCCCATGATCCTCAGCGGCTCGATCACCCGGTCCATGGGGCGGCGGCGGAGCGAGGCATCGCCGTCGAGAGTCGCGGATACCGAGCTTCCAGCCAGCACACCGAGCAGCAACCGGATCGTGGTCCCCGAGTTCGCGCAGTCCAGCGGCCCATGCGGGGTGGCGAACGACGCCAGCCCTGCGCCACGGATCCGTGCCGTGCCGCTGCTGCGCAGGATGTTGGCGCCAAGCGACCGGAGGCAGCCGACCGTCGCCAGGACATCCTCGCCATCGGGAAGCCCGTGGACCCAGCTTTCGCCCTGAGCCAGGGCGGCCAGCATCAGCGCTCGGTGAGCAATCGACTTATCGCCGGGAACGGTCAACTCACCGGCGACTCGTGTGGCCGGCGCGACGATTTGGGCGGTTTCGACCTCAGCGCGAGGCATGCACGCCCTCCTGAAAGAGCTCGCCCACACGGTCGCCGCTCTCGATGCGCTCGCGGTAATCGTGCAAGACTTCCGCGAAGCGATCGATCGCCTCGACCAGCGGGCCCCGGTTTGTCGTGGTGATGTCC
>WNFJ01064682.1_pt1 | contig 14463 bp, 17 predicted proteins | sample 5400461 | NCBI WGS metagenome assembly WNFJ01 (sample SAMN13153349, study PRJNA577476) | soil metagenome | isolation source: 115 cm saprolite on Douglas fir-dominated hillslope | place: USA:California | collected 2013-09-17 | reverse complement strand
GCATGTTCCCGGCTCGAGTGCCGAGCAGGAGCAGTTGATTTAGCTCGTAAGCTCCGATCCGACCACCGTGATTGCCCAAATCTGTTCGTCTGAAAGCCCTGCCCGCCTAAGTCCCATGACCTCGTCCCGAGTCAACGGTCGCGTCGGTCGGTTACTCATGAACCTCGTCTTGGTTCGTCTCGGTTTCCCGCCGGCGATCATCCAGAAGCGCAACCGAGAGCGCTATCTCGACGCCTTGAATCGTGCCGACCGTGACGATCCGGGACAGCTCGGCGAAATCGTCGCACGAGCGGTCCTCGACAACCTGAGCCGATTTGTCTTGCCAGCGGTTGCTGGGCCCGCAAAGCTGGTGCCTTTGGAAGCGTTGGCCACAAAGGATCTGTCAGTCAGGGCTCTGCGTAACGCCGCGCAACGCTGTCGCCTGAAAGCAATTCGAGCAGAGGACGGCTCATGGCGGAGCAGCAGAAAATGGGTTGACTAATATCGCCATGATCGCTATGCAACGCTGCGAATGCCGAGGAAACGAGGCGCTTCTAGCGGGAGGGAATCGAATTGAGAGTCGCGACTAACACCCGCATCTGGACCGACGAGGAGCACCAGCCGTACTCGTTGGAGGCACAAGAACTCGGCGCGCAGATCCGCGAGCTTCGATGCCGCGAAGAAGAGCTCGAGTTGGCGTCGAGCCAGAGCAGCTCGATCCAGGTGGACGATTCGCACATAACGGACGTTCACGACGCCCATCGCGAATCAATCGAGGGCGGCGGGACTCCACAACAGAAAAAGGCTCTTCTCAAAGCGCTTATCGCGGAGATCAGAGTCGACGGCAACGAAGCGGCCCCGCTCTACCGGCTTCCGCACCCGGGGTTCGTATTGTGGGAGCGTTGGTGGGCCGCGGTGGACTCGAACCACCTACCTCCGCGGTGGCGCGGTCCATGCGCTGTGCTAAGAGATCCAGATCTGATCCAAAATGGTCGGCGTTATCGTGTTCGAGCCAAATAGCCACGGTGTAACCAGCCGTCAGCGTATCGAACGTTGGGATTCCCTGAGCTCGCCACTATCGCGTGACCGGACTGAGGAGGCTCTTTAGGGCCAAAACCAAACGGTGGGGCGCCAGCATTTAGGATGACCCAGTGCCTACGGCCCTACGTACTTTCGACGGCCAGATCAAGGTGGCCTCTCGGATCGTCGACTATCTGAGTTCCGGCCTTTACCGAACGCCGGCTGCATGCCTTAAGGAGCTAGTGAATAACTCTTATGACGCTGACGCACGACTGGCCAGTCTGTTCGTAAAACCGGACGCTGACCGAATCATCATCGAGGACGACGGCGACGGCATGGATCAGAAGGAGTTTCAGCGTCACTTTGACCGCGTCAGCCAGTCGTTTAAGCGGGACAGCGACGGGGCCACCGCGTCAGGTCGGCCAAAGATAGGGAAAATCGGCATCGGGTTCATTGCCGCCAATGAGCTCTGCGACACGATGGAGATCTTCTCGACAAAGCGGAGCAGCAGCGAGTTGATGCACGTCAGTATCCATTTCGCCGACATGAGGCGTGATGCACGCGAGCGGATGGCTAACGGAGACTCGGTTACGAAAGGAGACTACACAGGGGAGATTTTGGCCGCTCGGCCCACCGATCACTACACCCGAATCTTCTTGAAGGATATAAAGGATGGCGCCAAGCCAATTCTCGCCAGTGCACGGCGGCAACATGGTGAAAAGGCGCAGGCGTCGCTGTACGGACGTTCTCCTCGGTCCGTCTACAACATCCTAACCACCGAACGTCTGGACTCCTGGCAAGAGCTTGACGAGTACTCCGAGACACTACTGAACGTGGCTCTGAACGTTCCCGTTAGGTACCTGCCGGATTGGATGCCTGACGGTGGCATGCCGATTGTGCGGCCGTTCGAGGAGGCCGCGGATTCGCTTGGTTTCGCGTTGAAATTTGACGGCTCCGACGTTCGGAAACCGATCGCATTCCGCGCTGCTGAGCGGTACCTCGTTGACAAGTTCGAATTTGTCGGAAAGCAGGTGTCTGCTAGTGGATACTTCTACGCTCAGCGGAAAGTACTTAAGCCACAGAACCTTAATGGTTTGCTCGTGCGAATCCGCCAAGCGGCGGTTGGGGAGTACGACCCAACGTTCTGGGGATACCCGCCCGACAAGAACGCGATCTTCCAGGGGTGGGTTTCTGCAGAACTCTGGGCTAATGATCAGCTGGAGGATGCCCTAAACATAGATAGGCGGACGCTGCGTGCAGTCCACCCATCCTACGTTGAGCTCCGGGATGCAATCCATAAATACTTGGACGCCTTCTTCACGCGCGTGCGTAAAGAGCTCTACGCGGAACCTGCTAGAGAACGCAACACAAAACGAACGAGGAGCCAGATTGTAGAACTGTCCAAAGCTCTAGCAGACTCCACCGCCATCGGGTCGGCGACTCGCAGGAGAGTGATCTCAGATTGGAAGGCAGCCGAGACCGACACGAAGGGCGTGCGCCGACTCCTGCGTCGATACTCAGTATCCGAACTGTATGAGATTGTCTTGGACGTGGCTCGCGATGTTCTTGATCGAAGGGACGCGGAGCGGTTCATACAGGCGCTTTCAGAGCGGATGCAGCGCAAGTGAGCGACCCAGAACGCCCGGTTGATTTGGCGATGGCTGAAGATCGGCCGCCAAAGAGTGCAATGCGAAGCCTTTGGATCGAACGTGTCGTCGAATTCGCCCCCGAGCACGACCCTTCCGTGGGCCCGCTCTATCTCACATTGTGCGGGGCACTAGGCCGCGAGATCGAGATGCTCATCGAGCAGGGTGTGATCCGCCGGGCAGAGAATGGTGAGGCAATTGAGGAGGCGGACCTCTCGAAAGTGATCGCAGTCGAATCGAGTCCAGAAGCTGTCTTGGCTCTCCAAAGGCGTTTCCCCGGCCTGCGCATCGTGGAAAAGTCCGTACGCGACATGGTCCGGTCCGAAAACCCAATGGCCTGGCCCGAAACCAGAGCAGAGGATCGGCACATGACCCGCGCGAAAGTCATCAACCTTGATTTGGATGAGCCCCTTCTCGTCAGCGAAGTGCAGGACGTACCGCGCTTTCCCATCCTGACGGTCATCAGTAAGATGGCCCAAATTCACGCTGATCGACCAGACGATTGGGTTTTGTGTCTGACGTTGCACGGTCAGATCTATTGGACTGCTCAGGTTGCATTGTCAATCCAGCGGTTCCTGCTTGACAACTTCGACCTCGAGGAAGCCTTCAAAGAATCTGCACGGGCGCACCTTGGACCAGAGTTGTTCGACTTGGTGAATGGGGACACTGCCATTGACTGGGAGCCGCGGAGCAGCGTTGACCACCAGTTGATGTTGATGCTCGTTGTTCCAAAGACGATCGCCCATTTAGTTGCATCGCAAGGCTGGCGAGTGAAAAGCGCGCGATGCTTGCGCTATGGCGGTACCAGTGCCCATGCTCCGATGGTCAGCTGGATTCTCGATTTCACTTGGGACGTACGTGGAGGGATGCAAGGAACCACCGTCTATCGCGAGAGCCTGCGCGCAACACCTGGCACAACCCAACACATTGATGAAACCGGCGCCATTCAAACCGTCTAGCAAGCTGACGCGGCAGCCGCAAGACAGCGGTGACTTAGTGCGGGCCGACGCGTTGGCATTCCTAAAGGGTCTACGCGACAGCGTTGCAGATATTGTTTTTCTCGATCCTCCCTTCAACCTGGGCAAAATCTATGGTCCAGGGGCCGGAGTCGAGACGTTCGACCGTGACACATACGACCATTACATGAGGACAGTTCTGTTTCAGTGCCGCCGCATCCTTCGGAGGGGTGGCGCTTTGTATCTCTACCACCTCCCCGCGTGGGCGATGCAATGGGGAGCGGCAATCGAAGAGCACCTTGAGTTGCGCCATTGGATCGCAATTTCCATGAAGAATGGGTTCGCGAGAGGAAATCGACTTTACCCCGCCCACTATGCTCTGCTGTACTTCACCAAGGGCGAGCCACTAGTGTTCAAGCGCCCTCGTCTCGAGCTTCGCCGTTGCCCACACTGCAAGAAGGTGCTAAAGGACTATGGCGGATATCGGCACCTAGTTGCTCACGGTGTCAACTTGACTGATGTCTGGGATGATCTCAGCCCTGTTCGTCACGGAACCACCAAGCTGAGGGCGACTAATCAACTGCCCATTGAAATCACTGATCGGGTCTGTGCCATCTCTGGCCGGCGTGGCGGTTTGCTCGTCGATCCGTTTGTCGGAACTGGAACGAGTCTGGTCTCAGCCATCAAGTCCCGAATGCGATTCGTAGCGAACGACATTGAGCAATCGAATCTAGATATTTGCATTCGCAGGTTAGAGGCCGTGAACTCTGCCAAAGCCGAGACTTGATGATCTTGGCTCAGCAGCTTCTTGGATCCGGCGCTCCGCGTGAGATCGCGTCCGGCCTGCGATGCCTGGCACCGGCTCAGTTGAGCCCCACTGAGCGGAGAGAACAGCATTCGCGGCGGTCCGGCTAGGAACTGAGGGCACCCGACTAAGGTATTCGAACTCTTGCCGTCCTCTCCTCAGCTGAGCCGGCCGCGCCGATAGCCCGGCGACATTACCTGGATCCGGCGATCACCTAGCGACTACGCCAATCCGCTGACAAATTCGTGGGGTGGCTTTGCCCAGGACCTTTCTGGACTCCAATGTTGCGCAGTCCATGGTTAGTTTCGGGGCGTTAGTTTTGACCACGTTATATCCACAAGGGTCGATACGCTCGACCGCCGTCTCTCTCAAGACATCAGAGCCCATGAAGATCTCGCTCGGCTAGGAACTTGGTACGGATGGCCAGTTGTAGTGAGTTCCTTGGTTAGGCAAGAACACGCTCAAGCCCGCCCTCCTCGCGCACGCCCACTCGTCGAATGGGATCGTGAACTGGCGCAGAGTTGGGGCGATCGCTTCTTCGTCTTGGGCATGCGATTCAAAAACGAGCCCGCATGCATGGGCCTCCATAGGTCTCTGGATGCCAGCGTTGGCTGCGATCGGGTTTTCGAACGAGTCCCGGGCAGTTTCCTCGCGCTAAGGGGTAGTTATCGGCATCAGGGCGGGCTCGTTCACACATATAAGCGGGCTCGTTCACACATATAAGAAGACGCGCGCGAGGCCTAGGTTCGGGTTGGCCGATCCTCCCCATTGGAATCGCGATTGTCGTCAAGGTAAGCCTTCACTCGTGATAGCGCTCGTCTTATCACAAGCATTCCGACGGAGCTCCCATTATTCCGACGGAGCTCCATCAATAGAAGACTCGCGCAAGGCTGTCCGCACGACCCTTGGATTCGCAAAGCCCGCAGACGCTTTTGAAGACCCTTGTGGTCGTGTTGAATTCAGAACCGGCCCGAAAGGGCCCTTAACCCAACGGTCCATTAACCGTTTGGGCGGCTCGCTGATCGTCTTCAGCGAACCCTTCGATTCTACGGGCGACGGCCAAGGTCGACAAGGACGCACGGGGGGCGGACTAGCTGTTGTCTGAGCCATATGATCGGCACCGCTGAAACGCTCGACGCTATTAACGGGACAGGCGCCTGTGACCTAGCTAAGCACGGTCGGGACCGGATTGATCAGAACTGTGATTTGTTCGCGGATGGCGTTCCGGCAACGGGCCCGGGAGGAGGCATGGACCGCTTATAGACGCAGAATCAGTTCTCAGGCGAAGAGCGTTTCACGAAGCCGGCCATTGCGTCGTCGGCTTCTACCGTCTGGGCCTCGTACCCCTGCATTCGACAGTCGTGCCCTCAGATGACGGCGAGACCTTGGGGCGTACCGACTGGCCGTACGCTGAGTCGCCTCGGCTCGTGCCGTTCATTGCGGACGCCGGGAGACGACTGCGGCCCATGGGCCTCGTCGCCGCTGACGAGCAGGCGGCCCGCGACTTGATCGCACTCCATGTGGCCGGCGAGATGGTCGCGAGGCGGCTGACTGGGGTGGCGATGCCAGACCTCGCCGCAGACGATCTCGTCAAGGCCATGTCGTTGGCCGGGTACATCGATCTCCGAGACCCTGAGTCGATCATTGAGCAGATCAGCCGAGAGGTCGATGCCGATATCAGTGACCCAGCGACCTGGCAAGTGATCGAAAGGATCGCAGGCGTACTCCTCGCCAACTCAAGGCTGGAGCGTCCGGAGCTTGCGCGGCTGCTCGCCGGTGCCTAATCATTCAGCCTGAGTCTCCTCGGGAATACAGGGCAGGCTGCGGTGACTTGCTCAGGTTCGGCATCGGGCCACGCCGAGCGCCGAGTCCCTTAACCTCAAAACAGTGACTGAGTTAAACCGACCCAGCGAGGACAGGCTGTTGATGTAGATCGATGAGCTGGCTGAGTACCTGCCGGCGGGCGGCTACTCGTTCGCCAGGCCTACCGGTCGCGCAGCTCGTCAGGGGCGGGCCGGGGACGGCCCTCTTTGCCCGGTTACGAGATACCGTTGACCCCGTTCAAGGAGGACCAGATGATCAAGTTGTCCGAGGCCCAGTTGAAGTCGCTCGTCAGGCTCTCTCGCAGAATTGATCCCGAGATTCGACAGGCCAACATCCTGGCGGCGATCCGCGCCGCCGGCTGGTCTTGCTCAGGGGGAAGGGTCCGGGAGGCCATGAAGAGACTTTCGAGTCAGCGGTCGGCCTAGGCCCAGCGGAGACGAATGACCAAGCCCGAAGACAAGGTGGGCATATGAAAGGGCAATCAAATCCGTCTTCTCTTCAGGCTCCCGAGCCCGTCGTGAGCAGTCTGCTGTCCAGCCAGGCGGAGCGAGGCATCGCTTCGGTTGTTGAGGCCGAGTGCCCGCTCTGCAAAGTGGAGATGCAGGTTCATGACGGCCGCGCCTGCTGTCCGTGCTGCGGCGACAGCTACCGGGTAGGTCCCAGCCGACTGGATATGAAGCAGTGTCCCGAGCACTGGGAAGCAGTGTGGCGAAGGGGTCGACCGTGAAAATAGTCGCCCCCAATCCCCCCAATTACAATGCTCGGCCCAGATCACCACTACCTCATGTCTTCATTCTTGGATCGGGATTCTCGAAGGCTGTCAGTACTGTCATGCCAACGCTGCCCCAGCTTGGTGCCGAGATCGCGGCGCATCTAGTCACGCGCCCTTCGTTCCAACTGTTGCCCGAATCGACTCAGCAGTCGCTTCGACGAGGTGAAATCCCGTTGGGTGACCTGGAAGTATGGCTCTCAACCCTTGCGATTCCGGCACCGTTTGTCTCGCCCGCCGAGGCCCACTACAACGCCGGCATCTTCTCCGAAATCGCAAACCTCATCGGCGATGAAGTCGAAACCGCTGAGATAAGTGTGCTCGACGCGGACCCAAAATCACCCCCGCCCTGGCTCGAAAGCCTTATCCGCCTGTGGAACGGGGTCGGAGCGACGGTCATTACGTTCAACTACGACACGCTCGTTGAACATGGAGCCACGCTCATCCGGCCAGTCGACGACCGCTGGCCGAATGTAACCTTCAACCTACTGAAGCTCCATGGATCAACGAGTCTGTGGCGAGCCCGTGGTGAAAGTTCTGGCCAATTCGTCCTTGAGGAATTGCTTCCAGGGTGGGGTCACAGTGCGATTCGCCAAGACCAAATTGGCTACGAGCGGGTCATTGTGCCACCCGTTGCGGCGAAGGGCTCTTACTACGAGCCACCGTTCATCGTTCAGCAGTGGGACGAGGCCCGACGTGCGATGGAACGGGCGACGCGATTGTTCATTGTCGGTTATCGCTTGTCAGCCAATGATCTAGCCACGACGACGTTGATTAGCCAGCATTTGGCGCAGGCAGCGGAAATCATCCTCGTCAATTTGAACCCTGTCGAGCCGACGGCGGTGCTAAAGCAAATCGGGAGGCCGCCGAGCCGAGTTCTGAGCGGCCCCGATTGCGTCAAAGTCGAGCTCATTGCGGACTATGAGCGAGCGATTGGCACAGATCTACTGCCGCGGTTTGTGGACACACTTGCTGGCATAGCTGACCTCCCAGTCCAGGCATATCTCCCTGAGACTGGGGCAAGGTTTCATGTCGTCACAGACGTCATTGAAGAGAAGGACCGCATCGCACTACTGGCAAGCGACGATCCATTTGCTTGGAGCGACGAAGCAAGGGCGGTCCGCGTTTCTAAGTTGAAGGCATACGTTTCCAGTACTGGAAAACGGATCGTTGTGCGATACGCGGGGGCGGAGTACCCTGCCATGGCGATTGCCGTACAAATGGAACCTGTTGCCTGGGTAAGAGTTGAGGGATGAGGTTATGGCTGAGGTCGTGGAATTCGGTTCGCCTAAAGGCTGGGAGTACACAATTGGCGGTGAGCCGCAGACCTGGTGGCGAGTGCCGATCACAAACCGGAAGGGTCCCGTTGACCTGACCGTGCGTGCTGCGTCGATCACACCGGAGGTCCGCCTCATCGTCCCAAATGGCCGATTGCACCGCATGGGAAACGACCCGCCCGACGGTAAATATGCCGGCGTAACGACGCTTCAGCACGACGAGACCGTATGGTTCGACGTCATCTCGATGAGTCCGAGGGTCCCTGGGTTCAGTGGTAGTGGTGGCGTGGTGACCAACACCAGTTCGTCAAACACGCAGATCTACTGGAGTGGCGGCAAGACCTGGCCGATGGCCGTCGATTTCTGCATCCGCACCGTCGACCGCCCTGACTACAGGATGCCGGTCGAGCTCGATGGCACGTACGACATAACTTTGTCGGCACATTTCGGGTCGAAGAGTCGATCGCGGACTTATCGCCTCGAAGCCGATGCTCAGCGTCGGGTGCTCACGATGTCGGATCTAGCCAAGTCACGGCGCTGACAATTCAGTGAACACCTCACACCTAGGTACTGGCTAGCGGGGATCAGCGCCCTCGGGAGGCGTCTGCCGTTGACTTCGGACGCCACGTTCCCCGAGCCGTCATGCGAATCCGCCGGCTACGAACCAGTCGCTCGCCGCAACCGCCTTATACATGGCGGTCCGCCAGGAATTGATACTCGCTTGTTCACAACTCTGGGCCACAACGTTGAGGTGCGCACGTACACCCGCCGGACCTGCGTCCAACAGCAGCTTCCGGAGATAGAACCGGATGTTCTGCAATTCATCAGCGGCCTGAGCCCCGTAGAGCCTCGCCAATCCGAATACGCCGAAGTGATCAATGACGCGGGCCGCCATCACACCACCCCAGGCTGCCGGCGGCACGGGATAGAACACGAGGGCGGCCGGATCGCCCTGGATGACGGCAGCCTGGAGCCATTCATCGTCCTCCACGTCGTCGAAATAAGGGTGAAGTGTCTCTTCGGCGCTTGAATGAGGAACCCTCTCTAACTTTGCTTTGTTGCAGTCCAAGCACGCTGGGATCAAATTGAGGGGTGCAACAGCGAGGGCTGGATACTGCGACTTCGGCAGGTGATGATCCAACGTCGAGACTTGTCGGTGGCCGCATAGAGGACATCGAGCGTTGGCGGGAGCAGTCATCAGCTCGTCGTATATGACTCGACCTCGTGACTTCGCCTTTGCGAATCGATTCGTATAGAGGTCCGCCAGCTCCTTCCTTGTCACGCTCCCGACGTGGTCCGCAGGTTGAATCGTGTGCAGCGTTGTTGTGATTGCGGCCGCCTGGAACTCGTCCGACGCATCCGCAACATCATCTTCAATCAGTTCGAGGCGAGCCTTCAACGCCGCGTCTCCGATAGTCGCGATGCAATGCGTGTAGGTCCAACGCGCCGTTCTCTGCGGCTTGTCGACCTTCCACATCAGAGCCCACGATTGCGAGTGCGTTCGGCGACCAATGCCCGGGCAATGGCCAGGGCCTCCCCTCCCAAATGCCCGTCGAAGTGCTCGACCACGGCGTCGTAACGGTGCGCCTCGTCGACGGCGTCACTGACAAGCTTGTGGAAGCCGGACTGCGTGACCTCCAAGCCGAATACGTCTCTGGTCAGGACCCCCACGTTCTCGCCGAACGTTTCGATCTCGGGTCGCTCGGCGACCACGACCTGACCCGTTCGCCTCACTTTCCACACGCAACTTTTCGGCACCTCCTGTAAGACCACGGGGGAGTGTGTCGCGATGATCGCAACACCGTTGCGATTGATGAGCAGATCCGAGAGCGCTCGGATGAAGGCGGACAGCAACGGTGGATGAAGGTGGGCCTCGGGTTCATCGAGCAGCACGAGCGAGCGCTCTTCCACGGTCTCGACAAGCCTCGTCACAGTCAGCAGGACGATCTTGTGGCCGGAACTGAGCCGCCCGAACACCCCGCTGGCGCGCGACTTGGGGGTGTCGTCCTCACCGTCCGGTCCTGTCCCTTGAGCGAGCTCTTCAATGTCGGCCTCGACATCGGCAAAGATTGGGTCTGCTACCAGCATTTTCAGCGCCCGCAGCCAGCGACCGGTTCGGGCACCCTGTCGGCAGATCTTCACGCTGTTCACGAACTCTGTTGCAAGGCCTGCTCGACTCCATGGGAGGACGGACTGTCCGGCGGCCGACGCTTCAGCTCGCTTGAGCCCGATGTACGAGTATTGAAGGCCACTTGCTTTGTTCTGCCGGACCGGGAGAGGCTCGAACTCATCGAATGCGCTGAACGAGACCGACACAAGATTCGCGAAGGGCGTGCTAGCGCTACTCGACGGGTCAGGGCCGGAGGCCGTGAATCGGCCCACATCCTCCTGAGCAGAGTCGGGCTCCATCAAGGCACGGCTCATCATCTGAAGGAGATGAGTCTTCCCGACACCATTGCGCCCGATGAGGACGTGGATATTCGTTGGCGGCTCAGACTCCGGCTCGACAGCGAAGTCAAGGGACGGGCCACGTGGCCCGCGCTTAAATGCCGGCGCCTGGTACGAGAACTCAAAGCTCGAGAGGCGCGCACCACCCCGTGCTAGGCGAGCAAACTGTCCGCGTACCGACACGGGCGTGACGCTTCTGAGGAGCGAGACGCCCATGACCTTCTCGCCGAGAGCGCGGGCAAACAGATCGATGTCCGCCGCGACGTCCCGCAAGGCCGCGAGGACCGTGTCACGCACTTCGCTGCCCAGATCATTGAGGCGTTCGTAATAGCTGTCGTCCTGGCCCAGCGAGAAATAATCCTCATCGAGTACATCGAACTGGTCGGGCACCTCGGTCCGGCTCTTCTCGGCCATGCCGAATTTGCCGATCTTGACGCTCCCAATGTCGTGCCGCTCCCCCGCGCCATCAACGACAACGAGGTAGTACTGCGTCTTGAAGTGGTAGTCATCCCAGTTGTCGCTGACTAAGAAGCCATGCGATCGTGCACCTGGATCCGGTCGGCCCCGAATCGGCAAGACGTCGAATCGCATGCTCGGCAGTGTAAGCGGCGCCCGTCGCGGCAAGGCTCAGTCGCTCGTACTACCTCCGCCCGGCTCCGTCGCCGGACGGGCGATCCCCGACCAACGCGCCGCCTAAATCCTCGAATCCCGAACCCGTGCTGAGCCAGACGCTGCTTGGACGCGGGGGAGACAGGGGTCGTTGGTCGACGCCACCTGGGTCAGCTGCAGCGCTGATCGCGGGCACTGAACAGTTCGCCCTTGGTCAGCTTGCGCCACAGGTCTAGCTGCTTCATCGTCAGCTTCGGCTTGCGTCCGAACCGACTAGGACCGTGCTCCCAACTGAACCGGCACTTGCCTACCAATCAATGAGGTTGTCGGCGTAGTTCTGAAACTCTCTTCGAACTATTTTCCTGAAGCGAGCTGACACGCCCTGCCTTGCCTCGAGGTCAACCCCGATGGGCCCGTTCGGACGGGGAATCCGGACATTCCCAAAGTCATTCCAGCCGTAGCTGACCCCTTCAGTCACCTTGTCATGGTTACCACCGTGGTGACGGATACATACACAAGCCACCTCGCAGAACAATTGCTCTTGGCGCCTTGCCGCCCCGACAACGTCGGCCAGACGGATGCGATCCTCTAGCTGCTCTACTCGATGCATGTGAGGCGGATAGAAGTAAGGGCGTGTTGGGTGACCAGGTGCGTGACCCAAGTACAACCGCCGAGGTGACTTCGGCCCCGCGTCGACCAGGACCCGGTAGCCGCCGAGTTGCTCCCCAATTTCGTGGTCTAGGTGTGGTGTTCCGTAACAGACTTGGATTATCTGGAGGGGACCACATTGTTCGTTGCAGTCCTTGCGAAAGAAGACATAACGCACACCGAGTTGACGCATCTCAGGGGTGTTGAGAAGGAATGGTGTGGCCAAGACGCCCTGGGTCTTATCGACGAGTCCAGGTGCGATGACCTTTGCCGCCTGGGTGAAAGTCGCCTTTCGTCTGATGAGTCGTATTTCACTTGTCCATACCCTGCCAGCGCGACTGAGCGGCATCGTCGTCCTAAGGACCGGTGTCCAAGTCCATGCCCATTCATGGCCATCGAGGACTTCTGCGACCAGCACCGACCCCGAGCAGTAGGGATCGGCCCAATCGTCGTGGACGTATAGCGCAGGCAACCTAAAGTCTCCATGGATCTACGGCTGGCCGTCGTTGATGCCGAGAGCTTCCGCTCGGTGGGTGATTGAAGTCTGACGATGTGTTGCGGTCAGCTGGAGCGATTTCGATAAGGCCGACCTCAAGTGCTCGCGCTCGCACGGCACGTCTTACATCTCTATTCCCGTGAGCGCGGTGATTCCGTGGATCGCTGTTACAGCAGAGCCACTCGCCACGAATCATCAGCGCCAAGAGCAAAGGTAATGGTTCCGACCCGGGAAGCCCGCTTACTTAACCGCCATAGGAATCCAACAAATCCGTTTCCAAGGTTGGAACCATCGGATGTGCGACTCAGAACGGTGATCGCAGATCCACGTCCCTGGCCAAGTCGCCCTTGTCCAAATGGACGTAGCGCATGACCATCACATAGGTGGTGTGACCGAGGATTCGCCGCAGGCGCTCGATCTCCCCACCCTGGCGCAGGTACTCGGTCGCGTAGGTGTGCGGGAACTTGTGCGCTCGAACACCGAAGCCGACTCGGTGGCGGATCCGCCTGAAGAGCTCCGATAGCGTGAGCGCACTCACCGGCCGAGCATCGGAAAGGACAAGCAGGTTTCGGTCGTGTGTCTCGGGGCGCCAACGGTTCAGGTAGCGCACCAGCTCTTTGCGGAGCCGGCTGTGATCGGGACGCGGCGGAACTTGGCGCCCTTGCCGCTACGGATCTTGAGGAAGGTGACCTCCCCGTCGTCCTCGACGTCATCGATCGTGAGAGCGCAGAGTTCGGCCAGGCGCATGCCGGTGCCGAGCAGGATCTGGATTGCCAAGGTTGCCCAGCCTTGCGGTGTGGCGCCGAAAAGGGCGTTCAGCTGCTCGGTGCTGTAGGTCTCCACCTCCTTCTCCGGCACCTTGGGTGCGCGCATCCGGAGCAGGGCGGCGTCGACCGGGTAGTGCTCGCGCTGGGTCCAGCCGGCGAGTGCCTTGAGCGTCTCGAAGAAGCCATGAATCGTGTTCGGCGCCAGCCCGCGATCACGGAGCTCGCCGAGGAAGCGCTTGAGCTCGAAGGCGGTGAGCTCGGAGAGCATGGTTGCATCGCTGGCGGCGAGATAGGAGCGCATCTTCTGCGCGTACCACTCGATGGTCCGGGGACTTCGGCCCATGACCTTGTGCTCGAGCAGCCACTCGCGGACCAGAGCCTCTAGGGCGACATCACCGCCGTACTCCACCGCAGGCTCGAGTCGAGACGCCGCGAGCGGTCGGGGAATTAACGCCGGCAACACGGTTCTCGGCCGACCACGGACTCCCTCCGGCGCCCGGGTCAGGCTTCCGAAGTCGCGTACGGTCTTTGAAATACCCAACGGTTTTGGGGTAGTTATTCGCGCAACTGCCACTGGTCTGCCTCCTCTTGGACCCTGGTTTTACAGGTGCCCTAAACGACGAAAAACCGGCCCCGAAGACCGGTTTCCGTATTCAACTTACCTTGGAAGAGGCCTTCCAGAAAGCGTGGCGGGGATGGATGGGAATCGAACCCACCCAGGACGCCTCAGCAGCGCCCCGCAAACGGTTTTGAAGACCGCGGGTCTGGCGTCCGCCTGCATCCATAGACGTCCGGACCAGTTCAGTCGAAGGGATCGGCAATCCTTGTTTGTCCGCCTGGGTCCACCGTCGTGCGCCGGATTGGCTGTCTTCTTGGCTGTCATTTGCTTCCTGACCGTGCGCTGGAGAACGCTCAGCTCGTGGCGAAGGAGCCGCTCGACGTCACGCTGGCCATCGCCTCCCGAGCCGGAACGCGAGCAGACCCAGAATGAAGCGCAGGTAGTCGTAGAGGCAGGAAAAAACCACGAGCGCACGGGATTGGTAACCGAAGGACACGCTCAAGCCGCTGCTTGAGTCGTGGACGGGATATAGGCAAAGTTCGACAACCGGTTCCTTCCAATTACCTCGCACTACACGCATCGGCGGCTACCTTGCGTGGACACGCCGGACGAGCCACCAAATCGTAAAGGCGATCAGGACAAGCGTCGCAGCCAGGAAAA
>WNFJ01141296.1_pt1 | contig 14467 bp, 7 predicted proteins | sample 5400461 | NCBI WGS metagenome assembly WNFJ01 (sample SAMN13153349, study PRJNA577476) | soil metagenome | isolation source: 115 cm saprolite on Douglas fir-dominated hillslope | place: USA:California | collected 2013-09-17 | reverse complement strand
GCACCACCAGCTTGCACGCGGCAATCAGGAGTACAATCGTGGTCGCGCCTAGCATCGGAAACAGGTGCCTTTCGTCACGGCTCTCTACCGTGCCACCCGTCATTTGCGGCTGCGACTCCGCCATCATCCTCGCTTACTCCAAATTGCCAGCGTTGCAATCATAGGCCGAGCACGACCCCAAGAGGAGGCCCAGTGTAGCAGGATGGACGCAGGCTTCCGAGCGCACCTGGCTGGGGCAGATGGACTGTGGATCCCGCCGGTCCGTGGCAACATCTCTGTATGTATGCAAGATCACGAACGTGTATGAGAAGCCGGCCCGCAAACATTTTCAGTGGTGGTATCAGTGGGCGGTGCGTAGCCGACTGCAGCCCATGAAGGACGTGGCCGCGATGTTGAAGCGCCGCTTCGAGAACATCATTACCTACTTGCGGCATCAGATCACGAATGCTGCCAGCGAATCCATCAACGCCACAATCCAGTGGGTAAAATACACGGCGCGAGGATTCCGCAATAAACAGAACTTCATTAATCCGATTTACTTCCACTGCGGAGGTCTGGAATTGGCACCTTCACCCACTAAGTAGCCACAAGCGCCTTTAATGTAAGAAGAGTGCCAAAAGTTCCCGCTTCGTTCCATTCCTTATTGTTTTGTGGAACTCATCAACATGTTCTCCAGCGGTCGGGCCTGGGGCAAGGAAACTGAAACGCTATTGGCCTCCCAAATTTTGGAGCATTGGCGGCGATTTCTACTGATATCAGTATGAATTGATAAGTGGGCTCGTTCTGCTTGGTTTCTGTAATTGGTCAATTCGTCACTTTCTGATACCCCAAAACACACACCTAAGCAGTGGAACCTCGCGTATTTCTCTTCAAAGACGGCCCCGGCTTGCCTTATAGCACAGCAGCAACCCCATACGAGTGCACCCTCGACGTTCGGCAGTGACTCTCGGGTCAAAGGAAAAAATCCATACGGTTAGGAGAACGTACATGCATCGCTCTTTCAATTTCAAGTCGCTGGCTTGGTTTTTTGGCGTGCTGTCCATCTATTGCATTGGCATTGGCTTCGCCTATGGGCAGGCCATCAGTGGAAACCTGACCGGAACTGTGTCCGATCCAGCTGGTGCAGTTGTAAATGGAGCCCAGGTTCAAGCTACGAATGTGGCCACCGGGCAGCAGATCACCACTACCACTAAGGGGTCGGGTGATTATTTATTTTCGAATCTGCCGGTAGGTACTTATACCGTTTCAGCGACGGCACCAGCGTTTCAGACTACGACGGTGCCTAATGTTCCGGTCGTGCTCAATAAGACCGGGACTGCCAACGTGCAATTGCAAATTGGAAAGAGCTCCACCACGGTCGAGGTTTCGGGCGCCGCGCCCCCGGTTGATACTACGAGCGCACAGCTAGAGTCCAGTTACAACGACCGGTTTTCTCAAGACCTAGGCCTCACTTCGGCGGGTGGCGTCGGTGCTGGCGTGCTGAATCTCTCATTGCTTAGTCCTGGTGTGACGAACGCGAGCGCCATGGGAGATGGCGTGGGGCCGTCTGTCGGTGGCCAACGCCCGCGGGACAACAACTTCACGGTTGAAGGTGTAGACAACAACAATAAAACGGTTACCGGCGCTCTAATTACGGTTCCTCCCGACGCAGTCGAGAACTTTACACTTCTCTCGAACCAATTCAATTCCGAATTCGGACACTCGTCTGGCGGTCAATTCAACACGACCGTGAAGAGTGGCACGAACGATTTTCATGGCTCGGCTTACGAATACTTCCGCAATCGCAACCTCAATGCTGTGGATGAAACATGGGTTCAACAAGGCCTAACCTCAAATCCTCGGATGGACAACAACAGCTATGGCGCCACTTTCGGCGGCCCATAATCAAAAATAAGTTGTTCTTCTTCACTAATTTTCAACGCAACCCGATTGGCTATATATCAGTCAACGGTGGTGCAGTTCAGACGCCTACGGCGGCGGGATTATCGGCGATGGCGAGCGATCCAGGTTTGAGTGCAACCAACTTCAATATTTTTAAGCAATACGTGCCGCTTGCGGCATCGCCGAGCGGTTGCATAACTTACAACGGAACGACTAATGGTGGCGCAGAAACGTTTGGCAGCTTCAGCGCTCCCGCCAATGGAACGTGCCCGGGCGGCCAACTCGAAGTTGGAAACGCTCCAATTACACCGGCGGCTTGGTTCAGCTTCACTGACTATGTGCAAAGTGTCGATTACAACATGTCGGAGAAAGACCAAATTCGCGGAAGGTACATCTTTAACCGGGAGAACTTGCTCGATAACCAACCTCAGTTGGGAACATTCTTTTCTCCGTTCACAACCAACTTCGAGCTATTCAATTTGAGCGAGTATCATACGTTCTCTCCCACGATCAGCAATGAATTCCGCATTGGGTTTAATCGTTTCGACCAGACAATTCCTGCCGGCAACTTCCAGTATCCAGGTCTGGACACATTTCCGAACGTCACGCTGTTTGACCTCGGCAATGGCTTAAATGTTGGTCCTGATCCGAACGCTCCGCAGTTCACAATTCAAAACTTTTATCAGTTCGTGGACAACATCAGCGTAGTTAGAGGCCGGCACAATCTAAAATTCGGAGGAGAGTATCGTTGGTACATTTCGCCGCAGGGATTCACACAGCGTTCTCGTGGCGACTACGAGTACAACTCCACCCAGGTATATCTTGAAGATCTTGCTCCGGACAATTTCGGGCAGCGCAGCACCGGATCGAGCACTTATTATGGAAACGAAAAAGCGATTTATTGGTACGCCAATGACACATTTCGTGCGACTCAGCACCTCAGCTTGGATCTCGGCGTTCGCTACGAGTACACTACGACACCAGTGGGAGAGAATCGGCAGATTCTAAACGCTATCTCTAATACGCCCAGCATTCTAGTTTCGGCGGCCGGCAACCAACCTTTAGTCTTCGGTCAGCCACAAGCCCCCAAGAATAACTGGGCTCCTCGCATCGGAATCGCTTACTCTCCGGGAACCAGCGGCAATACGTCCATTCGCGCAGGGTTTGGTTTAGCCTACGACACCCTGTATGACAATATCGGTGGTCTCGCTGTTCCGCCGCAAATTGGCTCAACCGAGAACGTCCAAGCGGGGTTGCCAGCTGGCACTTGCTGTGCTCCATTGAGTCCAAATTTCCTGGCTAATGGCGGCCTCCCCCCAGGCGGCGGGTCGGGCATCACAGTCCTGGATCAAGCGACTGCGCGGGCTAATACTGCCAACTGGATACCGTCCCAGGTAAAGGACCCCTATTCTGTAAATTGGAACTTCGGGATCCAGCATTCGTTCGGGCGGAGCTATACGGCCGAGATAAATTATGTCGGTACGCGCGGGAACCACCTCAGCTTCCAGGACATTCTCAACCTACAGTCGGTGGTTACACCGGCGACAGCGCTTTCGACCTATTTCCAAGCGCCGTCGCAGGCCACCCTTGATGCTCTACCGAATAACTTGGGTAATTTATTCGCATTGCAGGCGGCCAATATCGAGCCTGCGAATTACGTTAACGCTGGGTTCGGCAGTGCGATTACGGCCTTCGTTCCCGCTGGATGGTCCACCTACCATGGCCTAGCTAGAGACCAGTCTTTCGCGCCGATTCAGTAATGGTCTTCAGTTCCAGGCGTCGTATACTTGGAGCCACACCATCGACAACAGCACGGCCGATTTTCACACCAGCGACATCACTCCTCGAAGACCTGAGGACTTCTTCAATTTCAACCAGGACAAGTCGAACTCAGCGTTGGATCGTGCCCACCGCTTTACCTTTGCGATTGTTTACGACATGCCGTATTTCAAACAAGATAACTGGCTCCTGAAGAACATCGTTGGCAATTGGCAGTTCAGTCCGGTCTATACATTCGAAACTGGTGAGTGGGTAACGGCCCAGGCTAATCAGGACAGCAACTTGAACGGCGATTCTGCTGGCGACCGTGCCATTTTCAATTCGGCAGGTATACCCGGAACCGGGACGACCTCTACTCCGCTCTTCAGTACAAACAGCTGTGCCGGCGACGCCACCTGTTTAGCGAATCATACCGTCGCTTACTTAGCAACACCCTTGCCAGGAGGCGGTGCGGCTCAGTACATCCAAACCGGTATCGGCGCGCTCTCGAACCTGGGTCGCAATACGATTCAGGTGCCCGGCACCAACAACTTCGATTTGGCGATCTACAAGGACCTGACCGTTACCGAAAGAGTCAGGTTCCGGTTGGGCGGTCAATTCGCCAACATCATTAATCATCCACAGTACATTCCTGGGAGCAATCCCGGTTTAGGCTTGGGTGTGAATGACGTGATTGGATTCAATTCGGTTGGTACCGGCTACAAGGCGTTTGTAAACCCGGCCAACTCGAACTTCGGCAACCCAAAGGCAGTATTCGCCAGCAACGCACGCACGATTGCGATTGTGGGCAAGATTACCTTCTGACAGTCGATCTAGCTCGCTTACAAGGGGAAGCCACGCCGTTTCCCCTTTTGCTTTATTTTGAGGATTATCTTTATCGCGTAGGTTTGCTCCCGACGGCAAGTCTCTACGAATCCTGGCTTACGGCCGTGGATTTGAGCTCTGGTCTTCGGGTGGCAAATATCAAGGTCAAGCAATCACCGGTGAGTGTTGCGGTTCCAAAACGTCCTTGAGTTCCTGGCGCGGCGCTACTGCATTAATGCAGCGCTCAAATAGATCGATACGGTGCTGTTTTTCTTTAGCGACATTCTCTTCTCAAACGCTTTTGCCTAGTCGGCAAAGGAAGGGGAAAATCGCCAATTTCAGACTGCATTCCAAGAGCGGAGGCTCGAAGGAAAGTCAGAGCAACGATGGCTAATGCAAGGAGTCAGTTTCGGGTAATAATAATAGGTAATAATAATAAAGGAGAAATGATACTGGGGGAAATGGAAGTAACGCTTGATTTACGACAGGCAAGTTATTGATTTACTTGGCGTCCTCGGAGGGATTCGAACCTCGTTTGCGCCGTGAAAGCGCGACGCCCTGACGGCTTTGCAAGAACTTAGAGGGCGTGGCCGTCAGATATTCCGAGACTAAATTGAGACTGGGGTTGCAATCGACTTGGTGACAGTGCGCTTTGAGTAGCTATCGAACAAGTGATTGAAAACGCAAGAGATCTGCTTGAGATGGAAATGGCAGGGCAGCGTTCTAACCAACTGAACTACGTCCCCACTCGCCAAATCAACGAGATACGCAATCGCCAGTGTTTATGCGGCTTTGCACGATTTGCATATAATGCATCGTTTGCCCTGACCGACCCGGATTGCTCCTAATCGGGCAGAAACCGCTAATAAACCGCCAATAAGTTTCAGAGCGAACTACCGTATTTCCCAGGATGATCCGCGTTGATGGCCAGGAAGAAAACACAGGGAAACGAACCTCGCAAAAACATCCTAACAGCTTCCCTTCCAGCGGGAAAGGGCGCGTCGCCGTTTTCGACGGACCTGCGATTCTAGCGCTGCACAGCCCTCTTCGAAGTCACACACGATTTTGTGATCAGCCGCAGATGGGGGTGCGAGCCTCAACTGGACGTGAACTGGACCGGCCCACATCGCTCGTCTCTCAGCATGATTCCTTCCGCAATTCGGACCAGCTGAACCTCCCTCTATGTCATCGCTGTGAAAGAACAGCCACGATAAGGAAATACAACGACTTGCAAGAGGCGGGCGGCCCCCTAAATCCTTGCTAGTCAGTACAGGCCGAAACATCCACCTACCGCAACCCGTGACCGCGGGAAAGGCGTTGCTGCACGAGATGCAACCGAAAATCCGGCAAGCAAAGAAACTCTCTGATCGACGCCTGGGGTCATGATCCTGAGCTCATTTCAGTGCCTACCACCGCACCCCAACTCGTCGCACCTCCGCCTCAGTTTACCTACGCGTGCGCACGGGTCAAGGTTCTTCGCCCGCTTACGCGGCGCACGGTGTGCGACCTTGACCCGCACGCCCTTGCCGTAGGTCTCTCTCCGCTATGGTGGGAATGAGTTTTTCTGTGACTTCCACCAGCCCACCAAGCAGATCTCTCGACGCAGAAGTCCGCTCGGCCTTTTCACGACACACAAAGACCACAGACAATATTGGGAAAGAAACGCACATCAGAACGCCGTGGGTTGCACCATGTCGAAATTTGAGCGTGCGGTCGCACCAAGTCTGAGCGAATATCTCGCATGGCACGGGCGAAGGTGTCCTACCAGGTTCTGCAGGAAGATGCGTCGATATGAGAACTCCATCTAGTAGCTAATGCACTCATGGGCCGTCGAGCAGTCAAGCCTGATCAAGCCGTCATAAGATCGTTCTTTTTTCAGTTGGCCTTTTGGCTACCCGTTTGTGCGTCGTGTAATTTCCGCAGCTCGCGCTAGCGGGCGTACTGTTCGGCCTTGGTGGCGGTCTGGATCTTCTTCGCGGTTGAGCCAACAGCCGGAACCAATCAATTCGCCGGTGCCTCGGGCTTGAGATACTTATCGAAGAACGCGTTCTCCCTTTCCCCGAAATCCTTGAGGGCCTCGCCGGTAAAACCGTGACCTTGACCTGCGTAGCGCAAGAAAGTCACGTCCTTGCCAAACCAACGCAAGCCGTTGTACATCTCGATATCCGTGAGCAGAATAAGGCCGTCCAAATCGCCGTCGGCCAGAAGAATCGGTGTCGTAACCTTGTCTAAATGGTAGATAGCGGATAGTTCAATGTACGCATCGGGGTTTTGCCAGGGCGTAGCGCCGACGATCGTCGGTATCATTGGATTGGAGCTCGACAGAAAGAACGGCATTGACCACTCTACTCCCAGGGCACCAGCAACCGAGACGGCGCACTTGAATCGTCCCGTTCTGGTGAGCAAATAGTTTACGACGGCGCCTCCGTTGCTGAATCCCAACAATCCCATTCGGTCAGGGTCAGCGATGCCGCGCTGAACAATTTCATCCACTCCCGACATTACGTCGTCAAACGTGACCTCCCAACCCTTAGGACCTCGTGCAGCCTGATCATAGGCTGCAGTCTTGAAGGGGTTAATCCACACATGCGGGCCCCGCGCGTTCGGGTAGAAAACAGCGTATCCACGTGCTGCCAGCGCTTGATTCCCGCCCATGTTGTATCCCATGAATCCGCTTATCGTTTGGGGATAGCAATCTACGATGAGAGGGTATTTCTGACCTGTCTTGTAGCCAACAGGTTTGATGAGTATGCCCTCTAACTCGCCGCCTCGCTTATCCTTCCACCGCACAACTTCCTGTGCCCCAAGCTCCCAGCCCTTAATCTGCGGATTGAGTTCGGCGAGAACATAAGACGACGCCCCATCATGTGGCAGAATTCGGATTACCCCTCGGCTTGATCCATCGCTTTGTTGCCAAGCTATTGCCTGGGTTCGCGCGACAGTCAGAGGCCACCGAAAGGCAGCCTCACCGTCAGCGATTTGGTCGACACTGCCGCTTCGAATAGCCACGCGAGCCACCGGCCACGAGACTCCATCCTGATAGCTGATTATGATCGATTCGCTGTCGACAGCCCAGTAAAACGCATTAACGTTTCGATCCAGGTTCCCCGTGACATTGAGTACCTTGCCACCTTCGCGTGGTACCACGAATACGGACTGCGCCGCAAAGTGCTCCCCACCATAGAAAGCTACCCACTTGCCGTCGGGTGACCAAAACGGCAGTGTCTTATCACCCACCCCACTCGTGATCGCCGTTTTCTTCCCGGTCTTGAGTTCAATCGCATAGATGTTTGTCGTACCTGAACCGCCCCCAACCAGCGAGCGTCCTTCACTGGAAGCGCAAACAATCTGGCGACCATCCGGTGACCAATCAGGATTGAAATACGTATCCTCATCTTTGGTGAGTTGGTCGACGTTCTTCGTCCTTACATCCGCCACAAACAGTTGGTTAACTCTCCGCGGACTAAACGATAAGACTGCGGTTGCGCCTGCGGGTTCAGGAACATCCCCGGTCACTCGGGGAGCACTCGTTGTATCTCGAAAAACTCCTTGGAGCGTCCATTCGGGAGGCGTCTTGTTTGTCAGCACCAGAGGGGGCGCGGCTCTTCCTGTCGAGTCGGGTGCTCCTTTTTGTTCGTGAGCGTCTTCTGGCTTCTGACTCGCAGCAGCCGCTTGCGAGGCAAATACGAGCTTCGTCCCATCTGGAGACCACGAGTAATGCAGCGGGTCATAGTACCAACCGCTAAAGCGTGTCCATGGGTCGGGGTCGACGCCTCCTGGCAGACTTGTCAGCTGCTCCGTACCGCCAGAGGCTACATGTAGCACCCACAACTGCAGCGTGCCAGACCGATCCGAATAATAGGCTAAGTGTTTGCTGTCCGGGGACCACATTGGAACAGTACCTTCAAAGAGCTTCCTCGCCTTACTTCCGGCTTTCGTCTCGACTAGCCATAGTTCTCCCTTCTCTTCGCTCATGACATAGACGAGCTGCTTGCCGTCGGGAGATAGTTGCATGTACAAGGATTCTTTCAGAGTTTCCTGGTCCTCCAACGTTACCCGGTGTTTCGGCTGCGTCTGGCCGCTACAAGCCATTCCAGGATGCAAGAGGAGCGCCACACCAACAATCAGCCAAAGTTTGAACGCTAACGTTCGCATCAGCCGTAGACTCCCAAACAGATCATCACGCACGAATGGATCGTCACTTCGAAACGCAGACAGCGGTTTCGACGCGACACAGAATGCCCTTTTTCCGATTCGCAGACTGCTCCCCATGACTAGAAACTCAACTTCAGGGCGAGTTGGATTGAGCGTGGTCCGCCAAGCTGGTACAAAGGATCAAAACCACCGGTCCCGACGTTTGCTCCAAGACTCTGCGCCAAGGTGTGGGAGGCCACCCCGAAAGGAATACCGCAGAAGCTGAGACATCCGCTTGGCGGTCCAAAGTTGGGATGGTTCAGAACATTGAACATCTCAGCCCGAAATTGCAGCTTCACCGATTCGTGAATCGCAAAACTTCGATGTACTGACAAATCCCATTGGGTGAGGCCAAACCCCCTAAGCGCATTGCGACCGAGATTTCCTTGCGTCGGTAATCCATCAGGGCCTACAGGAGGTGGACAGAACGGTCCGATGCTCGACGACCCATCGGGACACCCTCCCGAAACAGCCCCAGGCGTGCCGTTAATTGCCTTTCCTCCCGGGTACTGTGATCCATAAAGGTAGAATGGAATCCCGGCAACCACGTCCGGTCGAAGCTGCGTCACAAAGCCTTTAAGGAAATCAAAAGAAGTTTCAAAGACATTCACTGGTGATGCGGACTGAGCGTGGATGATGCTTTGAAGTGACCAGCTCCGCACAATAGAATCAACCCACTTGTTGTTACTCTTGAAGGTAGGAATGTCATAGGTGATAGCGGCTGCCAGGCCGTTCCTAACGTCAAAGTCGGAGGGTCCGCGGTTCGCGTTGCCATTGCCGGGGAGAAGAGCATTGGACCCAACAGCGACCGAACCTGCCGAAGCCGTGTCAATTGAGTGGGCCCAGGTGTAGGAAACCAGCGATTGGAGACCATGCGATAAACGCCTTTGGAATTGGAGCTGAAGTGCGTTGTAGCTTGATGTCGCACCGTTGGCTACCAACTGCGGGAAAGGAATATTGGGGTTCGGCGCAAAGAAGACACGCGCCGACTGGATGAGCCGCCTTCCTGCGGATCCTATATAAGACGCAGAAATAGTCTGTTGCTTACCTAGACCTTGCTCCAATGCAACATTCCACTGGAGAGTATAAGGTGAGCTAAGATGTGGATCGAACGCACCCAGAAATGTATATGCCAAATTCGCAGGCGAGATTGGCGCTGGGGCAGCAACGGAAGGGTTGAGAGGAAAAGTGACGTTGGCGGGGCACCCGGGGTCCACTGGATTAGGGCAGGACCTGGTCGACCCAAAAGGGTACGTCCCGGAAAATAGACTATTGCCAACTTCCTGAGTGGCCAGATCATAGAATAGACCGAATCCTCCTCGAATCGTTGTTCCCCAGTCCGCGGCCTGAGATAGCTGATAGGCTAGGCCTAGCCGAGGTGCTAGATTGTGATACCCAGTTCTGAAAGGAGGCGTTCCCGCAGGAGCCAGCGTGAGCTTAGACAAATCATTGAGATCAAAGCCAGTGACGGCGGGAAGCTGAGGTCCGCCGAGTGTCGCTGGCGCAAAATCAACATCCCATCGGATGCCGTAGGTCATCGTCAAGCGGGGCTTGATTCGCCAAGTGTCTTGTGCAAACACACCCAGATTGCGGAATAGGAATGTCGCTTCTAGTCCTAAATCAACGCTGGCTCCGAAATCTGCGTTTCCTGCCGCGGCGGCAGATACGCTGCTAAAGAAAGCAGCCTGCTGGTAGAGAGGAGGTGAAGATATCGGGGTGAGTCGCCTGTGGTCGACCCCGAACTTTAGGCTGTGTGCCCCCTTTTGCAACGTTAGATTGTCGACGATATTGAACTGCCTCTGGGTGTTTCGTATTAGCGGACCAACAAAGATGTCTGGGCCAGTAAGCGACAAGATTTCGAGGCCAAATTGCCCATTTTGGGCATTGTAAGAGCCGGGAAAAGGGAGGGACGCGAGAGGAACCGCACCTCCAAAGTGATCCAACGCCCAAGCACCCTTCGCTTCTGTTCTGCTGTAGTTGAAACGCAAGTCGTTGGTTACTGCGGCAGAAGGCACAAAGGTAGCCCCCACTGTTGCCGTCTCGGTCCGAATATTGGAGGAAAAGAGCGTGCTTAGCGAAGAAGCACCTCCTCCCCCTCGCTGAATAAAACCCGACGGCGAAACACGAAACATTGTATCGTCCAAATAGGTAGAGCTTGTCGTTGATCTTGTGATCAACCCGGATGCTGTAAGCGTCGAGCGTAGAAGGGTTCGAATAGCTGGCGTTGAAATCTGCGCTGCCGTCTCCGTGATCGGTCCCATTCGGGAGCGGATAGGCGTTCAAGAAGGGCTGCATTCCCGACACGGCCGAGGCGCGGACATCTCCTGAGACAGTACAGGAACTGTCACAAGGCACCGTTGTGTTCTGAACTTGTGGCAGGCGAAGCCTGAGCCCTTCGTAGGAAAAGAAGAAGAACGTCCGGTTCTTGATGAGCGGGCCTTCAAACGTCCCGCCGAAATCGTTCTGGCGTTCGGCAGCTTTGGGAAGGGGAGGGTTATTCATGAACCCATTGAACCAGTCGGCCGCGTCGAGAGCATCGTTTCGGAAATAATTGAACAGGGAGCCGTGAAATCGGTTGGTGCCGGAACGAGTAACGATCGATATCTGCCCTCCAGGCGTTCGGCCGAATTCTGGAGCGTAAGTAGATGTTTGAATTCGAAACTCCTGGAGAGCGTCGATGGAAACCAAACTGTTGGTGCCACCGCTTGCGCTGAAGGATCCTAGCGAGCCTCCAAGTCCATTCCCCGGCGAGCTAAATGGAGAAATTCCGATATTTGCACTCACACCATCTATCGTCCAATAGTTCGCGCTAGCACGCTGCCCATTCACATTGAATTGTCCGCCATCGCTGAGGTTGCTAGTCGCAGGAACGACTCCCGGCGCAAGCTGAATCAATGATTGGAAGCTTCTGCCGTTTAGCGGAATGTTTTCGGCGAATTGGCGATCGACTACCGTGCTTACTGTGGCAGACTCAGTATTGACGTGCATTTCATCGCCGGTAACAGTTATTGCCTCAGAAAATGCCCCCACTTCCAGCTTGAAGTTCTCTGCCACGACATCTTGCACATGCAGGACAATCTCGGTCTTCACGATCTGGCGAAAGCCCTCTTTCTTGATGATGATGCGGTAGCGGCCAGCTTTGAGATTCGGAACCAGGTAGAAGCCTTCGCCGTTGGTCGCGGTGGTGTGCTCGACATTGGTGTCTATGTTGGTCACTCGGACGTCGGCGCCCACTACGACTGCACCTGAGTTGTCAACGATGCGGCCTGAAATCGCAGCGGAATCAGTTTGCGCTACTGCCGTACCGCAGCAAACCACGACCAACAAGAGCACCGCGAGACCGAGCTTTTTCATCGGCGATTTCTCCTCTTGCTTAGTCGTACCGAACTGCGGTGCTTCCTGTACCAAAAAAATTGCCCGCCGATTCGGCGAGCAAGGACCGGCGCGTTCGGATCGGCCGCTACGGGTGATTGGCGTCGAAGTTCAAAAATGCGTACAGGAGCTTTTCTTTTCTCCAGATGGATTCTTACGCCCTCCGGGCGGTTCAACCGTGACAAATACGGAGTCAATCTCAGCCAGCACAGCCGGATCATTGAATCGCAGCACCCAGCGTGCCTGTTGCTTGTCATCCATGTAAAACAGACCCAAACTGACAGCCTTCTTGCTGCCGTCTTCCTTATGGCCCCAGGCTTGGAAGGAAGCGTTTTTCAGCTTTGGCTCAGAGAGGTCGAACGCGTAGAAAATCAGCGACTTGCCTTCCGTATAAAAAACCCGTCCAAACGAGCGCCGGGCCGTTCCCTTCGAGTCACGGTCATGCACGTCAATGATGTGCAAATTGCGCGCACCCATCAGTTCGCGAATATCGCGGTCAGCGGCTAAGAGCTCGTGCTCGCGTTCGAGCGAAGCGTTCTCGACCGATGGACGCTGCGACAGTTCGTCAATTTTCTTCTGCTGCTCGGCAAGCAGTGTTCGGTCTTCTATGTTCGCTGCACGAGCCGTCTCCAGTTCAGCCCGGACGGATGTTAGGTCGCGATTAATCACCGCGTAGTTCTGTGACACGCCCGAGAGCTCTGCACGTGTACCGCTGAGCTGTTTTTGCAGTTCGTCACGATCTCTGGCGAGGCCAGTCATGCTATTTTCGAGAGCTGTGGCTTTCGCCGCCGCCCCATCCCGTTCTTTGCGCAAGATCTCCAGTCCATTGGCACCCGCGAGGCTGGTTGCCGTAACGTTCTCCTCGGAAGCAATCTTCTGCTTGAGGGACGCATTTTCGTGTTGCAGAACGCCGAGTTGGGCACGCAAGGCTTGCGCCTCATCTGTGAACCGCCTGGTACGCTGGTCAATTCGAATTAAGAAGAATGCAATTGAAACGACGCAGGCGGCCACTGCGGTTGCGGCTAAGTAGGGCTTGGCAGCATAGAAAGGCCACTGTGTCCAGATGCCGGAACGTATTTCGGATTGTCGTGTCAGGTTGATTCCGCGATCGCGGGCTCGCGCCAGAAAGTTTTCTCGAAGGCTGCTGGTCGAGCGCAGCTGAACGGTAGATACTCCATGATCCAGTCGCGACGTTGCAGGTATCCAGGAATCCGTCACGACCGTCATGTCCCTCAGCGTTTCTCGACACCCGCCGCAGTCAGTAAGATGCATTTCAAGTTCGCCGTATTCATCGGGTGATAGTTGTCCAACTGCCGCAAGAGCGCAAAGTTCTTCGAAGTGCTCATGGTTTTGCATTGAGCGCCTCCTGTTGGGCCGTTGCTACTACGGGCTTCCGGGATCTTCCTTGGATGACGGCTCGTAGATTAGCCAATCCGCGATAGTAATGGTGTCGAACGTTGCCCACGGACTCTCCCATTTTGACTGCCACTTCTTCCATGGTAAGACCCTGCAAGCAGACTAGCTGAACCGCCCGACGTTGGGGACCGTGCACTTGGTCTAGCATCTCCACCGCGAGATGTCTCGACTCGGGAGTCTGCAAGCCGAATTGAAGCATTGATTTTTCCACTAGGTGTTCTACCTCTTCGACGCTGTAAAAGGCCCGCGTCGCCAGATATTGGCGGCGGTTATAACTGCGGCGGTAGGCCATTTGAATCACCCATGCTTTAGTACTACCGCGCGCGGGATCAAATCGTACCGCTGTCTGATGAAGATTGAGGAACACATCTTGCACGAGATCTTCGGCCTCGCCGGCGTCGCGAAGGATCTTGAGAGCAATGCTCCAAACCAGGCGGTGGTACCGGTCGAACAGAACCGTGAGCGCCTCATCGTGGCAGAGGCGAAGGTGGTCCATCAAATCATCATCGTTGAGCCGATGCAGCTCGCGGAATGATAGTCCGCACGGTTCGGTGAGCGTTTTGTCTCTGCCGCGAAAACGCACAAATCCCACCTGCTCTGCTACAGCAATGTAACTGAAAAGTGGCTTCACTGGAGCCAAGAAAATTTAATTGTGAGACTGGTACAGCTTGCAGGTCATGCCGGTATAGGAAAACGCCGAACGGAGTCCTCTCGCCGGGACTCCGTCTCCTTATAGCCCGCCGCTATCAATCAGAGACGGAGAAGTCTTGGACTCCCGTTCTCTGACCGCCTACTCTCAGGCAGAACCGAATCACTTACACGTCGTCCCAGAAAAGCAAAATTAGGAGAGTTTCCGAGTGACAACAAAGTTGTCCGTCCGCGCTCAAGATTATTCTTGTGGAGCCGATCAACAATTGCTAATCCTCAGTGATCACCTGAAAAGCGGCCATACATGATCAGTTCAAAACCGGCCATACTTTGGAAGGGTCCAAGACTAAGTTTGTTCTATCCTGCCGCCTGC
>WNFJ01549612.1_pt1 | contig 14470 bp, 15 predicted proteins | sample 5400461 | NCBI WGS metagenome assembly WNFJ01 (sample SAMN13153349, study PRJNA577476) | soil metagenome | isolation source: 115 cm saprolite on Douglas fir-dominated hillslope | place: USA:California | collected 2013-09-17 | reverse complement strand
CGCATCCTCGCGCACGTCGCGCAGGATATTGGTCAGCTGCAGCGCCAGTCCGAGATTTTCCGCGTACGCTTTTGCCGACGGATTCCGATAGCCGAATATTTCGATGCAGATAAGGCCCAGCGCAGAGGCAACGCGATAACAGTACGGTCTGAGCTCCGCAAAAGTTTGATAGCGCGTGCGAGACAGATCCATCTCCACGCCAGCAATGATTTCCTCAAACAGATCTCGCGGAATCGCAAATCGGCGCGCGCTATCGGCCAGCGCCCGAGAAAGTGCGCGGGTGGGAACGCCGGCATAGACACGGTCAAGTTCCTCGCGCCACCGGCTCAGCAACAGCGCCGGCTCGCGAATCGATTCGTCGTCGGCGATATCGTCGACGAAACGGCAGAATGCGTAAACCGCATGGAGCGCGCGGCGCCGTTCCGGCGGCAGCAAAATGAATGCGTAGTAAAAGCTCGACCGGGAACGGCGCGTGATTTCTGCACAGCGCTCGTAGTCGGCATCGAGCGATCCCGATGCACCATTGCGCCCAGCGCTCCCATTCCCAGCGATTGCGCCACGATCAAACATCGAGCCGTCCACGAAGTGCGTTCCATCCAAGTTTCAGATAGTCCGTTTTGCTAAGCTCCGGACGCTTGCGAAACACGTCGTAGTCGATCCGTTCGATCGCGCGCAGGATCGCGAGACCGCCGCCCGCGAACATCACGATGTCGCGACTGAGGCGCTTATCGACCCGCCGGTGCAGCTCGCCTCCTTCAGTCAGCATCGCGCGCGCCACCGCGACTTCATGACGCATCAATTCCAGGAACCCTGGGGAAGACGTGCGTGCCGCAAGATCCGCAGCCGTGACGCCGAAGTGTTCCATGTCGCGGCGCGGGATATAGATTCGTCCCTTGCCGAGATCGATCGCGACATCCTGCCAGAAGTTCGCGAGCTGCAATCCGCTGCAAACCAGGTCCGACAGATGCTGCCGCTCGGCGTCGCGATAGCCAAAAAGATAGAGCACCAACCGTCCGACCGGATTCGCCGAATAGCGCGCGTAGCCGAGCAGATCGTCTAGCGTGTCGAAACCCTTGAACTCGACGTCGGAGCGAAACGCGGCTAGCAGATCGATGAACGGCTCGCGAGGAATATCGAAACGGCGCACAGTGTCCGCAAGCGCGATGAACACCGGATGACGCTGCGGCGTCCCCGCGTACGCCGATTCGAGTTGACGCTCCCAATCGTCGAGCATCGCGAGATCGTGATGCTCATCGGCGAAGTCGTCGGCCATGCGCGCGTACGCATATATCGCGTACATGTGCGGGCGCATCGCGCGCGGCATCAGCCACGAGGCCACCGTGAAATTTTCATAGTGCGCCTTCGCGAGCCGCGCGCAGAATTCATATGACGCGTCGAGGTCGAAGGTCCCCGCCGGTGGCGTTGCCGTCGGCACCGCGTTCACGGTGTAGCCAGTTGCATCGGTCTGCATGTGTGCGCGCGCGATCTCCATCGATTCAGGCCGCGGCCGGTCGCGCGCCGATCAGTTCGCGCGCAGTCGCACGCGCCCATCCGTCGGTCTCGAGCAAATCTTCGATCGTTCGCGCCGGTGAATTTGCATGCCGCCGCATGACGGCTTCGATATGCCGCGGAATATCGACGAAGCGCACTCGCCCCGCCAGAAAGCCCGCGACGAGTTCCTCGTTGGCGGCGTTGAGGCACGCCGGCATCGTGTGTCCTGCCGCGAGTGCCTCGTACGCCAGACCGAGACATCGAAACCGCGAAAGATCCGGCTCCTCGAAAGTCAGCCGCGAATTTTCAGCGAGCGACAGCGGCTTCAGATGAGTCATCGGCAGCCGCTCCGGATATGCGAGCGCGTTCGGGAATCGCCATCTCCGCAATCACCGAGCCGTCGATCATCTCGACCATCGAATGAATCACGCTCTGCGGATGAATCACGACCGAGACTTCCGCCGCGGTGAGATCGAACAGCCAGCGCGCCTCGATCACCTCGAGTCCCTTGTTCATCAGCGTCGCCGAATCGATCGTAATCTTGCTGCCCATCTTCCAGGTCGGATGCTTCAGCGCCTGCTCGATCGTGATCGACGCAAAATTATCCGCGGGCAATTCGCGAAACGGCCCTCCCGACGCAGTGAGAATGATCCGCTTGAGCGACGCGCGCCCGCGTCCTTCGAGGCATTGAAAAATCGCGTTGTGCTCGCTGTCCACCGGGAGCAGCCGCACTCCATGCTCGCGCACCGCCGCCGTGATCAACTCACCCGCGATGACCAGGACTTCCTTGTTGGCGAACGCGATATCCTTGCCGGCTTTGATTGCGGCGAGCGTCGGCTGCAGACCCATCGCGCCGACCAGCGCCGACATCACGAACTGCGCCTCCGGATGAGTCGCCACCGCCACTGCGCCTTCGAGACCGTGGACTATAGTCACCCGCTCACTTCGGATGCGCGGCGCAAGTTCACGCGCGAGCTCCGGCGTCGCCACTGAAACCAGCTCGGGATGAAATCGCTTCACCTGTTCGGCGAGCAGATCGAGATTGCTGCCCGCCGCCATCGCTGCCACGCGGAAGCGATCGCTGAAGCGCCCGACCACGTCGAGCGTGGTAACGCCGACCGATCCGGTCGAGCCGAGAATCGAAATCGTTTTCATCACTTGGCGCTCATCCGGAAGCGGTCTCCGCGAGCCGCCGGCGAAATCGCCCTAGCGCCATCAACGGAAAGTAATGCGCATACAAGTGATAGCGAAGATAAAAATGATTCGGGAAACCGTTGCCGGTAGATTCGCTCTCGTCCCACGCGCCCTCGTCGTTCTGCTGCTCTGAGAGCCACTGCGCGCCGCGCATCGCATGTTCGCTGAGACCCTGTTCGCCCGCGATCAAACCGATCATAGCCCACGCGGTCTGCGAGGCCGTGCTGGTTCCACGACCGTGCCACGCGGGATCGCGATCGGAGAGCGGACTCTCACCCCATCCGCCGTCGGGATTCTGTTTCGACTTCAGCCAATTCACCGCGCGCTTGATCCACGGCTCGTTGATATCGACGCCGATCGCGCGGAGCCCCGACAGCGCCGAGAAGGTGCCGTAGATATAGTTGATACCCCAGCGCCCCCACCATCCGCCCGCGGACGCCTGATTTTTCTTGAGCCACTCAATCGCGCGGGTGGCGACCGGATGATCGGTGCGATAACCGACCGACGCCATCATCTCGAGCACGCGGCCGGTCAAGTCGGGGCACGACGGATCGGTTACTGCCTCGACGTCGGCGAGCGGAACATGATTGAGCCAGGTCGCGTCGTTGTCGGCGTCGAACGCTGCGAAGCCGCCGTCCTTCGATTGCATCCCCATGACCCAATTCGCCCCCGCGCGAAGCGACCGCTCTTTGCTTTCGAGATCGTCGACGCTCGAGTCCGCCAGCACCGACAAAATCACCGCCGAATCATCGACGTCAGGATAACAGTCATTGTAAAACTCGAACGCCCATCCGCCCGGCTCAAGCTCGGGACGCTTAATCGCCCAATCGCCTTTCTTGAATATCTGGTGATCGATAAACCACCGCGCGGTTTGTTTCAGCGCGGGATCATCGACGGGCAGACCGGAATCGAGCAGCGCTTTTCCCGCCAGCGCCGTGTCCCAATTCACCGAAACGCACGGCATGTACATTGCGGAATCCGAAAAATTCCAGATCAATTCGCGCGACGCTTCGATCGCTTTCTTCAGCACCGGATGCTCATTGCGATAGCCGTTGGCTTTCAGAGCCATCGCGCTCAGCAGGTAGCATGGTTCGATTCCGCCCCACGATCCATTGGCTTCCTGATGTTCCAGGATCCAATTTTCGACATGGCTGAGTGCGCGCGCGCGAAGCGATTTGTTCCGATGACGATCGTAAAGGCGCAGTCCCCGATCGACGACGTTGAATACGCTGCGCAGCGAGAGCGTCTTCGCGCCGCGCGGCTGCTTGAATTTTGTGAAGTGCGGCGGCTCGATATAGAGTTCCAGGATGCCGCGTTGGTAGTCGATTTTTTTCTCCGGACGCGCCGCCTGCAACAGCATCAGCGCCATCAAGGTTCCGCGCGCCCACGAGCCCAGCTCATAAATGTTGAATGGAAACCAGTTCGGAAACAGTGACGCTTCGACCGGCACCGCGGCGGTCGCATCCCAGGCAATCTGTCCCATCGCAGCCAGGTAAAATCGCGCGAGGGTTCCGCAATTTACGATTCCGCCCTTGGAGAGAGTCCAGCGCCGCGCCGCCGCGAGCGGCTCGTCGCCGGGCGTCATGCCAGCAAGTTTCAGCGCGAAGTAACTCTCGATCGTCGTCGAGAGATAACCCTCGCCGCCGCGATAAAGCGCCCAGCTTCCGTCCGAGCTCTGCGTATCGAGCAGATATTTCTTGAGCCGCGCTTCGACTTCGAGATCTACCGTCTCCATGAAATGATTGAAGATGATGAACTCCGCGTTCATCTCCGCGTTCGCCTCCAGCGGCCCAAGCCAGTAGCCTTCCGGCTTCTGGAGCGCAATAAGCGAGCGCTGCGCGCGATCAATGGTGTAGTCAATCTTGCCCGCAAACTCGTCGCGGGGTGAAATCGCAATCGCGGAAGCAGCTATTTCAATTGCCTGAGTCATGTTTTCACCTGCACTGGTATGAATCGCGCGGGATGTTCGCGGCCCATCATGGAATCACCGCGCACTTCAGCGCCGCGCCGCGCTCGAGCATCGAAAATACTTCCGCCAGCTCATCAAGCCGCATCCGCGCGTTGACGATCGCACCGGCATTCAGGTGACGGCCGGCAAGCAACTCGTACGCCCGCCGCACATCGCGCGGACGGAAATGGAACGGCGCCATCAAGGTCAGATTGTCGTAATGCATCCGCCGCGTATCGACGCGAAGCTCAGTCCCGGGCGCGCATCCTCCGAAAAAAACCACTCGACCACCCCGCCGCACTCGCGCGAGCGCGTCGTCCCATCCTTCGACCTGGCCCGTGCATTCGATCACCAGGTCGGGGCCGAAGCCGCTGTTGAGCTTGGCGATTTGATCCGCGGCGTCATCGCCGCGCGCATCGATCACGCGGTCGGCACCCAATCCGGCCGCCCATTTGAGCCGCTCCGCGCCGCGCCCCACCACGGCCACCTCGCGCACGCCAGCCGATTTCAGCAACAGCAAATGCAGCAGCCCGAACGCACCGGCGCCGACGATCAGTACTGTTTCGGATTTTTCCGGACGCGCCATCTCATGCGCATGAACTACGCAGGAGAGCGGTTCGAGCAGCGCCGCCTCTTCAAACGGAAGATTCGCCGGCTTAATAAATGTATTTTGCGCGACGACGTGCGCGGGCAGAAGAAGCAGGTCGGCGTACGCGCCAAGCACCATCCGCCCGACCGCATCGGCGCAGAGATTTTCCTGTCCGTGCTGACAGTAGAAACAGATTCCGCAAGGCGCGGTCGGCGCCGCCATGATCTCGTCACCGGCTCTGAAAGCCGTCACGCCGGCGCCGGCCTCGGCGACGACGCCTGAAAACTCATGCCCAAACGCGATCGGCAGTTTCCACAGCGGATGCCCACGGCGAAAAGTTTTGAGATCGGTTCCGCAGCTCAATGCGCACCGGATTTGGATCAGCAATTCGCCCGGCCCCGGATTCGGCGGCGTGAAGTCGCGCAATTCGATCCGCCCCGGCTCGACCAGCACCGCCTGGCGCGAGTGCGTCTCCGCCATATCCAGCGTCTGCTCCGCGGCGCTCACAGTTTCCGCTCCACGACGAACGTTGCGAGCTCGCGGAGCGCGATTGCGCGCCCGTCGAAGCTCGCGAGTGCGCGATGCGCCCGACTCTCCAGCTCGCGCGCGAGATCGAGCGAGCGCTCAATTCCTAAAATCGCCGGATAGGTCGCCTTGCCGCGCTCGCTGTCCTTCTGCGTCCGCTTGCCCATCTGCTCGGGCGTGCCCTGAACATCGAGCAGGTCATCGACAACTTGGAACGCGAGCCCGAGCGCGCGCGCATATGCGTCGAGCGATTCTATTTGCGCCGCACTAGCGCCACCCATCCGCGCACCGCCGCGCACTGAGGCCAGAAACAACGCGCCGGTTTTTCTGCCGTGCAATTCTTCGAGCTCCTCGAGCGTTTTCGATTTGGCCTCGCCGAGCAGATCGATCACCTGCCCGCCGACCATCCCCGCCGAGCCCGCCGCGCTCGCAAGTTCCGCAATCGTCTCGAGGACCGCGCCGGTCGGCACGCCCGCTTCGGTTGCGCCCGCGAGGACTTTGAAAGCATCGGTCAGCAGCGCGTCTCCGGCCAGCGTCGCAATAGCAACTCCGTAAACTTTATGGTTTGTTGGCCGTCCGCGCCGAAAATCGTCGTCGTCCATGCACGGCAGATCGTCGTGAATCAGCGAGTAGGTGTGAATCATCTCAACCGCGCACGCGAGCTCCATCGCCGCCGCGAGCGTGCCGCCGACCGCCTCGCATGACGCGAGCGCGAGGATCGGCCGGAGCCGTTTCCCGCCAGCGAGCAGGCTGTAGCGCATCGCCTCCGAGAGCGATGCGCCCGCGCCGGCCGGAGTATCCACGCTCCTGGCCAGCGCCTGCTCAACCAGGTCGGCACGCTCTTTTAGATAGTGGTTGAGATCGAACACGCTAATTTCTTGTTCCAGTTCCTTCGAGGCAAGGGGTTAACACTCTAATCCTGTTCCCCTTCCCCCGGGGGAAGGGGTTAGGGGTTAGGTTGCCTTCAATTCGCACCTTTTTCGGTTCTCCAAGTTTTCGAGAAACTGCTCAAAAGACCTGTCACAAAACCCTCGATGGGGACTGATGAAAAATCCCCGAACGAGAGAGGGCGCAGTTGTTGAGAAATTATTTTCTCAACCGCCGGCTACGCCACGTAATGCCGCACCATCCGCCACGAGTCTTTCAAATTCTTGCCGAAATCGAGCGCCACCGTCCCCTCGAAACCCGAGTGCAGCTTGCAATCGCGGCAGCGAAAATCCTGCTTGGTCCTATAGTACTCCCAGTCAGTCGCCGCGTGCATTTCCGCGAACGTCTTATAGTGACCGTTTGTTATCAGGTAGCAGGGTCCCTTCCATCCCTGCGGATTGCGCGTGACCGTCGTCCACGGACTGCACTGAAGATCGCGTTTGCCGACCAGGTAGTCGAGGTAAATCGGCGTGTTGATTATCTTGTAGTCGTCGGACATGTCGCGGACTTTCAGGAACTTCTGCGGCATCTCCTCTTTTTTCAGGTACTCTTCGTCGTTGGTCAGCACCTGGTAATGATAGCCGGGACTGAGCAGCATCCCGTCAACGCCGAGACTGGTCAGGTACTTGACCATCGTCTCCAGCTCGTCGCCGCTGGTCTCTTTGAAGACCGTGGTGTTGGTCTGCACCCGGTAGCCCTTTTCCTTCAGCATCTTGATCATCTTCACGACGATATCGAAATGCCCCTGCCGATCGGTCACCCGATCGTTGGTCTCGCGCATTCCGTCCAGATGCAGATTGAAACTCAGGTAGGGACTCGGCGGCACCTGCTTGACGAATCGCTCCAGCAAAATCGCGTTGGTGCAGATCATGACGTGGCGCTTCTGATCCTGGATCAATCCCATCGTCAGCGCCGCGATATGCTTGTACATCAACGGCTCGCCGCCGCAGATCGAAACGATCGGCGCGCCCGCTTCCTCGGCGGAATACAGCGCCTCGTCGAGCGGCATCATGTCGCGAATCGTTTCCTTGTACTCGACGATTCGCCCGCATCCGATACACGCAAGGTTGCACGCATGCAGCGGCTCGAGCATCAGCACTATCGGAAAATACTTTTCGCCGGCACGCTTCTTCGCGCTCATGTAGCGGCCAAGATCGATCATCTGTCTGAGAGGAATGCGCATGATTTCGGTTCTCCCTGAACGGAGCTGAGGTAGTTGAGCGGTTTACACGCCGCCCGGTGATGATGATGAAGATGATGGAGACGAATCGCCGAACAGCCACTCCCCAACCATCGCGACGGCCCCTTCCGAAGAGACCGCCTGCGCGCCAAGAAACAAATATTCAATAAGCAGACCGTTGAGCGCCGAGAGCAGGAAACCGGCGGCCGCCTCGGGCGAGGAACGCCGCGGGCAAACTCCCTTCTCCTGCGCGCCTCTGATCAACTCGATAAGCATCGATCTATAGCCGCTGTAGAGCTTGAGGATCTGCTCGTGGAGGCTCTCTGACAGCCGTTGATCGTGAAGCATCTGGGCCAGGAAGAAACGCACCGAGCTCGCATTGTCGCGCACGAAGAGCAGATAGAACTCGACCAGCTTCTGGATCTGCGCGCGCTCGTCCATCGCCGCCGCTTCCTCGGCAAAGTCGATAAAGTACGGCTCGAGCAGCCGATTCAGGACCGCGACGAACAACTCTTCCTTGGTCTTGAAATGCCAGAAAATCAGCGCCTTGCTGACCCGCGCCTCGCGCGCGACCTCCGACATCGACGTCTCATGAAAACCGCGATTCGCGAACAGGTGCATCGCGGCTTTCAAAATCTCGTCACGTGAATCCTGCGACTGCGTTCTTGGCTCGTTAGAGCCACCCAATTTGACCTGCGATGCGCCCATAATGCCTATCCGAAACCCCTTTAAAACTGCTCCTTTTTCACCGCCTGGCGCGTCAGAAGTCCTAACCTATAACCCGCCCGACAACGCAGCGGTTATCTTCAGAACCCGCAGACCGCTAACCATTCGGTCAATGGTAACTCTACCGTCACAATCAGGAAAGTCAAGAGTTCCGGTCCGACCGGTCAGGCGGTCAGGAAGGATTCCACCGCCCGTTTCCCTCAAAAGGCATCGCTGCTAACTATCAGAATTTAAAGGATTCTCGCGCATCGAGGTACTTCCCCGCAACACCCCAACGCCCCTAAGTAGCTGAATTTAAGGGATTTTTATTGAAATCCCACCGGATCCCGCGAAATGCCGCACGGCCTCGATCACCGCCACCGCCGTCCTCGCCTCGGCAAGGTTCTCGCGCGCGGCCTGCGAATCGGGACCGTCAGCGATAACCCGCTCGAACTCCGCCGCCATCGCGCCGAACCACGTCGAGTGGTACGAGTCGTCGGCGACATCGGCGACCGACAGGTCTTCGACCAGGCCGTTGCGACTCGTCAAGGTAACCCGATCGCCTTCGATCTCGACCGCTCCTCGGTCGCCATAGATGACCGCCGAAGTTCGGCGAACCGGGGCGCGCCACGAGAGATGCGCCCGGCCGACGCATCCCGAAGGAAATGTAAGCCGCAGGTCGGCGACGTTTTCCGCATCGGCACCGGCGGGCGTTTCGAGATACGCTGAAGCCTCGCTCGGCGCCTCGCCACCCAGGATCCATTGCATCAGGTAGAGAACGTGCCATCCGTGGTCGATCAGGATTCCCCCGCCGGATGCCGCGGAGCCGCGCCATTTCGCGCCGCTCCCGCCCGCGCCGGCAGGCTCGGTGCGGAGACGATCGATCGAGATGAAGCGAATCGCGCCGACGCGCCCGGATTCGATCGCTCGGCGCGCAGCCGCATACGCCGGAGCGTACTTCCAATTGTGCACGCACATGAGGACTCGCGCCTGTTTTGCGGCGAGTGCCGCGAGCTCATCAAACTCAAGCAGCGTAAGGCATAACGGCTTCTCGACGATTACGTGAGCCCGCGCATCGAGCGCCGCGCGGACTGACTCGGCATGATACGCAGGCGGACTCGCGATATCGACGAAGTCAGGCGATTCGCCGTCAAGCATCAAGCCAAGGTCGTCATAGACGCGGACGCTTTTGATCAGCCGAATCGCCTCATGACGGCGCTCCGAGATTGGATCGTGAACAACCGAGACGCTGATATTATCGCGCGTGCGCCATCCCGGCAGATGCGCTCTTGCCGCAACTTCGCCAAACCCGGAAATCGCGCCGCGCAGTTTCGTCTGAGTCGCCATCGCGGCGACCAGGTTTAGCTAAACCCAAAAGCAGGGGCCAGCCCCTGCACCCATGGCAGGATCCGGAGCCGGCTCCGCTGTCGCCGGCGGAAAGCCGCATCTTTTTTTTGTATGGACACCCAGGAAGCGCGAAACCCAGGGTGGGTTCCGAATCTTTTTCTCCTTGTCCCCTGCCCTACCCTAGATCTCGTCGCGCAGGATGCGCGTGGCGACGACCAGCGCGGTCGCGCCGGCGGTGGACATCAAGACCGCGCCGACGAAGTTATGCGCGCGCACGCCGAGGATCTCGAAGATTATTCCGCGAGGCCGAGCATGATATCGCAAAACATCCCGTAACCGACGCCGTTGATTATCTTGCCGGCGAGCCATCCGGAGACCAGCCCGACGATTATCCATTCGAACATGATCGCGATTCCTCCCTCGTTATATGCATGAGGGTAGAGAGCAAGAGCGCTGCCATCGGGAATGGCTATAATTTCGCTATGGATGGTACGGAGTGGCGGCCCCCTACTACGCCGGATTTCAACTGCACCGCCAGCTTAGGACTGCGCCATCGGCATCAGGTGTTGCCACGAGTACGCAAACATCTAAATTGAGGCGATGGTACGCATAACGCTGCTCAGCGCGTTGCTAATTTGCGCGGGGTTCGCCGGAGTCTTGCTCGAGTTCTCGTCCACTGAGACGAGGGCGCAGACCCCGCCGAGCATGGCCGGCGAAGACGCTTCGCACAAACCATCCCCACCGATTTACAACCCGTATGCGCCCGGCATTCTTCCGTCCGATTTGGAATCTGAGATAGCAAGGGTTCGCCGCGAAGTTCGGGGCATCTTCAATCAAGGAGTCAACGAATGGCGCGCGCTACCACCGCTGACTCTGAAAGATAACCCTCCGGTTCTTCAGGGCAGCGGATATCAGGCCGTGCAAACGCTCGGCAAGCTGATGAACTTCGACGAGAACATGTCACCCTTCAGGAATGAGGCCTGCGCCTTCTGCCACATGCCGTACGCCGGCTTTAGCGGGCCGATCCCATCGGTCAATCTGACGATCGTAGCCTATCCTGGAACGTTTCACTTTCGCGCCGGTAAGCGGACCGCGCAGCGATACACGTATTCACCCATTTTCCCTCAACTCCAGTACAACGCAATACAGAGCTCGTTTTTCGGCGGGAACTTCTGGGATGCGCGCTCGACTGGATACTTGCTGCAGAGTCCCGACGCCGAGCAGGCACTGCATCCTCCAGTCGATACCCAGGAAATGGGCTTCCCTGACACGGCTTGCATCGCGTTCCGGCTGTCGCAGGCGGTGTACCGACCGCTCTTTGAATTGATATGGGGGGCAGGCTCGTTGGACATCCGGTGGCCGCACGACACTGAGAAGATCTGCGCCACCCCTGGAGGAGCGGCGGTGTTCACGGAAAGCACCACGCCGATCCGGCTGCGTCCGGAAGATCGCACCAAGGCAAGCGACGTTTATAATCACTGGGGGGAATCCATTTCCGCTTTCGAACACTCCCCCGCGGTCAGCGCTTCCTCGTCGAAATTCGACGCGTTCCTTGCGGGCAAGTACACCCTGACCGCGGACGAAAAGGCCGGGTACAACCTGTTTCGCGGCAAAGCCAACTGCACTTCATGCCATCTCGACGGAAGATCCGCCACTCCAAAGCCGGGCCAGACCGACACCGGCACCGCGGCCAATACGGCGCCGATGTTCACCTGCTTCGGCTATGCCAATCTCGGTCTTCCCCTGAATCCAAGTGTTGCTTTGTTTTATCAGACGAAGCCTGATGCCTTCGGGTTTACCCCTAATCCTTACGGCTTTGGCTACCGAGATTTGGGATTAGGCACTTTCCTCAGAAGCGGCTACGGTTCCGCCGCCAATCCGAACTCACAATGGCTGAAATTCGCGCCGACTGTTGACGGCCAAATGCAGACATCCACTGTGCGCGATGTAGCGATGGCGCCGCCACAGTGTCCCACCACCGAAGCCGGCCAGAAGGATCAGAACGGGAAGCCGATACCGTACTTCCAGAAGGAGTTCTTTCACAACGGCTACGCGAAGAGCCTGAAGCAACTCGTCCATTTCTATAATACCCGCGACGTGTATGCGTACCACCTCACCTCGGGACATTGCCCGAAGGGAACGACAGAAAAAGTGAACTGCTGGCCGATGCCAGAGGTCCCGAACAACATCGACATGACGGTCGGCAATCTCGGCTTGACGGATCACGAGGAGGATCTGGTCGTGACCTTCATGCAAACCCTCACCGACGGTTTCACAACACCCTACCCCAACATAGATGCGTTTACGGGCAAATGTATGACCGGCGGTTCGGCATCGACCCAGGGGAATGAGGTCCTTGTACCGACTCCGCCGCTTCCACCATGCGCGTCAGCAATCTGCGGCGTCGCACCCGTGCCGGGGCCGAAACCTATTCCATAGGGCGAACCTTGACGGCGGATGCAAGGCGAACGAGTGGGCGAGACATCGACGCAGTGCGCCAACTGGCCGAAGCTCCGGCGTTGAGGCAGAATAGTTTCGCTTTGAGGCTGACCAAAGAGCAAATCGTTGATGAGATCAGACGAACGGCGAAAGAACACGGAGGTTCTCCGCTCGGCCAAGCTCGTTTTTTCGTCGCAACCGGAATCAAGACTAGCGACTGGCACGGCAAGTACTGGGCTCGCTGGGGCGACGCTCTAAGCGAAGCTGGTTTTTCAAGAAACACGCTACAAGAACCCTATCCAGAGGCGCTCCTGATCCAGAAATTCATCGCTTTAACCCGGGAGCTTGGTCACTTCCCGGTCAAAGGTGAGCTAAGCCTGAAGCGTAAGACGGATCTCTCGTTTCCAAACGACAAGACTTTTGGACGGTTCGGTGGAAAAGCATCGCTGATATGGAAAGTTCTGCTGTACTGCCGGGAGCGAACTGGCTTCGAGGACATCATCGAGTTGTGCGAGACCGCCGGGTCTTCAGCGACGGAGCCCGATTCGCAACAGAGCGTCAGTAAATCCAACGTCGATGTCGGGGGCTACGTCTACCTAATCAAGAGCGGACGTCACCACAAGGTAGGATGCGCCAACTCTGTAGGGAGGAGAGAGTACGAGTTGGCGATCCAGCTCCCAGAACGAGTCAAACTCATCCACCGCATCCTAACAGACGATCCTGCGGGTATCGAAGCCTACTGGCACAATCGCTTTGCCGAAAAGAGAGCCAACGGTGAATGGTTCAAACTCGACTCCGCAGATGTCCAGGCGTTCAAACGGCGATCGTTTATGTAGCGGGAACCCACGTGCAATTTACTAAGCTCGAAGCGGCCCGCCGACAACTCGAGACCGCCATCAAACTATACTTCGCCGATGGCGACGAAGTCTCGATTCTCACGCTGGCGGCGGCAGCCTATTCTCTTATCCGAGACATCAACGAGCATCGTCAAGGCGAGCCGATGCTCAAGGACTTGCATTTGTTCCTGCCTGACGATTTGGCGCGGGAGTTCAAGACCTACATCAACCGTCCGGAGAATTTTCTCAAAACATGCTGATAAGGACCCCGACCGAGTCGGCGAACTCGAACCCAGGTGGACGGAAGTGCTCCTCTGGGAGGCAAGTCGAAAGTACTGTGAGATGACTACGGAGCAGAACAAGCTGTTGATCACCTTCGTCTTCTGGTTTGTCGCGCATCAGCCGGAATTGAAGGAACAATTCCAGAAAGAGTGCTTGTTGCAAGGTTTTAAGCAGCAGCAGCTGGACTTCGTTTTCCGGCTGCAATCCACTGATCGAAAGCGTTTTTTCGCAATGCTCAACTGACCTCGCCGAACTCGTTTCTTCAGGCGATCATGGCGCGGGAGGCTGCGCGCTTGCCGCTGAAACGCATCGGCCGCGCGGAGGCTATCGCGGACGCGGTCCTCTTCCTGATGAAGAACACCTACGTTACCGGCATCACGCTAACCGTGGACGGCGGCCGCCTGCTGATTTAGCAGCGCTAAATGTACAGCGAGGCGACCTTCTTGAGCGCGTCTTCGGACGACTTGTAGTCGAACTGCCCGGAAGACGTTAAATCGCCGAGGCCGGCTACGAAGCGATGCGCTCCGGCGGCTGCGAATTCTTTCAGGCCGTCCTGCACTTTTGCGCGGTCGCCTGCGATACCGCCCATTATTGTGATGTCGAGCTTCGAGAAATCGCGGCCGACGGCGGCGCACTCGCGCTTCAGTTCGTCGACGCGTTCCTTGAAGGCCGGCGCAGTCAGGCGAACCGGGCACCATCCGTCGGCCCATTTGGCGACTCGCTTCAATGCGTTTTTATCGAGGCTGCCGATCAACACCGGCGGCCCGGATTTCTGCGCCGGTTTGGGATAGCACTGAATCGGCGGAAACTTGACGTACTTACCCTCGAATGAGGGTTGGTCTTCGGTCCAGAGTTTGCGCATCGCCGCGACCATCTCCGCAGTCTGGGTCCATCGATGCGGAAAATCGACGCCGAACAGTTCGCTCTCCTCGCGGAGCCACCCCGCGCCGATCCCGAACAACACGCGGCCATTCGAGTATGCGTCGAGGGTCGCGATCTGGTTGGCG
>WNFJ01334527.1_pt1 | contig 14472 bp, 13 predicted proteins | sample 5400461 | NCBI WGS metagenome assembly WNFJ01 (sample SAMN13153349, study PRJNA577476) | soil metagenome | isolation source: 115 cm saprolite on Douglas fir-dominated hillslope | place: USA:California | collected 2013-09-17 | reverse complement strand
TCGACTCCCTCGAACAGCCCCTCGAACAAGGCGCCCGACAGGTATCGTTCGCCGGCATCCGGCAATACGACGACGATGGTCTTGCCCTTCTGCGCGGGCTCGCGCGCCAGACGCAGCGCCACGACCATTGCGGCCCCGCATGAGATTCCGCTCAACAGGCCTTCCTCGCGCGCCAGGCGGCGCGCCATCTCGATGGACTCATCGTTGGTGACCTGCTCGACGCGATCCACCTGCGACAAGTCCAGGTTCTTGGGGACGAATCCCGCGCCGATACCCTGAATCTTGTGCGGCGCCGGGGTGAGCGGCTGACCCGCCAGGGTCTGGGTAATGACGGGCGAATGCGTGGGTTCCACGGCCACCGTCAGGATCTTCTTGCCGCGAGTGCCCTTGATGTACCGCGAGACGCCGGTCAGCGTGCCGCCGGTGCCGACCCCGCTGACGAACACGTCGATCTTGCCTTCGGTGTCCTCCCAGATCTCCGGTCCCGTGGTCTTCTCGTGGATTCCCGGATTGGCGGGATTGTCGAATTGCTTCGCCAACAGGAATTTGCCGGGGTCCGCGGCGGCCAGTTCTTCCGCCTTGGCAATCGCCCCCTTCATGCCCTTGGGACCCGGGGTCAAAACCAGCTTGGCGCCGAATGCGGCCAATACCTTGCGCCGCTCCATGGTCATGGTCTCGGGCATGGTCAGAACGCATCCATAGCCGCGCGCGGCCGCGGCATAGGCGAGCGCAATGCCGGTATTGCCGCTGGTGGCTTCGACGATGGACATTCCCGGTTTCAGGGTGCCGCGCTCTTCGGCGTCCCACACCATGGCCGCGCCGATGCGGCACTTCACCGAGTAGGCTGGATTGCGGCCCTCGATCTTGGCAAGGATGGTCGCGCCGCTGCTCGCGTCGAGGCGGTTGATTCGGACCAGCGGCGTGCGGCCGATGGATTTCGTGTTGTCCTCGTAAATCGGCATAGGTCACCTCTTAGGCTGGCACCCGATTTTCCTCCTAAGCGCGGAGGAAATGCCATAGAAGCGGAGGAAATGCCATAGAAGTTTGTTATGAGACCCTGCCCCGGGGTTATAAGCCGCCCTAGCCCAGCCCTAGCCCGGGCTGGGTACCATCGACAGCGGCTGCGGCCGGCCGAACACGAATCCTTGCACGAAGTCGATACCCATGTCGGTCACGGTATCCAGGGACAGCTGGTCCTCGACCTGTTCCGCGACCACCCGGAAGTTGAGGCTCCGGGAGAGTTCGATCATCGCCGCAACCATGGCCTGATTCACCGTGTCCCCGGCGAGATTGCTGATGAAGGAGCCGTCGATTTTCAGGTAATCCATTGGCAGGGTGCGCAGCGTCGCGAACGAACTCAAGCCGCTGCCGAAATTATCCAGCGCGAACTCGCAGCCCATGCCGTGCAGCACCGCGATGAAGCGCTGCGCATGATCCAGATTCGCCACCACCGAGTTCTCGGTGACTTCGAAGCAGATATCCCCGGGATTCGCTCCCGTATGATCGAAGCAGTCGACCACGAATTCCAGGAAATCCGCATCCCCCAGCGTCTGACCGGCGATGTTGATCGCGACGCTGCGGCCCGGCGGCAATTTCATCCCGCCGCGCCCGAGCGCCGACAGCACCGCCTGCACGACCCAGCGGTCGATGTGCGGCATGAGGCGATAGCGCTCGGCCGCGCGAATGAACTCTGCGGTCGGCGCGCCCGGCTGGCCTTTGTCGCCCGTGAGGCGCACGAATACTTCGAGCGCCGGACCGCGCATGCCGTTGGCGCGGGCCTGCACGATGGGCTGGTAGTAAAGCTCGAACTTGCTGTCGCGCAACGCGCCTTGCAGCTTCTGCAGCCAATGAATCTCGCCGCTGTGCCGCGCGCTCGCTTCCTCGCGCGCCGAGTACACGTGGACGTGCAGGCCGCCCTGTTTTTTCGCCACGTAGCATGCGGAATCCGCCGCATTCATGATGTCTTCGATGGCGCCGCCGCTGGCGCCGATCTCCACCAGGCCGATGCTCACGCCGATATTGAAGATCTTGTCCTTCCAGACGAAGCGATAATCGTTGACGGAACGCACCACGTCGTCGGCGATCTGGCGCGCCTTCTCGAGCGGGCAGCCCACCAGCAGCAGGGCGAATTCGTCGCCGCCGATGCGGCCGACCGTGTCCGAGTCGCGCACCGCCTCTTTGATGAGCGAGGCAACCTCGCGCAGCATGTTGTCGCCCGCGGTATGTCCGCAGGTGTCGTTCACCACTTTGAAGCGGTCGAGATCGAGGTAGCACAGGGCATGCCCGACGTTCCCGGTCTGCGCCGAGTCCATGGCCTCCTGCAGCCGCCGCTCGAATTCGCGGCGGTTCACGAGCCCCGTCAGCGCATCGTGGCTCGCTTGATAGGTCATCTGGCGCGTGAGGCCGCGCAGTTCGCTGGTGTCGTGCAATACCAGCACCAATCCCAGGATCTCCTTGCCGTCGAAGCGCAGCGGCGTGACGCTGATTTCCACCGACCGCTCCGGGCCCGCGCCGGCCGGGACCAGCACGGCGCGCCGTCCCATGGTGACTCGCCCCCCCGTGGTCAACGCCTTGCGCACGGGATCTCCGAGCGACCGGCGATCCGTCTCATCCACCAGCGTCGCAACTTCCGAGAAGGCCTTGCCCATGACCTGATCGAACCTCTGGCCGAGCAAGCTTGCCGCGGCGAGATTGATGTAGTCGATGCGGCCCTCGGCATCGACCGTGATGACACTCTCGCCCATGGCGTCGAGCGTCACCATCGCGCGCGGCCTCGACGGCACCGCCATCGGCCCCGACTCCGGCAGCATTTCCAGCGCGGTGAGCAGCAGCGCCGCTTCGCCGGCGCTGTCGATCACGGTGCTCGACAGCTCCACGCGCGTCACTTGAGCCTGCGCGCCGACCAATTCCACTTCGTAGCGGGCGGCCGCGGGTTCGCCCAGCAGTCTTCGCCGCAGATTGCTCTCCACCAGCTCGGCATATTCCGGCGCGACGAATTCGGTCAAGGACCTGCCGACGACTTCCGATGCGCTCAAGTTGAGCAGCGCCAGGAAGCGCGAGTTGGCGAACAGAATGCGCTCGCGGTGCACGAGCACCGCGTCGTGCACGGTCTCGACCAGACGCTGGAACAGGTGCTCACGGTCCAGCAGCCGCGCGCCGCGCTGTTCGAGATCTTCCAGCAGCTTGTTAACGGCGGAGCCCAGCTGGCCCAGCGCCTTGGGATTCCCCTCGAGGCCGATGCGTCCGGCGGTGCCGGATTCGCTGGTGAGCTGCCACACCCGCTCCGAAAACCTGTCGACGGCGCGCTCCTGCCGGCGTTTGCGCACGAAGAGCACGATCAAGCCCACGGCCAGAACGGCTGAGGTCAATAACCACGGAACGAAGGACGACAAGATCAACTCGGACCTCGATAACGACGGACCTCAACGACGCTTGCTCTTAGAAACCCTCTCGGGTTGGACACGTCGCGAATCATCGTAATCCGAAGAATAACGCAAGGGACTCGCGTAGCCTGTCGAAATTGACCATAATCAGCGGCCTTAAGTTGGCGCGAGAAATCATGGATACATTGGCCGCTCGTCAGCAGATGGTGGATCAGCAAATCCGCACGTGGGAAGTTCTCGACCCGCGCGTCCTCGATGCGCTGTCCGCGGTGCCGCGCGAAGCCTTCGTGCCTGCCGAATATCGCGAGCTTGCGTTCGCCGATGCGCCCATCCCGATCGGTTTCGGCCAGACCATGCTGGCTCCGAAGCTTCAGGGGCGCATTTTGCAGGCGCTCGGGCCCACCGCGGCCGACAGTGCGCTGGAGGTCGGCAGCGGCACCGGGTACCTCTCTGCAGCCTTGAGTTTACTTTGCGCGTCGACCCGCTCGATCGACATTCATCCCGGACTCATCGAAGCGGCCCAGGCGAACCTGCGCGCCGTACCCAATGCCCGCGTGCAATTCGAGGTGCGCGATGCTTTCAGCGCCGCGCCCTTGGGCGAGTACGACGTCGTGGCCGTCACCGGCTCCCTGCCGGTCTACGATACGCGCTTCGAACGCAGCCTGCGCGTCGGAGGCCGCTTATTCGCCATCGTCGGCGTCGCCCCCGTGATGGACGCCGTCCTGATACGCCGGGTGGACAGCAACGAATGGATTCGCGAGAGCTTGTTCGAGACCGTTGTTGAACCTTTGATCAACGCGGTCGCAGCACAGAAGTTCGTGTTCTGATGATCAAAGAGATGACCCCGCGGGAATTCCTAGAGCGGCGCACCGCCGGCGCCGAACTCACGCTTCTTGACGTTCGCGAGGACTGGGAGACGGCGCTGGCGCCGGTGCCCGCCGATCACCTGCACATACCCATGGGTCGGATTGCGGATCGGCTGAGCGAGCTCAACCCGGCGCAGGAAACCGTGGTGATCTGCCGCTCCGGCGGCCGCAGCCTCCAAGTGGCGCATTTCCTGTCCGCGCACGGATTTGATTCGGTGTACAACCTGGCGGGCGGGATTCTGGCCTGGTCGCGAGATTTGGACCCGCGGATCCCCCAATATTGAGCCCGCGAGGGTACTCTTGACTCCTTAGGTGATATGGTTATATATAACACTATATAACCTCAAACGCTGGCGATTGGATAGCCCATGAAGCGACTGCTGACCCTGTTTGTTTTGTGCGCGAGTGCCGCCTCAGCACCGGCAGCGGATCTTCTTGCGGTATACCAGCGCGCGCTGCAGAACGACCCCCAGCTGCGCGAGGCCGAGGCGACTCGCCTGGCGGCCCTCGAGACCAAGCCGCAGGCGCTCGCCGCGCTGCTGCCCCAGATCTCGGGCAGCGGCTTGGTGAGCCGGGAGCATGATTCCGGGACATCCAACATCACGCAGCCCCTCAGCAGCCCGCCGGGCCCGGTCATTCTTCAAACCTACCCCTTCGACGGCCGCGTCGTCACGACCACGCACCGCTACGGCGTCGACGTGAGGCAAAACCTGTTTCGGTGGGAGAATTGGGTGGCCCTGCAGCGCGCGGACGCGCAGGTGGCGCAGGCCGAAGCGGACTACCAGGCCGCGCAGCAGGATTTGATGGAGCGCGTCGCGCAACGTTACTTCGACGTTCTCGCCGCCCAGGATGATCTCGAGGCACAGCAGGCCGCGCTCATCTCGATCCAGCGTCAGCTCGACCAGGCCGAGTCGCGCTTTCAAATCGGCCTGATCGCGGTCACCGATGTGGAAGAAGCCCGCGCCGCCCACGACAGCGGCGCCGCCGCCGTCATTGCCGCGAAGCGCACGCTGGCCTCCACTCAGGAACTGCTGCGCGAAATCACCGGCGACGCCTTCGATTGGCTGGCCCGTCCCATCGAGCCCTTCGAGCTCGCAACCCCGGACCCCGTCAGCGAAGACCGCTGGGTCGACATGGCGCTACAGCAAAATCTTGCGTTGGTCTCCAGCCGATTGGCGGCAGATATCGCGCGCGACAACATCAGCTCCGCGCGCGGCGGCCATTTCCCCTCGCTCGACCTGGTGGGCAGCCGCTACAAGATGACCACCAATGGCGTGGATACCTTCACCGACGGAACGCCGGCGGGCGGCACCACCCTCGACCAGTACCAGCGGACCATCGGCCTGCAATTGACCTTCCCCATCTACGCCGGAGGCATGGTGTCCTCACAGGTGCGCCAGGCCGTCTACCAGCACCGCGCGGCCAAGGAAAGAGTGGAGCGGGTGGCGCGCCAGACCGAGCACGACGCGCGCGACTCCTATCTCGGCGTGCTGTCCGAGATATCGCGGGTGAAGGCGCTGCGCCGCGCGGTCGAGTCGAACGCCACCTCGCTCCGCGCGACCGAGTCCGGGTATGAGGCGGGAACGCGCACCGCCGTGGACGTACTGCAATCGCGGCAGCTCTGGGTCCGCGCGCAGACCGACTACTCCCGCAGCCGCTACGACTACATGCTGAATGTGCTCAAGCTGCAGCTGGCAGCCGGCATTCTGTCCCAGCAGAGCCTGGAAAAGATCAACAGCTTGCTGAAGGACGCGCCGCCGGCAGCGGCGCCGCCGGCGCCGGATGCGCCAGCAACGGTTCAATGAGTTCGAGCAGACGCGCGACGCTGCCCCGATTCGACTCGACGATGTGCCGTCCGATGGCCCCGATTCGCTGACGCTCGGCCGCATCGGCCAATAGCCGCGTCAAGGCCGCCGCCAACTCGTGGCGGTCCGCCACCTGCAAGGCAGCGCCTTGCTGCAGCATCAACCGCGCAATGTCTTGCCCGTTGGATTGATAGGGTCCCGTCAGCACCGGCAGCCCAAGCGCCGCGGGCTCGAGCAGATTGTGGCCGCCGATCGGCACCAGGCTCCCGCCGACGAACGCCACATCGGCCGACGCGTAGAACGCCGCGAGCTCGCCCACGCTGTCCACCAGCACGACTTGCGTGGCGGCGTCCGCCATGATGCCGCTGCTCCGCCGCGTGAAGCGCACTCCGCGGCTGGTCAACAGGTCGGCCACCGCTCGAAACCGGTCGGGATGCCGCGGTACGAGGATGAGCAGCGTGCTGCCTCGGAGTTCCGAGTGCGCCGCGAGCACCTGCTCCTCTTCCCCCGCGTGGGTGCTGCCCGCGATCCACGTGGGCCTTGCGCCGCCGAACGCAGCGCGCAGCTCGCGCCCTTGCTCGATCACACCCGCGCTCAATTCCAGGTCGAACTTGATATTGCCGATGACGCGCGTCCTGGCACTCTGTGCGCCGATGGCAATGAAGCGCTCGGCATCGAGGGCGGTCTGAGCCGCCACCAGCGAACTGGCGGAGAAAATACCGCGAAACAGGCGGCCGAGGCGTCGATAGCGCGCAACCGACTTCGCCGACAACCGGGCGCTCGCGAGCACCAGCGGTACGCCGCGGCGTTCGCACTCCGTGAACAAATTGGGCCAGAGCTCGGTTTCCATGATGAGGGCGAGCCGCGGCCGTATGCGTTCCAGGAATCGCGCGACCGCACCCGGTGTGTCGTAGGGGAGGAAGCGTACATCCACGCTGTCGCCGAACAGGCTTCTCGCGCGCGCCCGTCCGGTGGGAGTGGCGCACGTCAGCACCAGCGGACTCTCCGGATACCGTGAGCGCAGCGCGCGCACCAGCGGCGCCGCCGCCGACATTTCTCCCAGGCTGACCGCGTGCAGCCAGATCGCCGGCGCCGCGTTCGAGCGGCGGCCCCAGCCGAAGCGCTCGCTCAATCCCTGCCAATAACTGCGGTCGCGCAATCCGCGCCACAGCACCACCGCAAAGGCAGCGGGCACGACGCAGTAAATCAGCAGGGAATACAGACGCCGCATCATTTTGCTTCGCCGCTCATTTTGCTTCGCCGCCGGCAGCGGCCTCGTACCCCGCCGTCAACCAGCCCCAGGTTTCCTCCGAGTACCTGCCGGACGGCAGATCCCGCGATATCTTCGCGAGCGAGCGCCGCAGCCGCCGCAGGTTCCGTGCTCTCCACGCGCCCTGCGCGCGCAGCCGGCCCCGATCGAAGTCGATCACACTAACGCCGTCCTTCACGTTCACGCCGAGCAAAATATTGTGCGCGTTGAGATCCGCGTGATCGACGCCGGCGCCATGCAGCCGCGCGACGGTTGCGCCGACGGCGCGCCACACCGGCTCGGGCAGCGCACGCCGCACGAGCGCCGCGCTCAAGGGCTCGGCATCCACGATGCGTTGCGTGATCAGATCGCAGCGGTAGCGCAAGCCCGTGCGCTGATAGCGCGCGGCGACGGGCCGCGGCACGGGCAGGCCGCGCCGTGCCAGGAGTTCGAGCAGGCGCCACTCGGCGAACGCGCGCACCCCCTCTTCACCCGTCCACACATAGCCATCCTGCGACCATCGCGCGATGAAGCCGCCGCGGCGGAAGTGCCGCAGCACCCATTGACGCGCGCCCGATGCGATGAACCACGCCGATCCGCGGCCGCCGGTCACGGTGACGAGCTCGCCGCGCGCGCGCCAGTATTCCGGATCGAAGAGCGTCTCTTGGGCGTCCTCGGCCAGATTGCCAAGGCTATCCGGATCAGCCAGCATGGCGCCCATGGCAGTGGCAATGCGTCGGCCGCCGTTCGTCAATATCATGAGCTCCGATGACTCTACAATTCAAACCGCCGCTGCAGCATGTGTGCCTGCTGCGTCTCTCGGCTATTGGCGATGCCTGTCACGCCGTGGCGGCGCTTCGTGCCTTCCAATCGGCGTGGCCGCAAACCAGGTTCACCTGGATCATCGGCAAACTCGAAGCCAAGCTGATGACTGCGATTCTCCCGGAAATCGAGTTTATCACCTTCGACAAAAGCGCAACTCTCGGGGAACTGTGGCGGCTGCGCGGCGCCTTGCGCGCGCGGCGCTTCGACCTGCTGCTCGACATGCAATTGTCGTTTCGCGCAAGCCTGGTCTCGAGCTTGGTGTCCGCCCCGATCAAGCTCGGCTTCGACCGCGCGCGTGCGCGCGAGCTGCAGTGGTGGTTCACCAACGCAACTATCGCGCCCGCGGCCCATGAGCATGTGCTCGATTCGTTCATGGGATTCGCACGCGCCTGCGGCATCGAGCCGGGCGCCCCGCGCTGGGATGTCAACCTGCCGGCGGATGCGCTCGAGTACGCCCGCGGCATCGTCAGCGACGAAAGACCCACACTGCTGATCAGCCCCTGCTCCAGCCACACGGCCCGCAACTGGTCGGCCGAGCGGTATGCCGCGGTCGCCGACTACGCGGCGCATGTGCATCACATGCGCGTCGTGCTGGTCGGCGGCCGCAGCGCGATCGAAGCCGAGATGGGGGCACGTATAGCCGCCGCCATGCGGTTCGCCGTCGTCAATCAAATCGGCAAGGACACGCTGCCGGAGCTCCTGGGATTGCTGTCCCAGAGCACCGTGCTGTTGTCGCCGGACTCGGGCCCCGCCCACATGGCCACCATGGCGGGATTGCCGGTGATCGGCCTCTACGCCGCCACCAATCCCGCGCGCGCCGGCCCCTACTACAGCCGGCCGTGGTGCGTCGACAAGTACGACGCGGCCGCGCAAAAATATCTGGGGAAACCGGCCGCGCAAATTCCCTGGACCACCAAGATCGAGCGCAGCGGCGTCATGGACCTGATCGGCGTGAGCGATGTCACCGCCAAACTCGACGCGCTGATGGCTACAATGCACCCATGAACGACATCAAAGTCCCCATCTCCCCCGGAGAATTGCTCGACAAGATCACTATCCTGCGCATCAAGTCGGAGCGGATGAGTGACCCCGCCAAGGTGTCCAACGTGCGTCTCGAACTGCGTCAGCTCGAAGACACCTGGAGCGCCTCGGCTCATGCAAAGATCGACATAGAGGCCGACCTCCGCGCACTGCTCGCCGTCAACGAGCGCCTGTGGGTGATCGAAGACGACATCCGCGACAAGGAACGCGCCCAGGCCTTCGACGCGGAATTCATCCGCTTGGCGCGGGCCGTCTACTTCGAGAACGACGAGCGGGCGGCTATCAAGCGGCGGATCAATACGACGCTTGGCTCAAAGATCGTCGAAGAGAAGTCGTACCGCGACTACAAGGGTAGTGCCCCCGCACGGTGAATTTGAGAGGTTCGCAAGTGGCGCGGGGGTATGGGAAGCCCGAAGGCAACGACGGGGACAGTTGCCTTCAGGCTTCCCATACCCCCACGCCTTTAGCGCTGGGCCGCTCAACATCACTGCGCGGGGTCCACACTCGCCACAGCGCGGGGGCCAACACCCAACGTACCGTCGGAGCAAATCTGCGGGGCGCGGTCGCCCCAACCCCCGTTGAATTCGGCGCGCAGCGCTTCACTGCCCAGCGCCTGACAATCACTTGGCGACCGACAATTGCTTATTTAAGGGTGTATTCGGCGCCGCAGTAGGGGCACTTGGCCCAGCCGGTGCCTTCGATCGGCAGATACACCTTGGGGTGGGAATTCCACAGGTACATGCCCGGCATCGGGCAGGACAGCGGCAAGTCCGCCGCGGTCACGGTGTACTGATGCTGTGCATTCGGCTCAATGAGCTGATGCTTGGAATCTTCTTGTACCATCGCCGGCATTGTCGTCACTCCGCTTACCTCTCGAGGCGCCGACACGAGGCCGCGCACGCAACTGGGCGTCGATTGTAGGGTCCGCGCCGCGCAATGCAAGTCACTGGGCGGCTTCGAACGTTTCGCGCCAGATCTCGATCACTTGCGCGCGCGTCTCGGCGTATGGCGCGGCGTCCACCACCCGGTCTCCCTGGCCTTCGCGCCGGCCCCCCTGAGCTTCGAGCGACAAGTGATGCAATACCGTCCGGTAGCCGATGTAGGCATCCGTCAGCCATTGCGCCCGTTTGGGATCGAGCACGCCCACGGCGGCCAATCCCTCGAGCTGCCGGATATTGTCCGTATAGGTCAAGAGTTCCGGATGCACATGGGCCGCGGCAAGCACCCAGTATTGCACCAGAAACTCGATGTCGGCGATACCGCCCGCGTCCTGCTTGATGTCGAACTGTCCCGCACGGGCCTTGGACAGCTCGCGCCGCATCCGCAGGCGCATCTCGCTCACATCGCTTCGCAAAGTGCCGCGGTGTACGGCGGCGCAGAGCACGCGGCGCCGGGCCGCGGCGAACGCGTCGCGCAGATCCGCATCGCCCGCCACCGGCCGCGCGCGGAGCAGCGCCTGGTGTTCCCAGGTCCACGCGTCCTGGCGCTGGTAGAGTTCGAATGCATCGATGCCCGTCATCAGGAATCCGCCCTTGCCGTTCGGCCGCAGGCGCATGTCCACCTCATAGAGCCGGCCGGCCGCCGAATGCATGGTGAGCAGATGCACGATGCGCTGTCCCAACCGCAAGAAGAAGATGCCGTTGTCGAGCGGCCGCTCGCCCTTGGTTTGTTGGATTTCTCCGCTCGAATCGTGCAGAAAAACCAGATCGAGATCGGACCCATACCCCAGTTCCAAGCCTCCGAGCTTGCCGTAACCCGCGACGGCGATGCGTACCGGGCGCAGATTCCCCTCTTGGCCGCCGCAAAACGGGGTGCCGTAAATCTCGGTCATTTGCTGCCACGCGAGATCCATGCAGCATTGGATGATGAGCTCGGCAATATCGGTCAGCCTGTCGCTGACCTTCATCAGCGGCAGCCGCCCGGTAAGGTCGGCGAGCGCCACCTTGAATATGGCCACTTTCTGGAATTGCCGCAGCGCCTCCACTTGCCGCTCCGGATCGTCGGCGGGCAGCCGCTCGGTGCGCGCGGCGAGTTCCAGCACGAAGCTCTGCCGCGACGGCAGCTCGTCGAATGCCTTGCCATCGATCAGCTCGTCCAGCAACAGCGGAAAGTCGGCGATTTGCCGCGACAGGAAGCCGCTGATCGCACAGACGTCGATCAGGCGATCGAGCGCGGCCGACTGCTCTTTGAGGAGCGCCAAATACGAGGAGCGCGTACCGATCGCCTCCAGCACGCGCAGCACCCGCTGCACTACGCTCGCAGGCTCAGGGTGCCGGGCTGCCGCTTTCAGCAAGCGGCCGAGAATGACGTGCAGACGCCGCCGTCGGTAGGACGCCGCATGCCGATAAGCTTCCAATGTCGCCGCGGCCGCTGCGATGTCACGGTGCGGAAAGCCGCTGTCGCGAAGCTCGTCGTCGATCTTCGAGTCATCGGACGCCAGCCAGTCCGCGCCCGTTTCTTCTTCCGATACCCCAGAGTCCGAGGCGCCGGATAACAACGCGTCGAATTGCCTGGCCACCCGGTCGCGTGCGGACTCGATGCAGGAATTCGCGGCGGGCCAATCGGGCAACCCCATGTTCACGCTCACCCGGGAGCGATCGAGCGGCGCGTCGGGAAGCGAGTGAGTTTGCTCATCGCGGATCAGCTGCAAAGCGTTCTCCGCCTTGCGCAGCACCAGATAAGCGTCCGTCAATTCGGCAATGTCTCGGCGGCCGACATGAGCTTCGAACCCGCCAACATCGGCAGCACTTCGAGCAGTGAGGCGTTCTGCAGCCGCCGGTCGCTCCCGCCGCGCACCAATTGCATGGACTGCACGATGAACTCGATCTCGCGAATTCCTCCCCGGCCAAGTTTCAAATGCTGATCGAGTTCGCGCCGCGACACCTCGCGGGCGATCAGCGCTTTCATATCGCGCAGCGATTCGATCACGCCGAAGTCGAGATAACGGCGATACACGAACGGCCGCACGAACTCCGGGTACGCCTTCGCATAGCTCACTGCGCCGAGGATGGGCCGCGCCTTGATCCACGCATAACGCTCCCAGTCGCGGCCGTGCTCCTGCAGGTAATCCTCGAGCGACGCCAAGCTCACGACCAATGGACCGCTGTCGCCGAACGGCCGTAAGCGCATGTCCACGCGGAACACGAACCCGTCCTCGTTCCTCACATCGAGCAGGCGAATGAGTTCGCGGCCGAGGCGATTGAAATATTCTTCGTTTTCAACTTCGCGCGGACCATCGGTCTGGCCCGCCTCGGAGAACAGGAACACGAGATCGATGTCCGACGAGAAGTTCAATTCGCGGCCGCCGAGCTTGCCCATGCCGAGCACGATCAGCGGCACCAAATGCAATCGGGCGGCCGAGGCGGCCGCACGGATGGCAGCGTCCGCAAAATCCGAGAGCGCATGCAAGGTCTCCCGCACGCCTGCGCGCCCGGCGATATCCCGCCACGCGATGCGCAGCATTTCGCGGCGCCGCCACTCGCGCAGGATGCGCTGCGCGTCGGCTGCCGTCGGTGCCGATCTCGCGCGATCCTCATAGTCCGCGCCGGCGGCACGCGCCGCGGAGGGTTCCTCGTGCCGCCCGAACCACTCGAGGGCCCGCGGATCCTGAATCAACGCCGACGCGACGAACTCGCTGCCCGCGGCGACGCGAGGCAATTCCGCTCGCAGGTCTTCGGAGAGTCCCGCGTAGGCGCTGAGAAAGCCGTCCTGCGCGGCCACACGCTCCCACCACAGCGCGAGCGGCTCGCGCAAATCTTCCGGGACGGATTCAAACTGCACTTATCCCACCCATGAACCAGTGTTCGGGTGGTGATCTTACCCTGCCCCGTTGATTGCGCCCGTCAGGCGGGCCGGTCGCAGTTCACCATCCACGGCGTACCGAACTTGTCGACCAGCATGCCGAAACGTGCGGCCCAGAAGGTTTCTGCGAACGGCATGGTGACGGTGCCGCCGTCGGCCAACCCGCGAAATATGGCTTCCGCCCGAGCCGTATCGTTGATCTGGATCGACACCGTGAAACCCTGCGGCTTTTGATAGTGGCCTGGCGGAGAGTCGGAAGCCATCAGCACCGCGTCGCCCACGACGAGCCGGGCATGCAGAATCTTATCGCGCCATTCAGCCGGGACGTGTTGTTCCGCGGGGGTACCCGCGTGGGTCATCATCGCCTCGATCATCATCGCCTCGATCTTGCCGCCGAGAACCCGCTCGTAGTACTTGAACGCCGTCTCGCAGTCGCCGTTGAAATGGAGGTATGGCTGTAGTTGCATGTTTTGCGCTCCTTGAAAAGTTCAACCTAAGGACGAACCAAGCCCGCGCGGACCGACAGGTCCGCGGAGATTATACAAACCCCTGATCGAGCCGCTCTTGAAGTTTTCGTGACGTTTGGCGAGTGATGCAACCGACCGCCGTGACGCGGAGATCAAATCCGCGTCACGGTACGCGGTCGAGCCGACGTAAGGTGCCGCCGTTCTAGCGGATCGCCACCATGAATAGCCTCGGAAACGGCAGCAACACCGAGCCGTCCGACAGGGTGGGATAGGCGCGCGCGACCGCGGCCGTGTAACGCTCGAGATACGCCGCGCGCAAGGGCGCGTCGAGCGGCTCCAGGAACGGCACGAGGCCGCTGCCCTTGAACCATTCCACAATCGCTGCCGCGCCCCCCGCCAGCGGGTGATAGTAGGTCGTCCGCCAGATATCCACCTTGCTGCATAGGGGGCGCAGCAATTCGTAGTACCCGTCCGCACTGGCAATAGGCGTGCGAGTCGCCGCCGCCGCTGCCAACAGGTGCGCCCACGGTCCGTCCGCGGCAATCTCACGCATCAGCCGATGCGTGGGAGCATCAAGGTTATCCGGCATTTGAACGGCGAGGCCGCCGCCGGAGGCGAGCCGCGCCACCAGCGCCGGCAACAAGCTGGAATGATCGGGGATCCAATGCAATACGGCATTTGCCAGGATCACGTCGAACGGACCGGCGTCGTTCCATTCCTCGATACCGCCTACCGCGAATTGGACCTGCGGCAGCCGCCGGCGGGCCGTCGCGATCATATCGGGGGAACTGTCGAGGCCGCGCACCGTCGCATGGGGAAAGCGAGACGCCAAGAGCTCAGTCGAATTTCCCGGTCCGCACCCAAGGTCAATCGCTGATCGCGCCTCGATAGCGGGCAACGCCGACAAAAGATCTCGTACCGGGCGCGTCCGTTCGTCTTCGAATATTACATATTGCTTGGCAGACCAGCTCACCGCGGGGATGGTATCAGCCGCGCCCACATGTCGCTCCGCTGTACTTCAATCTATTGATAAAT
>WNFJ01618119.1_pt2 | contig 14474 bp, 12 predicted proteins | sample 5400461 | NCBI WGS metagenome assembly WNFJ01 (sample SAMN13153349, study PRJNA577476) | soil metagenome | isolation source: 115 cm saprolite on Douglas fir-dominated hillslope | place: USA:California | collected 2013-09-17 | reverse complement strand
CGAAGCTCTCTCCATCCTTTAGCACCACTTCGGTCTCGGCGCGGCGCGTAGTGAGCGCGGGAATCAGGAAGCCCTGCAACTGGACGGCGTTGGTGAAATCGAGCGAACTCACTTCCGGGCTGACTTTCAGATCGATCGCTCCGCCCGGCGTCACGGTCGGCGTGAAATCAAGCTGCACGCCGAAAGGCTTGAATTGCACCGTCACTACCGGCGCTACTGCTCCACCCGTAGTAGTGGCTGTGATGGTGGGGTATGGGAACTGACCGCCCGCCACAAAGTTTGCCGATTTGCCTTCCAGACAAATCAGATTGGGTTCCGCCAGGATTTGCAAGAGATTGCGTCCCTGGAGCATGCGAATGGTGGCGCCGATATTTAGGTCCGGCCGGAACACGAAGAGGTTCAGAAGATCCGAGAAATTGAACGACGTGTTCGAAAAATCCTGATTCTGAAACTGAAGCTGGCTGATGCGCGGCTGCGCGAATTGCTGCGTGCTTGTCTCGCCCAGCGTAGTGGAATTGCGGCTGAACAGATTGAATCCAATGTCGGAGAGGTGCTGCCGATCGATGCTGGCAAACTTTACTTGCAGCAGGATTTGGCGTGGTTCGGCGGGAGGCGGCAGTTTCAGCAGATTCACCACATTCTTGGCGTGCGTGGAAGCGAGCGCCTGAGCGCGTTTGCTGTCTTCGGCGTTCTGGGCGGTACCGGTCAGGACCAGAGTGTCGGCGTTGCCCGTGATCGTGGCGGTGGGAACGCTAGCCTGGATCTCGCGCCGCAGCGCGTCCAGATCGCTGGTATCGTTCACGACGGTGACGTCGTAGGTAACTGGTGTGGCGCCGCTCTCCCAGATCACCAGCGTGGTTTTGCCCGCGCCCTTGGCGTTCACCATCACTTCGCGCGGGCCGACAACCACCGCGTCCGCGATTTTCGGCTCCGACAACACCACGCGCGACACATCGCTCGCGAATTGTAGGAGCTGGCCCTTCCCGACCACCAGCGTCAGATTCTTAGGCGGGAGCGTTTCGGCCGCCCAACCGAAGCAGAGCGGCAGCAGGATCGAGAAGAGCAGTGCCGGCTTAGGTTTCATTGAAAGATTTCCTGGACGTGCTTGTCGCCGCGAAACACGTCGACCACCAGCCGGGGCTTGGGCGGCTCCTTCTTTTCCTCTTTGGGCTTGGGGGGCGCACCGGTCAACTCGGCCCAAACTTTCGGATCGCGCACGTTGGGGACATTGCCACGGCCACGCCCACGCTTCACGTCGACATCCAACGCTTCCGCGGTCGTAGGCTCCTGGTCCCCGATCGCCGCGTGATCCAGCGGATTGCGCAGCGAGAGGCTGACCTTGCCCTGGTTCTTGGCAAGCTCGATTTTGCGCGCCTGTTCCGGCGTCACCAGCAGGGTCGCGGCCTGGGATTGAGGGCGAGACGCTTTGGGATCGATCGAGGCGTTTTGCGAGACCTCGGTAACGCGCCCGACCGAGAGAACCACGATGTCTTCGAGAATGGTCGTCGTCACGGCCTCCGACATCGTACCGGGCCGCGTGAAAAGGACATCCACGCGCGAGCGCGGCTGGATCAATCCGGCGACGCCGCTCGAGTCGTTGATCTGCACCGAGATCGCCCGCATGCCGGGCTCGATGGTTGCCGCCAGCCCTTCGGCGCCCTTGGCGCTCGTCAGCTTGTTGGTTGTCAGCGTTTCGTTCGCGTTCACGGGGAACAGCAGAACCCGGTCGAGCGCGGAAATCTCATCCAGGACGGCGGTGCGCGGCAGCGACTTTTCCGGTAGCCGCACCACGCGGATGTCGGTCTTCTTCAGCCGCGTGCCTGCCGCCAGGTCGTGCGTTGACGCGACGGCCGTCAGCATCTTTTCGGTTTTGGGCACTTGGGTTTCCCACCACAGAAAAGACACCAGCAGCGACGCTGACACCAAAGCCGCACCGAAGATCAAGATTAGTTTCTGACGATCCATATGTGCCTCACTGAACTAACATCGCTCCCTGCCGGTCGCGGCTCGGTAAAAAAGCGAGCCCGGAGTGTCCCCATATTTTTTCACGGTGTATTCGCTAATAAAGTCGCCACATCGTCCCGGAACACTACGCGCCAGCCGAGCTGCTCGAGTGCCGGAACAAGTGAATAATCATTTGGCAACAAGGCATGCGTGAATCCGAATGCGCGTACCTGATCCTGCCAGCCCGGTCGAACTTCCACCAGCCGGATGTATTGTTTCATGAAGCCGCTTCCGTAGAAATCGCTTCGGCCATCGAAGAAGACTTTGCGGTTTCCATTGAAGCGGAAGATGATGTACCCGCCGTACTTGTCGGGCGCGAGCAATCGGATGTCCGTCGGCAGCGTGGTCAGTTCTCCGGCCGCGATTACGGGGAACTGATCGCGAGGGAAGCCAGTCTCAGAGGCCACAGCCGGCACTTGCAGCCACAAGAGCGCCAGCACGGCGGCGACGGGAGCGATCCAGATTCCGGCGAGACCTCGGTCCAGCAGCCGCAGCCGGTCGGAGTAGTGCAAGAACGCGCTCAAGGAACGGCGCAGCGGCGAACGGAGGTCGCGCGCACGTCGCAGCGCGTCCGTCACGGCTCCGTTGGCCAGCGGAAGCAGCACGATGGCCACGAGCGGAAGCCCGCGGGCGGAACGAAGCGCGGCGACGATCAGCAGCGCACTGAGGATGGAATGCGCCAGTTTTTTTTCCGCCAGCGCCAGCACTCCTCCCAATCCCGCGATGCCTACGGCCAGCAGGATCTGGAACGAGCCGGCCACGTGGAAGTTGAAGCTCTGGAATTCGCCCACGCGGTCGAGCAGGTCGCCATTCATCAGATATTCCATCAAGTGCGCGTGCAGCTTGTAGCCATAGGGATTCAGAAAGCTGCCCAACGCCGCGAAGAGCGCGGCAAGACTGTACCAGCGCGCCATTTTGCGCTCGAGCTTCAGGTCCAGATTCCAAATCAAGGGACGCAGAAAGTGGCTGGCGGCGTAAACGATCGCGACGGCCGGCGCGAAGAAGAAACTGGCGTGAACGTTGGCCCACAGCGCCGTGCCCAATGCGAAGATCAAGGCGTGGCGCAAGCGGAAGCGCGTATCCGGCTCGCGGCTTTCGAAATACCATGCCAGCGCGAGCATGAAGATCCAGCTAAACACGTGCGGCCGCGCCAGCCAATGGAGGTTGGCCGTGGAGAGCATGGGCGAAGCGAAGAGGCAAGCCAGGAAGAAATTCCCGCCTACGGCCCAGTTGAGCCGCACCCACAGCCACGTGACCAGCGCAATCGCGATACCGAAGATCCAAACCACGCCGCTCAAGCCTATCCGGCGGAACGCCTCGCCCATCACGCAGTCCGACGCCCACTCCCAGGCGACCCAAGGCTCGCCGGCGCGTGTGAACGAATAAGAATCGGTGCGCGGCAATTGCATGCTGGTTAGAATTTTCTCTCCCGTGACGATGTGCCAGCCGGTGTCGGAATCCCGAAACAGTTTCTGGGGAGCATGGAACAATACCAGGCAATAGAACAGCGTTACGGCCGAGAGGCAAAGAGCCAGATCGGGAACCAGCCGCCGGGTCCATCGCGAGCGGACGCCTGCCGGGCTCTCCACGGGATTCTCGCGACTGCGATGGACGGCCGCCGTTCGATGCTCGCCCTCTCTACTGGCCGCTGGCGCCAATACTGGCCAAGCCTTGCGTGATGCTGGAGTACAGACTCACAACCGCGGTGGACAGTTGATTGACAGTCGTGATAAGAGCCAGTCCTACGGCCGCTACGATGAGCGCGTACTCGACCAGGTCCTGGCCATGCTCGTCCTTGATCAGTCGAACAAATAATTGTTTCATAACATCCTTCTACTTTTTTGTTGCGGCGGATTGATCCGCCGGACTCCCCTCGCCCTTATTCTTCCCTGCGAATACCTTTCCTACTCTTCTCCAAAAAGACGCGGAACGTGCGGCGCGTCCCACATCCTTCGAGACCACGGCGGGCTTGCCGTCCAGCTCCGCGAGGAGCTGCAAATTGGCGCGTGCCGCCGCATGGTCCTTCTGATACGTTAGCGCGACTTCGAGTTCCTTGCGAGCGTCGGCATAGCGGCCCTGTTCCATCAGTACCGTCGCCAGGTTGTTGTGGGCCGTGGCTGGACCGCTCACGGACTCCCAGCGGAGCAACGCTTCCTTGGGCTGTTCGTCCGTTTTCCATTGCGCAAGCAGCGCCAAACCCAAATTGTCGTTCGCCAGTTGCGAGTGCGGCTCGATGCCCAGCGCCTCGCGGAACTCGTCCACCGCTTCCTTCGCATGGCCTTGCAAGAGCTGGTTGTAGCCCAGGTTGTTGTGCAGGTATCCGAGTTTGGGGGCGGCCTGGAGCGCGGCGCGGTAGACCTTTTCGGCTTCGCTGAAGCGGCCGGCTTCGTCTTCGAGGATTCCCAGCAGCGACAGCAGCTCGGGCGGCGGGGCGGCGTGCTTACAGAACGTTACAAGGGCTTCGATGGCCTCTTCGGCGTGATCAAACTCGCGCAGACTCCTGGCCAGCCGTATGGCGACGGCTGCGTTCGCGGGAAAACGGGAAGCTGTCAGGCGATAGTGCTCGATGGCCAGTTCCGGGTACCCCAGCTGCTGGTAGTGCTCCGCCAATTGCAGCCGGACGGAGAGATTATCCGGGTCGGCCACGAGCTTTTCTCGAAGCGCGCGGACAATGTAATCGCCGTCGCCGGCATCCACGGCGTTGGTGATTTGGCGCTTCATCACTTGCGTGACGGCGGGCAAGGAGGCGACGTCGCGGCCGGGTCGTTGTTCGGAGACACAAGAGGTCATCAGGATGCAGCAACCTAACTGAGCCGCGACCGTGAGGGAGCGGTTAGTCTTGAAAGCCGTGCTATCCATCGTACTTTTCAAACTCCAACTGATCTCCAACCATTGTCTCCGTGGCCGCCGCAGTACCGCTGGGCAGTTCCAGTACCGAATGCGCCCTCAGGCAGGCTGCAATTCGCCACCGCTGCATGCTGCTTCTCACCTTCAGCACCTTGCGCTTCCGGTCCAAGAACAGGACGTCGATCGGGAACTTCATCCCAGCTGTGTGGACCGCTTCACATGGAGCGATCCAAAGCCCCTCACCCGGTTCCAGCCCAGTGTGCTTCAGAAGCCCGGTCCTGCGCTTCTTGCTGGTGTCTGCGATATCCGCGCAGTCAGCGAGAAGGGTACCCCTCGACTGGTTGCGGACCCGCAGTTTCGGTAAATACTGGTTAAACCCCAAGCCTGACCTACTGTTGCGCCGGGCAAGAAACTTATGGTCTCCTGAAGGGTTTAGACTACCTTATTAGAGGTGAATTTGCAATTCCGAGCACTAATAGCCCTAGGCGTGTTCTGCGCCTTCCTGACCAGTTTCCCCAGCAGAGTACTTGAGGCGCAAACCGTAGCCACCGGCGCCACCTTCGGGGACGTGATCGCGTTAGGGGGTACGCCTTCCGATATCGTCCTGGATGAGGGCCGCGGGAAGCTGTACACGGTAAACTCGAGCTCCAACCGCATCGACGTTTACGACTACGTGAACCAGCTACGTGCGGGTTCGATCGGAGTGGGCCTCCGGCCGCTGGCGGCGGCCATGTCGATGGACGGCAACTTTCTCTACGTCACCAACAACACCAGCTCGACCGTCAGTGTGATCAACCTGAATACGCACGGGGTGGTCCAGACGGTAACGATTCCGGCCAAACCGGAGGGCGTGGAAGTGGGCGCGGATGGCCGCGCGGTGATCTGCACGCAGGGCACCGGCGGCACGACAAACAACGTGCTGTATATTCTGGACCGGACGCTGCCGCTGAACCAGCAGCTCACGGCGGTTTCCTTCTCGCCACCGGCGCCGACGCCCACGGGCATCCCCGCGGTACAGGCCCGGCCGACTACCACGTTCCGCGGCAAATTGCAGCGAACCTCGGACGGAAACTTCATCATCGGCGTGAGCGTGATCAACAATAATGCCCAAACGGTGACCTACGTCTACGAAGTCGCGTCCGGAACCGTGCTGCGGAGCCGCTTCGTCACGGGGCAATCCACCACGCTCTCGGTCTCGCCGGACGGAGCGCGATTCATGGCTGGCTTCACGCAATACGACACCGCCACGCTAGCGGTGATCGCTCAAGCGTCGAGCTCCAACGCGCCGTTCCCGCTGGGGTCGCTGAATGCCACCACCAATGTGGGGGGCACCATCTTTACGCCGGATGGCGGCACACTCTACGCAGCATTCAACGTCGCGCCGGTTACGCCGATCGCATCGCGCCCGCAGGCATCCACGCTGCTGGTGGCGGATCCGGGCAATCTTCGGATCAAACTGGGCATCAAGCTGCCCCAAAGCATCATCGCCAGGATCGTGGCGACATCGGACGGCGCGGACGCTTGGGGCCTATCGGAATCCGGGCTGCTGCATCTGCCGCTCGCGACGCTCTACGACAATCCGATTATCATGCCGGAGACGAGCACGGTGTTTCTCGCGCAGGATAACTGCAATCGAGGCCTGGCGCAGGTGTCGGTGAAAATCAACAACATCGGAAAGGGAACACTGACGTTCGCTGTGCCCGACACGGGGACAGCTCTCGAGGCGCGGGCCGAAAGCGGCATGGCGCCTGCAAATGTTGTGTTCACCATGGACCCGGGCCGCAGCGGCGTCACGCGGCAGCCGGGCACGAATCTGTACACCGGGTCTGCCACCAACGCAGGCGGCGCGGTGCAGGTGAATGTGCGGTCGCTGGATGCGATCAATGTTCCCAACACCATCCTGGTGTTCATGAACTATCGCCAGACCGATCAGCGCGGCATTGTGTATCCTCTGCCGATTACTGCGAATCCCTTGCCCACTGCCGCCAACTCGGAAGGCATCCAGGACCTGGTCTTGGATGAGCCGCGCGGAAAACTCTACATCACCAACTCCGGATACAACCGGATTGAAGTCTTCGACCTGAAAGCGCAAAAGTTCGTAACACCCATCGATGTTGGAACCCTGCCGCACCAGATGGCCATGGGCCTGGACGGCAGCACGCTGCATGTCGCGAACACGGGCGGCGAGACGATCAGCATGGTGGATCTCGACGCGCAGAAGGTGATCGGCACTATCCAGCCGCCGCCGATTCCACGCGCCGGGAATAATTCGAACCCCGTTCACGTGACGACGCTGGCAGCGGGGTTGTCGGGCCTCCAGTTCATTCTTTCCGCCACGCCCACCGGATCGTTGGGCTCGCAATGGGAGGTGATCGGCGGCCAGGCGGTGCTGCGCCAGCCGGATACCGTGGCGGTAAATCCGAATAATTCGGCCCAGAACACCATCATGGCGCCGCAACTCATGATGGCTACGCCAGGCGGCGAGAATATCCTGCTGTTCGGCGGAACGGGCACGGTCTACTTGTACGATGGGCTGTCGGATGCCTACACGGCGTCGCGGCAGGTATTCAACGCGCCGTTTACCGGATATTATGGACCGCTCGGCGCTTCCGCCGCAGGCTCGTTCTTCCTGACAAACGGCGCCGTGCTCAGTTCCACCATCACGCAGAACATTCTCGATCCCGGCCAGCGCAATGTCGCCGCCGTGGCGCCCATGGACGACCACACGTTCGTGCGGCTGACTACGCCCTCGCGAACCGCAATCAACGCCACGCCGCGCGACGATCCGCGCACGCTGCTGGAGCTTTTCGACATCCAGCAGGCCGGCAGTTCTTTGGTGGGCGCCGTGGCCGAAAACACGTACATCCAGGTTTTTGGCACCCAGCGGGTGAATCTCCCGCCGCGGCAGGTGGTGGTTGATTCGAGCGGCACGGTTTATGCGCTCACGATTTCCGGGCTCAGCGTGATTCCGACGGCGGCGGCGACGGCGAGCACGCAGCCCCAAATCCAAACCGGCGCGCGCGGCGTCATCAATTCGACTGACGGCACGCCTAACTTTAAGCCCGGCGCTTTCATCGCCATCAACGGAACCAACCTGGCCGGCAGCGCGAAGGCCGATACGCTTCCGGCCCCGACGATGTTGGGCGGCTCCTGCGTAGTGTTCGACGACGTGGCGATACCGCTGCTCCAGACCGGGCCGAATCAGATCTCGGCCCAATTACCGGCAACCGTGCATGCGGGCTCAAACGTGGTTCAGGTGCATTCGCTCGCTATGGCGCAATCCAGCGCGCCGATCGTTGTTACGGTTCAAAAACCGTAAAAACCGTTCCTTGGTTCGTTGGTTCATTCGTTCCTTGGTTCGCGCATCCAGAAGTGTCTCGTCGTTCCGAGTAAACTCGGGAATATAGGAACCAAAGAACTAAAGAACCAAGGAACCATGGAACGCTGTCATTGGGCTTCGAACGAGCTGTCGATCCGCTACCACGACGAAGAGTGGGGCATGCCCGTGCACGACGACCGCACGCTGTTCGAGTTTGTGATCCTCGAAGGCGCGCAGGCGGGCTTAAGCTGGAACACCATCCTGCAGAAGCGCGGCAACTATCGGAAGGCGTTCGACAATTTCGATGCGGCCAAAATCGCGCGGTATACGGCAGTGAAGATGAACCGGTTGTTGCAGGATCCAGGCATTATCCGCAATCGCTTGAAAATCGCGGCTGCGGTTCAGAATGCCAAGGCGTTTCTCGCGGTCCAAAAGGAGTTCGGTACATTCGACGCCTACATCTGGCAATTTGTGCGCGAGCGCGGGCGCACTGAGAAGAATGCGCCCAGCCGCACGCCGGAATCGGACGCAATGAGCAAAGACCTGAAGCGCCGCGGGTTCAAATTCGTCGGCTCGACGATCTGTTACGCCTTCATGCAAGCCGTGGGCATGGTGAACGATCATGAAGCGGGTTGCTTTCGGCGGGAACGAAGGAACCAAGGAACCAAAGAACTAAGGAACCGTTAGCGTTTCTTCAAAAATCGACTTGGGAACGTCGATTCCGCTCACGCGCAGGCGCTCCATAACGTTGGGCGTCACGCCGGAACTGCGAAAGCAGCCTTGCACTTTCCCGGAATCGCTGACGCCGGTGCGCTCAAACAAGAAGATATCCTGCACATCGATCAGGTCGTCTTTCACGCCCAGAACTTCCGCGATGCTGATGATTTTGCGCGATCCATCCTGCATGCGTGCGATTTGGACCACCATTTTGATGGCGCTGGCGAGCTGCTGCAGAATCACGCGCGAGGGGATATCCAGGTCGGCCATCAGCACCATCGCTTCCAGCCGCGAGAACGCATCGCGCGGGCTGTTTGCGTGCACCGTGCTCATGGAGCCTTCCACGCCCGTGTTCATGGCCTGCAACATGTCCAGCGCTTCGGCGCCGCGGCACTCGCCCACGATAATGCGGTCCGGGCGCATGCGCAAGGCCGTGCGCACCAGTTGCCGCTGGCCGATGCCGCCTTCCTTGCTCAGATTCTGAGGCCGCGTTTCGAACTTGACGACATGCCGCTGCTGTAGCTGCAATTCGGCCGTGTCTTCGATGGTGATGATGCGCTCTTCTTCAGGAATGAAGCGGGAGAGCGCGTTCAACGTGGTGGTCTTGCCGGAGCCCGTTCCGCCGGAGATCAGGATGGTCACCTTGGCTTGCACGCAGGCGGCGAGGAATTTCAGCATGCCGGGCATGATGGTCTTGTTGTCGATCATCTCGCCGGAGGTGATCACATGCCGTCCGAACCGGCGGATACTCAGCGAAGGTCCGTCCAGCGTGAGCGGTGAAATGATGGCGTTCACGCGCGAGCCGTCCGGCAGCCGCGCATCCACGATGGGCTGCGCTTCGTCGATGCGGCGGCCAACCTGCGAGACGATCTTCTCGATGATGTGCAGAAGGTGCGCGTTGTCCTTGAAGCGCACCTGGGTCAGCGCCAGCCTTCCGTTACGTTCGATGTAGACCTTGTTGTAGCCGTTCACGAGGATATCGGAGATGGACGGCTCCTTGAGCAACGGCTCGAGCGGCCCCAGGCCGAGCACTTCGTCGAGCACCTCCTCGATAATCTTGTTCTGCTCGGCGGTAGTCATCGGGACGCGTTCGTCTTCGAGCAGGCGCTCGACGACGCGGCCGATCTCGGCGCGCACGCGGTCCTTGGGGACCGAGGAGACGCGCTCCAGGTTGAGGACGCCGATCAGCTTGCGATGGATTTCTGACTTGAGCTCGAAATACCGGTCGGCGGTGCGGGTGATGGTGGTCGCGTTGCTAGAGCGCGACGGATGAGTGCGAAAACTGCTGCCCACTTATTCATTATGGCAGATGTCGCCGAAGCGAACCGGTTTGATAGAATGATCGTCAAAGGCTCTTCTTGGGCCACCCTAGCTCAGTTGGTAGAGCGGCTGATTCGTAATCAGCAGGTCGCCGGTTCGATCCCGGCGGGTGGCTCCATAAAATCAATCACATACGAAGGTTCCAAGAATGGGCATAGGCGACTGTGCCCATTTTTGTGCCTACCACAAACCACTTGTGCCACGATTGTGCCTGCGGGCCGCAGGAGACTGTAGCGTCGCGAACGAATCGAGGTAAGTCGGCCTACCCGAGCGAAAAATAGAGCTGCTGCCGCTTTTGCCCTCACCACGGACCATCTATGGCTTCCTGACGGACAGAAGAGAGCACAGCGTCGAAAGCAATAGCAGTGCATCGTCTCTGGTCCATTCGTCGGCCTTCGTGTGGGCTGCATAGTGGGCAAGCTGAATCAGATGCCAGCGGATGCTGTCGATGCGTTGCGCCTTTGTGCGGCTCTCAAGATCCGCTCGGTCGGGTCGCTTCCATCCCGGACCCTGATCTTCCTTCTCGATCTCTTGCCATTTTTCAAGGGCAAGACGGGCGCTTGTGATGGTGCCTTTCCATCCGGTCGAACCGCCAGTATCGAACGAGTCTCTGGCGTCTCGCAACGCATCCCACACTGGTTCCCATCCGGTCGGAGGGTCGGACGAAAACGGGATCTCAACGAGAATCGAATCCATGAGGTTGAGTTCTCTCATCATCTTCGTCCAGATTTGTTGGGAATAGCCGACCTCGCCCGGCTGGTGGAAAGTCTTGGCAATCGAGCACGGTTCTCTCCCGGTCTGTTTTCCGCCTTCGGGGAGAAGGATGTAACGGATGTCGCCGGAAACAGTGAACCGGAACTTCGGTTCTCGTCCCGCTCGTAGACGCTCGTAGAATGCAAACTCCGCAAGTGTCCAGTCCCACGAAAGAGTGATCCTTGCTTCCCTGGTGGGCGTCGTAAGGGTCGAAGAATACGAAGCGATCCCGATCTCGAATTGCTTGCCAGCGTCGTCCTGAAAGACAGTTGCACGAAGATTCTCAAGCACCAGCGGCGCCCCGCTCCCCGTGGGTGGCGAGAACGTGACGACAGCGGGGATTTGAATTCGAAAGCCCGACGCCGTGCGGATCGAACTCAGCCCCGCTTCTGGCTGTGTGAACGCAATGGAACCGACCGTTTCGTTGCCGAGCGTAATATTGACTTGGCTCATCTGCCCTCGCTCAATCCCATGGCACTTTCGTGGCCGTGAACTTCGTGGAATCCTCCTCGAATTGGACCTGATACTTCAGCGCCACGGAGACGGGCTGCATGTAAGCATTCGGGAAAGCTGAACGCAGGGCCACAAGGTCAACATTGTCAATATAGGTGATAACCGCTCCTGAGACCGTCTGCGGCGGATCGGCGAGATCAAAAGATGGAGCCTCCAAGTCGACGGTGCATTGAACGCCTCGGGGCTCGGTCAACGTGTAGAACATTACCGCCAGGCCAATCGTATGCCGCTTGTCGCATATCACTCCCGGCTCATGAAGATGAAGCCCGAGGTTCCGCAGCACATCTGGAACAATCTCCCCCAAAAGTGTAGTTGCCATTGTGATTGCCTGTTCAGCTAACGAACGGTCGGGAATCTCACCACGATGGACCACACCGTTTCGACTCCTTTGGATTTCCTCTACTTCCTTCCAGAGCGTCTTGCTTGAAGTGGATCTCTTGAACGTTTTGAGGTCAACGCCGCCGAAGTGCTGCAACAGTTGGGTCAGAAGGTCTTGAAATCGATCCACTCCGGTGTGTTGGGTGGCAAAATCTGTTATGACGCTCGCTAGAGCCTCGGTGTGAACGAGACCAAATACAATGGGCTTTAGAAGAACTAACTTGATGGTTAGTTCAACAGCAGTGGTGGCGAACACCAAAGCCGCCTCCGGGTGAGTCTCCATGAATGACTGGGCCGTAGACAACGCCCGATGTGCTGGTTGGGTCAGATGTGGATGCGCGACGTAGTAAGACTTCAATCGTCCGGCAGTGAACTCCTTCACCGCACTTTCGTACAGCTCGGAGTAGTGTTCTCCGGCCCACTCTGGGCCGATTTCGTTGAAGAGGCGGGCATAGTGTTCTTCTTGCTCGGCATCTTCGCGGGTCATGCTCACGCTGAGTCTTCCAATCGTCTAGCAACGATAATACCGGGCGCGGTTCGTACTTTCAAATCCCTATCGAGCAGCGGGGGCCTCTTCAGCGCGAATCAAGCTCGACAAGGCCCTATCCTGCAAGCTTTAAGCGCTTCGCTTCTTCGGATTGTACGCGGTCCGGCCTGGTTCAGATACCTGGGGTTTCTGCTTGTTTTGTCTGGCATTGTACTCCTGGAGCCGGGTGAATGCCTTCTGAATGTGCTCAGGAGTCGGATGGACATAGCGAGAGGTGATGCGGATGTCGCTATGGCCGGCAATCTTCTGGATGGCAAATGCATCGGCATCGGATTCGGCCAGCCGGGTCAGGGCAGTGTGACGCAGGTCGTAGAGGCGGAAACGACCGTTCAGCTTGATCTTCTCAACGAGCCGGTCGTGCTGAGAGTCTATGGAACTGTAGTTCAGAGAGCCGTCTTCCTGATTCCCAGGAAACACCCAGCCGCTATCGTCGCCGTCATGTGCGCGGCGACGCTGTTCCATCACTTGAGCCACTCGGTCAGTCATGATGAGAGTTCGTTTCGCGTTGCGGGTCTTGCCATCGAGGACTTGCACGTAGCCGACGGGCTGTTTCTTCGACGCGAAAAACACAGTCTCCCAGCGTAACGCGAGAATCTCACCGGGGCGCATGGCCGTATCGAGACAGATCGTTGCGAAATCGCGCAGTAGTTGCGGCGCGTTGTTGAGGTAATCGCTCTCCTCGGAATGCGACAGGATACGCTCAGTTTGTTTGGCTGCCCCCGACAAGCGGATCTTGGGGACGTGCTCAATGACGCCCGAATCCGCGGCCAGGTTAAGCATCCGGCGAATCGTGCCGACTTCGTGGTTGAGCGCCGTCGTCGTGATGGAGCGGTCGATCACGGTGTGCTGAATGCCATTCTTGCCCCGCAGTACTCCAGTCTTGCGCGCACCCCGACGTTTTTCGGCATACTTGGCGATGAGATCACGGTCAACCTTGGTCAACTTGGCGGCGGCCAGTGGAGCGAAGCGAAGCAATATGCGGACCATGTCGTGGTAGTACTTAACCGTGCTCGGCTTCTTCTCCGCTTCCGCCCAAGAGAGGAATCGTTCGGAGAATTTGGCGAAGGTGGGTGCTGGCAAGAGTTCTTTGATGCCAACTTCTCCCTTCGCGAGAGACGCCTTGCGTGTGGCTTCCATTTGCTCGGCAAGGCGCTTGTTTCCCTGTTTTGTACTAGCGCGGATGAGCTCGCCGTTCCAGACGAACTTGAACCACCAGACTTCACCTCGTTTGTAGACCGCCATAAAAACACCTCACGCTTGCATCTTGCCCAGAACAGGGTGCGCTTTCGCGTCGTCCGACGCTGGTTGCTTTCGTTGCGACGCCAAGCCGCCTGTTGGGAGCGATTCCAACCACGATTCGACCTCTTCCGGGCGGTAGCGGACAAGTGGTCCGATCTTCACGTAAAGTGGACCGCGTTTTTCTAAACGCCAGCGCCGCAGGCAGGCGAGGCTGACGCGGAGTTGTTTGGCGACCTCGGATTCGGTCAGGAGCGCATTCGACATTACTACCTCCCGAAGGCTCAGTTTATTGCCTTTCACAGGATCACTAGATACATTTTGAGTGGTACCGCTTACGCTGTATTGTCCCATGCCTACGGTCAAATGTCAATACCGGGGAGCCTAGGAGGCGGTGCGGCCCGGATTCAGATCTTCCTGTCGGCGGCTCCGGGAAAGGCCCACAGTGCCTTACGTGCGTTCTTGTCTCGCATCCTGTGCATTGAATCAATGATTGTCTCGCGGTTCTGTGGATCTCCTCATAGTGCCCCTTTGGTCTCGGGCACTGCTGCGCTTGACGGCCCCACTACGGCCTAGCCGCGCCCGGCGTCCGGCGGGCTTCTGCTTCCGCCCCAACTTCAAAAACGGGGCGGCCCTCCGGGTCTCGGCTCCCCCGCCCGTCCTGACGGACCAGCTTCGCTTCGGGCGGTCCCCCCGAGAAAGCAGCCCTTGTCCTTGGGAGCGGCTCCGCTTGCTTGTTCGTGCCCCGAGACACACGGGAGCAGATCAAAAGGAGATCACAACCATGAACCGCATCACTCTAATTGGATTCCTCGGCAAAGATGCCGAAGTCAAGACCAC
>WNFJ01107770.1_pt1 | contig 14475 bp, 9 predicted proteins | sample 5400461 | NCBI WGS metagenome assembly WNFJ01 (sample SAMN13153349, study PRJNA577476) | soil metagenome | isolation source: 115 cm saprolite on Douglas fir-dominated hillslope | place: USA:California | collected 2013-09-17 | reverse complement strand
TGGCCAGCACGCCCGGGCCAGCTTAGCGGCCCTCGCGTTCGGATAGGCTGGCCGGCGATGGCCGAGATCCTGAACGCGCACGGCTCGCTGAACGACATCTTCGTCGCCGAGCTCACCCCCGGTGACTTCGCGTCCGAGACGGACCTGCGCGCGTTCGTCCGGAACCTGTGCGACCGCGACGGCCGGTTCGGCGGCGACGGTGTCTACTTCTACGACGCGGGCCCGGCCGTGCCCGAGGCCTGGTTCTTCAACCCGGACGGCTCGGCCGCCGAATTCTGCGGCAACGGCATGCGCTGCCTGGGCCGGGTCATCCTCGACCGGCGCGGGACCGACACGGCCGAGATCCGCAGCGGCACCCGCGACTACACCGTCCGGCGGGGCGCCGGCACCCCGGAGGGCGTACGCCAGGTCAGGCTCGAGCACCCAGCGGTCGATTTCGACCCCCAAAACCCCGTGGTGGCCGGCCGTAGCCCGGCCGTGCAGGCCCGCCTGCCCGAACTCGACCCCGCCCTGGCCTTCACCGCCGTGACCATCCCGAACCCCCACCTGGTCGCGGTGATCGACAAGTACGTCGAATCCGACCTGGTCGCGATGGGGGAGCAGGTCGCCGCCCGGCACGAGCTTTTCCCCGCCGGGGCCAACCTGTCGGTCCTGCTCCCGTTCTCGGCAGAAGAGGTCTTCGTCCGCACCTTTGAGCGCGGCGCCGGGCTGACCGCCTCCTGCGGGTCCGGCATGGCCGCGGCCCGCGCGGTCTACTCCCGCGTCGGCCGCGCCGACCCCGAGCGCGACGTCCTCGTCCGCAACGCGGGCGGGATGGCCACCGCGTCCCTGCGCGTCCGCGACGGCCAGTGGTTCCCCGTCCTGGAGGGCAACGCCACCTTCGTCTACCGCGCCGACGTCGATCCAGGCCAGCTAGCCCAAGGGAACGGGGATCGCGAGCCCTACCCCGACGAGATCCGCGCCTTCGCGACCCTCGACGAGCAGAACACCCAGCGGCTCCGGGCAGCTGGCGTCGAGACCGCCTTACCGGCTGGAGCCGCTGTCGACCGACTGGAGCCGCTCGCGACCTGCTGGAGCGGCTGGGTAACCGGCCTACGCGATTGGCAATTCCGGATGAAAGGGACAGGTCTGGCGGATGAGAACGGCCTGGCCGTCTTTCACCTGAAGCCTGTGTACCTGGAGCACGTTCAGGTTTAGGCTTGTCCTTCAGCAGCCGGACCGCTGCCAGTTTGCATAGGACGCGAGGTCGTATGGTGCAACAGCCGGCGACTCCCCGGACCATTCTCCTGGTTGATGTGGAGAAGTTCAGCGACTACAGCAGGACGGACTCGCAGCGTCTGGCGGTACACGACCACCTCTACGATCTGCTGGAGAAAGCTCTCCGCGAAGCTGAGATCGACTGGGACAATTGTCATCGCGAAGATCGCGGGGATGGTGTGCTAATCCTGGCACCGCCGACGATACCTAAGGCATGTTTCTCGGCTTATCTTCCCGGCCGGCTGATCGATGCGCTGCGTCAGCACAATCGAGCTCACCCCGTGGAGGAGAATATAAGGCTCCGCCTGGCGCTTCACGCCGGCGAGGTTTTCTTCGATGATCACGGGGTCGTGGCGTCGGCCGTCAATAGGACGTTCCGTCTGCTGGAGTCCGAACCGCTAAGGAAGGCTCTGCGAGACTCCGCCGACCCGCTCGCCATGATCGCTACCACCTGGTTCTACGACGAGGTGATACGCGGCAGCCCAGAGTCTCACCAGGAGGACTATTTCCCGGTTCTCATCAACGCGAAGGAAACCAGGGAAGTCGGCTGGATTACCACACCAGGCCGGCCGTCGCGGAGTCAGCCTTGGCATATCAGACTGCTCGATTCCGACGGGAAAATCCACGGACCCGGCATACTGCTGCGCGGGCGCTATGCCCTCACAACTGTCCAGGCGGTGGCCAGGGCGCTGCGAACGCAGAGCATTGCTGCCAGGCCCTCGGGCCAGGTTGCCTTTGACCTCCCGGCCCGGCCGGAGCTAGGCGTGCAGCGGGCGGAGATCATCTGGTGGCGTCCGGACCTCCCCGGCGGCAGCCCGGTCGGCCTGGATCTGGCCGGGCTCAGCATCGTGGGCCCGGTGATCCGCGGGATCGACGAGCCGGTGTTCCTCCTCGACTGGGGATCGGACCCACGCATCGTCCGGTTGCGTGCGTGCTCCATCAGTGTCGACGATCAGCATGAGCAGCCGCGCTGGAGTCGCTTGCCGGAACGCAGCGAGAAGGGCCAGGAGCGAGTCCCGCTCGACCGTGTTACCGATACCGCGCCGGATATTAATAGTGAGTGTCATGGTTCCGATGTGATTGATGAGCAAACCGGGGAGATTCTCGGTATGGCCATGATCAGTAACTCGGTCAATCCCGGGGGCCATGCCTGGATGACTCCGGTCGGAAAGATCATGAGCGAGTGGCCGTTGTTGCGCCGTATTGTTCCGCCGGGTCGCCACGATGGCCCGAGCGCGAGTCGCCCGCGCGCGTGCGGTCGAGCCGACATCCTGTCGCTGGTCGACGACTGCCTGAGGGTCCCGGCACTCGCGAACGCGCAGTCCAGGCACCAGCTGGTAAGTGAACTGTCGCCCGACGTCAACCTCAGCTCGCCGCGCAGCTCGGTTGACCGTGCTGACCTTACCGCGTTGCTGTGGTCCTGTACCCAGGTGCCGGGAGCCCTCATTGAATTGGCCAGCATGATCCGCGAAAGCTCACATGGGAGAAAGCCTGCAGCTGATGTTGCTAATGATCTCGAAAGACTTCATGAGCAGCTGTTGCCCAGATTCTTACCTTATGTCACAATACCCGTAGCAGGGGGGTGAGGTTGGGTCATCCAGGTGGTTTCGGTCCCGATCCGGCTTGGGTCAAACGGCAGGCTATTGCTGATGCGCTTCGCGGCGTGGACCTGCTGCGAGACCCGCAGGGCCGCAGGATGTGCATTGGGTTCTCCACAGAGGAGATCGGGGAGGACATCCTTCAAGCCGACGCTGATAACGCCGAGCCGCCGGATGATGATGATGCGTCGTTGCTGACACTCGTGAATCAATTGCTCTCGCGTGAAGTAGCGATGTGGGTATTCGTATATACGATTACCGATATATACGGGACCAGCGGGATGCTAGAGCTCGTCCGTGTGGTCAGCTCGTACCTGGCTGAGCCCGTCCTCACCCGTGAACAGCGCCGGACTCTTCACCAGCTGTGCCGCGACCTGTCGGTTCCGGGCGTCCCGCGGATGTTCGGGATGAGCATCGACCTTCCTGGCTCTCGTCTGCGCTCCGACCCGGACAACCTGTGCGCGGTCCTCAACGAGCTGGAGGAGTTTCAGGTCCGCGAGACGGACGGTCTTCACCCGATCGCCGTCTTCGTCGAATATCTCGCCAGCAGCCTGCCGCCAGAGGCCGCGGACCGCCTACAGGCCTGGTCCGATAGCTTCGTCGGGACCAGGACTCCGCGCGTCACCGCCGCCCTGCAGGCGATCAGGGACAGCCTGCGCGTCCCGCGCGATCCTGAGCCGCAGTACTGCACCATCTACCTTGAGCCGGACGACTCCGACGGCAGCCTTTACCAGCTGTCGATCCATCTCCAGGAAGGCTCACAATCCGGCCAGCCCCTGTGGCCGCCGGACGACGTCTCGCGCCCCGAGGCAGAGGTCCGCCGCCTGATAGGCGAGGCGCTGAACTCTCGGCAGCTGACCGGAGTTCACCCGGGCGAGGTAAGGGTCGAGTTCTTCGTGCCGACGTTCCTGATCAACCTGCCGGTCGAGGCCTGGCGGGTCGGACCCGCTCGAATCCCCCTGGGCCTGCAGTATCAAGTCGTGATCCGCAGCCTGACCCGGCTTCGGGAGCTCGGCAGCGCCTACGCCTACCTGCGCGCCAAGTGGTCCAGCATCGCAGTGGCCGAATGGGCCGTCCCTTCGCGGCCTTCCGATGCGGAGTTTCGCGAGCTGGGCGAGATCGACTGGCTCACCGACGAGGCCGTGGAGCGCCACCATGACGCGATGTTCGTCAGCATGATCAAAGACAAGGGGCCAGTATGCCTGCTGCTCGCGCAGACCCCCGCACCCGATCGCTGCCCGGCGCTGGCGCTTGCCCTGACGGCAGGCATCCCCGTCTTGTTGTGGTCGCGGCGTCCAGAGATCGACCTCGGCATCGGCCTGCGCGGCCTGCCGGATGGCGCCACCCCGCTGCGGCTGAGCGAACTTCCGCGACAGGTGCTCGCGTTCCGCGGCGCCAGGCCGTCCCCGCCGGTCCCCGCCGAGGACCTGGCGCACCACCTGACCTTGCTCTACGACGACGGTGACCGCATCCCGAATGCGGAGAGCCTACTGCAGGCGCCGGCCTAAACGGAGAGAACGATCATGACTGACAACGAGGAGCCCGCCCGGCAGGATTGGCGCATATACCGTGGCGACGGGCAACCCCACGACGGAATCCGGGAACTGCCGGAACCGCCGCCCTGGCGGCGTTTCGATCCGCGTCGCGGGCGCTTCAATGCCGCTCACGCCTACCAGATCGGCGGCATTGAGATCGATATCATCAATGTTGCTCTTCGTCTCCGTCGCCCTCTGCTGATAACCGGCAAGGCTGGCACCGGAAAGACGTCCCTAGCCGATAGCATAGCGTACGAACTTGACCTCGGCCCGGTGCTTAAGTGGTTTATCACCAGCCGATCCAGCCTAGCCGACGGCCTCTACAGCTATGATGCTCTCGGCTATTTTCAGGCGGTCGGCGCGTCTGGAGCCCAGGACGGTCCCGAAGTGGATATCGGCCGGTACATTCAGCTCGGCCCGCTCGGTACCGCATTGCTGCCGCGACCCAGACCCCGCATGCTATTGATCGATGAGCTCGACAAAAGCGGTATCGATCTGCCTGCCGAGTTGCTGACCATATTCAACGAGGGCCAGTTTTCCATATCTGAGCTCGAGCGGCTGCTCCCGCGCGATTCGCCGGTGGCGGTGTTGACCGCCGATCATAAGGACCTAGCCCAGATCCACGACGGACGGGTGGCCTGCGATGCTTTCCCGCTGGTGGTCATCACCTCCAACGGGGAACGCGAGCTCCCGTCTGCCTTTCTCCGCCGGTGTGTCCAGCTTGAGCTGAAGCAACCCGGGAAGGAGAAACTGGCGGCGATCGTCAGGGCGCATATGGGACCGGACGCACTGGAAAGGAGCAGGCCGTTCTTTGATAAGTATTCCGATAGCCTGGATCGAGGTGATATCACCACTGACCAGTTCCTCAACGCCATCTACTTGGTGGCACTCGGCCAGCAGCCCCCGGAGGAGCAGTTGTCCGCCATCTTGCTCCGGCCGTCGGGGGCGGCCAGACCGTAGTTGATGGGGGTGACGATGAGCCTGGAGCGATTCGTGAAAATGTTTACCGCAGCCGTTCCCGACGCGACCCCAGAGGAGATCGCGGATACCCTGTGGCTGGCCGCTTCGTCGTCGGCCTGGACGTCGCGCACCACACGTGCGCAAGGTGACCCGTTTCCGGCTTATGACGAGATGCGCTCTCCCGCAGATCTAGCGCCGGCATTACTCGATCTCCGGCGCGTCGTGCCATCACCTGGTGTAGCCGTTATCGACGAACGCGGGACCGCGGAGCGGGCCGCCAGGGGAATAAGGCTGCCGGTGCTGCGGTCAGCCGTCGAGCGGTGGCTCGACCTCGCGCTCATCATCGACGTCAGTTCATCGATGGCCCTGTGGCGGGACACTGTTCACGACCTGCGGGCCATGGTTGAAACGGCGGGCGTCTTCAGGCATGTGCGCGTCTGGTGGCTGGACACCGGTGCGCGAACCGGAGAATCGTTCCTCCTGCGTAACCAGGAAAGTCCGGAGCAGGCGGTATGGCAGAGCCCGTGGGAGATCCTGGACCCGACCAGACGCCGGGTCACGCTGGTCGTCAGCGACGGCCTCGGCGCCGCATGGCTCGACCAGCGGATGGCCCGGCTGCTCGAGCGGTGGGCCAGCACCAATCACGTGTCGGTGATCCAGGTGTTCCCCCAGCGTCTTTGGCGGCGCTGCGCGACTCCCATTGCCGCGGTACGGATCCGCACCCGTGAACCCGCGATGGAGAACCGCCGCTTCACGGTCCGCTACCGCCATGTGGCAGACCCCGGTCACGGCTTCCGTCACGACTACGGTGAACAGCCTTCGACCCTCGACGGCGTGCCCATCCCGGTGCTGAAGCTCGACCGGCGCGGGCTGGAGCGCTGGGTCCAGATCGTCTGTGGCGCCGCTGACTGGGCGGATGTTCCGGTGATGTTCACCGGGCGTCGTGCCCGGCAGCCTCGGTCCGACGAGGCGGATCTGTCCGCCCGGACACGGGTCACGCGATTCCGCGCCACCGCCTCGCAGGAGGCGTTTCAGCTGGCCGGCTACCTCGCCTTCGCGCCGCTGACTCCTTCGACCATACGGTTTGTTCAGCAGACGATGCTGCCGTCCTGCTCGTCCAGTCACCTGGCCGAGGTGCTCTTCGGCGGCCTCCTCGAACGGCCGCCCGGGCCGGCCAGTAGCGGCGACCCCGGCGATTCGCCGGTTGCTTATGAGTTTCATCCGGACGTTCGCGATCTGCTCCGCTCAACGGTGCAGCGTAGCGCCGGCCTATCGGTGTTGCGCCAGGTTACCTGGTACGTAACGAAACGGTCGGGAAGGCCGGTCGACGTCCTGGACCTGCTTGACGCCCACACCGATGCGGGCTTGATGGCCTTGGTGCAGGCTGACCGCCATTTCGCGGAACTCGTCCGGCGTGCGCTCCGGGGGCTGGGCGGCCGATATGCCGACGCCGCCGACCGGTTGGGAAACGTGCTCAATCCTTTCCGTATCGGCGGAAACGAGGGACCGCTGCAGTTGCCGAGCGGCCCGCAAGCCGAGCCCCACGAAGAACAACCGGCAGCGCGACTCGGATTGTGGCCAACCGCTCCAGGAGCGTCATTTTCTCTTGTTGCTCAACCCGTCCGAGGAGACGAAGTGTCCTATCCGCCGAGTGATCCCCCCGGCCCGGAGCGCCGCGGCGGCACGCCAGCCATATGGGTCGGTGTGCCGCCGCGCAACCAGTATTTCACCGGCCGCGAAGACCTCCTACGCGACATTCACGAGCGGCTTACCGGGAAGGTGACCGCTCTGGTGCCTCACGCCTTGCACGGTCACGGCGGCGTCGGCAAAACTCACCTGGCCATCGAGTACGTATACCGCTATCAGCAGGAATATGACCTGGTCTGCTGGATCTCCGCGGAGCAGCCAGCCATCGTACGGACGACGATCGCTGACCTCGCGAAGCGGATTAACCTTCCTTCGCTTACCGTCGACGATGCCGTCCGCTCGGTCCTGACCGCACTTCACCAGAATCAGCCCTACGATCGATGGCTACTTGTTTTCGACAACGTCAATTCACCGAAAGACATCGAGGACTTTCTGCCGACCGGGTCCGGGCACATCATTGTGACCTCGCGAAGCGACGTCTGGGCCGGAATAGCTCAGGTCGTAGAGGTCAATGTGTTCCTCAGGGAGGAAAGCATCGCATTTCTCCGCAGCCGGCTGCCGGACATCCGCCAGGATGATGCCAACGAACTCGCCCGGCGCCTGGACGACTTGCCGTTGGCTTTGGAACAGGCGGCGGCGTGGCAGGTGGAGACGCGGACACCGGCCGGGGAATACCTCAGGCTGTTCGACGAGCGGCTGACCCGGCTGCGGGAGGTGGAGGCGGTCCGTACCGGGGTCCTGCGTACCGACTACCCGCTGCCGGTCGCGGTGACCTGGAGCCTGGCCCTGGACAAGCTTCGGGAATCGCAGCCCGAGATTGTCCTGCTGCTCAATTTGTGTGCCTACTTCGCGCCCGAACCTATTCCCTGGAATGTTCTGTCCGTCGGCCGGTTCGTAGAGGTGCTTCCGGCCAGTTTGCGCACCGCGCTCAGCAGCAACCGGGAACGCGACCGTATGATCCGCGAGATCAAGAAGTATTCGCTGGCCCAGGTCGACTACGGCAGCAACCGGCTCCAGCTGCATCGCCTCGCGCAGCTGGTTCTGCGCGAGCAGCTTCCCAACCAGGACGAACGCGACGAGGTACGCCACCAGGCGCACATGCTCATCGCCGCCGCCGATCCCGGCGACCCAGACGTGCCGGACAACTGGGAACGCTACCGTGACCTGTGGCCGCACGTAGAGCCGAGCGGATCGGTGGAGTGTGACCACCGGGAAGTCCGCGAGATGGTCCTGAACTTGACCCGCTATCTGTATGTCCAGGGCAGTTACGACGCGGGCCAGGCGTTCGCGGAGACCGCCCTGCGTCACTGGGAGCAGACGTTCGGTTCCGACGACCAGGCTACCCTCGTCCTGGTCAGGCATCAGGCGACCATCTTGCGGGCGCTCGGTCGCGACACCGAGGCCAGGGACAAGAGCGTGCAGTGCTACGGCACGTTGCGCCGGGTCTATGGCGACGACGACGAAGAGGCGCTGAGCGCGGGCAACCTGGTCGGCGGAGCCTATCGGGGCCTGGGTCGTTTCGGTGATGCTCTGGATCTCGACCGGGAGCTCTACGCCCGCCATGTCCAGGTCTTCGGCGACGAGCATCCGCGGACGCTGATGTCAGAGAACAACCTGGCCCTCGACTACTTCCTCATGGGCGACTACGGTCGAGCGGCTGAGCTCGATGCCGCGGTCCTGCAGGCGCGCCGCCGGGTCCTCGGCGAGGAGAACCCGTTCACCCTCCAGTCAGAGGACGGATACGCACGTGACCTGCGCGAGGCCGGGCAGTACCGCCGGGCACGGAGCCAGCTCGAAGACACCCTCCACCGCTACGTCACGACCCTGGGCATGATTCATCCGAGCACCCTGCGAGCGGCGAAACAACTCGCGATCGCCCGCCGTAAGGCCGGAGACTACGAGGACGCGTTGAGCCTGAGCGAGCAGACGTATCTCTCTTACCAGAGTCGGCTAGGCCTCACGCATCCCGATACCTTGTCGGCAGCCAGCAACCTGGTCAATGACCTTCGTATTACCCGAGCCTTCGATGCGGCAGCGACGCTGGCCGCGGAGACGGTCCAGCAGTACGGTCGGCTGCTGGGGGAGAATCACCCGTTCACGCTCTCGGCCAAGAACAATTACGCCATTGTCCTGCGACAGGCCGGGCGAGTGGACGACGCGAGCATCTTGTCTCGGCTCTCGTACACCGGATTCCGGGAAACACTCGGTCCCGAGCACCCCTATACGCTGTCGGCGGCGACTACTCACGCGAACGACCTGAGCACCAGGGGCGACAAGGCGGCGGCTACCGAACTGCTTGAGGCGACCTATGCGTCGTTCAAGCGGGTCCTCGGTGCCTACCATCCCTACACGCTGGCCTGCGCGGTCAATCTGGTCCAGGATCTGCGGGCCACGGGCCTACGGGAGGATGCTGTCCGCCTAGCGGACGCCACCATGGACCGGTACGCCGAGGCCCTCGGCCCCCAGCACCCCGAAGCCGTCGCCGGACGCACGCTCGCCGTCCGCAGCGAATGCAGCACCGACGCACCTTACACCTGAACCTCCAGATCGGTGGCTGAGATCCCGCCCAGCCAGTCGGCCAGCCGCATCGGATCGACGCGCGATCCTGGTAGCTGCGCTAGCCGGTCGTGCACGGCATAGACGACTTCTGGGAAGCGGGCCAGGCTACCGCGTTGATCCGTGGTGATCCCCAGACCGGTCCAGGCGTGCAGCCGGGCCGGATCCGCCCCGAGCTGGGCTAGGTAACCGCGGGCCGCCGCTGCGTGCTCACCTCGGGCATACGCCACGTCGGGAGCATCGCTGGCCGCCTCTTCCCGGCCGAACTGCTCAGGGTCACACAGCCTCAGGTAGAGCAGATCTGGCCGGACATTCCGGCCAGCGGTCAGCGGAGTGCCGCGCACCCGGGTCCGCACGCTGCCTCGGGCCGCCCGACCCGCGAGCCAATCTGCGGTCAGCCGTCCGACATCGTCAGGGTCGGGCGATAGATTGCGCAGCCGCCAGCAACTGAGGTGGTCCGAGGCGGTTTCTTCGGCCAGCTTCCGCGCCGGCTCGGGCACCGGTTCTTCAAGCCAGCCGGTCAGCCGGGCCGTCACATCGGACAGCAGCCGACGCCCGGCGGCCGTCAGGACGTCATGCCGGTCCAGGAGCAGCCCGGCCGCATGGTCGGTCTGCCGAAGCCACCGCGCGAACTCCACGTTGGCGATGAGTCGTTCGCGGCCCGAGGCCACGCCGCGATGAACCCGCCAGAAGTCGGCGACGGCCATGTGCGCGAAGATGCCCTGCAGCAGCGCGTCGGCCGGTCTGGGATCCGGACGCCACGGGGCGTAGAAGAGATGTTTACTCTTACGCTGAAAAAGCCGTTCAAGGTCAGTGATCGCACATAGCTTCGTATGTTGGAACTCGTGCATGAGCGTAACCGCGAGGGCCGAGCCGTTGGACGGGACCGAGGCGGCGACCGCGCCAAAGGCGTCACCTGAGGTAGCCGATACATTCCTGTCGTCCGCTCGCGGCCCGATGGGCACCAGTGACCGCAGTCCGTCTTGCAGCGCTACCGCATACCCGGGGTGGTATTCGCTGAGCAGCCGCCAGGCCTCGTCCAGTGCGTTCTGCCAGCGCGCGACGTCAGCCGTATCGAGCCGATCGGGGAGCGGATACGGGTCATAACTCCGATTCGGATCGAGGTCGTCGAGAAGCAGCTGACGATCCCCGAAACGAAGCCGGCGCACGGCTTGCCAGCCCGCCGCATCGGCGCATGAGTCCGGCGAGATCGTGACGGTCCGGTCGCCCGCCATGATCAAGGTTTCCGCCGGGCCGCACACGGTGACCGTCGCGTGCGTCCCGGGCAGGACCGCACGCCCCAGCGTCGGCAGCGTCAAGGTCCCGTCCCGGAGTTCGAGCGTGACCGAACACCGATGCCCCGCGCGGATCGCCGCGCTGACGGCGATGGCGCCCAGGTAGCCGAGATCGGCTGGCGCCGGGCCAAGGCCCTGCCAGAGCTGACGCACACACCGCGCGGCCCACGCGCCCACGTGCGGATGCCGCAGAACGTCGGTGACGGCCTCCGGCGCCCGCTTCTCCGCCGCCGCGAGCAAGTCGTAGTGCTCGCCGAGAGCCGACCGGGCCGCCGGAACTGCAACCGCACCCAATCGCACCACCGCGCGCAGCAGCACCTTGTGCTTGACGAGCTGGCCCCGGCACACCTTCCCGAGCGGTATTCGCTGGGCTTCTTGGCCGTACACCAGGGCCGTGAGGTCGGCACTAGTGAGCCTTATATCCTGTGCCGCCAAAGCCACCGTCATATGGTCCCCGTCTGTAGCCTGGCCACGTCATTACTGACGCGATTATGAATGTGCCGGATCAGGTAGGAAAGATCCCGGCAGAAGACGGAAGGATTCATGAATCCGGTCTCGGCACGATAACGATGAGCGTAGAGCCCGCCGCCGCAAATCATATGCAGCGCGCAGTTCTGGCACGTAGCAGAGAGCCCGTCGCGGCCGCGCTGGCGTGCGACAATGGCCGGATGCGAACCCGCGATGTTCAGGTCGTGGGTATAGACATTAAAGCCGGTGTCGATCGCTCCTGTATAGGCCGACCGAAGGGTATCAACCTGCTCGAGGGTGCCATCAGAATTTATCACGATAAGGCTGACAGGGGCGAGGCCCAGCGTCTCCACAGTGGCTTGTCCCCCGAGCATGGCGTGAATTATCTCGCTGAACATTCTGACGTCGCAGCGCCGCGGGGTAATCGAATACCAATGGTCGAATAGCGTGGCTAGCCAGATGCCGTACGGGGTATCGGACATGCGCGGGTCACGGCCGGGCGGAGGGCTGCTCCAGTTGCCGTGCGGCAGCAGGAAGTCAACCAGCGGCGGCTCGAACTGCTGCAGCGCCTCATAAGTCTGGACCGGATCGTTGCGCAGATCAATGGTGCATAGGATCCCGGCCAGCAGATGCGGCGCGCGGGCCCGCAACCGGTGCATCGAACGGGCCACCACACTATAACTGCCGTGGCCGTTCGCATAGCGTCGATGCAGGTCGTTAGCTTGCTGATTCCCGTCCAAGCTGACGCCGACGCGGACATTGTGCTGGGCCAGCACATCAATCATCGAATTCGACATCAAAGTGCCGTTCGTCTGCACCCGGACGTCAATGGCGGCACCGATAGTGGCACGCAGTATAGTGACTGCCGTATCTATGAAATTCAATCCTGCGAGGAGCGGCTCACCGCCATGCAGGACAATCTGAACATTTTTAAGGTGATGCTCATCCACATGGTCTGCGATGCGGCGCGCCGCCACGCCAATAGTCTCGATAGACATTGTTTTCGGCTGCTTGCGCCAGCTCTCGTCCATCTCGAACATATAACAGTAATCGCATTTTAGGTTACAGCGTCCAGCAAGCTTAAGAATAAATTGATAAAAGGGAAATGGCTGCCAGTCAGCGGGGGCGTGCTGGGCCGGCTCCTCGAGGGAACGGGCCAAGTGCTTAGACGGCGGCACTGAAGCTAGCGAGCACGACTGCATCTGGGTTCTTTGCGTCACCCAGAATTCGGTAAATTGAATGAGCCAGCACAGAATCGTCTAGCCGCGCCACGTCGTCCAGGGAAACCTGGCCCAGATCTATCAGAGGCGAGGGGTCGTTCGGACTCGGCTCCTCGGACGACATAGCATCCATTACTTCTGGCCTCCGATCAGTGTAAAGGTCCCCGAAATCAGACAGCACTCTAGTTAAAAGAAAAGCTATCGTGCCGACGGCATCGAGCCCACCACCAGCACCACGTACACCCATAACTCTCACGTAACAATCCGCGGTCAGCGCGTAAGCTGCCCACCGTCGGTCGTATTCCTGTCACCCACTGCCGACTTCCCGTCACTTCGCCGGCGATCTGACCGCAACTGGCCCGCCCCGACGCCAGCTAGCGCGGCAGCGGCCCGCCCGCGAACGCCACGACCAGGCCCACCGCGGCCGCGCTGAGCAGGGTGAGCACCACGCCGCGCCGCAGCGCCAGCAGCAGCACCGCGGCCCCGGCCAGCACCGCGAACTGCCAGCCCACGCTCAGCACCCGGGCCAGCAGGATGGCCGCGCCGAAGATCGCGCCGATGGCGGCGGGCCCGGCGCCGTCCAGGAACGACTGCGCGGCCTGGTTTTCCCGCAGCGCGCTGAAGTACCGGCCGCCGCCGAGGACGAACGCGAACGACGGCGAGAACGCGACCACCGCGGCCAGCAGCCCGCCGGGCAGTCCCGCGGCCGCGTAGCCGACCGCGGCGACCGTCTGCACCACCGGCCCGGGGGTGATCTGGCCGAGGGCCACCGCGTTGAGGAACTGGCCGTTCGTCATCCAGTGCCGTCCCACCGCGTCGGCCTGCATGAGCGGGATGATGACGAACCCCCCGCCGAACGACAGCGCGCCCACCTTGAACGCCACCCAGGCCACCGAGGCCAGGACCCCGCCGCTCAGCACGGCCGGGAACAGCGGCTTCAAAAACAACGGGGCGATGACCGGCAAGGGGCCAGAAGGCCGCCAAACCCGCCGCCAGGCCAGCTCAACCAGCCCGCACCCCAGCAGCACGAACACCAGCCAGGGCCCGATCGTGGCCGACGCGGCCCCGCCCGCCAGCAAGTAACAGGCCCACCGCACGCGCGAAAAGCGGACCGGCTCCCGCGCCGACGCCCGCTTCCAGCTGGGCAGCACCAGGCTCCACCCGGTCGCCGCCGCGACCGCCGCCACCGCGGCGCCCGCCCCCGCGCCCGCGCCGCGCACCCACAGCGGCGGCGCGCCCGCCAGGAACAGCGCCGAGAGGAACAAGATGATGATCAGCCCCGGCACGATGAAGGCCAGCCCGCCGGCCACCGCGCCGGCCCGGCCGCGCACCCGCCACGCGCAGAAGATCGCGAGCTCGGTCGACGCCGGCCCGGGCAGCAGGTTGCAGGCGGCGATCGAGTCCTCGAACTCGGCCGCGTCAAGCCATTCCCGGTCCTGGACGCACAGCCGGCGCAGCAGCGCGATGTGGGCCGGGGGCCCGCCGAACCCGATGATCCCGATCCGCCCCCACTCGCGCAGCACCGTGCCCAGCCCGGCCAGCCAGGTCCCCGCCGCTACTCCGTGATCGTCATCCGCCGCCTCCGGCACACAAATCATTATTCCGAACGGAGCGTGGTTCGTGCGCTCGTACCTGGTGCTGGAGCGGCGGCGGGAAGACCACCTCGATGGCCAGCCCGCCCCCGGCCCGGGTCACCGCGCGCAGGTCGGCGCCGTGCGCGGCGGCGATCGCGCTGACGATGGCCAGTCCCAGGCCCAGCCCGCCGGGCGCCCGCCGGGCCGGGTCCAGCCGCTGGAAGGGGCGGAACAGCCGGGCGAGGTGATCGGGCGGGATGACCGGCCCGGTGTTGGCCACCGTCAGGTACGGGCGGCCCGCGCGGGTGCCGGTGCCGATCTCCACCCGGCCGCCGGCCGCGTTGTACCTGATCGCGTTGTCGACC
>WNFJ01252198.1_pt2 | contig 14476 bp, 11 predicted proteins | sample 5400461 | NCBI WGS metagenome assembly WNFJ01 (sample SAMN13153349, study PRJNA577476) | soil metagenome | isolation source: 115 cm saprolite on Douglas fir-dominated hillslope | place: USA:California | collected 2013-09-17 | reverse complement strand
GGACCTTGACGGCCGTGAGTACGAGCCCTCCGATTTCGGGCCCGCCGTTCCGGCGCCCGGGCGCGTCCTGTGCGTCGGCCTGAACTACCGCGAACACGTCCTCGAGGGCGGACGGGAGGTCCCAGCGTGGCCGGACGTGTTCGTCCGCGGCCGCGAGACGGTGCTCGCCCCATACGCCGACCTGGTGAAGCCTGCGCTCACCGACCGGTTCGACTACGAGGCCGAACTCGGCCTGGTGATCGGCCAGGGCGGCAGGTACATCCCGGCGGGCAAAGCCATCGAGGCGCTGGCGGGATACGTCGTGCTCAACGACGCGTCCGCGCGGGACTGGCAGCGCGTCGGCACGCAGTGGACGCCGGGGAAGAACTTCGACGGCAGCATGCCGATCGGCCCGGAGGTGGTCACCACCGACGAGGTGGACGTCTCGGACGTCGCGATCACCGCGGTGCTCAACGGTGAGGTCATGCAGTCGGCGCGGACCTCTCAGATGATCGTCGGCGTCGCGAGCTGCGTCGAGTTCTTCTCGTCGTTCACCACCTTGCACCCAGGGGATGTCATAGCCACAGGTACACCCGGAGGCGTCGGTTTCGCGCGCACGCCACCCGTCTGGATGACACCGGGCGACGTCATCGAGGTCACCGTCGAGGGCGTGGGCACGATCCGCAACCGCATCGTGGCCGAGGAGGGCGACCACAACGGCTGGCGGTGGCGGCCCGGCGCGACGGTCACGAGCACGCTCTGAGCCCGAACGCGGCCAGCCGCGTCCGCCGCGACCAGCGCGAACACGGCAACGACCACGGCCAACGCGGCCGCCACCACCACCCATCCATCGGCTACCACATCGCAGACAGTCGGCCATCACATTCACAGACAGCCGGCCATCACATTCACAGACAGCCGGCCATCACGTTCACAGACAGCCGGCCACATTCGCAGACCGGAAGACACCGCCTACCCACCAGAGACGACTTCCCGCAGCGTTACCGACGGGAGACCCACCCCAAAGGGGAAAGGCATGTTCAGCACCGTTAGATCCGTCACCGCTGACAGGCATGGGCGCACTGGCCGCAGGCACCGTCAGGTCCCGGGAGCCCGCCTTACGGTCACGGTGGCCGCGCTCGCGGCACTCGGGACCGGTCTGGCCGCCTGTGGCAGCGGCGTCCAAGGCGGCACTCGCCGTCGCCGACCTGTCACCGTTCACCGGGCCGGACGCCGCGCTCGGCCCGACATACCTCGCGTCGTGCCTGGGCGCGACGACCGCCATCAACAACGCCGGCGGGGTGCTTGGCCACAAGCTGACCTGCAAACAGGTGGACACCCGGGGTGACCCCGCGGACGCCGTGCCCGCCGCCAGGCAGATGTTCGCGACCACCTCGAATCTCGCGCTCGTGATCGGCTGCACGTCGGACGAAGCGGCCGCGGTGGTGCCGATCATCAATGCGAACAAGATGGTCTCGTTCTGCATGACCGGCCAGTCGGAGTTCGACAGCACTCACTTCGACTACTTCTACCGGCTGGTACCGCCAGACCTCGAAGAGTCTTACGCCATGCTCGCGATGGCACAGCAGAAGGGCTACAAGAACATCGCGCTCGCGTTCGGCAACGACATCGGGTCGCAGACGTTCGTGCAGCCCGCCATCGGCGCGATCAACAAGGCCGGCATGAAGCTAGCCGCCAACGAGACACTCGACCTGCACGCGACCACCTTCCGCACCGAGGCGGCGAAGATCGTCGCCGCGCACCCGGATGTGATCCTCACCGAGGCACTCGGCCCGGCCGAGGCGACGTTCCTGTCCGAGGTGAAGCAGCTCAACGGCGGCAAGCTGATCCCGGTCATCGGGACCTCGGCGACCATCTCCCCCGACTGGTACAAGTCCGTCTCCGCCGCGGTCGGCGCCTCGACCCTGTCCGCCAACTTCTCCGCGGACAACCTCGTCACCGAGACGAGCGGGCCCGCGTACACCGCGTTCAGCCAGGCGCTGCTCGCGGAGAAGGGCAAGGTCGGCAACACGGGTAACTTCAACACCTACCTCACCGCGCCGGGGGCCGTGCACCTGTACGACGGGATCAACCTCGCCGCGCTTGCGATGATCAAGTCGAACAGCACCAACCCGAGCGTGTACAAGCAGGATCTCGTGACGATCGGCAACGGCACGCCGGGCGCGGAGGTCGTGTACTCCTTCGCGCAGGGCGCGGCGGCGCTCAAGGCAGGAAAGGCCATCCGCTACGAAGGCCCCGGCGGGCCGACCAGCTTCGACAGCTACCACGACTCGACCGGCATCTTCCAGATCGACACCTACAGCCCATCGGGCCAGGTGAGCGTGGTCGCCAACCTGAGCCCCGACCAGATCCGCGCGATGGCGCCGTGACCGGAGGCGCAGCCACCGACCGGGTGCGTGACACGCCCGCGCAAGCCGTTAAGGGCAAATATCCCGAACGGCTTACGCGGCGTGGCACCGGTGCGCGATGCGGGCACTCCCGGCTTGTGGCGGTGAGCCGCCCATGAGCATCTTCCTTGCCTCGGTCGGCTTCGGCATCGTCACGGCCGCGGTGCTTGCGATCGCGTCCATGGGCTTCACGATGCAGTTCGCCGTCACCGACGTGCTCAACCTCGCCTACGCCGGTGTCATGATCGCCGGGGCGTTCGTTGCGTACCTGGTCAACCAGGCCGGTGTCTCGATCTGGCTGGCCATCGTCGGCGCCGCGATGGCCGGCGCCGTCCTGTCGGTGTTCTTGAACCGCGCCATCTACACCCCGTTCCAGCGGCGCGGCACCTCGCCGATCACCCTCGTCATCGTTTCGCTTGGCATGGCCCTGGTCATCGAGTTCGGCACGCAGGCGATAGCCGGCCCGACGAACGTCTCCTACGCGATGAACCAGGGCCGGACGCTGCACGCGGGCGGCCTGCAGCTGACCCTCGCGCAACTTGTGATCATCGCCATGAGCGTGGCGGCGATGCTCGGGATCCACGCGCTGCTGCGCTACACGCGGACGGGCAAGGCGATGCGGGCGACGGCGGCCAACCGCACACTCGCACGCAACTGCGGGATAAGGACCGACCGCGTGATCACCCTCACCTGGGCGCTCACCGGTGCCCTGTGCGGCATCGCAGGCACGGTCTTCGCCATCAACACCGGCAGCTTCGGCGCCACCAGCACCGACCTGTTCCTGGTGCTCATCCTGGCCGCCGTGTTCCTCGGCGGCCCTGGCCAGCCCTACGGCGCGATGCTCGGCGCGGCCGTCATCGGCATCAGCACCGAGGTTAGCGCCGCGTACATCAATCCCTCGTACAAAGACGTCATCGCCTTCGCAATCCTGCTGGCGGTGCTGGCATTCCGCCCGACGGGCATACTCGGCGCACGAAGCTGACAAGGGAAACCAGGACGAGTGAACAACGCCACGCTGTTCTACCTGACCAACCTGCTGATCTACGCGGGTGTGGACGCGATGGCCTGCCTCGGGCTGAGCCAGCAGTTCGGCGTGGCAGGCGTGACGAACTTCGGCTTCATCATCTTCCAGGCCGCGGGAGCCTACACCGCGGCGCTCCTGTCGATGCCCTCCGACCAGGCGAACGGCGCCTTCCAGACCTACCTGGGCGGCTGGAACCTGCCCTTCCCGATCCCGTGGATCGGCGCGGCACTGGTCGGCGGCCTGATCGCGCTTCCCTTCACCTTCCTCGTCGGCCGGCGGTTGCGCGGCGACTTCGCGGCCATCGGCCTGCTCGTCACGGCGGTGATGGTGAACCTGCTTGTCACCGACTACCGGCCCCTTTTCAACGGCGACGCGGGCCTGTCCCTGATCCCCGCGCCCCTGCAGAACTCGTTCAACCCGCAGTCCGTGAACTACCAGCTCGCCTACGCGGCCGGCGCGATCGCCCTGGCCGTGCTCGTCTACCTGTTCCTCAGGCGCATCACCGAGTCGCCGTACGGGCGGTCGCTGCGGGCGATGCGGGAAAACGACGTGGTCGCCGACTCGCTCGGAAAGAACCTGCTGTCCCAGCGCACGACGATGCTCGTGCTCGGCGGCGCCATCGCGGGGCTCAGCGGCGCCGTCCTGGTCGGGTTCATCAATACCTGGGCGCCCGGCGCGTGGACGTACGCGGAGACGATCGTGCTCTTCGCCGCGGTGATCATCGGCGGGCTCGGCAACCACCGGGGCGCCGTGCTCGGCGCCATCCTCGTGCCGGTCGGCTTTGAGGAGGCAACGAGGTTCATCCCGTCGTCGTTCGGCCGCCCGGGCCTGGTCCCCGCCCTGCAGTGGGTCGCGATCGGATTGCTTATCGTCGCGTTCCTCTGGTTCAGGCCGCAGGGCCTGCGGCCAGAACCGCGCCGCATCGTCGGCGGCGCCGTACCGGCGTGGCGGGGCACCAGACGCGCCGGCGGTGCGTCCGCACCTCGGCCGGCCGCCCCGTCGCCGATTGCGGTGGGATCGCCGTCAGCTCACCAGGACCGCCGCGACGACGAGATCGTCCTGCAGGCCGTGGATCTGGTGCGCACGTTCGAGGGCGTCGCCGCGGTGGCGGGGGTTTCCTTCGCGCTGCAGCGCGGCCGGCTCACCGGGCTGATCGGCCCCAACGGCGCAGGGAAGTCGACTCTGCTCGCCATGCTGGCGGGAACACTGCCGGCGTCGTCAGGGGCGATCAGGTACCGCGGCAAGGACATTACCGGTGTGCCCGCGTTCCGGCGGGCGCGTGACGGCCTGGTCCGCACGTTCCAGCTGGCCAGCGAGTTCAAGCGGCTGACCGTGATGGAAAACCTGCTCTCGGCGGTGCCTGGCGCGCGTGGCGACTCCTTCCGCGGCGCGGTTCTCGGCCGACGCTACTGGCGCGACGACGAAGCGGCGGCGATCGCCCGGGCCGAGGCCATGCTCGACCAGTTCGGGCTCACCGACCTCGCGGACAGCTACGCCGGCGAGCTGAGCGGTGGCCAGCGCAGGCTCGTGGAGATCATGCGGGCGCTCATGACCCAGCCCGAGGTGCTCCTGCTCGACGAGCCGATGGCCGGTGTGCACCGCAATCTGGCCCGCAGGATCGGCAACGAGCTTCTTGCGCTCTGCGCGGAAGGAATGACGATCTTGATGGTCGAGCACGAGCTGGCGATCATGGACGAGTTCTGTGACCCGGTCGTGGTGATGGCGGAAGGCCAGGTGCTCGCCGAGGGAACGATGGCCAGCCTGCGGGGCCGGGCCGAGGTCGTGGAGGCATACCTTGTCGGCTGAGCCTGCCCTGCACGGCCTTTCGCTGACCGCCGAGGAGATCGTCGCGGGCTACGGCGGCAGGCCCGTGATCCAGGGCATCTCGGTGACCGCCGCGCCAGGTGAGGTCGCCTCGATCGTCGGCCCGAACGGCTCAGGCAAGAGCACGCTGCTCAAGAGCATCGTCGGGGTCGTGCCGGTGATGTCGGGCCAGGTCCTGGTGGGCGACAGGGATGTGACCAACAAGGCGCCCGAGGACATCGCCAGGATGGGCGTCGGTTACGTGCCGCAGGTGGACGACGTCTTTCCCCCACTGACCGTCAGGGAGAACCTGGAGATGGGCGGGTACCTGCTGCGCCCGCGTGAGGTGGGTGCCCGCGTGGAGCAGGTCCTCACCGTCTTCCCTCGCCTCGGCGGGATGCTGGGACGGCGCGCGGGGAAGCTCAGCGGCGGTGAGCGCAAGATGCTGGCGATGGGCCGCGTGCTGATGCTCATGCCCGCGGTCTTCATCCTGGACGAGCCGACCGCCAATCTCGCTCCCGCGATCGCCGGTTCGCTGCTCGAGGAACACGTGCGGCGGCTGGCGGCGGGCGGCGCCACGGTGCTCATCGTGGAACAGCGCGCCAAGGCGGTTCTGGCCATCTCCGACCGCACCTACGTGCTCACCGGCGGGCAACTGCGCATGGAGGGGACCCCGGCGGAACTGTCGGCGCGTCCGGACTTCGTCGAGTCCTTCCTCGGCGGCGGTGGCAGCGGCCTTGGCCGGGTGCTGCAAACCGGCGACACCTGACCCGCGGTGCCGTCCGGCCGGGCGTCCCCACCGGAGCTCGGTGCGCGATGGGCCCATGACCGGCTGACCCTCCGAGCCCGGGGCGGTAAACGCGAAGACCGATCCAGAACGGCTGCGCGGCGTGGCCCTCGCCCGGCCGCCAACCCACTCCGCCGCCAGCCAGCCTGCCCGGCCGCTGTGCTGTCTGGCCGCACCACTGGAATGTCTGTCAGCCTGGGCCAGGAAAACTGTCAGTGTCATGCGCGACGATGGACGTGGCGCCCGGCCTGCCCCCGGCGCCGCCGCCCGGGCAGCGCCGCCGGGCAGGGCCGCCCGGCGGCCAGTCGGCCTGCAGTAAGGAGATGCGGTGAGCAAGTTCCGCGGCAACCCGTGGGCGATCCTGATAGTCGTCTCGCTCGGGTTCTTCATGACCTTGCTCGACTTGACGATCGTGAACATCGCGATCCCCAACATGATCGACAAGCTGCACGCCAGCCTTGACCAGATCTTGTGGGTCATCAACGGCTACGCGCTCGTCGTCGCCGCACTGCTGATTACCGCGGGCAGGCTCGGCGACCTGCGCGGGCCGAGGAACCTGTTCGTCATCGGGATCACCGTGTTCACGCTGGCCTCGGCGGCGTGCGGCTTCGCTGCCAGCTCAGGCCAGCTGATCGCGTTCCGCGTCGTGCAGGGCCTCGGGGCGGCACTGCTCATGCCGCAGACGCTGACCATCCTGACCACCGTCTTCCCGCCGCAGCGGCGCGGCGCGGCGTTCGGCATCTGGGGCGCGGTCGCTGGCGTGGCGACGATCGCGGGCCCGACGCTCGGCGGGCTCCTCGTCACCGCGTTCGACTGGCGGTGGATCTTCTTCGTCAACCTGCCCATCGGCGCCGTCGTGCTCGGCCTGAGCTTCGTCCTCATCCCTGACATGAAGCCCGGCCGCAGGCACCGGCTGGACATCGTCGGCGTGGTCCTCGCGAGCGGCGCGCTCTTCGCGATCTGCTACGGCCTGGTCGAGGGCCAGAAGTACGACTGGGGAAAGATCAACGGGGTGTTGAGCATCCCGCTCATCTTCGCGATCGGCATCGCGGCGCTCGCGGCTTTCGTCGTCGTCGAGAAGCTGCGGCAGGACAAGGAACCGCTGGTGCCCTTCGCGGTGCTGCGCGACAGAAACTTCGCCGTGATGAACTTCGTCGCGTTCGCCCTCGCCATCGGCATGCTCGGCATCTTCCTGCCCTTCACGATCTACCTGCAGTCAGCGCTTGGCATGTCGGCGCTCCGCGCCGGCCTCACGCTCGCTCCCGCGTCGGTGGTCTCGGTGTTCCTGGCGCCCGTCGCAGGCCGGCTGGCCGACCGGATCGGCGGGAAGTACATCTTGATCACCGGGTTGACGCTGTTCGCGGCCGGAATGGGCTGGGCCGCGTGGATCGCGCGGCCCGACTCCGTCTGGTACGACTTCCTGCCTGCGCTGATCGTGGCCGGGATCGGCATGGGCTGTATCTTCGCGCCGCTGAGCACGGTGGCGATGCGCGACGTCCAGCCGCAGCTCGCGGGCGCGGCGTCCGGGTTGTTCAACACCAACCGCCAGGTCGGCGCCGTCATCGGCACTTCGGCGGTCGGCGCCCTGCTGCAGAACCAGCTCGCGTCCGCACTCGCCAGCCAGGCCGCGCAGCGCGCGGGCCAGCTTCCGCCGGCCACGCGGGCCGGTTTCGTCGCCGGCTTTCGTACCGCCGCCAAGAGCGGTCTGCGGGTTGGCGCCGGCCAGAGCGGCAGCAACGTGCGGCTCCCCCGGGGGCTGCCGCAGCAGGTGGTTCTCCTCATCGAACGGGTCGCGCACGACGCGTTCACGAACGGCTTTGTCACCGCGATGCGCGCCACCATCGTGCTGCCCATCGCCGTGATCGGTGTCGCGGCCCTGGGCTGCTTCGCCATCAAGGGCGGCAAAGCCGCACCAAGCCCCGCCCCGGCCGAGTCCGCCGAGATCACCACCCCCGCCTGACTTCGCGGCCGCGATCAGCGCCGGCGGCCGGGGGTCAGCTGGTGTGCTCGACCAGCTTCGGCACGAAGACGTCCCACAGGGGCGGGGGCAGCTCGTGCCCGGCACGGTCCATGATCAGCAGTTCGGCACCTGGGATCTGCTGCTGCAGAGCTTGCCCGTGAGGGAGCGGAAACACCGGGTCGCGCTCACCGTGGACGACGAGCGTAGGCGCGTGGATCTCGCCGAACCGCACCTCTTCGTCGAAGTCGACGACGAAATGATTGGTCAGGCAGGAGGCGATACTGGCAGTGCGCGCAACGTCGCGCTCGGCCAGTGAGCGCATCGCATGCTCGTCGTAGTACGGCGAGCCGCCCGAGTACTCCTTCATCAGGCCAACGACGAACTCCACCACGGCCGGGCGGTCAGAAGCGTCCGGATTGCCGGAGCTTGTGTAGCGGATGAACTCCGCCGACATCGGCGGCAGGCCCGCGCCGCCCGGTGTCGTGCAGACGAGGGTGAGCGAGGCTGTCCGGCCGGCGTAGCGCATCGCGGCCGCCGCGGCGATCGCCCCGGCCATCGACCGGCCGACGAAATGTGCGCGGCCGACGCCGAGGGTGTCAAGGATGCCGGCGGCGTCGTCCACCATGTCCCGCAGGGAGTACCCCGGCCGCCCGGGCGGGTAGCTCACCGACCTGCCGGTGTCACGATTGTCGAACCGGATTACATACCGGCCTGCCGCGGCGATCCGTTCGCACAGCTCCTCCTCCCACCACAGCATCGAAGCGGACGCGCCGTGAATGAGCAGGATCGCCGGGTCCGCGGCGGCACCGAAGGTCTCGACGCACAGATCGACACCGTTGGCTTCGATGATCCTCTCGCCGCTTCGCGTGCTGTCGCTGCCGCGCTGGTACGCGCGATCGCGCGAGTGAACGTCCATGTGGCCCGAACCTGCTCTCTGTGTTGAGTCCCGGCTGGCGGATACCTCATGAGATCAAACGCCGGCCGCGGCCTGAAATCATCGCGCGTCCCGGCCGGGGGCCACGAAACGCTCCTGCGACAGACACCAGGTGGCGGTGCGGCCAATAATTAGGGGATCATCCGGATAGTGAAAGGCTTGACCGCATGACGATCGCTCGTTGTTCACGCCGCCCCGGCACCGGCAACCGGGGCCGGTGACCCCCTGACGCGGCCAGCCGTCGCGGTTGACGCCATGGGCGGCGACCACGCTCCCGATCAGGTCGTCGCCGGCGCCGTGGCCGCCGTTCGTGAGCATCAGGTCCGCGTCGTGCTCACCGGCCAGCCGGCCATACTCCGGCACCTGCTGGCCGAGCAGGGCGCCGACCGGGATATTCCCATCGTGCCCGCCGACGACGTGCTCAGCATGGAGGAAGGGGCGCTCGCCAGCTGGCGCCGGCCCCGATCCAGCCTGGCCGTGGGGTGCCAGCTGATCAGGCGCGGCCAGGCCGGCGCGCTTGTTTCGGCCGGCTCGACGGCCGCGGTCGTCGCGACCGCACGCCTGCGGCTGCGGTCCTTGCCCGGCGTGCTCCGGCCGGCGCTCGCCGTCGTGCTGCCCACCGAGCCGACGCCCACGGTGCTTCTCGACGCCGGGGCGACCGCCGATCCCAAGCCCGAGATGCTCGTCCAGTTCGCTCACCTGGGCGTCGCGTACGCGCAGATCGCTCTCGGGATCGAACGGCCCAGCGTTGGCCTGCTCACGATCGGCTCCGAGCCGGGGAAGGGAAACAAGCTGGCGCGCCGCACCCACGAACTGCTGACCGCGGCGGCCACCGAACGGCCGGGCGGCGAACCCGCACTCAGCTTCGCGGGCAACATGGAGGGCGACGACCTGCTGGCGGGGCGGGTCGACGTCGTGGTGTCGGACGGCTTCACCGGAAACGTGGCGCTCAAGACGCTCGAGGGCACGGCCAGGTTTGCCGCGCAGCAGCTACGCGGCATCATGACAAGCTCGCCTGCCGCCCGGATCGGCGCGCGGCTGCAGCGCGGCCGCCTTCGCTCGCTCGCCACGCGCCTCGACCCGGAGAGCCAGGGCGGCGCCGCGCTCCTGGGCCTGCACGGCACCGTCGTGATCGCGCACGGCGCGGCGACGGCCAAGGGGGTCGCGTCGGCCTGCGTGCTCGCCGCGAGCCTGGCCGACGGGCACATCGCCGACCGGATCAAGGACCGCGTGGGCCACGCGCGCACCGGCTTCCTGCGCCGGTCCTGAGCCGGGCCGGCGACGCGCCGTGGGCCCTCGCCGCGTCAGCCGATCGACATGGCGAAGATATGGAGCGCGGCGTTCTAACCGGCCACGTCGCCGAGCGATGGGAGCGTGACGGCCGTTACGGTCCTTCCCTGGGCGAGCGCGACCGGCTGCGGGCACAAGGACACCCGCCCGCCGGTGACCGATAAGATGAAGGGCGCACGGCTGACCGGCGCGGCCGGTCACGCGAAGGTGGCGGCCACAGGGATGAACGGCCGCCTGGGCGGCGCCCACGGACCGCCACCCGGACGGCGCCGCAAAGACACAGCGCCGCAAGACAACGGCGCAAAGATGAGGATGGAGCACGAACGCTGCATGGCGGATCCGCAGGATGTCCTGGCGCAGCGCGTGCGGCTCGCGCTGGCTGCCGCGTTCGGCGCCGATGAAGCCGGCACCGACCCGGTGATCCGGCCGTCCCAGTTCGCCGACTTCCAGTCGAACGTGGCGCTCGCGCTGGGCAGGCGGCTCGGCCGCCCGCCCCGCGAACTGGCCGAGCAACTGGCCGGCCAGCTTGACGTGGCCGACATCTCCGCCGCGCCCGAGGTGAGCGGCCCGGGCTTCATCAACTTCAGGCTGCGCGACGACTGGATCGCCGCCCAGACCCAGGCGCTGTCCGGCGACGCGCGGCTCGGTGTTCCCGCCGCAGCCGAACCGCAGATCGTCGTCGTCGACTACTCGGGACCGAACGTCGCCAAGGAACTCCACGTGGGCCACCTGCGGGCCACCGTGGTAGGCGACGCGATCACCCGGGTTCTTGAGTTCCTCGGCCACAAGGTGATCCGCGAGGCCCACCTCGGGGACTGGGGCACACCGTTCGGCATGCTCATCGAGCACATACTCGACGTGGGCGAGCCGGCCACCCACGAGCAGCTCGCGGCGGGCGAGTTCACCGCCTTCTACCAGGCGGCGCGGGTGAAGTTCGACACCGACCCCGCCTTCGCCGCCCGCTCCCGCCGCCGGGTCGTCAAGCTGCAGGCGGGTGACGAGGAGACACTGCGGCTGTGGCAGGTCCTCGTCAACGAGTCCATGCGGTATCTCGGCGGTCTCTACGCCAAGCTCGGTGTCACGCTGACCGACGCGGACATGGCACCGGAGAGTTTCTACAACCCGATGCTGGCCGACGTGTGCGACGAACTCGAGGCCGCTGGCATCGCGGTCATGAGCGAGGGTGCGCTCTGCGTGTTCCCGCCCGGCTTCACCGGCCGCGACGGCGGCCCGCTGCCGCTCATTCTGCGCAAGAGCGACGGCGGATACGGCTACGGGACCACCGACGTGGCCGCGATCAGGTACCGGATCAACAACCTGGGCGCGCGCCGGATCATCTACGTGGTGGGGTCCGAGCAGGCGCTGCACCTGCAGATGGTGTTCGCGACCGCCCGGCTGGCCGGCTGGCTGACCGATGGGATCGTTGCCGAGCACGCCGTCATCGGCCTGGTGACCGACGCGGAGCGTAAGCGGCTTCGCACCAGGACCGGCGAGCCGGTCAAGCTGGCCACCCTCATCGGCGAGGCCGTCCGCCGGGCAGAGGAGATCATCGCCGACCGCTACGACGACGCGGCGCTGCGCTCGGCCATCGCGGAGGCGGTCGGCATTGGCGCGCTCAAGTACGCCGACCTGTCCGTAGCCCGCGATTCCAGCTACGTCCTCGACTTCGACCGCATGCTCGCGCTCAACGGGAACACCGGCCCCTACCTTCAGTACGCGGCCGCGCGGATCCGGTCGATCTTCCGCAGGGCCGGCCGGGAACCGGATCAGGCAACGGGCCAGATAGCCCTCGGTGAGCCGGCCGAACGGGCACTTGGCCTGCGGTTGCTCGAATTCGGCACCGCCGTCAAGCAGGTCGCGGACACGGCTGAGCCGCACCGGCTTGCCGCCTACCTGTTCGACGTGGCCAGCGCGTTCACCACGTTCTACGAGCAGTGTCCCGTGCTCGGCGCGCCGAGCGAAGCCGTTAAGGAATCTCGGCTCGCGCTTTCCGCGGTGACGCTGCGGGTGCTGCTGACCGGCCTCGGCCTGCTCGGCGTTCAGGTTCCCGAGCGGATGTAACCGGCACCGCCAGGCGCCCGGCGCGCGGTGTGCCGATCATGGAGCGGCGAGGGGCCCAGCCGGCGGCGCGTCACGGCCCCGGCAGGTCAGCCGCGCGGTCCTGGCGCGCCGGTCAGCCGCTCTCGTCGTTCTCGGGTACCCGCGCCACACACAGCACCGTCTGCCCGAACGGCGGCCGGATCAGCCGCTCGATGAACCGCGTGGTCGGCACGACGGTGCGGTCGTAGAGGCGGACGATGCCGGGTTTCGGGTAGTTGACGCCCGCCCGGCGTACCGCGAACCACCAGGCGATCCCGCCGAGCAGGTTGATCGGCCGCAGCACCTCGATGGACAGCCCGGCCGTCGTGACGGCGGCTCCCAGGGTCTTCGGCGTATACCTGCGGACGTGCCCAACCTTCCGGTCGAAGTCACCGTAGAGCTGCTGGTACCCGGGAACCCAGAGCACGATCTTGCCGCCGGGCCTGGTCACACGGGCCAGGGACCGCAGCGCGGCGACGTCGTCGACGATGTGCTCGAGCACGTTCATCGCGACCACGGTGTCCACCGGTTCGCTCAGCGGTATGTCGGCCGGAAGGACAAGCTCGAGGACCTGAACGCTCGGGTCGTCCTCGTAGCGTTTGGACAACTGCTCGAGGCAGTACGGATCGCTGTCGCTGACCACCAGGCGCTCCAGCCGCGGCAGAAACTGGGCGGAGAAATCACCGAGCCCGGACCCGATCTCCAGCAGCGAACTGCCGACATGCGGCGCGATGATGTCGCGCTCGTAGCGCCGGTAGTTGCGCGCCTCTTCACCACCCAGATGGTTCTCGAGGGCGCCCGCCCCGGCATTGGGCTGCACGACATCGGATCCGTCGGGAGATTGCTGCGTCCCCGTGCTGTCAGTCATGTTCTCAGACACAAGTGTTCCGTCCTGCGGTCGGCTCGTCTTCTGGTTCGGGGACCTGAGCGCACACTCCCAGCGATCTCCCAGGTTACGCGGCTCGTCGTCCCAGATCAGGCTGGCACGCTAACCCCCATGGACGACATGAACTGGGGTAATCAGCCACCACACAATAGCTACCGATCATACGGGCCCACGGACGCGACACAGCCCGTTCCGCCGATCCCGGCCCCCGAAGGTGGACAAAGACAGCGCCGCCGCCGGGCACTGCGGTGGACGGCGGGCGTCGCGGCGGCCCTCGTGCTCGCCGGCGGCGGTGTGCTCGCCGGGCTCGATCTGTCGAGCAGCCCAGCGCCTGACGGCCAGGCCACGCTCCTCAGCTCCGCGCTCAACGGGACAAGCTCGCCGAGCACAGGGGCCAGCGCCTCGCCCGGTGCCGCCACGGGCGCGCGGGCCAGGAACGTCGCCGGGATCCTGCGGCACCTGCGCGGTCTGCACGGCGAGTTCACGGTGCGCGCGAAGGACGGCACGTTCCGCGAGCTTGCCTTCGAGCGAGGCATCGTCGTGGCGGCCAGCGGCAAGAACGTGACGGTACGCGCCGCCGACGGCACGACCTGGGCGTGGACGTTCGTGACCGACACGATCGTGCGCAAGGACGGGGCCAGGTCGACCACCGCCAGCCTCGCGACCGGCGATCCCGTATTCGTGGGCGGCCCCCAGTACGGCGCGGTCCGCGACGCGCGGCTGATCATCATCCCGAAGAAACGCGCCGCCGGCTCGCCCGGCGCGTCAACCCCCGCCCCGTCGTCGAGCTAAAGCTCGATCCCCCAGCGCCAGCGCCCAGACCGCGACCGAGCGCCGGTGGCCGGCTGTCCCGCCCCGACCAGGTGGGATGCCGGCCACCCGGCGCTGCGGCGGTGGCGCGCCCGCAGGTATCGCACCCGGCCGGCCTTCGGCCATGATTGGCAGTGTCATGACAGCAGCTGACCGGCTTCCCAAGGTGCTCGTGGTGGACGACGAGCTGAACATCCGCGAACTCGTCCAGGTCGCGCTGCGGTTCCACGGCTTCACCGTGACCACCGCCGCGGCCGGGAGCGACGCACTCCACCAGGCCGCGGAAGGACAGCCTGATCTCGTCGTGCTCGACGTGATGCTGCCGGACCTGGACGGTTTCGAGGTCTGCAGGAGGCTGCGCGCAAGCGGCAACGAGGTGCCAGTGATCTTCCTGACCGCCCGCGACACCTCGTCGGACACGGTCACCGGCCTCGCGCTCGGCGGCGACGACTACGTCACCAAGCCGTTTTCCGTCGAGGCCCTGGTGGCGCGCATCCGCGCGGTGCTGCGCCGGGT
>WNFJ01063511.1_pt2 | contig 14477 bp, 15 predicted proteins | sample 5400461 | NCBI WGS metagenome assembly WNFJ01 (sample SAMN13153349, study PRJNA577476) | soil metagenome | isolation source: 115 cm saprolite on Douglas fir-dominated hillslope | place: USA:California | collected 2013-09-17 | reverse complement strand
CCTCACTCTCGCGGAACGCGCCGTCTATTCACATCTTCTGCGGCATAGCCGGCTGGAAGACCGGCTGCGGCTGCGCTTTTCGATTCTTTGGCTTGCGCGGGGCAACCGCCTGTCTGCCGGGTCCGTGCGCCTGGCGGTGCGGCGCCTGGTGGCCAAGGGGGCTCTGCGCCTGGTCGAACGCACGAAAGCCGGCCACGTCGTGGAGGTCCGGCTGCCCGGGGAGATTCGCGCCGTCCGTCCCGATAGGGCCGCGGGCGGCCCGGCGGAGCTGCCCGGCACGGCCAACCTCGAGGAGATAGATTTCCTGCAAACGAAGCCGCTGCGGGAGGCCATTCATGCGCGCGAACGCAGCGTGTGCTTCTATTGTTTGCGGCGGCTCACGGCCCGCGTGCGCTGCCTCGATCATGTCGTACCGCAAGTCCGGAGGGGCAGCAATTCGTACCGCAACCTCGTTTCCTCTTGCGCAGAATGCAACTCACAGAAAGGTGAAACCGCGGCAGAGGATTTTCTGCGCTTGCTCTACCGCGACGGCCGGTTGAAGGCTGCCGAACTCACCGGGCGGCTGCGGGCGGTCGAAGCGCTTGCGGCGGGGAAGCTCCGGCCGGCACTGAGCAGCGAGGACGCAAAGGACCAGAGGCACCATGCTCCTTCAAGATCACTTTTGCGGGAATGTATGTCTTAGGGGGCACCGGAATTAAGGCTCAGGCTGCTGCTGGCGCACGGGGTATTGAATGACAGGCTGGAATTGTCCGAGATTGTTGAATTGAATCTGGCTGCTGTCGAGCGAGAGGTCGTGTTCAAGGACGATATCGAGTGTGGAGCCGCGAGGAAGCTCCGCTTCTGGCCCACGCGTCAGGAGTACGGCGGCCAATCCCGCGGCTGCCCCGATCCCCGCGCCAATGCCAAGCCCTTTCACCCCGTGGGCAATAGCTCCAATTCCCGCGCCAGCGGCGGTCGTCTCCGCGATGGTGCCGGCGTCCTTCCCTTTCCCGCCTGGCCCGGTGACTTTGCCTTCGGAATCCATGGTCTCTTTGCCGCCGGAGTCGACGCTGCGCGGGGCAGCGTTCAGGCTCACGGTGTAACCGTTCGGCAGAATCAAGGTGTCCAGGCGCAGCCGGAATTCGCCCCTACCCTTCACTTTTCCGGGACGTTTCGACTCCAGCAGGGCCCCGCGGAGATAAGACCCCACGGGAATCACGATGCGATTGTTCTGCGTGATCGGAAACGACGTTTGAAGATAGACCGAGTCTCCCGGCTTGGCGTTGCGTGTGGAGATCCCGTTCTGGAGGACGACGCCGAGGCGCGTTCCGGCGGGCACCGTGATTCTTTCGCTGGAACTCGCCGCCCGTGCATCAACGGGTTTGGGAGCGACCGGAGGCGGGGCGTCGGTCTGCGGCCCATCGGGTTGCTGCGCGGACAGAATCATTGGCATCGATAACAGGCTTAGGCAGACAAGAGTCGGGGCAATACGTTCGACGGCCGGTCTCAGGTTCATCGGCTACTCCCTGGCATGGAAAATCCGATGCGATTGTCTGAGTTAAAGATGCTCCGCCAGAGCGTTGCGGTCAAGGAAGAATCTGCGTGTTCAATAGTCTTGGCTCGCTGGCCGGTCGATTCACTTCAATCCGCGACCACCCCAGCGGCAATAAGCGGATAGATGACAAGAGCCAACGGCGCAGCTGCAATACAACCAACGACCAGCCCGGTCCATTTAAATCCTTGGCCAATACGAGTCCCCACCGCTGGTACGGGCCGGGGCGCGGCCTTGAGATCGGTGTATCGAATCCACTGGGACATGATGATTCCATCTTTGAGCATAAAGCCTTCATCGTGGATTGAAGTAATCACGCCCGTGCGCACTTTGCCATTTGGAAGATCACAGTGCACGAAGCGATGCGGGTTGACGGCGAGCGTTCGCACGGTATCGCGATAGGAGAGTTCCTCAGGGCTTAAGAGTAAGGGCGGTTTAGGCAAACGGCGGCGTGCGCGCGGTTGCGGAAGCTTAGGGATGGCAACTGGGCTTAGTTGCGTCAAGGATTGAAGCTGCTCGGTCGTGAGCGCCGTTGGGAGGGTGCCTATTTCTTCCATCTCCGATTGAGCACGGGCGGCTGACGCGACCAAGAACCCCAACATCAAAAGTAAAACGCGGAACCTGTTAGGCCAACGCATGGAAACCTCCTCCAAGTGAGTGTTGCGGATACTTGCGAGAGAGGAGTGCAGATTCTTTGCCAATTCCAGCGGACTCGGGGAATCAGCGGGCGAGTTCACAACTCCATTAGATAGAAGGGTATGGCTGGCGAGAAACCTAGCCGTCACGAGTGACGCCTCGAGAATGTTGTGAATTTTGATCGAGAGTGCCGCATGGGAGGGGCGCCAGGTGGCGGCGTTGGATGGCGGTTTGACGTGCGAAAGGACGAGAGCTACGCTTGAGTAACAGTTAGGAGAACGGCATGGCGAAGCTGGCGTTAATTTACGGGATGAGATTGTTGCCCGAGGAAGAGCTCGGCGAAGTGAAGGACGCGACCGTGGTGCTGAAGAATGGCCGCGCGGCGCGCGTAACCATGCACTTGATCGAGGGCAGCAAAGAAGAGATCGAGAACACTTTTCGCCAGTCCATCGAAGCGTTTTTTGAAATGTATCCGGAGATTTGAGTAGTTTTCAGCACTCAGTTTTCGGTAATCATTCCAAAAGAATGGGTTTTGAAATCAATTTTTGCGCTCTCTAGAGGCCCTTTCACCGAGCAGCCCTCAATATTGTGGAAGTATTCGGATATGTCGGGGTCACTTACACTTAAAACTGAGAACTGGCAACTTCCTCAGCGGTTGCCGAAGTTTTCCGGATCGGCGTTGGGATCGCCGAGATTATCGTTAATGAGCACGGTCGATTGGCCGGTCAATTCGAAGCGCTTGCGGCACTTGTGGCAAGCCACCAGATCGTCCAGGCGCACCATGTACGAGCCGGCCTTGGCGAACTTTTTCCTGTCTTCCTCGCCCATCCCGCGCGGCAACTCTTTCTTCTTCCGGCAGACCTTCCAGCGCACGGGAGCCTCGAACTCACCGCGGCAGCTCGGACAGATCAACTTCACTTTCCGGGTTTCTTCTTTTTCCGTGTAAAACTGGCGCTCGTCCATGATTTAAAGTGCGGGCGTACGCACCGCTTCATCAATTGTAACAAATTCAAGGCCCAGGTCACGCCAACGCGGCAGCCAATATTCGAGCGCGGCGAGCGTTCGCGAGCGGTCGCCATTGAGTCGGCGGTGTGCGCCGTCGTGAAGGCATAAGACATGACCCCAGCCGTCGGGCGAACTCGAACCCTTCATAGCGCTGCGCTGAGCACGGTCCGCGATCGGTTGCAAACGGGGGATCAGCCACTCCGCCGGCTTCGTCATCCAATCGCCGGGAATCAGCGTCAACATCACCGTTTCGCAGTCAAATTCGCGCGCCACCGGAATGACCCACGGGTTTCGCATCCCGTAGGGTGGACGAAACCATTTTGGCGGCGCCCCGATCGCATTGCGGATAGCGTCTTGGCAAAGGCGCAGCTCAATCCTGATTTGAGTGGGTGTGCCCCAGAAGAGGTTTGGATGTGTTTCGGTGTGGTTGCCGACGGAATGCCCGCGCGCGACCGTTTCTTTAACAAGGTCGGGACACTCGCGCACGAAGCGTCCGATTAGAAAGAACGTGGCCTTCGCGTTGTAGCGGCCCAGAAGATCGAGCAGTCTTGGCGTAATCGCTGGATTTGGACCGTCATCAAATGTGAGCGCCAACTTGCGCGGCGAATTCGTGCACCAGATGGCTGGTCCGAAAATTTGCGACCGCGGATAGACAGCGCCATACGCTGTAATTCCTGCCGCAGCCAGCAGCGCGGCAGCAGGGGCTTCCATGAGCCAGGTATTCATACTGGAACCTTGCCTCAAAGTCCTCAAGGCGGCGGACTTAGGATACAGCATCCCGCTGGCGGAAATGACGCCTTGAGTGAGATGGTAACAGTGTCAAAGTGAGACAAAACTCGGGATTCGCGGAAAGAACGAAAACTGCGTCATCTTCTGTCAATGGCGTCCGTAACCAGCAGATTATAAACAGCATAGGGTGGAAAGCAGGTTGGATTTTCGGTCGCCAATGGAGTCTTGATTGCACTAAGTCCTAGTGTGGACGTGTGCCTCCCATCAGACACCGGAAATCGAGAAAGCTCTGCGGTTCGCGGAGCTTTTGATCCGCGGTGGCTCTCTCTGTTGGGGTTGGTCATTGGCCTAGTGTTGGTGATTTGCCCGGCTCGTGGCCAGGACAAAGCGCCAGAATGGCAAACCCAGGTTCGCAAATACGCCGAAGCGCAAGACTGGGATTCGGCGATGAGGATCGTCGACCGCGAGGTAGCCCGAGCGCCGCAAGACATGGACGCGCGTGCGTGGCGCGCGCGCGTGCTGGCCTGGTCCGGGCAGCTGGCGGAAGCCGAGAAAGAATATCTGGAAATCTTGAAGGTCTCGCGGAGCGATCCGGACTATTGGATGGGGCTGGCGAGCGTGTATTCGCGCGAAGGAAAGTTCGGTGATGCACTGCAAGCGCTGGACCGCGCCGTGGAGCTTGATCCGAAACGCGCGGACCTGCGCTTAGCCCGGGCACGGGCGCTGCGCGCCACTGGCAGTCGAAACGAAGCTCGAATGGAATTTCAGAAGGCGTTGAATCTGGACCCCGCCAGCATGGAAGCGCGCACTGGATTAGTTTCCGTTCGCGGTGAGACAAAACACGAGCTGCGGTTCGGCCAAGACAACGACCTCTTTAATTTCGCAAGCGCCAATCACGACGGATCGGTAAGCCTGGTGTCGCAATGGACACGCCACTGGACCACCAGCCTCGCCGGAAGTTTCTACGAGCGTGCGGGAATCAATGCAGGAAAGTTTTCTGGCGCGGCGACGGGACGCCTTCCCCGATGGGGATCCTTGACCGTTGGTGGCGCGGCAGGGCGTGACAACGGGGTGATCCCAAAGAGTGAGGCGTTCTTTGACGCCGACCATGGATGGAAAATCGGCGAATCGAGTTTCGTGCGCGCCTTGGAATTTGTGTATGGACAGCATTGGTATTGGTATCAAACGTCCCGAATTCTGACGTTAAATGGCGCGGCAATTGTCTATTTGCCTCAGGAATGGACGTTGTCGTTGGGAGCCACAGGTGCCAGGAGCACTTTTTCGGGGACCGGAGCGGAATGGCGGCCCTCCGGAATGGGGCGGCTAGCATTTCCTCTGGCCAGTTGGGGCGAACGGCGGCTTTCCGGAAACATATTCTTTGCTGCCGGCACGGAAGATTTCGCGCAAATCGATCAGATCGGCAGATTCGCGTCGCAAACCTACGGCGGCGGATTGCGCTTCCAGATAAATGGCCGGCAGGACGTCTCGGGCTTCGCCTCGTATCAGAAGCGCACCCAGGACAGGACGGACACAAGTTTCGGATTGAGCTATGGCATCCATTTTTGAAAAGCTGTGGAGGCTAGGGCCGGCAGCGTTTGTGCTGAAGGCCATCGTCGCCGCGATCGTAGCTGATGGACTGCTGTTGGGGTTTATCTTGCTACGACGGATTTATCGAAAGCGGTATTTTGCGAGGCGCGACGCGCGCGTCTTCGAACTTCGCCAGAACTGGGACCGGCTGATTTCCGGAGAGATTCCCTACGAGACATGGCGTCGAAAACCCTTCGACCTGCGCATTGTCGAGACCATCGCGCTGGATGCGCTTGAGGCGGCAGGGGCGGAAGAATCCGCGCGATTGTTGAAATTCTTGCGGGATAGCGGACTCATCGAAAAGCGAATTTACGAAGCCCGGAAATTCACCGGCTGGCAGCGCATGCAGGCGCTGGTGGCGTTGGGTCAAACGCGCGCGCCGGAAGGCATACCCGCGTTGGCCGAAGGCTTGCGTGACCGCGATCTGGAAATTCGGTTGGCGGCGCTACGAGGTTTGGGGCGGACGGCCTGTCCACAAGCGGCGGAGGAGATCCTGGCTTGGGTGGGTGAGAGAGAATTATGCGTGCCGGCACTGCCGCTGCAAAGCGCACTCATCCAGTGTTGCGCGGAGCGTCCCCAATTGCTGATTCCGTATGTTCAACATGCGGAGGGGCCCATGCGTGAAGTGCTGGGCCGCGTGCTCGGCGAGGTGGCCACCCCTTCTCTCGGATTGGATCTGCTGCAGTTCATGGGAGACGACCGCGAAGAACTACGAGCCGCAGCGGCCCGTGCAATGTCGCACGCGGAATCTGGCCTGGCATTCGATGTTCTGAACGAACTGGCGCGGGACTCTGTATGGTTCGTGCGGTTGCGCGCCATTGTTGGCCTGGGCGGCCTCTGCGATCCACGCGCGATCCCTTCCTTAATGGGAGGGTTAACAGATTCGAACCGGCTAGTGCGATTGCGGTCGGGCGAAGCGCTTGTGAAACTCAAGACGGAGATGGCTCCCATTTTCAAACGGGTAGTGGCGACGCGGGATCGCTACGGTCTGCACGCTTACTTAACAGCGCTCGAAAATGCAGACTTGCGAGGCAAGCTTGAGAAGGAACTTGAAGCGGGTGCGTCCGGCAGCAACGATGAGAAAAAGAATCTGCGGAAAATCCTGCAGACGGGAGTTCTGCTGCCAGAAGAACCTGCGATGGCGGAGAGTGGCCCGGCGAAATCGGCGTTGCTGTCATGATTCGTCTGCTGGATATTTCAAATCACACGCTCTTCTGGTATTACCTGGCCAGCAATCTAGGCTACCTTACGATGCTGATTATCGCGCTGAAGACGAGTGCGGCGCATCAGCGTAGACTGAAAAGCCATCGCTTGTCGTGGTTCAAGGAATCGCCGCTCGCGCCCCCCATCACCATCATTGCGCCCGCACACAACGAAGAGAATTCCATTCGCGTGGCGGTGCGAAACCTCCTGGAGCTGGATTACCCGCAACTTGAGGTTATCGTCGTCAACGATGGATCGGACGACCGCACGCTGGAAGAGCTGCGGGAAGAGTTCCGGCTGCGGCCCGTTCGGGCGGTGTACGTGCCCGAAGCGGAGAGCGCTCCGGTGCGGGGGCTGTATCGCAGCGAGGTGAACGCAAGTCTGTTGGTCATTGATAAAGAATCCGGAGGCAGCAAGGCGGATGCAGTGAACGCCGGTTTGAATGCGGCGACATCACCCTACGTGTGCATTGTGGATGCTGATTCCGTCCTCGAGCGCGACGCGCTTCTGCGAATCATGCTGCCCATTATGGAAGACCCCAAACGCGTGGTAGCTGTAGGAGGAATCATCCGCGTGTTGAATGGGTCGGAGATTGAAGGAGGGCATCTGCGGCGCGTGCGTTTGCCGCGGAAGAGCATTGAAGTCATCCAGGTAATTGAGTACTTGCGCGCATTCTTGATCGGCAGAGAAGCGTGGGGCCAGGGTAATATGCTGACGATCATTTCCGGGGCTTTTGGCGTATTCCGCACAGATTTGGTGCGCGCCGTAGGCGGCTACCGGCCACGCGCGATTGGCGAAGACTTCGACCTGGTGGCGCGCTTGCACCGGCATTTGCTGGAAAAGGGCGCGGACTATCACATCCACTTTGTTCCTGATCCCATGTGCTGGACGGAAGTTCCCTCGGACCTCAAATCGCTCGCGAGGCAACGAGCGCGTTGGCAAAAGGGACTCCTGGACGTGCTCTGGCCAAACCGGGACATGCTCTTCCGTCCGCGGTATGGCAGGATTGGTTGCTTTGCATTCCCTTACCTGTGGCTGTTTGAACTGTTTGCACCCGTCGTGGAGATCGGGGGGATCATAACCATCGTTCTTGCGGCTTGTCTAGGTGTGTTGAGCCGGGAATTCTTTTTACAGTTCCTTCTGTTCGGTTATGCGTTCGCAACGGTGATCTCGATTGGTTCCGTTCTGCAGGAAGAAATTACCTACAAACGCTACAACGACTGGCAAGACGTCACGCGGCTCGTCAGCTACTGCTTCTTCGAACATTTTCCTTATCGGCAACTGCACATGATTTGGAGGCTGCAAGGCCTCTGGCAGTATCTTCGCGGCGACTTCGTCTGGCGGCCCTTGAAGCGTAAAGGGCTCGAGTCAGCCCAAGTCCCATAGCTTTCCTATCCACTGGTCTAAGAAATCCTGGGCCTCAAGTAATTTTCTCTGGCAATCCACGCCGGACTTTCAGTTCCGCGAGCAGCCGGTCCACTTCCACATCGCGATCGAGACGCGTTACTTTCTCGCCGACATCGTCGGTGAGAAGTTCGACTTCCGCGGTGGCGACCGCTTCGGTGTGTTGCACGCGGTCCTTGAGGCGGTCGAATGCCGCGCTCTTGGAGTTGTCGCCCAACGCAGTTTGCGCGTGGGCTGCTTTGCCCAGGGCAATGCCGCGTCGATGCCGCGCGAGAAGCAGATCGCGCTTGGACTTCGCCTCGTCAAGTTTTTGTTCGAGTTTCATGAGCGCCCCCTTCAGCGTTTCGACCTGCGCTTTCTGATCGTCTACTTGTTCGCGGTAGCTCTGCGCCAGCCGCTGCGAAGTCTGGAAGCGGTCGAGCGCGGCGCGCGCCAAATCGTCCTGGCCTTTGTCCACGGCCGTTTCCGCCCTGCGCATCCAGTCCTTGCCGGAGTCTTCGTTCTCTCGCCATTTCTTTTCCAGCATGTGCTGGTCGGCGATGGACACCGCCACCTGCGTCTTGACCTGGAGATACTGATTCTCCATGTCGAGGATCACCTGCTTGATCATTTTTTCAGGATCTTCCGCACGATCGACCATGTCGTTGATGTTCGCGCGGATCAGCGTGCTTACTCGTTCTAAGAGCCCCATGATAAATCTCCTTTCGAATTGCAAATGATACGAACCACTCAAAACTTCCAAAGACCGGGGACATCAGCCCGCCCCGCAAACTTATCAAGCCAGGAAGTGTGCACCGCAAATTCCGGCAGCAAGCTTCGCAAGGCCGAACAAAGAGACGAGGCTTGGCGCGACTGCCCTGCCAAGCACGTAAACGGTGCTTGCCCAGAAATGGTTGATGACGAGACTCACCGTCACCACCATGACCAGCCAAATGCTGAGAATTTTTCCATTGATACTCATGGCCATCCCCCGAGACCATTTAGCGCCCCGGCGGGCGTTTAACAGCCCACCGGGACGGAAGCGAACGTTAGGCCTTCTTTGCCGGCGCTGTCGGCGGCTCCGGCTTCGGCGCCTTGTCGCCGATCAGACGAACTTTGCTGAGCAGATCGGAAATTTGCATGCCGGAGAGCGCTTCAAAGAGCGCCGGCACTTGCGCGGCGATTCGGGTGACGTCGCCGGTCAATTTGTACGCGCCGGCGGCGTCGCCATTGCCGGTTGAGACGATAGTCACCTTGTCCACCTTACTGAGCGGCTCGGCGAGAGCGCGCACGATATCCGGCAGTCCAGTAAACAGCTTGTCGATGACGGCAGCCTGGTTGTACTCCTGGAAGGCCTCCGCCTTCACGTTCATTGCCTTGGCTTCGGCTTCGCCCTTCTTGAAGATGATTTCCGCTTCGGCTTCGCCCTGCGCGCGAATCGCGGAGGCACGTCCTTCGGCTTCGGTTATCGAACGCTGACGTTCGGCGCTGGCGAGCGTTTCGATGCGCTGGCGCTCGATTTCCGCCTGTTTCAGCACCGTGGCGATTAGTTCGCGTTCGCGGCGCGCGATTTCCGCCTCTTGCACTTTCACTTGAGCCTCGCGCTCCACTTGCTGTACCCTCACCGCTTCTTCAACCACTTTCTGCTGCATGACGTTCGTTTCGATTTCATACGCCTTGTCAGCTGTGGCTTGCGCTTTCTTGGTCATTTCCAGGTAGCTGGCTTTCTTGATGTCCAGATCGCGTTGCGCTTCGGCTTGCTTGGCTAGAGAAGCGGTTTCGGCCGCAACGCGTTCCTTGTCGGCTTGCGCTTTGGCAACCGCCGAGGCCCGCGTCGCTTCGGCGCGCTTGATGGCAATGTCACGGTCGGCCTCGGCCGCGGCCACTTCGGCGTCTCTCTTGATGCGTGCGACGTCGGGGCGGCCCATGTTGGTGATGTATTCGTTCTTGTCGCGTACTTCCTTGATCGTGAAGCTGATCACTTCCAGCCCCATCTTGCTCATGTCGTCGGCACAGGTGGATCGCATGCGGTCGCCGACCATTTCCGGCTCTTTGACGATCTGTTCCACAGTGAGCTGGCCGATGATTCCCCGGAGATGGCCTTCCATCACCAGGCGAATCAACGCCTCGCGCTGTTCCGGCCGCTTGGTAAGAAACTGCTCGGCCGCCGTCAGGATCGACTCTTTGTCATTCTTCACTTTGATTTGCGCCACGGCTTCGACCGTCACGGCGACGCCCTGCTTGGTATAGAGACTTTGCTGCGGAGCCACGTCAAACGACATCAACTCCAGCGAAAGGTCCCGTGAAGTCTGCACCATCGGAAAAATCAAAGCGCCTTTTCCGCAGTAGACCTGGGTGCCTCCCATGCCAAAGCGGATCAAAGCCTCATTTGGCCCGACTTTTCGATACATCTTGGCGATGACGATCATGATCATCAGGATCCCTAGAACCATTGACCCCGCGATGATCACCACTTCGTTTGGCAACCCGAACATAAACCCTCCTTTCAACTCTTCCGGACTGTTTGTGTCGAACGCCAGCCCGGGAAACCTTTCACTTCGAAAACTCCTCCCACCTCTTCACGTAAGCGATGCCCTTTTCGTAGCGCTCGATGAACACCTCAGTCCCCTTCTCTATTCCTTTGCCGTCATCGCAGCGTGCGCCGGAGCAACGGCGGACTCCTGCCAACGAGAAAATAATTTCGCCCGTGCCGTTCTCCCGGATGGGCATGCTGACGGTCCCGATTGAACCCTCCATCCGGTAGTCTTCGCTCTTCATCGGTGCGTCATCCGAACTCACGAGTCTCACCATGAAGCGGAAGACGACCCACCCAGCAGCCAAGCCGGCGACCGTGGAAAGCAATAGGCTGACGACTGCAAACAAGTGCGAATGCCGCGTAAGCAGATAGCCCGTCCCGCCAAACCATGCTAGAAAAGCCATTGCTGACGAGGCGTTGAACCAGGAAATGTGCGTGCCGCCTCGCAGGCCGCCGTGGGAAGTGGCTCCGCCGTGATGCGCTCCATGGAACGGCAAGTGCATCTTGAACGGCAGATGGATGTGGACCGCGCCGGCCAAGAACGAAAGCACGCTTAGTGAGAAGCCCACCAGGAAACACAGAAGATAGAAATCAGACCAGGTCATAAGTCACCTCGAGCGCGTCACTTACTTCCCGCAACTTGCCGTTGCGGTGCGCGAGCTGGGATTTGAGACACGGACCTTTTCAACCTCTGACCGGCCCACCGCGGGCCCGGCCACCTCAATTGCGAAGTGGCGAAAGAGGCGGCGGATGACCGTTGCCTCTTTTTTGTCCTTCGTTGTGATGATTGCCGTGGTGCAAGACTTCTCCGAGGCGCTCTGCTAAATCCGGCGTTCTGAGAATTTCCGCCAGAAGCAAAATTGCCCGCCGAGAGTCTTCATGCTCCGCGATCGTCAAGAGCGCGCGCTGAAGCACCGGATCGGCCGTGAACTGCTCAGCGCCGGCAAATAGCCAAGAATCGATTTTCGCGTCAATCGCGCGCAATTCAGACTGCAAGCCGGGCGTGTAGCCTTCCGGGTCGTCCACCAGAAAACCTGGATAGACGCGGAAGAACCGCGCCAGCAACTCGCGTGTCGTGTGCGTCAGATGAGGTCGGGCGCCATTCTCGATTTGCGAGAGATACGCCTGGCTTAGGCCGCGCCCGATCTCGCTCTTCATCGCAGTGGCGAGCTCTTGCTGGGTCATCGAACGGCCCAATCCACGGAGGGAACCTTCCACAGCACGGAGGGAGCGGAGTTTGTCACCGAGTCTCATGGGGCACCTCCCGCCTATTGCAATCTGCAAATATAATATTACATATCGCTATTTTGTCAAGCAAAAAATTGCCCTTGTTTTCAATTACTTACAGACATTCCTAGGATTGGTTGCCTATTCTGGTTTACGGAGGGATTGCAGATCAATTCCCAGCTGCTGGCACTTCTTATACAGGTGGCTGCGCTCCAGGCCCAGCGCCCGCGCCACATTCGTCATGTGAAAGTTGTGCCGCCGAATTTCTGTGAGCATCACTTCCCTTTCGAAAGCCTCGGCGCGTTCGGCCAGCGTAGCTGTTGAGCTTCCGGCAGTGGAAGCAGACCCACCACCTGAAGAAGCGTCCGAAGTGGGGAGGATGAGACGAACATCCGCGGCGGAAACATCCTCCTCCGAAGCAAGCAGGATGAGGCGTTCCACGATGTTTCGCAGTTCGCGGACGTTCCCCGGCCAGCCGTACTTGCGCAATTCACCGATGGCGTCGTCAGCAAAGATCTTTTCTTTCCAGCCATTTTGCGCCGCCACTTGGAGTGCGAAGTGCGCAACCAGCTCAGGAAAATCTTCCGGTCGCTCGTGCAAAGGCGGCAGCGTCAGCGGAAAAACATAAATGCGGTGAAAGAGGTCGCGGCGGAAGGCGTTCTGCTTCACGAGATCTTCCAGGTTGCGATGCGTCGCGACCACGACGCGGACGTTCACCTTGATGGGCTTGTCGCCGCCGACCCGCTCGACTTCGCCTTCTTCCAGCACGCGCAGCAATTTCGCCTGCATCGACACCGGCATGTCGCCGATTTCGTCCAGAAAAAGCGTTCCGCCGTCGGCTTGCTCAAACTTGCCAGCATGCCTGACTGCGGCGCCGGTGAAGGCACCTTTTTCGTGGCCGAAAAGTTCCGATTCGATTAATTCCGCGGGCACCGCCGCGCAATTCAGGGTGATGAACGGGTTCTCGCGCCGCGGCGATTTTTCATGGATCGCTCGCGCGACCAGTTCCTTGCCTGTGCCGGTCTCGCCGAGGATGCAGACGCGCGTTTCGCTCGCTGCGACCCGCTCGATCTGCAGCAGCAACTTCGCCATCGCTGCACCGGAACCAACGAGTTCGTGCTTGCCCAGGCGATGGCGCAGCTCGCGGTTTTCATTCTCCAGGCGCGACAGCCGCAGTGCGTTTCCCACGGTTACCAGCAATTTGTCGGTGGAAAGCGGCTTCTCCAGAAAATCCAGCGCCCCCAGCTTCGTGGCTTTCACGGCCATTTCGATATTCGCTTGCCCGGAGATCAGCACGATCGGCGTTTTCACCCCGGCCTTCTTCAAATCCTCGAGTAATTCCAGTCCGTTCCTGCCGGGCATCACCACATCGGTAAGAATCAAGTCGAATGTCTCCGTGCGAAGGAGTTCGACCGCGCGAGCCGCGTTGTCGCAAACGGTAGCTTCATGTCCTGCCAGCCGGAAGGCGCGGGAGAGCGATGCTAGCGTGTTGGGATCGTCGTCAACGAGGAGGAGGTGAGCTTTGCGGGGCAAGAGTCGGTCCTTAGTGATGCGCTAATCGGAAGCCGCAGCCAGAGTAGTTGGCGGCGTGCTCCTGGACTCTGGCGCCGCCGCGCGCGCTTCCATGGCGTGTCCGGCCTGGCGCTTCGGCAAATCGATTCGAAACGAAGTTCCGCGGCCCTCGTCGCTGGTGACCGAAATGGTGCCGTGATGATCGCTGACCACTGACTGCACGATGGCGAGCCCCAGGCCCGTTCCTTGCAATTTTGTCGTGTAATACGGTGTGAACAGCCGCGAACACTCTTCCGGCGTCAAGCCTTTGCCCGTGTCCGCCACTTCGATGCGTACGTGACCATCTTGTTCCGACGTTCTCAGCGTAAGCGTCCCTCCGGCAGGCATGGCATCCAGCGCATTCAGCACCAGATTCTGAAAGGCGCGGTGCAGCAAGTCTGGATCTGCATCGATATCCGGCAACGATTCGGTCAGGAATAGCTCCGGCGTAATCGTGGGCTTGCCGACTTCGTTGAATTGCGGCTCGAAAAGGCGCACCGCATTGCGCAGCGCCTCATTCACGTTCACGCGTACAAACTGCGGGGTCGGCATTTTTGAAAAATCGCTGAACCGCCCAACGATAGTATTCAGGTTGGCAAGTTCTGCCTTCAAAGTGGCCGTCGATTCGTTGAACACTTCGAGGAACTGTTTGGCATCGAGCTTGCGCGACTTCTGGAGATTCTCGACGGTGATCTGCATGGGAAAGAGCGGATTGCGCAACTCGTGCGCCAGGCGCCGCGCCAGTTCGCGCCATGCTGCAACGCGCTCGGTCTGCACCAGGCGCTCCTTCTGTGCCGCAAGCGTTTGCGTCATGGCGTTGAAGGCCTTGGCGAGCTGGCCGATCTCATCGCTTCCATGAACGTCGATGCGGGTATCCCATCGTCCGCTGGCAACTTTGCGGGCTCCTTCGGCGAGCTCCTCCACCGGCTTGGTGAGGCGCGCAGAGACCCAGAAGCTGACAAGCATTCCAATCAATAGCGCGGCAGCCGCAACGGCGGCAGCAATTTTCAGGATCTGGCGAGTCAGCAGTACTAGCTCTTTTCGCGAACTGCCGACGAAAAAAATGCCAAGAAGTTCATTGTTGCGCCC
>WNFJ01479443.1_pt3 | contig 14478 bp, 13 predicted proteins | sample 5400461 | NCBI WGS metagenome assembly WNFJ01 (sample SAMN13153349, study PRJNA577476) | soil metagenome | isolation source: 115 cm saprolite on Douglas fir-dominated hillslope | place: USA:California | collected 2013-09-17 | reverse complement strand
ACCGATGGAGCACCTCAAACCTCTCACTGCCAAAGGGCCATCCGGCAGAATTTTTCCCTTGTTTTCCACAGGTTTTGGGCGTAGTTTTCCACACACCTTGCAACTTCCTGTATGTCCCCGTCACTACTCCTACAGCCTTTGCAAGTCTCAAGGTGCTTTGTGTCGCCCTCTCCGCAAACACCTTCCTATTCACGGCGGCATACCTCTCGCGTCGAGACACCTGAAGATGTCTGGGTCTATTGGCGTTGTAATGGTAGAGATGAAGTTTCCCCCGTCCGAGACCTGAGCGCGGGAGGTCTGTTTCTTGATGCGCCAAGTCCACGGCCTGTGGGTCCGAAAGCCAGGCTCGATTTTCTCGTCCAGGAAGGCCAAATCCGCACCGAGGCGATCGTGCGGCATATTGAGCCTGGTAACGGACTGGGATTCAAATTCACAGCAGTCACAGAGCAAGACTCGCCGCACCTCGCAGCTTTGCTTACTAGGCTTCGGTCCCTGTCTCGTTCCCGCGGGTAAGCCCTAATCGCCCGGGCTTTTGCGCCCTTTTTTTCTGTAACCTTCAAACCTTCCAACTTTCAAACGTTCAACGGATTCGCTGTGCTCTTCGCCGCGCCTCCCACCATTGTCATCCCGAGCGCAGCGAGGGATCTGCTTTTTCTTCGCAGCCCTCACTCGCGCTCCCAAGTAATCCGCCACCATGGACCGGCTTTCCCCGACGCCAACGTCCTTTTCTCCGGCCTGCGCGTTCATCGGGCGTGCCCCAAGCGCTAGGAATGGCCGACCGGTGGTACACTGCGCGTGTGGCTGCCAAAAAGAAAACTAGGAAGAAGCAGACGAAGAGAATTGCGGGCAAGAAAGTGAAGCCGAGCAAAAAGACGCTTAAGGCGAAGCTAGCAAAGAAGAGCGCAACTCCGAAGAAAAAGCTGGCGACGAAGAAGGTAGCTCCGAAAAAGGCGGGAGCGAAACCGAAGGCCGTCGGCAAGAAGACAGCCGTCGGGAAAACCGCGCGCGCAGCTAAGAAACGGGTTCAGGGAAAAAGCCAAACCGTGGATACCGTGGCATATGCGCCGGAGGGACTGGGACCTCCGTCGAGCGGGCAATCCGGAGATTTGCAGGGATTGTCCAACCTCGAAGCTGCGGATTCGGAGAGTGTGGACGAGTTGCTCGAGGAAGGAAACGCGTTCGAGGCCGACGTGGTGAAGGGCGTGGAAGACGCCGGGGACGCCGACGAGAGCGAAGTTCACACGCACGAAGTGCCCCAGGATGATGTTCCCGGCGAGTATCGCGAGAAAGAGAAGTAAATGAACCGCCGCCTCGTCCCCTGTCATCCCGACCGTAGACTTTGTGGCACGCCAACCTCTTCTCCATCGCGCTACGTTTGCGCGATGAATCTTGGCTGTGCTCCTCTCCTCCAATCCTTTGTAGGGGCACGATACATCGTGCCCACTCTTCGACTTGGTGGCACAGCAGGGTGCCCCATACGCGGGTTTGGCGTGTGGGGGTTTTGCCTTTCCTTCTTCGACTTAGTGGCACAGCCAATCCTGCTTGCCCTGAGCTTCGCCGAAGGGGCTGTGCGCCGACTATGCTGGAAACGGTGCGGGGGTTGATTCTATCGGAGGCGCAAGTGTGCTCCTCCGCCAATTAGAGCGCGGAACCGCCTTTAAGCCTTAGGCCACTGAGGCTGCCCTCAAGCTGCGTGTACCGCCTTGCCCCTTCCAAAATGCTGATCCAGGGTCTTGGTTGCGACTTCCAAAACGAGGCGGCAATCACTGCATCGATTCAGATGCAGCTCGATCTCACGTTCCACGCTCGGCGAGAGCTTCCTTTCCAGGTACCAGCAAATCAAATGGACAGTGTCCCGGCAGTCCATAAATGTCCAACTTCCTCAGGTCCGGCGTGGGTAGGCCCATTCTCATCGCCACAGCGTGCAATAAGACCTGGCGAAAAGCTGTTCAATTTGGAACACTCGGGATTTGCCTTCGCCCCATTGCTCCTCTCCGCGCCTTCACACCCAGCAGCTTGTCATGCCGACCGTAGTGGAGGGATCTCTCTTCTCTTGCTGTAGCGGCGAGTTCACCTCGCCGTCTTCTCGCCTTGTAGGAGCACGATACAACCTGTCCTGAGCGCAGCCGAACGGATCGTGCCCTCGTGCGTGCTGCGCCACCCCGCACGGCAACCTCCCATCAGTCGCGCGATTCTACGCCCGATTTACGCTGCCGTCACCAGAGCGAAACTCTATCGGTGAAAGGCGGATTCCACAGCCATTCAACGGATTTTCCTTCTTGCGTGCCGAACGCGTGGATCAAAATCAAACGCTCCGCACGCAGAAACGGCGTACGGGACATCTGCCGACAATCTCCCCATACTATGAGCTGTACTTCTTCTCCAGCCAGTTTCTGTCCTTTTCGGCCATAGTGTCGTCGGGATGCTCGGCAATCCAGGAATCGAGCGCTTCCTTTAGTTCGCGGATCAGCTTGTCGCGGACGCCCGTCCCGGGCGGTATCAGTCCCTTGACACGCTGTAAGCCATCAAGTTCAACGAGCGAATCCAAATTTAAGACGTTGCCCCTATGACACATTGCGTTCAATTGCCTCTCCTGGCTGGAACGCAATAACTCTGGAGAACGCAACGCCTTGCGAAATAAAGCTGCTGCGGTTTCCAGCTCAGTTTTCGCTCTCTCGAAGACCAACCCCCCCAACAGTTCCCTTCCGAGCCTGCTGTGCGCGTATGCGGCCCAATAGAAGAGTTCGCTGCTATTAGGAACATTCTTGAGTCCATGCTCGGCCGCACGCGCTGCATTTGTCCACTCGCGTTCGCCGACCTCTAGCTGGATCCAATGCCGATAAGGATCCAGACGAGTGCATTTTAGCTGCGCAGATCGCTCAAAATGTTGCCGAGCGTCTGTCGCCCTCTTCGGTCTCCAGCACTTATAGACATATCCGAGAGCACCAATTAGGTCAGGATTGTTAGGTTCTGTGCGCAGTGCGGTCCTAACCGTTTCCTCAGCTTTCAGGAATTCGTCGGCCCTCACCAGAAACACGGCCTGTCTGATAGTCGCCCCAGTCTTACCCCTGTCCGAGTACGGCAGGCGCCCCCCGATGGCATCGACAGCGTTCTTCGCGCGCCGATATACGTCCGTGCCTTCGAAGACCTTCGTCACAAGTGCCCTAGTGTTCACATTCACGTCAAATCGTTCTTCACCTTCGATAAGACGAGGCCTAGGCACCAGGAAAAGCCTCTGCATTTCAGATATAACCGTCTGCAGACGGCCCTTTGCGAGACCAGTTAACGACTCGAGCTCTGAAAAGGACAGGGGACCAGAACTCAAACAAGCGCACAACAACGCTTCCCTAGCATCGCTAGACAAGATATCTAGCTCGCGCTTTAGCGCATACCTCCTCGCTTCATCACCGCCCTTGTCTTTCCACCCTCTGATCGCCTCATGCAGAGATACCGACGCGGCCAACCTTAGCAAATCTTCTGCGTAAAGAGGGGAACTTTCGGTGAGCAACGCGATTTCTTGAATCCGCGCGGGTGTAAATAACTGTACGTCAAGTCCGAACATTTTGCAGCGCGACCTAACGAACTTGTCAAAATCCTCGGACCCCATGCCGGAAACATGGGTTGTTGTGTGCGCCATTCCGAAGACGGTGCGCCTGGTAGTCAAGAGGACTTTGGAGCGAGTCCCTGGCGCAATTAATGTGAAGAATTCGATCGCAGCTTCATCCTCTCCCTCGAGCGAGTCAAGGTCATCAACCACAATCAAGGCAGGAATGTCGTTTAGTAATTTAAGAATCTTTCGCTTTCTCTCCTCAAGGCCCAAGTCCAAGAAATCATTGTGGGCATAATCCAGCAGTAACTTATCACACGCGCTCGAAACATCCCCGAAGTCAGTGGTACGTACTTGGATAGCACGACCATCAGTAAACTTACGTTTCTTGGCGCTTAACCACCACACTGCTTGAATTTCGCTAGGAGCTTTGAATCGAACGTCCGTCGCAAACTCATATGCGATAGCAGATTTTCCCTTGCCACCCTCGCCAGCGATGGCCCACCTGCGGGAGTGGGGATCACCTAGCCACTTCCAAAGGTAGTTGAGCTCTTCGCGGCGCCCCACAAAATCAACCACAACTGATTCGCGAGCAGGAAGGCTGTGCTGCAAGGGCTCCGAGGGGTCCGGTGTATCCTTAGGGCGTTCAGCAGCCAAGTCTCCGATAATGTTTTGAAGTTGAATCGATTCCGGAAGCTCGAGCGCCTCCAAGACACGGAATGCGCAATCGATCATCCTAAATGTATCCTGAAAAGTAAAATCTTGTTCTAAAGGGTGAGACATGGGATCCCGGAGAGTTTTTACTGTTTGCGTCCAGTCGAGGATGGCCTTTTTTCTGCGGGCCAATTCCTTTGGCGGACTGCCGACCTGAACAGGAAATAGCAGGTCGAAGTGTTTGTCAAAGAGATTATAGAAATGCGCCAGGTCAAGGAGGTCAAAGTCGTCGCTAATTTTCGCCCTGAGCTCTCCGCTAGCGGAGCGTTCATTAACATTGGCGCAATTCTTGCTCCATTCGTCCGCACCCACTGTGTGTATAAGTTGTTTTTTCCAGTTGTCAGGAAAGTTCTGTTTAAATGCACCGCGAAGATGACCAACCACCGCGTTCCTGTATATCCGCTGGGTTGCTTCGTAGCACAGTGTTGAATTACTTACATCCATCCTACTCTTGCCTCTTATCTATACTTATCATAAACGGCAGATTAAACATAAGCGCGAGGTGGTCCCTTCGAGGGTGCCCCGTGCTGCGGGTTAGGCGTGTGTGGGTTTTGACTCTTCCTTCATTCTCTTTTCCCCGGATGACCCGTTACCCCGCCTCGCGTCAGCCAAACTCCCGACCATCCGTCGACGGACTTCCTTGACCCCGGCCGGAACCACAGATCCCGCACCACTCTTCTTTCGTAGTTTCCAGTGCCAATTTGAAACGCGCTTCGCTATCTCTCAACAAACAAACCACTTAAAATAATCATTGACTTACTATACCAATGTGCTATAATGTTTTCGTTAGGTCGGTAAGATTCTTCCCCGCCCTTCGCGCCATGCCCGCCCGTTTACCCAGTTTACCCCGAGCCTCGAGGGGAGCCTCGATGGGCCACGCGGTCCTTCTAACTGCTCCAGCAGCAGATCCTCGCCTCCCTCCCGTTTATCCTGAGCAACGAAGGGCAACTCTCTTAGAATCAACACTTATAGGAATGCTGCAAGTGTTCATTCCAAACAACTTAAAACCCTTTAGAATGAACAAAATCTCCAAGAATCCACACTTTGCACAATTTTGGTGCAATGTAAGTCCCTTTAGAATCAACACTTCAAAAAGTGTATCAAAACAAACGACTTTATCTACCTTTAGAATCAACACTTATGAAAAACAGGGGGAGGGGGGAGGGAGTCCCCAAACCGTAAACAGACTCTTCCTTCCCTCCAGCCCACTCGACGCCGCTGTGTCAAACTCTGCTCCCCGCCATTCCTCTCTGCGCGCCGACGTTTACTCCGACCGGGTCGGAGCGTACTCCGCCTCGGCGCCTGCCCCGACCCGGTCGGGGCGTTATCCTTTTCCCTTCTTTGACTTTCAACCTTCAACTTTCAACTTTCGACCTTCCGCTCCCCTTGCCCCGCAGCAAGTCCTCGAGATCGCACATCTTTTCCCCGACCAGATTCAGCTTCCGCGCCAACCCCTGAATTTCGGCCTCCGCACGACGGTTCACGGCGTAGTCCAGTTCACCGCGCACGCGATCCTTCATGTCCTGGCGGTTCTGGCTCATCATGATCACCGGCGCCTGGATCGCCGCGAGCAACGACAGAATGAGATTCAGCAGGATAAACGGATAGGGATCCCACGCCGCCTTCCGCATACCCACGTTGATCGCCGTGTAGATGCTGCTCAAGATGAGAAAACCAATGATAAAGGTCCACGACCCGCCGAACTGCACCATGGAGTCCGCGATCCGCTCGGGCAGCGTCGACTTCGCCTCGATCACTTCGTTTGCATTGCGCATCGCACGCAGACGCACCAATTGCTGCGACGCATGGAACTGTTTTCCCAGCACGGTCAGCATATCCATTCCCGCGTGCGGCTTGCGTTCCAGCAGCGTCAGGATATCTGCCCGGCTGACTTCCAGGCACTGCGTATCCTCGATGGCCGTCGCGCTCGTCTGATGCGGCGTGCGCTCCAGCATCGAAGCGAAACCAAAAAACTCGCCGTACGCCGGCTCATCCACCACAACTTCCTGTTGGTCTTCGTCCACCGTCGTGACCCGCACTTTTCCGGAGACCATCACGTAGGCTGGTCCGCTCGGGTCACCCATCTTGTAAATGCGTTGCCGCGGCGCGAAATTCTTAAGTTCCACTTGCGCAGCCAGCACCGCTGTCTCGTCTTTATCGAGCAACGCAAACAGCGGAACGTGTTTCAACACTTCAGGATTACAACTCATCGGCCACCTCTTCGGAAGGAACTGGACTGCTTCTTAGTCTTCCAAGCGTTTGCATCGAACGCAACAGGCAACTGCGGTGGCTCAGCCTTCAGGTTGTGCGCTTTTGTTTGCGCTCATTGTAGACCCGATGATTGGCGTGGCTTCAAGCAGCATTCGGAAAAGGAAAGTAAGGATCGGCGCGGCGAAATGCCGCGACTCAACGCCGATACTTCACTGGATGATTTGAATTTCCACGTCTTGCGCGGCGGCATGCTGCGTCAGCAGCGCGGACATTCTCTGCGCCCAGCGCTCGAGTCCCTCTGGGCCGCCGAAAGAAATGATAACCGCAAGCACCTGCTTCGTTGCCGCCATCACCATGGTTCGTTCCGAATCGCTCGTCGCGCTACCGTGCGGACCAACCGTGTCGGCAAACAGCGGCAATCCTTCCAAGTTCAAGTCGAATTTGCCGATGCCCTTGTACGTTTCGCCGGCGCGTCCCGCGCGAAAAACAATTTCGCCCACAACGTGCCCGAGATCATACAGCCCAATCGGCAGCCGGCTTTCCACGGAGACCAGATTGATGACGTCCACCACAGAATTGATTTGCGGGAAGCCTTTGCCAGCGACGATTCTCCGAAGAAGGGCTTCCGCGGAACCGCGATACCTTGCGGGGTCTTTTCCCAGCGCCTTGTAGGCTTTACGGAGCGTTTCAACTTGGGACGATTCCAGGACCCCGCGCGGAAAGGGCAGTTCTTGGATTTCGAGTTCTCTTTGATTCATCTCCCCGAGCAGCGGCACAGGAGAAGGACATGGTTGAACGCGCGCCGTCACGCACGCCAGTGCGGTCCGCGGGCATTTCGCTTTCAATTTGGAATCAATCTTGATTTGCATGGCGGAGTTAGTTGGCAACCGGTTTCAGCCGAGCCGAAAAATGCCGCAGGAATTTCGCCTGCTCTATTATTTCATAACCGCGAATCTGTTTGCGCCTGTGCCAAACGTCCAGAATCACTTCAACAACGTATTCAATGTGGCTTTGCGTGTAGGCGCGCCGCGGGATCGCCAGCCGCACCAGGTCCATCGTCGCGTGCTCGCCGAACATCAGCGTTCCAATTTCCACGGAGCGGATTCCTCCTTCCAGATACAGTTCGTTCGCCAGCGCCACACCCGGAAATTGCGCCGGCGGAACGTGCGGCAAGAATGCGCGCGCATCAATATATATGGCATGTCCGCCCGGCGGCTGCACGATCGGCACGCCTTCATGCGCAATATGATTGCCGAGAAACGCCGTGGAAGCGATGCGATATTTCAGATACTCCTCTTCGAGCGCTTCGTTCAATCCGACGGCGATGGCTTCGAGGTCGCGGCCCGCGAGTCCGCCGTAAGTCGGGAAACCTTCGGTCAGGATCAGCAGGTCTTTCTCCTGCTGCGCGAGCAAATCGTTGTTGGTGCAAAGAAAGCCGCCGATATTGGCGATGCCGTCTTTCTTCGCGGACATGGTGCAACCATCGGCGTGCGAAAACATTTCCTGCGCAATCTCCCGTGGAGTTTTTTCCGCGTAGCCCGGCTCGCGCAGCTTGATGAAATAGGCATTTTCCGCAAAGCGGCACGCATCGATGTACAGCGGCGTCCCGTGCTTTTTACAGATGGCTTTTACCGCGCGGATATTTTCCATAGAGACAGGTTGGCCGCCTCCGGAATTATTGGTGACCGTCAGCATCACCAGCGGGATTTTTTTCGCGCCCTCACGCTCGAACGTTTCCGCCAGGCGCGCGGTGTCCATATTCCCTTTAAAAGGATGCACGTGCGCGGGCTGTTTGGCTTCAGGGATGGGAAGATCCAGCGCCTGCGCTCCGACAAATTCGCAATTCGCGCGCGTGGTGTCAAAATGCGTGTTGTTCGGGACCACGTCGCCTTTCTTGCACATGACGCTGAACAAAATGCGCTCCGCGGCGCGGCCCTGGTGCGTGGGAATCACATGGCGGAAGCCGAAAATATTTTGCACAGAATCGCGAAATCGCCCGAAGCTCGGCGAGCCGGCGTAGGATTCATCGCCGCGCATCATCGCGGCCCACTGCTCCGTGGACATCGCGGCGGTCCCTGAATCTGTCAGGAGATCAATGAGAATCGCTTCGGAAGGCACCAGAAAAAGATTGTAGCCTGCGGCTTGCAAGAATTTCCGGCGTTCTTCCTGCGTGGTGCGGTGGATGGGCTCAACGCTCTTGATGCGAAACGGCTCGATGATGGTCTTGATCGGCATGCTTCCCGTGGCTTCCCACCGGAAACACTACCACACCGCCCGATTTTTCGACGGAGCCAGTTCCTCGGAAGGAAATCTGAACTTCAAGCACCGGGTCCTGGCGTCGCAGGAGATTCATCATTTGCCACTCGCCATCTGCGGCGTTTGTTCCTTGATCTTCGCTGAGTAAAGGATAAATTTAAATGGGTCTGTATTCTGATACTTCTCCATCAGCTTGAGGTACACGAGCCGCTCGGCCTTGGCCACAGACTCACTGTGCTCGAACCTGCTTCTGGACGATTCCAGCAGCGAGGCTGCGAGTTCGTATTTCCCGTCGGCGACCAGACGTTCCACGGTCTTCGTGAGCTGTTTTTCCGATAGGCCGAGGTAGTCGACCAGGAGTTCCGCGCGGTCAGCGCGGCAGAGATGATCAACACCTTGTAAGTCCGCCTGCCAATAGCCGACATTTTGGTCGTAAAGTCGATCAATGACGTGCTCTCGCATGATCAGGTAGGGCAGATACACCTCAGGATTGCCGGCGAGCAGATCCGGAGGAATCAGGTTGGCCTGGTGAATCGCGGCTCGCTCATCCCCGCGGCGGATGGCGCCCAATACCTGGTCGCGCAGCCAGCCGAGGTCCGTCTTCAGCTGCGCCAGCATGGCCGGCGATGCGAAATTCTGCGTCAGCGGCTCGTGGCCGTGCAGCAGATGCTGCGGATGCTTTTGTACGACGATGTCAATCGCATCGAGCAGCCCCTGGAAATCGCCTTCCTCCACAAACGGCGCCCCCAGATAAGGCATGATGAAATCTCCCACGAACAGTACGCCCTGGGCAGGCAAGTGGATGAACATCGCGTCATGCGTTTCTCCCCCTTGCACAGGAATCAGCTCGATGCGCGTTCCTCCGATCGTGAGTTCCGTGCGACGGTCGATCATGATGTCCGGCTTGAAGCTGCGTACGTCTTCGAGGTTGAAGCGTTCGCCGAAGAAACTCTTCCCGAAAATCCCGGGCCCGTCGAGTTCGCGAGCAACCTCCTCCTGATAATTGCTCCTGGCATAGAACCGCAAGCGCGGATTCAAGGTACGAAAATACGCGTGTCCGCCAATGTGGTCCCAGTGGGAGTGTGTTATGAAAACCGTCGTCAATTCAGGCAGCTTGGGCGCATACGCTCGCAGTGCTTCGTAGGCGGCCTTGGCGGAGTCCGGCCGTGTGCCCGCATCGATGCCGATTAACTCTCGCCCATCGTCCGAAACGACGAAATAGTATTCCGTGAACTCGAAGCCGGAGAGCGCCTCGGCAATGCGCCGCGGCGAAAAAGCATGCCCGGACAAGACGTCTTCCGAAAAAGGAGTGTTCAGCGTAATTGGCCTGTTAAAGTCCGTGTAGCCGCTTCGCCGCAGATAGTCCTGCGCCTTGGCCTGTTCGCCGTCGGCGAGGGTCAGCTTTCCGAGCTGGTAGTAAACTTCCCGCAGCCACCCTGCTTGTGGCGCTTTGTCTATGTTCTCCACGCACCAGGTTAGCTCGTTCCTCGCCGCCTCCCTCTGATGGAAAAAGCTGGGAAGTTGCGCGTCCACGACGCCGGAGATCCAGTTCACAACGAAAATCTGTCCTCCCGAAAGCTCCTTGGCCTGTTCCAGCATGGCGATCGTGTCTTTCACGTAACCGAGTCTGTGCAGCAACGAGACGGCTGGTGCGTGCTGAGCGCGCAACAACCCGATGGCGCTTAGATACAAGGCCTTTTGAGGATCCGTCAGGCGAGGCCCAAATTCTTTCAGTCGCGCGGAGAAAAACTCCGCTCCCTCGGCCTGTAAGTTGGCATTCGAATACTGCCCCATCAGCAGAAACAGCAACTGTGGATCCCGTGGCGGTCCCACACTGTTTACGGCCTTCAAATAGTCAAGCTCCGGGTGGGGGGATCCGGACGGAGAGTTACTTCCGCCGGTTTCGCTAAGAGGCATTGCTCGCAGAGTGGCGAGGAGAATGCCAAGTGAAAGCGCGGCCAACAGGTACAAAGTGATTCGCATCGTGGGTTCCTTTCCTTGGACTACCTAGCATTTAGATGTATATACATCTGTTTGGTCACGAACATTTTCAAGCCACCATCACGCTTTCTGTCATCTGGGATACCGTCTCTTTCATGCTCTTCCAGCCGGCATCCCCAAGTTCCTGCCGCAGCCTGTGTTCTGCCCGCTCCCAGTGCGGTTGCGCTTCCGCCAATTGCGACTTGCCCGCCCGCGTCAGGCCAAAAAGCCGCTCCCGCCTGTCTTTTCCGCGTCGGACGCGAACCCACCCCTGCTTCCGGATAAGCCCCAGCGTCCGTGTCAGCGTGGTGCTATCCATCGCGAGGCCGGCGCCCAGCCGCTTTTGATTCGTCTCTCCCGTCGCAGCCAGTGCCGTGAGTACACCGAACTGCGTGACCTCGACACCCACCTTTCTCAGTTCCTGGTCATAAATCCGCGTTACGATCCGGGTGAGACGGCGCAGGTTTTGACACGCACAGGGCAGTTTAAAGAGTGCGTCCGCAGGTTGCTTCCCAAAAGTCTCCTCTTTCATATTATATGTATATGCATCTGTTGTCACAGATTGTCAAGGGCTAATTTCCTGTTAGCTAGGACCTTGCGCATGGGGTTTTAGCTCACCTCTTAGGAGCCGGGCGCGGACCGGGCTGAAGTCCCTTCTACGAATCACGCCTAATACGACAAGGCCCATTGATGAAGAAATTCTTTCGGAGGAAAATGCAAACTAGCGCGTATGGGCGGTAGCTGCCTGAGCAGCGATCTTGGCGATGCTGGTGGCGCGTCTGGCCGTCAGCGTGCGGGTTCCGGTCCACACAAGCTGTAGGCCTGCGAATATGGCGAGCATGGCAACAGCCGTCTTCAGCTTGTTGGCAGGAACTCTTCGTGCCAGTAAGCATCCAAAGACCACTCCAGGAACGCCCCCGATAAGAAGCTGAAAGAGTATCGGCATGCTGATGGAGCCAAAACTCCAGTGGAAAGCGGTGCCTATCACTGCCAATACCAATCCAAAGAGCAAGTCAGTTCCCACAACTTGCGCCGGCGTCATTTCGGAATAGTTCAGAAGAAGAACGGTTCCGAGCGCTCCAGCACCCGCGGAGGAGAATCCGGATTCCACTCCGATGGGCAGAGCAAGCCACGGAAGCCAGCGATGGTTTTTTCTTGCGAAGGTTGGGTTTTGCACGCGCCTGATAAAGGTCACGCTGGATGACGCGGCTAGGAGAACACCCAGGAGGAGGATAACGAGCGGGTTTCCCGCGTCTCGATTCAACCATCGGAGACCCCAAGTGCCCAAAAGCAGACCTGGAATCGCTCCTTTCAACAAGAGCCACAGATAGCGCGAATGAATCTGCTTCCCGAGCAAATAGAAAGGAGCAGCAATCAAACGCAACACGCCAGCAAACAAGAAGGCCGTTCCGACGGCTTCTCCGGCGGTTAACCTGGCGAGAAGGACCAGGGCGGGAACGGTGAAGCTGCCGCCACCGATTCCGGTCAGGCCAACAGCCGCGGCAATGAGGAATCCAATGAGGAAGTTCATCATTCTACCTGTGTGGAGAAGGTGTGAATTCCGCACTCAAGCTTCGTTCCGCCCCATCGGCCGGAGCGAGGATTACTGGGATCTGATGGCAGAGCGGTGCATGGCTGGCATCCTATGCTCAGATACCCTTCGTCGTATTGCGGCAGATACGGAATTTCGTTGGTATTCACGTAACTCCACACCTGCTTCCAGTTCCAGTCGGCGAGCAGGCTCACTTTCCACAAGCTCTTACCGGTTGGCAGGCGGTGCAGCTCGACTTTCTTCAAATTTTTTCGTGTCGGCGATTGATCCCGCCGCAATCCCGTGAACCAGACGTCAAACGGTTCAAGCGCGCGCATTAGCGGTTCGACTTTGCGCAACTGGCAGCACCGAGTGGGCTCGCTGCGGTACAGAATGCCGAATGCCGATTCCTGCGCCGCGACGGTTTGCGCGGGAAGCACGTTGACCAGATTGAGCGACCACTGCCTAGTCACGCGATCGCGAAATTCGTAGGTCTGCGGAAAGTGATATCCGGTATCGAGAAAGAGCACCGGCAAGTCCGGCACATGTTTTGTGACTAGGTGCGCCACTGCCATGTCTTCGGCCTGAAAACTGCTGGTAAGGCAAAAGCGGGCGTTTGGGTTGGCCGAAAGAACGGTTGCCAGAGCATGCTCGGGTGGGAGACTTTCCAATTCCTCGGCGATGCGATCCACTTGCATTTAAATGACCTCTTCTTGATTGTTTTGCGGTTTTGCGAACCGCAAGGAATCCGCTAGCGCCAAAGCGCGCCGGAAAAGTTCTTCAGCGTTGGTGTTTTCGTTTTTCACAGAGAGGTCGAGCAACCGTGGTTTTATTTCCGCGGCGAGGCGCTGTTTCGTCTCGGTATCGAGGGCGTTTCCAGAATAAATAGAAATGGCTCCCATCCTTTGCGATGCGCGGATGGCTTCCAAGATTGTGGAAGGCGAAGCTTCGTCGCCGTCCAGATGCAGCACCTCGAATCCTTGCTCGAAGAAGGCGCGCTCCAGCCGCGAAGCAAGAGCAGGCTGATTCTCCAACAAGAACGTGGCTGGATAGTGCCCGTGGCGTTGGTAGCGCTCTTGCGCACTGACGCGATCGCGAGTGATCTCTAGCGAAGCGGTTTTCAGTTCTGGGTGCTCATGGCGGTCAGGTAGACCTTCCTGAATCATGCCGGCGCCGACAGTGGCATTGGAGATCTTGTCGATCAGGATGAAACTGCCTGTCGCGCGATTGCTGGCATACGGATCAAAGAAGAGCGGAACGTGAGCTTCAAACTCAACGGAGGCAATATCATTCATGTTGAGGCGCGCTGCCTGTTCGTGTTCGAACGTATTGACATTCACGCGATGGCGAATCTGTAGCGCGCGAATTTTTGTGAGGCGGGCCGTGTGCTTCACAAGATAGGTCCGGCCGACTTCCAGCGGCGTTTCATGCAGCCAAACGACCATCGCGCGGAATCTCTTCGACGCGCGCGGGCTATTCTCGGGCGACACCAGCATGTCTCCGCGGCTGAGGTCGATCTCATCTTCCAACTGGAGGGTTACCGACATGGGAGCAAAGGCTTCCGGAAGATCTCCGTCATAGCTGACGATCGAATGCACTCGTGTTCGCCGTCCGGAAGGCAGCGCGAGCACATCGTCTCCGGGACGAAGCACTCCACTCGCAAGGCGGCCGGCAAATCCCCGGAAATTGGCGTCGGGGCGAATCACCATTTGCACAGGGAATCGAAGGCTTTCCAAGGCATCGCCAGTCGTGAGAGGAACAGTCTCCAAGTGCTCGAGCAGCGTCGGCCCTTGGTACCAAAGCGTCCGCTCGCTGCGATCGACGACGTTGTCTCCTTCAAGCGCGCTGATGGGCACGCACTGTGTGTGGCTGATTTCCAGTTGTCCCGCCAGCTTCAGAAAATCCTGCTCCACTTTCAAAAACACATCTTCGCGGTAATCCACGAGATCCATCTTGTTTACCGCAGCCAGAACATTGCGTATCCCCAGCAGCGAAGCGATGAAGGCATGGCGCCGCGTCTGCGGAAGGATGCCCTTGGTGGCATCCACCAGAATCACGGCAAGGTCGGCCGTGGAGGCACCGGTGGCCATGTTGCGCGTGTACTGCTCGTGCCCCGGAGTGTCCGCGATGATGAATTTCCGCCGTGGGGTAGCGAAATAGCGGTAGGCCACATCGATGGTGATGCCTTGCTCGCGCTCCGCGCGAAGGCCATCTGTCAGCAGGGAAAAGTCGATCGGCC
>WNFJ01728966.1_pt1 | contig 14481 bp, 16 predicted proteins | sample 5400461 | NCBI WGS metagenome assembly WNFJ01 (sample SAMN13153349, study PRJNA577476) | soil metagenome | isolation source: 115 cm saprolite on Douglas fir-dominated hillslope | place: USA:California | collected 2013-09-17 | reverse complement strand
CATGGTCGAGATCGTCCCCCCAAAAGGAATCGACATTCGCAAAGAGATCGATGGGGCCAAGTTTCTCAAATCGGTTGGTGTAGACGCGGTAAATATTCCGGACAGTCCGCGCGCGTCTGCTCGTATGAGCAACCAGTCCCTATCTCTGTTGATCCAGCAAGAAGTGGGCATCGAGGCCATCCTTCACTACACCTGCCGCGACCGGAATGTGCTGTGCATTCAGAGTGACCTGCTAGGCGCAGCGGCGGTGGGGATCAAGAATTTGATCTGCATCACCGGTGATCCCCCGAAGATGGGCAACTATCCCGACGCCACTGCGGTGTTCGATGTGGATGCGATCGGCCTGGTGAATATCGTGCACAACCTGAATCGGGGCCTTGATCTTGGCGGAAATCCCATTGGGAACGGAACCGGCTTCGTGATCGGAGTGGGTGCCAATCCGGGGCTGACCGATCTGGATGAAGAAATTCGCCGGTTTGAATACAAGGTCGAGGCGGGCGCGGAGTACGTCGTCACCCAGCCAGTGTTCGACATCCGGCTTTTGGAAAACTTCCTGCGCCGAATTGAACACTGCCGGATTCCTGTGGTGGTAGGGATCTGGCCCCTGGTCAGCGTCCGCAACGCGGAATTCATGAAAAACGAACTGAGGGTCTCCGTGCCGGACTCTATCCTGGAGCGGATGGCACGCGCCCAGAACCCGGAAGCGGCACGCGCCGAGGGCGTGGCCATCGCGCGGGAGATGCTGATTGCTGCCCGGGAGATAGTCCAGGGCGCGCAGATCAGCGCTCCGCAGGGCCGCTACAGCTCCGCCGTAGACGTGCTGGAGGCGCTGGGTGGAGACCAGGGCTCCGTCGCAACGGCGTGAGATTCCCACCGAGGGAAACAGTCTGCAGTTTTTTCGATTTCTCGCAGCGAAAACACTGGACACCGCGCCGAGACAGTTGCATTACAATAGAGACGGAGCGGATCCCCGTTGGCCAAATTTGAAGAGTGCTTGCAGCGACTGGAAAAAATAGTTCAGGAACTGGAGAAGGGAGACGTACCTCTCGATAAATCCCTGACACTCTTCGAAGAGGGCATGCAGCTCTCATCGGCCTGCCGCAAGGAACTGGAACAAGCCGAAGGCAAAGTCGAGATCCTGCTGAAGAAAAACGGGAAGCTCCAGGCTGAACCGTTCGAGCCGGTGATAGAAAAAGCGCCAGCACGCAGATAGCGCGTCGGCTTCTCTCGCCGGGACTTACTGATCATGATGTCTGTGGAGTCGTGGTTTTCCCAGCCCTTCCCTACAGCCCTAATTCGCCGTTGACGACGGTTGAGAGGGGATTTATGGGTACAAGTGTTGTTGTACTGGAAAGCGATCCGAAAACCGCCCATTCCCTGGCCGGTGGATTGCGCACTCATTTCCATTCTGTCTATCTAACGTATTCCCGCGAAGAGATGCGCGACAAAGTGGCACAGAACCGCCCGGCAGCGGTGGTTTTCGACATCGAAACCTCGCGACTGACCGATGTGGCAAACTTGCACAATGACTTTCCTGCCCTGCCTATCGTTTGCACGCACCGGGTCCCTGATGAAGAAATGTGGATGGCTGCGCTGCAGGCTGGAGCCAGTGACGTTTGTGCCGCCAGTGATGTGGAAAATGTGCTGACATCCGTCCTACGAAGCGTGACCGTCGCCCGAAGCTCGGCCTAGCAAGGCTGAAAAAAAGCCCCGCTTTGGATCTTGCTTTGAAAGGGCGCGGCTTCAAGCCGCGCCCTTTGTGCCGCAAAAAAAAGTGCGGCTTCAGCCGCTGGAGTCCCCAACCTACGATGCCCCGTCCAGCACCGGGCTGGAATGATTTCGCATTTTGCGGACGCTTGCACGTTCACGGTTTCCGCTCGCGCCGCCTTGTTATACTCACTCCTCATGTTGAAGGAGACCCTCGAACAGGGACGGACTCTCACGGATGCAGCGCTCGACCGCTTGATCCCGCTGGAGACGCAGCACCCTGCGTCCATACACAAGGCCATGCGCCACAGCGTCTTTGCCGGTGGCAAGCGCCTGCGCCCTGTGCTGTGCATCGAAGCTGGGCGCATGGTCGCAGGATCGGTACCTGCCGGCATCGAAGAGTTAGGAGCAGCCTTGGAGATGCTGCATACCTATTCGTTGATCCACGACGACCTTCCCGCGCTCGACAACGACGACCTGCGCCGCGGCCGGCCGACTTGCCACAAAGTTTTCGGTGAAGCCATCGCCATCCTTGCCGGAGATGCGCTGCAGACGCAAGCCTATGAAGTCCTCTCCCGGCTGAAATGCCCGGCTGAGGCACGCGTGAGAATTATCGAAGAAATTGCGCGTGGCACCGGAACGGTGGATGGCATGATCGGCGGTCAAGTCGTGGATCTCGAGGCTGAACACGCCAAGCCCAACCCGCAAATGCTGGAGTATATCCATCGCGCAAAGACTGCGGCACTGATTACCGCGAGCCTGGTCAGCGGAGGACTCTATGCCGGAGCAAAGGATCGCGAAGTTGCTAGCCTCAGGGCATTCGGCCAGTCGGTTGGCCTGGCGTTTCAAATTGTCGATGATGTTCTGGATGTGACCCAGAGCTCGGAACAGCTGGGAAAGACAGCGGGCAAAGATACAGCGGCGGAAAAGGCAACGTATCCAGCGCTATTCGGGATCGAGGAATCCGCGCGCAAAGCGGATGAACTGGTAAGCACGGCATTCGCAGGATTGAACAGCTTCGGCGAGCGGGCCGAGACACTGAAAGAACTGGCACGGTTTCTGGTGGAACGAAAACAGTAGCGAGAAGAGGACATCGGCTTTAGTGCCGCTTCACTAAGAAATAATCTACGGCGATGGAGTTCGCCATAACCGCCTGATACGCCAGAGCATATTCGGGCTGATAACTCCTACAAAATTCCACGCTGATTTGTAGGAGATCTCCTTGCTCAAAAATTTTCTCGCCATCTCCGTAGCCGCCATCGTCGGTGCCAACTTCCGTTATCTCTTGAGCCGGATCGCCGGCCCGGCAATTCGGCCCTGTGTTTCCCTACGGTACCCTTTTCATCAACGTCGTCGGCAGCTTCATCGTGGGCTTCTTCATCATCTGGACCACTGAACGCGTATTGATCGATCCACGCTGGCGTTTGCTGGTGGTGATTGGCTTCTGCGGCTCGTTCACTACGTTCTCCAGCTACGCATTCGAGACCATGGCATATTTCGAACAGGGACAATGGGGCCTGACGGCCGTCAACATTCTCAGCAACAATCTTCTGTGTCTGGGCGCGGCCCTTGCGGGCATGGCGTTGGGGCGAATCGGTTAGAATGGCGAGCGACGATGGCGGTACAAGTCACAATCTACTTGAACGAAGCTGACCAGTGGCGCCACCGGCCGCTGCACATGGAGATTCTCCGCTACCTGCGTGAGGAAAATGTTTATGCCGCCACCGCCTTTCATGCCGTCGCCGGCTTTCTCGGCCGCCATCGCGTGAAAACCGCACACATGGTCGAGGCCGGCGGCAAGTTGCCTGTGGTCATCACTTTTGTGGACGCCGAAGAGCACATCGCCCGCGTCCTACCCACGCTGAAGGAGATGGCCGCACACCGGCTGATCGTGCGCGAGGACGTAGTCATCGAGCAGGGTAACCTCGACTGACATGTCTTCCCTTTCCTCCAGTCAACCGCTCGACATTCTTGCCATCGCCGCCCACCGCGATGACGTTGAGCAAACCTGCGGGGGCACGCTGCTGAAGATGGCTCAGCTCGGACGCCGCACTGGCATCCTTGACCTGACCCAAGGCGAGATGGGCACGCGCGGCACTGCCGACGATCGTGCCCGTGAAGCGAACGACGCGGCCAAGATTCTTCAAGTCAGCTGGCGCCGGACCCTCGGCATTCCCGACGGACACGTGGAGAACACATGGGAAAACCGGCTGAAGGTCGCCACCGTAATCCGGGAGACGCGGCCGCGTGTTGTGATCCTGCCTTACTGGAAGGGTCGGCACCCCGATCACTACACCTGTTCAGTGTTAGGCTATGAAGCTTGTTTCCTTGCCGGGCTGGCGAAACTATCTCTCAGCCATGCTGATGCTAAGTCACTGCCACCTCACCGCCCTTTCAAGATTATCTATGCGACCCTTTACTACGACATCCGTCCTACGTTCGTGGTCGATATCGGTGCGCAGTTCGAGGGGAAATTCGCTTCCATCATGGCGTACAAATCTCAATTCACCGACCAGGAAGCCGGCAAAGAGCTTTTCCCTGCCCATGAAGAAATTCGCGCGCGAGTGGATGCAATGTCGCGCTTTTACGGCATGCTGGGCGGCATCACGTATGCGGAGCCCTTTCTGCAAAAGGAAGTTGGCCTTGTAGAAGATTTGGTGGTGATTCCCGTAAAGTCTATCTAAGCGTCCCAGTCGCCCGCTGAATGGCGCTTCATCCTGCGCCGCTTTCTCAGAAGCGCTTATTTCTTCACCGCTACGGCGAGTCCATCTCGAATCGGAAGAATCGTCGTAAAGAACTCGGGCGAGTTGTACAGCAGTCGATTGAATTCGACGATGGCCTTGGTTCGTGCGTCAGCCGGTTTCTTTTGTGAGACGCGGCCGCTCCATAGAACGTTATCTGTAATAAACAAGCCGCCCTTGCGCAGACGTGGTGGAACCAGGCGCAGCACACGCGGATAATCCTCTTTGTCGATATCGTTAAAAATAATGTCAAATTCCTGCTTTTGCTCCGAGAGGTATTCGAGAGCATCGCCGGTATGGATAACGATACGCTTCGAAACCTTGGCACGGTCGAAATAGCCCCGTGCGAGTTCGGCATTGCGGGAGTCTCCGTCGGTGTAATGGACCCGTCCACCTTCTCCCACCGCACGAGCCCACCAAATGGTTGAGTAACCGATCGCCGAACCCAATTCGCAAACATGTTTGGCGTTGATCATCATCGCGAACTGCTGCAGCACGCGAGCCACCGCCGGTCCCACGATCGGCACGTTGTGCTTGGTGGCATAGCTCTCCATCTCTGTCAGCACATCGTCGCGCTTGGGCAGCATGGAGTACAGGTAATTGTCGACTGGTTCGGTGGTGACGCCGTCATGGCGCCAGCGGGGTTTGTCTTTGCTCACTAGCTTTTCCTCGGGGTCCATTGGCCATTGCCAATTGTGGTTTTCAATTTCCGATTGTGACGCCGGGCTTCATCTCCACAACCTCGAATTCAGGTACCAGTTTCTGCAGTTGTGCTGGAGTTCCCGTTAGCAGCGGAAATGTCCCGAAGTGCATGGGGATCACCGTCTTCGGCTTCAACAGGCGGCAAGCGTAAGCAGCCTCGCGCGGACTCATGGTGTAGTGATCGCCAATGGGAAGCATGACAATCTCCGGAGCGTAGAGCTCGCGGATGATCTGCATGTCGCCGAAGACGTTTGTATCGCCAGCGTGATAGATCTTCACGCCGTTGGAGAACTCGATCACAAAACCGCAGGCCTCCCCGCCGTAAACTATCTGATCGCCGTCGGCGATGCCGCAGGAATGATCGGCGTGAACCATGGTGACCTTTATGTCGCCGACGGATTGCGTACCGCCCTTATTCATCTCCGCCAACTGTCCAACACCTTTTGTCCCCAGCCACCGGCACAATTCGGGGATGCCGACCACGACTGGCTTGTGCCTCTTGGCTATCTCGACCGCGTCGCCAATATGATCTCCGTGGCCATGAGTACACAGCAGAACGTCGACCTTGACGACTTTTTTATCTGCCTGAGGACACATCGGATTGCCCATGATCCAGGGATCGATGATGATTGTCTTTCCCCCAGGAGTCTCAACGCGGAAGGTCGCATGACCCAACCAAGTGAGTTTGATTCCCTTCAGATTCATCTAATGCTCCTAGCCTATCAGGTTGCAGAAAAAGTGCGGATTCGTGTGAGGGTGTGACGTCAATGTGCCCCAGGTTGCCGAAAACGGACTGCCGAATGCTCATTCGAAATCCCCTGAATCGAATCTTTCCGTGATTTCGCATCCGCTAGTTTAATATGAAACGCCATGGCAGAACTTAAGGTGCTGATTCCCCGGGAAGAGATTGCAAAACGCGTGAGCGAGTTAGGCGCCGAGATCACGAAAGATTTCGCCGGACAATCGGTAATTTTCGTCGGCGTGCTGAAGGGCGCGGCTATCTTTCTATCCGATCTGGCCAGGCAGGTGCAGATCGACTCGACATTCGATTTTATCGGCGTTTCAAGCTACGGGAACCGCCCCAGCCCGCATCAGGAGCTAAACAAGGGGTGGGATTCGACCGGGGAGGTGAAGCTTACCAAAGATGTAGACCAGTCCATGCGGGACAAGAACGTAATTCTTGTGGAAGACATCCTCGACACTGGCCTTACGCTGACCTACCTGAAAAAGGTACTCATGGCACATCAGCCGCGAATACTCAAGATCGCAGCCCTGCTCGACAAGCCCTCCCGTCGCAAGCTTCCACTGCAAGGAGATTATGTCGGCTTCAAGATCCCGGATGAGTTTGTTGTTGGCTACGGATTAGACTACGCCGAGCGTTACCGCAATCTCGCCGATATATGCGTAGTGCCGCGGGAGTAGCTCACAGGTCGCGAGCATCCCGTCGTACTCAATCTCCCGACAGATTGGCCTGAGCAATGCGACTGTTATCATAGAAACTCACGATGAGTACTGTCATTTCAAAGCCTGAGCGGCATCTGCCGATCGAGCCGCTGCTGCTCGAAGTGGCGGACGTTCTGGCTACTTCCCTGGACCTGGACACGACCCTGCGCGGGGTGTCCGAAGTCGTGCGAAAGGTTATCGACTACGAGATTTTTGCGATTCTTCTCTTGAACGAGAAGACCCAAGAGTTGCGCTTCCGCTTCCAGGTAGGTTATCCAGCGGACTTTGCCGAGCGGAGCCGCATCAAGGTCGGCGAAGGAGTTACAGGCCTGGCGGCGCAATCGCGGCAAACGGTTCTGATCAATGACGTCAGGACTGACCCGCCATACATCGCCGGAGTTCCCAATGTGTGTGCGGAACTGGCGGTGCCCCTCATCACCAAAAATCGCGTGATCGGCGTCATCGACCTGGAGGCGCGTGAGCCCGGATCCTTTACGGAAGAGCACAGCCGCCTGCTGACGCTGATCGCTTCGCGCATGGCGGCCGTCATCGAAAACGCGCAGCTCTACACTCGGACTACCCGGCAGGCCCGGATCCTGCTGTTGTTGAATGAAATCTCGCGCGAGCTGACGTCGATTCTGAACCTCGATGAACTCTTGGGCCGCATCGCAGAATTATTGCGCCGCCTCATCGACTACCAGATGTTCAGCATCCTGCTGCTCGATTCTTCTGGCGAGATACTGCAGCACCGGTTTTCGTTGCGTTTTCACGAGAACATTCATTTGAAGCATGACGTGCCCCTGGGACGAGGCTTGGTGGGCGCGGCAGTTCAGAGCAAACAGGCGGTGCTGGTGCCCGACGTAACCAAGGATTCGCGCTACGTCGAACTTAACCCCGAGACACGATCGGAAATGGCCGTCCCGCTCATCTACAAGGACAAGGTCATTGGTGTGCTTGATCTCGAGCATACTCGGCGTGGTTTTTTCACCGAGGAGCACAAGCGCACCATCACGACCCTGGCGGCACAAATGGCGATCGCTATCGAGAATGCACGCCTGTACGAAGAGATCGCACGACAGGAGAGGCGACTGGAGCGCGATCTAGCGCTGGCGCGGGAGTTACAGGTACGACTGCTGCCTCAGACCAGGCCAAAGCTTGGTCACCTCGAAGTCGCGGCCAAGTTTGTTCCAGCCCGGGCCATTGGTGGAGACTTGTACGATTTCATTCCTTATTCCATGTCGAGGCTCGGAATCGTAATCGGTGACGTCAGCGGCAAAGGCGCGCCGGCAGCTATTTATGCGGCTCTGGTGAGCGGCATTCTGCGTTCGCACGCCCCCATCGAACCAAGCCCGGGCGAAATGCTCTCTGCGGTCAACATGTCGCTCGCGGAACGGCGTATCGAAGCCCAGTTCGTTTCACTCATTTATGCCGTCTGGGACGATGAGCATCGGAGGTTAACCGTAGCCAACTCCGGCCTTCCCCGCCCCATTTACATGCACAGCGACGGGAACAACGAGGTCATCGAGGCGACCGGTCTGCCCTTAGGACTGTTTGACGAGGCGGATTATGACGAGTTCGAGTTCCGCATGAAACCGGGAGACATGTTCGTGTTCTTCAGCGACGGCATTTTGGATGCCCGCAACCGGAGTGGAGAGTTGTTCGGCCGAGGTCGAGTGGAGCAAATCGTCTCCGAGTGCACAGGCCGTTCAGCGGACTGTGTCGTGGATTCCCTCTTCAAGGCTGTAGCCGAACACTCCGCCGGAGTCGAAACCTTCGATGACCAGACCGTGGTTGCCATACGAGTAAGGAGCGGCGCAGCGGCCCCGCCCAAACGAAAATGACCGGCCGTAGTCCAATCTCAGGGCCGGTGCGCCCTCCCGCATTCGCCTATCGCAGCCGAGGCATCCTGCGCCGGAACGTCGTGCTGCATTGCGATCAAGTCCCTCTGACCGCACTCGCCGAACGACACGGCACTCCCCTCTATGTCTATTCGGCGTCTATGATTCACGAGCGGTACGACGCATTCGACGCCGCGTTTCGCCAAATCCCCCACACTATCTGCTATTCCGTAAAAGCTAACTCGAACTTGAGCATCCTGCGCCTGTTGGCAAAACAGGGCTGCGGCTTTGACGTGGTCTCCGGCGGTGAACTGGAACGCGTACTGGCGGCGGAGCGTAAAGTGTCCAGGAAAGTTGTTTTCTCCGGGGTTGGAAAAACACGCGAGGAAATGACGGCTGCGTTGAAGGCCGGCATCCTGCTCTTCAACGTGGAAAGCGAATCGGAACTATGGACTCTGGCGGAATGTGCCGCGCGCCTTCGCACCAAAGCGCCGATTGCGTTGCGAGTGAATCCCGATGTCGCGGCCGACACCCATCCTTACATCTCGACCGGCCTGCGCAAACATAAGTTTGGCGTACCCCTCCGCGACGCTCGATCGCTCTACGCCAAAGCATCGGGCGCAAGATATCTGAAAGTTGCCGGCGTCAGTGTTCATATCGGGTCACAAATCACCGATGTATCGCCTTTTGGCGAGGCCGTGGCTCGCGTCGCAACGCTGGTTCGTGCATTGCGTGGCGACGGACATGACGTCCGCTATGTTGACGCCGGGGGCGGGCTGGGAATCTCCTACGAGAAGCCGAATTCCGTTGAGTTTTCCCGCTATGTCGCGGCCTACGCGCAGGCTCTTGCCAGACCCTTGCGGGGGTTAAACATCCACCTGTTGCTCGAACCCGGACGTTCGATCGTCGGGCCTGCTGGAGCACTGATTACTTCAGTGGTTTACCGGAAGGCAAATGATGGCAAGCGTTTCCTCGTGGTGGATGCGGCAATGAACGATCTGATCCGCCCTGTGCTCTATGGCGCATTTCACGAGATTGTTCCGGTGAAGCAAAGCGGGGAACGTGCGAGAGAAGTCGTTGACGTGGTCGGCCCGGTCTGCGAGACCGGGGATTTCTTCGCGCGCGACCGCGAACTGCCGCGGCGATTCTGGACGTCGGAGCTTACGGGATGGTCCTGGCATCGAACTACAACACGCGACCGCGTCCAGCAGAAGTGTTGGTATCGGGGAAGTCGGCGAAAGTCATTCGCCGGCGGGAGAAAGTAGCAGATCTGATGCGCGCTGAGCTATGAATGCCAGGTCCCGCTAGGGGCCCTTTATTTTGGATCGGGATCGCTCATCCGGCTGCCGTTTATTGTTCCCCCCATTTCAGTTTGTTGCGCAGCAAGTGGAAAAAATCGGTGTCACTCCGGAACAGATGGACATTATGTTCGGACCTTCGGCAGCGGACGCGATCTCCGTCAGACAGATCGAGCCCGGGCTGGCCATCAACACTAAGGTAAGCAACTTCCTCGTCGCTTCGCAGCAGGATCTCAATCTCCACCGAATCGGGCACGACCAGAGGCCGATGAGTAAGGGAGTGCGGAGCCACAGGAGTGATGACGAATGCCTTGACCGTCGGCATCAGTACCGGGCCACCGGCAGAGAGAGAATACGCCGTAGAGCCGGTCGGAGTGGCCACGATCATTCCGTCGGCGCGGTAGCTGGAAACGAAGACCTTGTCGATGTAGAGATCGTAGTGGTTAAGACGGGCGAGCGCGGTCTTGTTGACCACGGCGTCGTTGAAGACGAGGTAGCTACCGAGAATCGCTTCTTGCCGCAACAAATCGCATTGCATGAGGGAGCGTTCCTCGACGGGAGCGCGCCCTTGCGCAATCGCTTCGAGCATGGGGTAGAGCGAGGAGACCGGAACTTCTGTGAGAAATCCCAGTGAACCCAGGTTCACGCCGAGCAGAGGAACGTCCGCCGCTGCCGTAACTCTCGCAGCGGACAGCAGCGTGCCATCACCGCCGAGAACCACGACCAGGTCCAACGGCCGCGAAGATATCTGTTCCCGCGGAACGACTTCCGAGCCGCTTGCATACTGCGCTGTTGTCGGGTCGACAATCACCTGGTAGCCGTGCTCCTGAAGCCAATTGAGAAGACCAGGGACAATTTGCCCGACCTCGGGACGATTGGGTCTCGAAATGATGGCTGCGACTTTTGGATGAGAGGACGAATGCGAGCTTGCCATGGTGAAAGAGAGATTGTACAGAATCTCAGGGGAAAGCCTTAACCGAAGACCGCAGGGGAACACCAGCCTGCAGCGCTGTTCTAGAACACGCCATAAAGAAGGAATTCACGATTTCCCTCAGCGCCCAGGATTGGCGACTCAATCGTATCGGTGTTCAGGCAACCGAGATTCAGCAACGACTGTGTCACCTTCTCCACGGCTGACAACTGCGCGGCGTGGTCGCGGACGATTCCTCTCTTGCCCACGTGTTCCCTGCCCGCTTCAAACTGAGGTTTCACCAGCACGATGATCTGCCGTCCCTGCCGCTCCGCAATCGACGCTGGAAAGGCGGCATGCACCACTGCCGGAAGTACCAGAGTCGCAGAGATGAACGAAACGTCCATTACAACGAGCGCGGCGGTCGCGTCGATTGCTTCACGGGTCAGATACCGGGCGTTACATTTCTCCAGTAATCGGACCCGATGATCCTGGCGAAGCTTGAAATCCATTTGGCCATAACCCGTATCCACCGCAATAACGCGAGCCGCGCCGCGCTGCAGCAGGCAATCGGTGAAACCGCCAGTTGAAGCCCCGACGTCCAGACATACTTTGCCATCGACGTTCACTTGCCAGTGATCGAGTGCGCGTTCCAGTTTAAGGCCGCCACGGCTTACGTATTTAAGATCCTCTCCCAGCAAGCGAATTGTCGCTTCAGCCGCGACTTGGGCGCCAGCCTTTTCAAGTTTCTGATTATCGACTAACACCTTGCCCGCGAGGACGAGGGCTTGAGCGCGTTCCCGCGAGGCGGCCAAGCCCCGTTCAACCAAGAGTTTGTCGAGTCTGAGTTTCAAAAGAATTTGTAACTGCGCTCTCTTTTTCGCCAGAGGTTGTACCCCAAAGGTGCCAGCACCCGCTCCAGTGCAAAGAGCTGAAATATCTGTGGCTGCATCACTTACGAAGATAGTTTGCTATTTTTCCACAGAATTTTCCACGGCAGGTGTTGAAAACTATTTCTAATCATAGTCCTGGCCAGGAGTACTGAGCGGCAGCCAGTATTCAACGGTTATCCTGCTGTTTCAGACCCTCATCTGCGAAACCGCCCAAAAAAACTAAGCCGCCCGGCGCGGGCGGCTAATTTCTGCGTCTTACGGAAAAAGGCTATCCAGCAACCTCTTCCAACAACTTTTGATCGATGTCGAAGTTGGAGTGGACATTCTGCACGTCATCCTGGTCTTCAAGCGCCTCCATCAACCGGATCATGGTGTTGGCTGCGGCGCCTTCCAACTTGATATAGTTTTGCGGAATCATGGCAACGCTGGACGATGCAGGCTCGATCCCTGCCTTCTTGACCGCTTCGAGCACGCCTTCGAAGGCAGAGGGGGCGGTGAGAATTTCCCAATTGTCCCCATCATCATTCAGATCTTCCCCACCGGCTTCAAGAACGATACTCATGAGATCGTCCTCTTTCGCCGCACTCTTGGGAATGATAATGTCGCCCTTCTTGTGGAACATCCAGGAGACAGCACCGGCTTCGGCCATGTTTCCACCATTTTTACCAAAGCAATGGCGAATTTCGCTCACCGTGCGATTGCGGTTATCAGTATTGATGTCGAGAAGAATCGCCACCCCGCCCGGTCCATAGCCCTCGAGCGAGAACTCCTCGTAAGTGGCGCCGGGAAGTTCGCCCGTACCGCGTTGGATGGCCCGCTTGATGTTGTCCGCAGGCATGTTCTCGGCCTTGGCAGCAACGATTGCGCCGCGCAGACGCGGGTTGGAATCGGGATCGCCTCCGCCGTTTTTCGCGGCGATACTGATTTCCTTGATGAGACGAGTGAAAATCTTTCCGCGCTTAGCGTCGAGCGCGCCCTTCTTGTGCTTGATTGTGGCCCATTTTGAGTGGCCAGACATGACTAGACCTCGGATCTAAGGATCTTGAGTGGCGCAGGATTCGCCCGTAAAAGAGATCACCGGATTACCTCGTAACCATGCAGGCGAATTCAGATTATAGCATGCGCCTTCTGCGGGTAGGTCAGTTTCAAGGCAAACTGCCGGACTGCCGTTATCTCATAACGGATGCTTGACTTCCGTTTGCGTGTCGGTATATTTGCTCCTTCCCCAGCTTGCTGTCGCCGAACATTCCAAATAACAGGTGTGACAAGCCAGCCCGAGCGCCAAAAAAAAGGAGTTAACCGATGGAAACGCTATGGAAGGCCATAAAAGGGGTTGGAATCGGTACGATCGCGCTGGTTTTGATCGGGATTGTTTTCTTCGTGGTGTACTACGTGCGAACGGATCCGGAGACTACGGTTGTCACGGCAGCTGCATTTCCGTCAAATCTTTCACCGGGGTTCAAGCCAGAACAAGTAGTGGACGAATTCCTTGCGGCGGTCAATGACATCAGGAGCTCAGAATCCAAACCAGTCGATTCCGGACGGCAAGCAGAGCTCGGGCTCCAGGCTGCATCGGCCCCCCGGGAACATCGTTATCAATCGTTGCGGGCTCCAATCCCTGCTTTTGAGCAAGAGGTAAAAGGGGTGAGCTTGGGAATGGTCCGGGCGTGGGGAATACAAGCCAGAGCGAAGCATTTCTTGGGGATCGATACGATAGCGGCGAATTCTACACAGGGGGGCCGTTTCAGTCTATTCGCAGCACTTAAAGACAGGCCTGATTTTCAGATTGACCACTCTTGGAACGTCCCGGCCGCCGGGGATCCGTGTTCAAAGTGTGCCGTGTGCGCGAAACAGTTGGCTGAGGCGGTCCTGAGTTACGAGAAGCCTCGTGCCCTAATCGTCTCGAACAACCAAAAACAACAACCGGACGCGTTCAGTAAGACTGTCGACCTCTATAAATCAGCAAGAATGGGTTCAGACCTAAAGCGTGACGACTACTTTGCCTGGGCGGATGCGTTACGCGGCACCAAAGACTATGACAAGGCGATTGAAAAATATACGGAAGGCCTTGCGAAAGATCCTAGCTTTTGCGCAGCACATGATGAGAATGGTTATACCTACTTGCTGAAGTATCAAAGTGGAATGGGAGTACAAAATCTCGATGCCGCCGAGCAGTCTTATCGTGCCGCACTCGGGTGTAACCCTCAGGATGCAATCGCCCTCTCTGGCCTTGGCAACGTCTCAATTCGAAAATGGGCGGTCGGAGGCAAAACGGAGGAAAGTCTTCTGAATAATGGGTTGGAACTGAATGAACGAGCCTTAAAGATAGATCCACAGCGAGCTGAGGCCGCCGTGAATATCGGCTACGCGGAATATATGCGCGGCAACAAACAGCAGGCATTGGATTACTTTCGTGAGATCAGCACCAGGTTCCCCTCCAATGCTGCCCTATTTCTGAATTTTGGATTCCTGTTATATCGACAGTACTTGGATGGAGCTGACACGTTAGCAGAAGCCACCGATAAGACCCACCGTGCTTGGGATCTGGACACAAGCAGCTATGCCGCCGCCAATAACCTGGGCTTTTTTTATTTCGAATCCGGTGATACGAAGGAGGCCGTTGGATTTTGGCGGAGCGCCTACACACTAAATTCGGCTGATCCTGATGTAATTGCCGGCCTCGCGTTGGGGCTATATGTTTCCGGGCAGAAGGATCAGGCGGTGAGCTTCTATCGGCAAGCACTTCAAAAGGATGTTGAGTTTCGCAACCCGGTATCTCTCGAACAGAAACACTTTTGGAGCAATAAAGCGGTGCAATCGGTGGTTCCCCTCGTCCGTGCGGCAAAGGCTAACTAGTGGACTGTCGCAGTGAACCCGTTACCGCAAGCAGAGTGAGTTCTGGTGCGCGTATATGAATCGACTCTGCAGCGTTCGCGATTCGTGAGAGGT
>WNFJ01629589.1_pt1 | contig 14481 bp, 10 predicted proteins | sample 5400461 | NCBI WGS metagenome assembly WNFJ01 (sample SAMN13153349, study PRJNA577476) | soil metagenome | isolation source: 115 cm saprolite on Douglas fir-dominated hillslope | place: USA:California | collected 2013-09-17 | reverse complement strand
CGGCCGCGACTACCGCCTGGTAGAGACGATCGATCGAGTCAGTCAGCGACTCAGTCTTCGAATCAGTCATGGGCACCACAATAGCCACAATCTGGTCAACATTGCGTTAGTGTGGCGGTTCCGTCCAAGCCGTGTCCGTCAAGACGGCTAACGTTGTTTTAATGGTAGGTCGTGCGGGATCACTCTTCGGCCGTCAGCAACGAGGCATTGCCGCCGGCCGCCGCCGTGTTGGTGGTCACCACCTGCTCGGCGGCAAAGCGCCTCAGATAATTGGGACCCCCGGCCTTGGGGCCGGTGCCCGAGAGGCCGCTGCCGCCGAACGGCTGGGTGCCGACCACGGCGCCGATCATGTTGCGGTTCACATAGACGTTGCCGTGGGAAAGCCGCGCCGCGATGTGGTTCACGGTCCTGTCGATGCGCGAATGGACGCCAAGCGTCAGGCCGTAACGGTTGCCGGCGATCTCATCGAGCAGCGCATCGAGCGCATCGGCGCGCCAACGCACCACATGCAGGATCGGACCGAAAACCTCCTCGGTGAGATCGCTCGCCCGCTTGAGCTCGATGATCGTGGGCGGCACATAGGTGCCTTCCGCCGGCAGCGCGCCGAAGCGATCCCAACGGAAGCGCAGGCGGGCTTGCGCCGGCAGGTTCGAGCCGGTCCTTGGCCTGCGCATCGATCACCGGCCCCACATGGGTCGACGGATCGCGCGGGTCGCCGAGCTTGAGCTCGCGCGCCGCGCCCGCGACCATTTCGAGGATGCGCTCGGCCACGTCGTCCTGCACGCACAGGAGCCGCAGTGCCGAGCAGCGCTGCCCGGCGGAGCGGAACGCCGATGCCACGACATCGTCGGTGACCTGTTCGGGGAGCGCGGTGGCATCGACAATCATCGGATTGATGCCGCCGGTTTCGGCGATGAGCGGCACGATCCCCTTCCCTAACCCTCCCCCGCTTGCGGGGGAGGAAAGGGAGGGGGTGCGGGCGAGGTCGCGATTGATGAGGCGCGCGACCTCGGTCGAGCCCGTGAAGGCGATCCCGGCGACGCGCGGATCGGCCGCCAAGGCGGCCCCGACCTTGCCGTCGCCGGGCACCAGGTGGAGCGCGCTCGCCGGCACGCCGGCTTCGTGCAGAATGCGCACCGCCTCCGCGGCAATCAGCGGGGTCTGCTCGGCCGGCTTGGCGACCACGCTATTGCCGGCGACCAGCGCGGCGCTCACCTGGCCGAGAAAGATCGAAAGCGGGAAGTTCCACGGGCTGATGCAGACAAAGACGCCGCGACCGCGGTAGCGCAGCACGTTGCTTTCGCCGGTCGGGCCGGGCATGGGCTGCGGGGCGAGCTCAAGCCGCGCCTGCGCCGCATAGTAGCGGCAGAAATCGACCGCTTCGCGCAGCTCCGCGATCGCGTCGTCGAGGGTCTTGCCGCCTTCGCGCGCCATGAGCCCGATGAGCCGGCCGCGCCGCGCCTCCAGAAGATCGCCGGCGCGCTCGAGCGCGGCGGCGCGCCGCTCGATCGGCTCGCCCGCCCAGTGCGCAAAGCCCGCTTCCGCCGCCGCCATGGCGGCGGCCGCAATGGCCTCGTCGCCCTCCGTCACCTCCCCGATGGTGGCGCCATCGATCGGCGATCTCACCGCCCGAGCGCGGCCGGCAAGCGCGACCCCCCCGATCAGCGGCGCCGCGGCGGTCGCGCCCGCTGTTTGGTCGATTTCGGCGAGCAGTCCCATCAGAGTCGCCCGTTCCCCAAATTCGACGCCCGCGGAGTTCCGGCGCATCGGCGCATAGAGATCGCGCGGCAGGGGAATCCTTTTGTGGCGGGCTTGCCGCGGGTCGCCGATTGCGCTTTGCGGACGCTTGATGATGGAGGCGATCGGCACGCTCGGATCGGCCGCCGCCGACACGAAGGACGAGTTGGCGCCGTTCTCGAGCAGGCGGCGCACCAGATAGGCGAGGAGATCGCGGTGGCCGCCGACCGGCGCGTAGATGCGACACGCCGCCTGCGGCAGCTCGGCGAGCAGCATCTCGTAGAGCACCTCCCCCATGCCGTGCAGGCGCTGGAACTCGTAGTCCGCAACCCCACCCGCATCCTCGATCACGCTCGCGACGGTCAACGCGTTGTGGGTGGCGAATTGCGGGTAGAGGCGCGGCCGCGCGGCCAGCAGCCGGCTGGCGCCCGCCATGTAGCAGAGATCGGTCATCGCCTTGCGGGTGAAGACCGGATAGTCGGCGAGGCCCCGCTCCTGCGCGCGCTTGATCTCGCTGTCCCAATAGGCGCCCTTCACCAGCCGCACCATCAGGCGGCGCGCCTGTGCCCGCGCGCTCTCCGCCAGCCAGTCGATCACCGCACCGGCGCGCTTCTGGTAGGCCTGCACGGCCAAGCCGAAGCCATCCCAACCGCGCAGCGACGGATCGGCAAGAGCCGCCGCGAAGACCTCAAGGGAAAGCTCGAGCCGGTCTGCTTCCTCGGCATCCACCGTGAAGTTGAGATCATGGTGGCGCGCCTTGCGGGCAAGCTCGATGACGTTCGGCACCAGCTCCTTGAGCACGCGCTCACGCGATACGGGCTCGAAACGCGGATGGAGCGCGGACAGCTTGACCGAAATGCCGGGCCGGTCCGGCAGCGCCCGATCGCCCGCGCTCGCCCCGATGGCATCGATCGCCGACGCATAGGCGCAAAGATAGCGCCCAGCATCGGCGGCCGTGCGGGCGCCTTCGCCCAGCATGTCGAAGGAGTATCGCTCACGCTGCGTCCGGGCCCGCCGCAACGCCTCCTGGATGGTTTGTCCGAGGACGAAATGGGAGCCCAGGAGCCGCATCGCCTCGCGGGTCGCGGTGCGCACGACCGGGAGGCCGAGACGCCGGATGAGGCCTTCAAGGATCGTGTCGGGCGTCTCGCCCGGATGGATGATGCGGGCGGTGATGCCCAGCGTCCAGGCGGAGGCCGAAACCAGGAGCGCGTTCGATTTCAATTCGGAGGACGACCAGTCGCCGGTCGCGAGCTTGTCCTCGATCAGGCGGTCGGCGGTGGCGGCGTCGGGCACCCGCAGCAGCGCCTCCGCCAGCACCATGAGGGCAAGGCCCTCCTTGGTGGAAAGCGAATAGGCATGCAGAAAATCTTCGATGCCGCCCAGCCCGCCGGTGCGGCGCCGAATGGCCTCGATCAGGCCGGTGGCCAGCCGATCGATCCGCCCCTCGGCCGCCGCCGGGCGCTCCGCTTGCGCGAGCAATCGGGCCGCGATCTCCTCGTCGGGCGGCGCATAGGGCGCGCTGAAGCCGGGCGCGCTGAACAAACGTTCAGGTTCGGCGCCCGGGGTTTGGCGAAAGCGCGCGTCCGGCGTCATGACATGCTCCGGCTCGGCCCTGCGATTAACGATCTTAGGGCAAAAAACCAGATCTTGCGTTGTCGCATTTTCGACGGAAAACCGGACACCCGGCTTTCGCGAGGGCAGGCTTTTGCTGAAAATGCTCCATTCTTGCGTTGTCGCATTTTCAGGCGGAAATCCAGACTCCACTTTTCCTGAAAATGCTCTAAGGCTCGCGGGGGGAAAGCCTCGCGATCTGCGCGAGAGGCTCGATACGCGAGAGACTCGACACGCGAGAGGCTTGGGCCGGGTCAGGGCGGAGCATGTTCACACATGACCCTCCGTCACACCATCGCCCGCGCACGGCTCGCCTGTCTGGCGGGCGCGGCGGCCGGATTGATCGCCGGTGCCGCGCAGGCGCAGACCGGCATCAAGTTCTCCCTCGATGAGCACTTGGAAGGGCCGGCCGGGCTTTTCCTCCTGCCCCAGGATCGGGGTTATTTCCGCAGCGAAGGCCTCGACGTGACGGTCGAGGAGGGGGCGAGCGCGCTCGATCCGATTACCCGCGTCGCGTCGGGCGGCTACGAGCTCGGTTTTGCCGATATCAACGCGCTCATCAGATATCGCGACCAGAACCCGGCGGCACCAGTCAAGGCGGTGTTCATGCTGTTCAACAAGCCGCCCTTCGCGATCGTGGGGCGCAAGAGCCGCGGCATTACCGACCCCAAGAGCCTCGAGGACAAGAAGCTCGGCGCCCCGCCTGCCGGCGCCACCTACGAGCAGTGGCCGATCTTCGCCAAGCTCAATGATATCGACGTGGCGAAGGTGGTGGTCGAGAAGATCGGCGTTCCGGTGCGCGCCCCGATGCTGGCCGCCGGGCAGCTCGATGCCGTGCTGGGGTATTCGTTTCGGGTCTTTGTCGACCTCAAGGATCGCGGCGTGCCGGTTGACGATCTGGTGCTGCTGCCCATGGCAAATTACGGGCTCAAGCTCTACGGCAGCGCGATCATCGTGAATTCCAAATTCGCGGCCGAGCGGCCCGACGCGGTCGAGGGCTTCCTGCGCGCATTCCTGCGCGGGCTCAAGGATACGATCAAGAACCCGTCCGCTGCGGTCGATTCGCTGCTCAAGCGCGAAGACCTGGGGAACAAGCAGGTCGAGCTCGAGCGGCTGCGGATGGCGATCAGAGACAACATCGTCACCCCGGAAGTGCGCGCCAACGGCCTGGGCGCCATCGACGGCACGCGGCTCACGGAGGCGATCGATCAGATCGCGCTGATGCGTGCGTTTAAAGCCAAGCCGAAAGCGAGCGATATTTTCGATCCGGCATTCTTGCCGGCCGCCGCCGACCGCAAGCTCAATTGAGCTGCGAATTGGTAGTCGGCAAGCTCCTCGATTGCGGTCCGCTCGCCGCCGCCGCGGGCCAAAATCGCGCAATAGAGGTCGGGCAGCTTCGGCAGCGGCGCGTCTTCCCAGATGGCGAGCTTGTTTCTGATCGCGCGCCCGCGCGGCACCGCCATCACGCCGAACCCGGCCGCGACCGCGGCCGTGAGGCTCACCAGGCTGTGCGAGGTGAAGACGAAATTGCAGTCGAGACCGGCGCGATGGAGCGCGGCCACCGCAATTCGCTGGCAGGCGCTGTCCCCGCCATAGGATACGAGCGGCACCGGACCGTCGGGATCGAGCTTGGTCGCCTCGCTGTGCACCCAAACCGTCTCCTGCGTCCACACGTGACGCGCCTCGATGGTCGGCTCCTCGGTAAAGAGCGCCAACACCAGGTCGAGCTCACCCTGCTTGAGATCGCGCAACATATCGTCGACGGGCGCGCTGCTCACGTTGAAGCTGATATCGGGCCACTGCCGGCGAAACCGGACCAGCGTTCCCGGCAGCCTCGATCCGGCGTAATCGATCGGAATGCCCACCCGGATGGCCTGCCCGGGCATGTGGCCGCTGGTCAATTGCAGGATCTCGTCGTTGATCGACAACAAACGGCGCGCATTGTTGACGACGAGCTCGCCGCGCGGCGTCAGGCTGACGCCCGGCGCGCTCTTGTCGAGCACTTCGTAGCCGAGCAGGTATTGCAACCGCTTGATCTGCGCGCTGACCGCCGGCTGCGTCACGCCAAGCGACTGCGCCGCTTTGGTGAAGCTGCGCATCTCGGTCACCGCAACCAGAGTTCTGAGCAGGTCAGTCGGAATATTCAACATGAAGTAGCCCCCCGGGGTCGGCGGCTCCCGGCCGCAACCGGCAACAATGCGCCCGACACGGTCGTATGTCGCCGGCGTCATTCGGACAATCGTGCTGGCCCGGCGGTAATCATTTCCGCCGCCGACGATAATTTCAAGCAAGCGGGGATTGTAGGCGGCTCGAAACCGGACGACGGAAAACAAGCGTTCTTTTTGCAGCCCCAACGGAGACGGGGTTCCTCCCTGCCGCCACCGGTCATAGCAAAATCGACCCTGCATGCCCCGCACCTGGCTCATTGCGGGAGGATTACTTTTCGCTAGAGTGGATTTCCCCTTGAGATAACCGCATTGGCATCATGAGGTTTCTGCGTCTCTACCTTCGCGTTCTCGAGCTTGTCGGGCGCGAGGCCCGCCTGGGTTGGGTCCTGGCGACCGCGAATGTGGCGCTTGCCGGCGCGATATTCGTGGAACCGATCCTGTTCGGCCGCATCGTCGATACGCTGGCGAACTCCCAGGGTCACCTTTCCGACCTGTCCTGGCCGCGCTTGCTGACGCTGGTCGGGGCCTGGACCGGATTCGGCCTGTTCTCGATTCTGTGCGGCGCGCTGGTGGCGCTGCATGCGGATCGGCTCGCCCACCGCCAGCGGCAAGTGGTGATGACCGACTATTTCGAGCATGTCCTGCAGCTTCCGCTCGCCTATCACGGCGCCTCCCATTCGGGACGCCTGATGAAGGTGATGCTGAGCGGAACCAATGCGCTGTGGGGGCTGTGGCTTTGGTTTTTTCGTGAGAACTTCACCGCCTTCGTATCGCTGATCATCCTGTTGCCGCTGACGCTTGCTCTCAACTGGCGCTACGCCCTGCTGCTGATCATGCTCTGCGTCGTCTTCACGGCGCTGATTGCGCTGGTGATCGGCAAGAGCGAGCAGCTGCAGCAGAAGGTCGAGCAATATTATTCGGACCTCGCCGAGCGCACCTCCGACACGCTGGGCAATATCGCGCTCATTCAGAGCTTCGCGCGCATCGAGGTCGAGGTCTTGGGGTTGCAGAAAGTAGGCGACATGCTGCTCAGCGCCCAGATGCCGGTCCTGTCCTGGTGGGCGGCCGCCGCGGTGCTGACCCGCACCTCGACCACGCTCACCATGCTGGCAATCCTGATCGCCGGCATCTGGTTCTATCTCGACGGCCTCACCACGGTGGGCGAGATCGTCATGTTCATGGGCTTTGCCGCCTTGCTGATCAATCGGCTCGAGCAGGCGGTGCACTTCGCCAACCGAATGCTGATGGAAGCGCCGGACACCGAGCCGGCGGTGCGCGACCGCTCGGATGCGATGGATCCGGGGGGGCTGCGCGGGCTGGTGGAGTTCAACAACGTCTCGTTTTCCTACGACGGCAAGCGGTCTGCGGTCGCCGACCTGAGCTTCACGGCGCTGCCCGGCGAGACCATCGCGCTGGTCGGCGCGACCGGCGCGGGCAAATCGACGGCGCTGGCTTTGCTTCATCGGGCCTTTGATCCGCAATCCGGCACCGTGGAGGTCGACGGCATGGACGTTCGCGCGTTCAGCCTGTCGGGGCTGCGGCGCAATATCGGCGTCGTCTTCCAGGAGACGCTGCTGTTCAATCGCTCGATCGCCGAGAATCTGCGCGTCGGAAAGGCGGACGCGACCGAGGAGGAGCTGCGCGCCGCCTGCGCCCGCGCGCAGGTGCTCGACGTCATCGAGCGCCACCGCGACGGCTTCGAGGCCAAGGTCGGCGAGCGTGGGCGGCTGTTGTCGGGCGGCGAGCGTCAGCGTCTCTCGATCGCCCGCGCCCTGCTCAAGGATCCGCCGATCCTCATACTCGATGAAGCTACGAGCTCGCTCGACGCGCTGACCGAAGCAAAGGTGCAGGCCGCGCTGGTCGAGGTCATGAAGGGCCGCACCACCTTCGTGATCGCCCACCGGCTGGCGACTGTCCGCAACGCCACCCGGATCTTGCTGCTGCAGGAGGGCCGCATCATCGAGACCGGCAGTTTCGACGAGCTGAGCCGCCAGGGCGGGACATTCGCCGAGCTCGCTCGCACGCAATTCATTCTGCCGGCGCAAAAAAACCCGGAAAGCCTGCCGGGCGGAGCCGCAGCCGTCGATCAGTCGGCTTGATCCCGCTCATTTGATGCGCTCGAGAATGCTCACGTAGTTCGCCACCGCGGTGCCGCCCATGTTGAAGATGCCGCCGAGGCGTGCATTCTTCACCTGCATGCCGCCGGCCGCCGCGGTGAGCTGCATTGCCGCCAGCGCGTGCATGGAGACGCCGGTCGCACCGATCGGATGTCCCTTCGCCTTGAGCCCTCCGGACGGATTGACCGGGAGGCGGCCGTCCTTCTCGGTCCAGCCCTCCGCGACCGCGCGGCCGCCTTGTCCTTCCCCCACCAGGCCCATGGCCTCGTACTCGATCAGCTCCGCAATGGTGAAGCAGTCATGGGTCTCGACGAACGAGAGATCGGTCAGCGCGATGCCGGCGCTCGCCAGCGCCCGGCGCCAGGCTTGCGCACAGCCTTCGAACTTCAGCACGTCGCGTTTGCTCATGGGCAGGAAGTCTTGCACATGCTCGGCGGCGCGGAACGCGACCGCCTTGCCGAGCCGCAGCGCGGTTTCCACGTCGGCCAGCACCACGGCCGCGGCGCCGTCGGAGACCGGAGCGCAGTCGGTGCGCTTGAGCGGACCGGCGACGCGCGGATTTTTGTCGCTCTCGGCGCGGCAGAATTCATAGCCGAGGTCCTTGCGGATCTGAGCATGAGGATTGGCCATTCCGTTGCGGTGGTTCTTGGCCGCGATCCGCGCCAGCGCATCGGACTGGTCGCCGTATTTCTGGAAGTAGAGCCCGGCGATCCGGCCGAAAATGCCGGCAAAGCCGCCCTCGATCTCCGCCTCCTCGCGCACATAGGAAGCCTTGAGCAGATTGCGGGCGATGTCCGGAGCCGGGGTGGCGGTCATCTGTTCGACACCGACCACAAGGACGATTCGCGCGCTTTTTGCCGCGATCGCCTTGAGCCCCTGATGCACCGCGGCCGAGCCGGTGGCGCAGGCATTCTCCACCCGGGTCGCCCGCTTGAAGCGCAGCTCGGGCGACGCCTGCAGCACCAGCGCGGCCGTAAAGTCCTGCGTCGAGAAGCCGGCATTGAAGTGGCCCAGCACGATCTCTCCGACATCACCTGGCTCTATTCCAGCATCGGCGAGCGCGTCACGCGTGACCCGTGTGACCAGGCTCTCGACCGTCTCCCCCTCAAGCCGGCCGAATGCCGTATGGGCCCATCCGACGATACAGGCGGTCATGGCGGTCTCCTTAACCCTTAACGATCTGAGGCGATCCTAAGCGATCCTGGGGCGATCTTGCCGAATTTTGGTCGCTTTCCTCGAAGATGAACGTAATGCTTCGGCGGAAACGCCGTAATGTGGACAGGCTGCTTTGCTTTTGATCCTGTCTTCGGTCTAAATAGTTATCCTTTCTAGCCTATGGAACTCTCGTTTCCGAGGCCCGACCCGACCAACGGACCGCGAGACCTGATGTTTTCACGCCGATCGCCCCTCTCCCGGAGTCTGGCCGTCGCGATCGCGATCATGGCCGGCGCGATGGCGGGGTCGGCGGGCGGGCGCGCGGGCGCCGAGGCCCTGCTTCTGGTCGACGTGAATACCGGCAAGGTGCTGCACGCCGAGAACGCTACCAATCCGTGGTATCCGGCGTCCGTCACCAAGCTGATGACCACCTACACGACGCTGCGCGCCGTGCGGCAGGGGCGCATCACGCTCGACACTCTCTTCACGGTATCGGCCAATGCGGCGGCGCAAGCCCCCACCAAAATGGGATTTGCGGTCGGCACGCAGGTCACCGTCGACAACGCCATCAAGATGCTCATGGTCAAGTCGGCCAACGACATGGCGGTGCTGCTGGCGGAAGGCGTTTCCGGCTCGATTGAGAATTTTGCCGCCGAGATGAACCGCAATGCGCAGCATCTGGGGATGATGCAGACCAACTACGTCAACCCGAATGGGCTGCCGGCCGACGAGCAGATCACCTCGGCGCGCGATCTCGCCATCCTGGCACGCGCATTGATCCGCGAATTTCCCGAATACGATTCGTATTGGCATCTTCCCGGCATCAGATTGGGCAAGCGGGTCGTACGCAACTACAACACGCTGCTCGGCCGTTATCCGGGCGCCGACGGCATGAAGACCGGCTTCATCTGCGCATCCGGGTTCAATCTGGTGGCGACTGCGACACGCGATGGCCGGCGCTTGATCGCCGTCGTGCTGGGCGCACCGTCCTCGGGCGTGCGCGCCGTGAAAGCCGCGCATTTGCTCGAGCAGGGCTTCGGCTCGTCCCCGCTGTCCTGGCTGACGCCCTCGCTCGGCACGGTCGAATCGCTCGCGCCGGTCGATGTCGCGCCGCTGAACCTGCACGAGGCGATGTGCGGCTCGCATCGCAAGCGCCCGGCCGCCGAGGAGGAGGAGGAGGCCGGCGGTTTCAATGCTCCCGCCGATTCGCCTTACGCGGTATTTCTCTCCAGCCTGCGGCCGCCAGCCAAGGGCGCCAGCCTGTTGCAGGCGGAAGCCAATCTCGGCGAGCCGGTCGTGGTCTTTACCGGGCCGCCCAAGGGCCAAGGAACGGTTCAAACGACGACGCAAGTCGCGGTCTCCGACGCCAAGCCGGTGAAGCCGGTCAAGCCGGGCACCAAGACCGCCGCCGTGGCCCCCGCGGTCGCCAGCATGAGCGCCGTGCCGTGGTCGAGCTTCAGCCCCGCTGCGCTCGCCGCAAGTCCGCCGTCCGAGCTGGGTGCCATGCCTGTCGGGCCGGCCCCGGCGGTGCCGCTGCCGCGCGCGCGGCCGAGGCTGACGGCCGAAAAGCCGCAGGTCAGGTGACGCAGAATACGTGACACCGTCGGCTCTTGCACCCTTGCGCCGGCTGCCCGATGCTCCCCGCAACACGGTGGCGAATCGCATCGCGCCGCGATGGGACTTTAGTTCAATGGGATGGATGGCGCGGCGTGCGTCCGACTGGGCCTGCCTCAGGGGTGCCTTGCGCACCCTGAAGATGACGACGCCGATCGCCAAGCACCCCACGCGCGTCTTTCCGATCATCGTGGATGAGCTCGCCGACCGTTACGGCGACGCGCCGGCGCTGCTCTCGAACCGGGAAAGCTTCACCTATCGGCAGCTCGCAGCGCGCGCCAACCAATACGCGCGCTGGACCTTGGCGCAGGGCATTCAAAAGGGCGACACGGTCTGCCTGATGATGCCGAACCGGCCCGAATACATGGCCTTGTGGCTCGGCATCACCCGCGTCGGCGGGGTGGTGGCGCTCCTCAACAGCAATTTGACCGGCGCAACGCTGGCGTACTGCGTCAACGTGGTCGCCCCCAAGCACGTCATCGTCGCGGCCGACCTCATCGAGCGGTTCGAGACCGCGCGCGCGCTCCTCACGGGCAACGCCAAGGTCTGGGTGCACGGCGACGCCAAACCCGATCAAGCGCGCATCGATCGCGCGATCGACGCCTTTTCCGGCGCGAAGCTCGCGGATGGCGAGACCCGCCCGCTCACCATCGAGGATCGCGCGCTCTTCATCTACACCTCCGGCACCACCGGCCTGCCCAAGGCGGCCAACATGAATCACTATCGCCTGATGCTGGCGGGCCATGCCTTCGCGGGCATCATGGCGACGCGGCCGACCGACCGCATGTACGATTGCCTGCCGATGTACCATACGGCCGGCGGACTGGTTGCGACCGGGGCGATCCTGATCAGCGGCGGCTCGGTGGTGATCCGGGAGAAGTTCTCGGCGCACGAGTTCTGGGAGGACATCGCGCGCTGGAACTGCACGATCTTCCAATATATCGGCGAATTCTGCCGCTACCTCTTGAACTCGCCGCCGCACCCGAAGGAGACCGCGCACCGGCTGCGGCTGGCTTGCGGCAACGGCTTGCGGCCCGATGTGTGGCCGGACTTCAAGCGCCGCTTCCGGATCCCGCACATCATCGAGTTCTATGGCGCCACCGAAGGCAATGTCTCGTTGTTCAACTTCGAGGACAAGGAAGGCGCCGTCGGCCGCATCCCGTGGTTTCTCGAGAGCCGCTTCCCCACCAAGGTGGTTCGGTTCGACATCGATCTGCAGCAGCCGATCCGCAACCAGCAGGGCTTCTGCGTCGAATGCCGGCCCGAAGAGGTCGGCGAAGTGATCGGCAAGATTTTGAAGGATGCATCCAAGCCGGGCGCGCGCTTCGAAGGCTACGCCACCCAGGTCGAGACCGACAGGAAGGTCCTGCACGATGTCTTCGAGAAGGGCGACAGCTGGTTTCGCACCGGCGACCTGATGCGCAAGGACGCGGACGGATATTTCTATTTCGTCGATCGGATCGGCGACACCTTTCGCTGGAAGGGCGAGAACGTATCCACCACCGAGGTCGAGGAGACGATCGGCCAGTTTCCCGGCATCGCGGAAACCAACGTCTACGGGGTCAGCATCCCGGGCCGCGACGGCCGCGCCGGCATGGCGGCTCTGGTGGTCAATGGCAGCTTTGATCTCGCCGAGTTTCGCAAGCATTTGCGCGGGAGCCTCCCTGACTATGCCCGGCCATTGTTCCTGCGCATTCGGGGCGAAATGGACGTCACCAGCACCTTCAAGCAAAAGAAGATCGACTTCGTGGCGCAAGGCTTCGATCCCGGCGCCACCGCCGATCCGATCTTTTTCGACGATCCGGCCGCCAAGGCCTTCGTGCGCATGGATCGGGCGCTCCATGATCGCATCCGCGACGGCGGAGCTCGGCTGTGATCGCCCTCTGGCGCGCGACCGGGCCGAAGAAATGGCCGCGCCGTTGCAGCGGACACGCGGTCAAGCAGCCCATGGACAAAACAGGAACCACAGAGCCAAGGCCGCAGCAGGGCATCTCACCTCTATCTTGCGGGAAGGCCGGAAAAGCGCCAACATTCCGCCGGTTTGGGCATCGTCTGGGGAATCCCGGCCTGGATCGGTCTTCACCCGCTTCGTCGCGTTCCGGTCTTCACCCGGGAGCGTGAGCACTCACGAGGGCAATGTAAAACATGTTCAAAAATCTCGTTCCCACCATTTTCGGCGCCGTGGTGATATGTGCGGCTGCTGCCGTACCGACAAATGCCGCTGACGAAATCGATGCCGCAAGAGTGCAGGTCTGCAGCGCCTGTCACGGCCAGAATGGCGAACCCACCAACCCGGCCACCTTTCCGATCATCTGGGGCCAGCAGGCGAATTATCTCTACAAGGAATTGCACGACTACCACAGCGGCGATCGCAACAACCCGATCATGTCACCCATCGCCAAAGGCTTCAGCCTGGAAGATCTTCGCAAGGTAGCGAATTATTTCGCGGCCAAGAGCTGGCCGCCATCGCACGCCGCCGCTGCTCCCACATCGGCGCCCGACGGAATCGCCGTATGCAAGACCTGCCATCAGCCGAATTTCGAGGGGGGCGCGCCGGCGCCGCGGCTCGCGGGACTAAGCTACGAATACCTGCTCGCAGCCATGAACGGCTTTGCCGATGATCAAAGGACCAACAATCTGGACATGCCGACGCTCATGAGAGCGCTTACGCCCAGCCAGCGGGAGGCCATAGCGCACTATCTGTCCGCCTTGTGACGCACGCACGCGCGGTCAGCAAAAGGCGGGGATCGTGGTCAACTCCAAGCCCCGCACAATCTGATTGCGGGAACGGTTCCAATCTTGTCCCGGCCTTGAGCCGGGACAAGGTCGCCTCATCCGCGCCCGTCGCCGGGCGCCGCCAGGATCAGCGCCCAGAACACCCGATACTTGGATTTGGGCGAATAGGCCGCTGCAATGCCGATGCGGGACGCGCCTTGAAGCAGCATGTTTTGGCGGTGCGGGGGAGAATCGCGCCAGCCCGAGAAGGCTTCCGCCAGCGTGTGATAGCCGGCCCCGATATTCTCGGCCGCCACCGTGGATTTGTAGCCTGCAATCTTGAGCCGCTCGCCAAAGTCCCGGATGACGTTGTGATCGAGCTTGTCATGGGTGGCCATGGCGCGCGCCTGCGCGTCCGCCAGCTTCATCAGCTCGGGGTCGATGGCGACCGCTGTCAGCCCATTGTTGGCCCGGTAGCCCGAGATCATCGAGGCCGCGGCCGGAGCGTCGAGCGCGGCTTCCGGTGCCGCCATGCTGACATACATGCTGGGCTCGCCGGACGGCGGCTCCCGGTCGGCCGCGCAGCCGCAAAGTCCCGCGAGTGCGAGAGCGGCGAGCCCGCACGCCGCCTGGCGCGCACACGCTGGTCCGTCGTTCATCGGTGGCAAGCCCCCACAGCCGTTCGCCCATCCTGCCGCGCGACCGTGGCGCAAGCATGATTGAAAATCAACCAATTCAGCTCGGCCGCCGCCGCCGATGGGCGCGCCGGGGTTGAAGGCTTTCTGCACAAGGTCGCGGCGTGAGCTTGGCATCCTTCGCGACGCGGCCTTTGGCCGCTCCTCAGGATGAGGGACTTGCTTGGTGGTTCGCCACAACAATTCCCGCCCTCATGGTGAGGAGCCGCGCGCAGCGCGGCGTCTCGCACCACGCGCCCCTATTGGAATATCTCGTCGAACTGCTTCTTGATCCGCGCGCCTTCCCGCTCGATGTAGTCGTCGTCGACCGCGATGATGTTCAGGCTTTTGAGGGCAGGCGAGCCTTGCGGTGCGGCCATGTCGATGCGCGCCGAATAGCCGCCGTCGGCGGGGAACATGTTCTGGACCTCCTCGCCGATCATGAATTGCGCGAACAGCCGGGCGGCGTTCGGATCGGGTGATCCCTTGATCACCGACGTGGGTGACGGGATGACGAACACGCCGTCGGCGGGATAAAGGGTCTTGATCGGGTGGCCCGCCGCCTTGAGATCGGCGGCGTAGGAATCGAGCGCGCCGACCGCGATCACGCGCTCGCCGCGCTTGATGAGATCGGAGACCTGCTGATTGCCGGGCACGATCATGACATCGTTCTGCCGCAGCTTCTCG
>WNFJ01063034.1_pt1 | contig 14482 bp, 14 predicted proteins | sample 5400461 | NCBI WGS metagenome assembly WNFJ01 (sample SAMN13153349, study PRJNA577476) | soil metagenome | isolation source: 115 cm saprolite on Douglas fir-dominated hillslope | place: USA:California | collected 2013-09-17 | reverse complement strand
TGGGCGCGCTGTGTTTCAACCGGAGATTTGTATTGGAGCCGGGAGAGCTTTCTCATCTTTGGCTTGGACCCTGAGGGACCCAGCCCAACATTTCAAACTCTTCTACGTCGAGTTCACCCTGAAGACCAAGGCTTGGTTCGGGATACGCTCGAAAACTCAACGGTCCGAAGGAGCGATTTTGAGATCGACTACCGGATCATTATGGACGAGGGAACGGTACGTCACATTCATGTGCTCGGGCATCCCGTCATCAACGCGTCAGGCGAGCTGACTGAGTTCGTCGGTACCCACATGGACGTCACTCAGCAGGTCGAATCACAGGCAGCTCTGAAGAGGGCGATGGAGGAAATCAAGCAACTGAAGGACCAGCTCTACCAGGAGAATATTGCACTGCGGGAAGAGATTGACGAAACTTCGATGTTTGAGGAAATCGTCGGTAAGAGTGACGCGTTGCGGCGGGTGCTTGCGCAGGTAGAGACGGTGGCAACGACCGACTCGACGGTGCTGATCTACGGTGAGACAGGAACAGGAAAAGAGTTGATTGCACGAGCGATTCACGAATTGAGCGAACGTGCTGCACGGGCCTTCGTCAAGCTCAATTGCGCCGCGATTCCAACCGGACTGCTGGAGAGCGAGTTATTCGGGCACGAAAAAGGAGCTTTTACCGGCGCCGTCGCGCAGCGCATCGGCCGCTTCGAACTGGCAAACCAAGGGACGGTGTTCCTCGACGAAATTGGCGAGATCCCGCTTGAGCTGCAACCGAAGCTACTGCGGGTCCTGCAGGAAAGAGAATTCGAGCGTTTGGGAAGCTCGCGAACCTTGAAAACCGATGCACGTCTGATCGCAGCAACCAACAGCGACCTGAGTGCAATGGTGGAAAGCGGAAAATTTCGCTCCGATTTGTTTTACCGGCTGGACGTCTTCCCCATCCATCTCCCCGCTCTGCGCGAGCGAAAAGAGGACATTCCTCTTCTGGTCAGACACTTTGTACAGCATTTTGCCCGGCGTTTGAAGAAAAACGTTGACTCGATTCCCCCGGCGACCATGACGGCATTGTGCGAATACCATTGGCCAGGCAATATCCGCGAACTGCAGAACGTGATTGAACGCGCCGTGATCGTCTCCACGGGGTCCGTGCTGAACGTATCTACTGCAGATCTCAAGCCCCGTAACCATCCGCCCAGTGGTCATGAAAAGATCGGCGAACTGCAGATTGCCGACCCTCGGGATGCCCGAAGAGCGGTTGATGAAAGCGAACGCCAGCAGATTCTGGGAGTCCTCGAGGCAACGCATTGGACTGTGGCCGGACCCAACGGCGCTGCGTCCCGACTCGGCCTGAAGCGTTCCACGCTGCAGTACCGGATGCGGAAGCTCGGGATTCCCAGCAGGCGAGAGAGCTTGTAATACACCCGAGACCTACTTTTGTCCTACTCAGGTACTCGCTCTCGCCGGGCTGACAAACCGGCGGGCTGCCGCTCGTTCGAGCGAATATCTATCCCTGCCCCTCGATGCCTAGACCAGATATCACCTGCGATTGCAGGTGCCCAAGAATGCCAAGGTGCCCATCAGCCAACTCTGTCATTTTTGGGCAGCAGCGCGAGCCCCACAGGTGTCATCGGCGACTTATCTCCCTGTTCCCGAAGTGCTTGGGGTCGTTTGCTCAGGCCCAACAGAGTTTGGCATCGAGCGCGCATATAGCAAACCCGACAGACTCAGGGCATGAAAGTTAAGACTAAAAACGCCATGCTTCGGATCGCAATCCGCAGCACCCAGGATCAAGACACCTGGATCCTCGAAGGGCGGCTCGCCGGACAAGTGGTCGACGAACTCACTTCATCCTGGAGGCAAAGACACGTCGAGCGCCGCGGCCGGAAGTCTGTGGTCAATCTCGTAGACCTGACGTATGTCGACGAACGCGGCGAAAGGGCACTCGCGGAAATGATGGCCGACGGCGCCGAGTTCGTCGTGCGCGGGGTTTACACGAAGAGTTTGTTACAGAACCTCAGTGAAGGCTGCAAACCGGAGGAGGCTTAAGCCATGTGGATCGTTCGGATTGCTCTCGATCGCCCGTATACCTTCGTGGTTCTGGCGCTGCTGATTCTGATCTTGAGTCCGATTGTGATCCTGCGGACGCCAACCGACATTTTTCCGAACATCAACATCCCCGTGATTGCCGTGGCCTGGCAGTACACCGGCCTGAATCCGGAAGAACTGGAAGGCCGGCTTACCAGTGTGTACGAGAGGGTGCTGACGACGACGGTCGACAACATCGAACACATTGAGTCGACGACCGTGAACGGCCAAGCCATCGTCAAGATCTTTTTGCAACCGACTGCCAGCTTGGACACCGCGAACGCCCAAGTGACTGCCGTCTCCCAGACGATCCTTCGCCAATTGCCACCGGGGGCTTTACCACCGCTAATCATCAACTACAGTGCTTCCAGCGTGCCGATTCTGCAACTCGGCCTCAGCGGCAAAGGCCTCTCCGAGCAGCAATTGAACGACGTGGGGCAAAACTTCATCCGGCCGCAACTCGTCACGGTTCCCGGAGCCGTTGTTCCGTTCCCGTACGGGGGCAAGCAGCGCCAAGTGATGATCGACTTGAACCCTGATTTGCTTCAGGCAAAAGGGCTTTCCCCGCAAGACGTGCTGAATTCCCTTACCAATCAGAACCTCGTGCTGCCCGCCGGCACCGCAAAGATCGACGAGTTCGAGTATGACGTGCGGGTGAATTCAAGCCCCAGAACGGTGGATGAACTCAACAGCCTGCCCATCAAACAAGTGGGCACCTCCACAGTATATCTGCGCGACGTTGCCAATGTTCGCGATGGATTCGCCCCGCAGACCAACGTCGTGCGGCAGGATGGGCATCGGGGAGTACTGCTCAGCATTTTGAAGGCGGGCACGGCGTCGACGATCAGCGTTGTTGAGGGAATTCGTGATCTTTTGCCTCGGGTGGCGCAGACTCTTCCGCCTGAGCTCAAGATTCAACCGCTGGCGGATCAGTCGATCTTTGTGAAAGCCGCTGTGAACGGCGTTATCCGGGAAGCTCTGATCGCAGCCTGTCTCACGGCATTAATGATCCTGCTCTTTCTCGGTAGCTGGCGCACCACCTTGATCATCGCGGTTTCTATTCCGCTTTCCATCCTGACATCCGTCATCATCCTGAGTTTCTTGGGACAGACGATCAACATCATGACTCTGGGTGGTTTCGCCTTGGCAGTTGGCATCCTGGTGGACGACGCCACGGTGGAGATTGAGAACATCGAGCGAACCCTGGCCCAAGGCAAGGAGATCCGGCGAGCCATTCTCGATGGCGCGTCGCAGATCGCCGTCCCCGCGTTTGTTTCAACGTTGTGCATCTGCATCGTGTTCTTGCCTATGTTCTTTCTCGCTGGCGTCTCGAAATTTCTCTTTGTGCCGCTTGCCGAAGCCGTGGTCTTTGCCATGCTGGCCTCGTATTTTTTCTCCCGAACCATCGTTCCAACCATGGCCTTGTATCTGCTCAGATCGGGGGAGCACCATGCTGGGCGCCGAAATGTCGTTTCACGATTCCAGGCTAGTTTTGAGAGGGGCTTCCACCGACTGCGGCTGTCTTACCAACTCTTGCTTACTACGGCAGTGCATCGGCGGTCCGTTTTCATTCCCGCTTTCTTGCTCGTCTGCCTTTCGATTTTTCTGCTTGTGCCCTGGCTTGGTCAGAATTTCTTCCCGGGCAGCGATAATGGGCAGTTCATTCTGCATATTCGAGCCAAGAGCGGGACGCGAATTGAGGAAACCGCCAGAACCTGCGATCTGATTGAGGCTTCTGTCCGCCGGCAGATCCCGACGCGCGAGGTAGAAAACATCCTGGACAATATCGGCTTGCCGTACAGCGCGATCAACTACATGCGCAGTACCTCCGGTCTCATCGGAGCTGCCGATGCCGACATCATGGTGTCTCTCAACGAGAAGCACCACCCGACCGCCGATTACGTTCGCGACCTCCGCAGGACGCTGCCAAGGGACTTTCCAGACGTCACGTTTTACTTTCTCCCCGCAGATATTGTTACGCAGGTGTTGAATTTTGGATTGCCTGCACCGATCGACATTCAGATCGATGGGGCCGACATCGAGGGAAATCGCCAGGTAGCCGAGCGGATTCTAACGGAATTACGCCACGTTCCTGGTTTAACCGATCTGCGCATCCAACAGCAGTTCGATTACCCGACCTACGACATTAACGTCGATCGCACGAAGGCGGCGCAAGGTGGGCTGACCGAGCGGAGCGTCGCCACCAGTGTTTTGAATTCCTTGAGCGGAAGTTTTCAGATCACGCCCATCTTCTTTCTCAACTGGAAGAACGGCGTCAGCTACAACCTCGTCGCACAGACCCCGCAGTACAAAGTCCAATCGCTGCAGGACCTGGCGAACACACCGATTACTGCGACGGGCACATCCCGCCCAGGAATTCTGGCGGACGTGGCCTCCCTCAAACGCAACACCGAAATGGAGGCGATCAGCCACTACAACATACGCCGCATCGTCGAAATTTACGGCGCTGTCCAGGACCGCGACTTGGGATCGGCGGCACGCGATGTCGACCGTATCGTCGATGCCAATCGCAAGTCCTTGCCGCGTGGGAGCTTTGTCACAATTCGCGGCCAGATCCAGACGATGCGCGGTTCATACTTGGGACTGTTGGCAGGCCTCGGTTTCTCCATTGTGCTGGTTTACCTGTTGATCGTGGTGAATTTCCAGTCGTGGCTGGATCCCTTCATTATTATTACGGCGCTTCCGGCCGCCCTGGCTGGGATTGTCCTGTTTCTATTCATCACCCACACCACGCTGAGCGTCCCCGCATTGATGGGCGCGATTATGTGCATGGGAGTAGCAACGGCGAACAGCATCCTCGTGGTTTCTTTCGCGAAGGAACAGCTTCTTCATCACGGAGATCCGATAGAAGCGGCCATTGAGGCAGGATACACGCGGTTTCGGCCGGTCATCATGACCGCGCTGGCCATGATTATCGGCATGATTCCGATTGCTCTGGGCCTGGGTGACGGAGGCGAGCAGAACGCACCTCTTGGCCGAGCCCTGATCGGTGGCCTGCTCTGTGCCACGGTAGCCACACTGTTATTTGTTCCGTCGATTTTTAGCCTTCTGCACCGAAGACGCCAGGAAAACGATCCTAGCGTTTCAACCGAAGAGGAAGGACAGCCAATTCATGCTTAATAACACTCGCAACCAAACTGAGGATACGAATGCCATGACCGTCGGGGAGACGAAGATCACGGCAGTCAACGTAGCCGATCCGACCACTGAGAACCTTCCGAACAATGGTGTTCCGCGCGGTGTCCTCGTATTTCTCGCGGCGGCGGCGTTGGCAATCGCCGTGGTCGTAGCTTTCGGTGTCCATACCCGCACACTAGCCGCTTCACGCCTTGTGGAGGCAACCGACCAGGCGGCGATTCCCAGCGTCAATGTGGTACATCCGCGACCGGCGACCCGCGCCCAGGATCTGGTCTTGCCTGGTAACACCCAGGCCTTCATCGATTCTCCTATTTACGCGCGGACCAACGGATATCTCAAGCGCTGGTACGTAGATATTGGGGCACACGTCCGAAAGGGTGAGCTGCTTGCGGAGATCGAAACACCCGAACTCGACCAGCAACTGCGGCAGGCGAAGGCTGAGCTAGCCACCGCCGAAGCCAATCTGAATCTGTCACAAATCACTGCCGAGCGCGATGAGAATTTATTAAAGACCCATTCGGTTTCAACGCAGGAGCGCGACAATGCCGTGAACGCAAACGTAGCCAACAAGGCAACGGTCGATTCGAACCAAGCCAACGTGGCGCGGCTTGAGCAATTGCAATCCTTCGAAAAGGTCTATGCGCCTTTCGACGGTATCATTACAGCCCGGAGTACGGACGTGGGCGCCCTGATCGACGCGGGGGCCAATGCTCCGAAAGAGCTGTTCCACATTGCCGCCATCAACAAGTTGCGCATCTACGTCGCGGTTCCGGAGGTGTACTCGCGCTCTGCTATCTCAGGAGCGCCCGCCGACCTGACGCTCGACGAATATCCGGGCGAACTGTTTCATGGGGTCCTGGTCAGAAACTCGAATGCGATCGATCTAGTGTCTCGTACTCTGCTCGTGGAAGTCGACGCGGACAACAGCGGTGGCCGCCTGAAGCCAGGCGCATACGTGCAAATCCATCTCAAGCTGCCAGAAGACTCGCGCTCGCTGACGGTCCCGTCCAACGCTTTGATTTTTCGTAGAGCTGGCCTCGAGGTAGCGGTTGTGCACAACGGGAAGGCGGAACTGGTTCCGGTAACGCCTGGCCACGATTATGGCGACAGCATGGAGATACTTGCCGGACTACGGCCCCAAGATGATGTCATTCTAAGCCCATCTGATTCGCTAGTCAGTGGCACCCCAGTTCAGGTGGGTAACGCCCGGTCGGGAGGTGCTGGAGAATGAGGCGGCGCGCGTGCACTATTATCGCAGCAATAATAATGATGCTCCTGGCCGGTTGCACGGTGGGTCCCAAGTACGCACGGCCCAGCGTACCAACTGCGCCCATGGATGCGTTTAAAGAAATGGATGGCTGGAAAACAGCCGGCCCAAGCGACCAGTTGCAGCGAGGGGCATGGTGGGAAATCTTCGGAGACGAGCAGTTGAACGCCCTCGAAGCTCAGCTCACCATTTCCAACCAGGACCTCAAGGTCGCACAGGCTCGCTTTCAGCGAGCGCGGGCTGTGATTCGCTTCAACCGAGCATCCCAATTTCCAACCATCTCTACCGCGCCGGGCATTGCGTCCATACGAGACTCGGCCAACCGACCCTACTTCAAGACCACGAGCGCGACAGGAGACTTTGTGCTTCCATTCGACCTCTCTTATGAGCTCGATGTCTGGGGAAGGGTACGGCGGACGGTTGCCGCTTCCCGGGAAGAGGCGCAAGCAACGGCGGCCGATCTAGAAACGGTCAGTCTTAGCCTTCATGCGGAACTGGCGTTCGACTACTTTGAGTTGCGCAGCGCTGATGCCCAGAAGCAGCTCCTGGATGACACGGTGAAGGCCTACCAGGATGCCCTGCAGCTCACCACCAACCGATTTGAGGGCGGCGCCGCTCCGAAATCCGATGTTGCGCAGGCGCGAACGCAGCTCGAAACCACGATGGTGCAGGATACGGATGTTTCTGTTGAACGAGCGCAGTTTGAGCATGCGATTGCCATTCTTCTGGGAAAGCCGCCGGCGGCATTCGAACTGCCGCCATTGCCATTTCAAGTCGAGCCTCCGGCTATTTCGGTCGGACTCCCCTCACAACTCCTTGAGCGGAGACCGGACATCGCCGCTGCGGAGCGTCGGGTTGCAGAATCGAACGAACAAATCGGAATTGCCCGCGCCGCGTTTTTTCCGACGATCGTATTGAGCGCGTCAGCCGGGTTCGAGGGAAATTCCATCACGAACTGGTTCAATTGGCCGAGCCGCTTTTGGGCGCTGGGACCTTCCGCGCTCGAGACCTTATTTGACGCCGGGCGGCGGCGCGCGACCTCACAGGCGGCGCTCGCCAACTACGACGCAACCGTGGCCGGCTATCGCGAGACTACGCTCACGGCGCTTCAGCAGGTCGAAGACAATCTCGCGGCGCTTCGCATCCTCGATCAAGAAGCGCAGCAACAGAAAGACGCAACCGCCTCGGCGCAGGAGTCATTACAGGTTTTCACCGATCGTTATATCGGCGGAGCGGATCCTTACCTGCAGGTGCTGACCGCGCAGACGATTGCCCTGCAGAACGAACGGAACGATGTCGACATTCGGAGACGCCGCATGGACGCCAGCGTGCTTCTGATCAAGGCGCTCGGAGGCGGATGGAACGCGTCGCAATTGCCGAAGGTAGCGCAGCTCCGTTGAGCAGGCGGCAAGCGCAAGCAGAACCGAATCCAAAGCCTCTCTTACAAAGGCAGCTTGATTTCAGTCACATCGTGTTTCAGAACTGTGTCAAAACCCCGCTGATTAGAGCCCCTGGAGATCTGTTTGAGCGAAAGGCAGACTCCCCAAGTTATTGTTTTTTCGAGAAAGTGGTCAGAAAAAGGAGAGCATCTAGAGCGGGCTTTTGTGGGCCCAAGTCAGGCGCGCGCGACGCGGCCGCTCAGGCATCCGCCAATGCTGCTCATCTGCCTTCCTCTTATCATGCGGCGCTAGCAGGTTCCGGATCAGGATTCGATTTCTGGTCGCCCGGAAGCGAACGAACGGCATTAGATTGCCCTGATCAGTTCGTGGGAGGAGCCCGAAGCGTTGGCCGTGTCGGTAAACGAGGTTCATGATCTTGTGAATTTCGGCCAGCGTGGCGATCGGAAGGTTGTGTTCCCGCGCAATCTCCTTGAGCCAGATTTCCATTTCGAAAGGATGGACGGCGAGAGCACGTGTTCGCTGCCAGCGAGGTAGGGCCCAGTTGTTCAGATAGCGTTTGTACTTTGTGATCGTCGCTTGGGTCTTCTCGATTGTGGCGTTGCTCTGATCATCCGGCAGTTCGAATTTAACGTAATGAGCTGCGAGTTCCCCAAAGGTGATCCTCGGATTTCTTTGTGGGAGATGCGCATCAGGCTTTAGGCCGAGCTCGTTGAAGCGCTCCCATGCAGCTTCTTCGTTAGGCAGCTCAGCCACGGTTCCAAGCCGTATTTCCGTAGCCTGAACCCACTTTCCATCGAATCGCCGTCGGCGATGGCAATACACCCCAGATGTCGCCCGACTTGCGGTGTCGTTTTCGCGACCATCCATTCTGATCCGCCATAAATCAAACACCCGTGACGCCTATTGTAGGCATTCGAAATGGCCGCTGTAAGACCGATAAAGAAAGTTGGCAATTTTACCGGCAGTTGCCCTCGCCTAATGTGATTTGCAATGACTTGGAGAGCCGGAAGGCACCTCTAAGTAGTTGTAAACACTTTTTCTAGCGGCCCTGAAAAGGCTGGCGTCGGCGGTTCAACTCCGTCCCTGGCCACCATGTTTTCAATCACTTGCAAACAATTGTTAAACCTCGTTACTGTCAGAGTTACCGTCAGAATAGCCTCACTACCGTGGGTGCAAAATTTGTTGGCAGTCCCACAGCTGAACGCCCGATCCCGTTGAATTGCTGAAAGTTACCGCCGGGGCATTCCGGCGAGAGCGCAGCCCTTGAGCCAATTTCGCGCTCTGGCTCTCGAAGTGGCGCAGAGACTTAGTGTTAAGAAGAAAACTGAATGTAGCGGGGTTTGGATCGGGATCTGCGAATAGGAGCATTCGTCAGACAAGAATTGCCGACACGAATAGCGCCGACCCAAGCATGTTCTGCATGTTCTCTTATCACGAAGGTCTCTGGTCGACTGACCTCTTTATTCAAGTTTATTCAAGTGGCGCTGTCCTAGGCCTCTGCCTTGTCGCGTCAGAGGTCCCAGAACCCTGCTCACGCTAGGTCCTGCGTTCATGGTTTTACATGGTCAGTTTTAACTAAGGAAGGGTGTGGAGGGGTTCGATTGCTCCCAAATGAGTTCGGCGGATTCCTGAGAATTCCTACTATTGCCATAGGAGGATCATGATTTCCTATCTGCAATTGCCGTTGCAAGGCGAGATTCCCACACTATGGACGAGCAACTGATTCAGAATCAGTTGTTCGATCGGCTATAGAGGAATTCATCAGATCAAACAACTAATCAAAGGATGCGCCCCTCCCAGAGAAGAGTGTCGACGGAGTGTTGTAGGAAGCACCCTCGCCTGGGAACGACGGCGGGATTGCTCACCGATTTCTTGCTACTTCCGCGATCCGCGCCAGCATCTTGTCCAGATCTTGTCGTGAATAGTATTTTCCGTCGATAACCACCGCTGCGATCTTGCGCGTGTTTCGGATATCCTCGAGCGGGTTCGCTTCCAACAGCACCAGGTCAGCCATGTGCCCTGTCTCGACTACGCCGAATTTGTCCAACTTGGCTTGAAACAGAGCTGGATTGAACGTGGCTGATTGTAGGGCCTGGGTCGGACTGAAGCCGCTCTTTACCAACCACTCCAATTCCGCGTGCAGGCTGAAACCGGGGAAAACATAAGGGTCAGGGCCGTCGGACCCAGCCATGAACTGTACTCCGGCGCGCCGCATGATATTGACCAATTCGAGCTCGCGTGCGGATTCTTTCTTCGCGAGTTCCAATGCTTCCGGCGACTTCTGCAATCGCAACTGTTCTAGTTCCCACTGACGCCGAACAGAAATAGGGACATACTTCAGTCGTGGATCAACCGTCAAATTTGTATCATCCATCCTCGCCATCGTCTGCGACCATACCAGCGCCGGTACCTGCCAAGTGTTGTTGTTCGAAAGTTGCACGAACAGGTTCCAAGACTTCTCTGGATTGAAGGTCGCCATCGCCAGAGTCGCAACGGCTGCATGAGACGCGACGTCCTGGGTAGCCAGAACCTGCGACCATCGTTGGCGCAACGCATCCTCTTTGGACGAGCACGCTAACAGAATTCCACTCAGACGTTCGATACTGCTCTGTCCTGCCGCCGAAGCTTCTGCGACAGTAATTGAAGCCGGAACAGGTCCAGCGAACTGAATCTTCAGCTTCACTGCCTCGTCCGCGAGGGCGAAATAAGAGGCGCGTGGAATGTCGGGCCCGATCGTCAGCAGATTCGCCCCCCGCCGTTTCAGCCTTGCGACGGCCTCGCGAGCTTCTGCAGGATTTTGTACGCCGAGGATTTCGGTGCTGCTCTTTCCACCAGACAAGAGTGGGCCTCCGAACAAAATATGCGGAGCGGGCAATGCGCCATCTTCAACCTGCTGGCACCGCTGTTCAAGCAGCTCTGGATCCCCGCCCATGTCACGCACGCCGGTCACTCCATTGGCAATATACAGTGGATAGATGATCCGCTCGTCCCAGGGCGCCGATGGGCTCGGAGTGTGCACGTCCATGTCCCACAAACCTGGCATCATGTACTTGCCGGCTGCGTTGATCATGCGAACATTGTGATCGTTGGCGATCAAGCCAACCCTGGCGACACCCTGAATTCGGCCGCCCCTCACAACCACGGTCATGTCGGGCAGGATCCGACCATCCCGTGTATCCACGATATTCACATTGGTGAAAACGAGCGTCTGGGACGATGGCTCCACCTTTGACTGTGCCCAGATGCATTGGCTCAAGCAGAAAAAGGCGAGTAAAAATACGCGCATCCCCCAACCCCTCGAACGAGCAGAAAAAACAGTTGGGGAAGCTTATGACCGAGCCCCAACCCAGTCAACTAATTTCGCAGCCTGTGTTTTCTCTAGGTGATGCATGAATGGCAACCTTCGTTCAGCGTGGGCGATCCCGGCACGGTCGCACCCGCATCCGCGGGAATGTTCATTCCTGGTCGCACGTGCCGAGATCTCAAATGGCGCACCGCTGTGCGGTGCCGGGTCTCGTACCACATTGTTGCCGTCGACTTCAGACGGCTCGAACGACATGACGATGTAACTTTTCCAACTCTTCCAGAATCTGAGGTGGTGCGTAAGGCATTTTCGGGGAGGTCGGATGGACTTAGTGAGTGCAGATAGTAAGGATATTGATCATGCAATACAGGGAGTGCCTTCAGCGCGCATTCAGTCGCGGCTGGAAGCGACAGGGATTGTGGTTTCGCGATACGGTTTGGTCGTGGTCTTATTGCTCATCGGAGTGCTGAAGTTCACTCCAGGAGAAGCGGCTGGCATCCAGCCATTGGTTGCGCACAGCCCGCTAATGTCGTGGATGTATGGCCTGCTAAGTGTACAAGGAGTTTCCAACGTCATCGGCGTAATTGAGATAGCCACCGCCGCTCTCATGGCGCTTCGTCCGCTCTCCCGGAAGGCCTCGTTTGTGGGTAGCTTGGCAGCGGTCGTAACCTTCCTGCTCACCGTCAGCTTCCTGTTCTCAACGCCGGGTGCTTTCCACTTTATGTATGGTTTTCCCGTGCTGGGTGATGCCGGGCAGTTTTTGATCAAGGACCTGGTTCTGCTGGGAGCTTCGTTTTGGACCGCTGCCGAGGCGTTCTCGGCGTCCCAAGGACAAGGGGCTCAGCGTTGTGTCTAGGCGAAACCAAGCGTTCTCGGTCTGCTCCCGGGTGTCAACCGGCGTAGAATGCGTAACTGGAAGTAAAGGAGTGAGTCATCGCTCCGCGCGTTTGCTGTCCGTCTTGATCGCCATCGGAGTGACGGCGAGCTCATTGCTCATTCCCTCTCTCCGCGCACAAACACTCACCGACGAAGTACACGTGAGCCCAAGACGGCAGGCGGGCGAAGACAAGTCCTCCGAAGATCTATCTTCAAAAGTGCGCGGCAAGCCCATCAAAGTGGACGTCCATCTGGTTCTCCTGCCGGTCACCATTACAGATCTCCTGAACCGTCCAGTCACGGGGCTAGAGAAAGACAACTTTAAGGTGTTTGAGGGCAAGGAGCAACAGGACATCCGCCACTTCTCAGGTGAGGATATGCCGGTTTCACTGGGCGTGATCTTCGACACGAGCGGCAGCATGAGCAGCAAATTTGACCGGGCGCGCGAGGCAATCGTTGAGTTCTTCAAGACCGCTAATCCACAAGACGAGTTCTTCATGATCGCTTTTTCTAGTAAGCCGGAAGAGCTGTCGGGCTTTACGAGCTCGGTGGAAGACATTCAGGGGAAGCTTCTGTACACGATGCCCAAAGGCAGAACGGCGTTGCTGGATGCCATTTACTTTGGCATCAGCAAGATGAGGCAAGCTAAATACCAAAGGAAGGCGCTGCTGATCATCTCGGACGGCGGGGATAACAGCAGCCGATATACAGAAGGCGAGATCAAGAGCCTGGTGAAGGAAGGGGACACGCTGATCTACGCCATTGGCATATTCGACCACTATTTTCCGACTGAAGAAGAACGTCTGGGCCCGCAGTTGTTAGATGATATTACGCGCCTAACAGGCGGGCGCACATTTACGGTCGACAACCCCAACGATTTGGTGGACATTGCCACAAAGATTGGTATTGAGCTCCGCAACCAGTATGTGCTCGGATACCGCCCGAAAACTCTTGTAGCTGATGGTAAATGGCATAAGGTGAAAGTGAAGCTTGTGCCGCCAAAGGGCTTACCACCGCTCGAAGTGCATGCCAGGGCAGGATACTATGCGCCTTCAGAATAGGCGCTTTGTAGGGTTCGCGGCAGGTACGCCGAAATCGGTGTGGGCTGTTTTGCCGGCCGGCGATTCGGTAGCGAAGTTAGCGTGTGTAACTCTGTGTTAATCCAACACATCGAACTTGATAAAAAATAGGGCCGGCTTGGAGAGGAAATGGAAACAATCGAAGAATGCAGAGCGCAGTCTGGCGGACCTAACCTCCTAGTTTTGAAGGCGGAGATTTTGTCCGCATTATCCTCGGTTGGAACGGCCACAACCGCGGAGGAGCTCCGGCAGGCAAACATGGCCTACAAGAAGGCCCTGCACACCGCTCGAAGCAAGGGCTATCGTCCGCACATCCGAGCGACCGAGGGCAAGCAGATTCAGGTGGAGTGGGTCGCCCTAGAGAAGGTCTGATTAAGCCGATTGTTCATTTTGCAGAGTGCCGGCCAAGACCGGCACCGTGCGCGAACCTGCGCAGACATCCAATCAGACCTCGGACCTTGATACCGTACCTCTGTTTGACTGGGCACAGCAGAAATTGCACCGCAGCCTCTTGACGCCGAAAAGCCCGATTACGGAAATCATGACGCAATCGCGGTCGGAAGCAAGAGTTGTCCGCAGAAACGCCTCTAACTCACAACTTAACTTTAAAAGGTGAACGTCTCTTCTTCTGCCACGATGAAAATCGGTGGGCCGCCGGAGGAGATTGAAATAGCGTTCACGATGGTCTCCTGTGCTCCTTTGGAAGCGGCGCACGTCTGTAGATCCGACATCGAAGGAAAATGGATCTCTGCAATCCTATGGAACGGCGCGGGGCCACCTTGCGCCGAACTTAACACCTTCGTCGCCACGATCTTGGTCTTGCCCGCCAGCTTAGCAACGGCCATGGGCACGTGATAGAGACGCTCGAACTTCTCAAGATCGGTCGGGACGGGATAAATGACTACAAGCTTTGCTGCCGGCATGCTGCCTCCTTCTTTGTTGTTAATACTGGAGTCTCTTAGGGTCGGGTCGGATTCTCTGCGCCAAGGTCGGTAGTTTACGCTTATCGCTCGGACCCTCCAAGTTTTCTTTTCCACTCACTGTGGGGCGAAATCTGCGCGACGGCGTTATAGCCCCTATTCCACCGTCTCCTTCGCCGTGTAGCCTTCACGAGCGATGACTTGGTATTTCACGTCCTTACCCTTCTGGTCTCGCACTTTCAGCATGCCCCCATCCGGCGCCACCACGTCAACCCGCAACCTGCGATAACTCCCATCGAGCTTAGCAGCCTGTGGGCGAAGTCAGCGAAGATGCGCCAGTCGCGCGATTCGTTGGCGTCCGCCAGCGTCGAGCGCGCCACCTGGCCCCGGAATCCCAAGTGATA
>WNFJ01630668.1_pt1 | contig 14483 bp, 10 predicted proteins | sample 5400461 | NCBI WGS metagenome assembly WNFJ01 (sample SAMN13153349, study PRJNA577476) | soil metagenome | isolation source: 115 cm saprolite on Douglas fir-dominated hillslope | place: USA:California | collected 2013-09-17 | reverse complement strand
GTCATGACCTGCTGCAACATGGATTTCCCAATGATCAGTTCGCCCACCAGGTTCAACACGTTGTCAATTTTTTCTGCGTCCACTCGCAAAACTGTTTCGCCCAACGGTGATTTCCGGCTACCCGTGAGCGTCTCCGCGGTCGCCAAGCCCGGATCGAGTTGCTCTTCAGCCGGAGCCGCGGCTTGCTTTAGCTCCGCTTCCGAATTAGAAAGTCCGGACTTCCCCAAACCAAATTCGAAACACTCCGTCGTTGAAATCACAGTCGGAATACGGCATTTCGCGACGATAACGTTCTCCTCCTGTGAAGTTGCCACCAGCAGATCGAGTTTCTGTACGTTCGCAGCCGACCCCAACTCCGGCCTCGCGCCCAGTATTTGCGCCACCGCACCCAAGGCATTGGCGACCAGTTGCCGTGCTGCGATGGGCATGGCGCACAGCGGATCAATCTGCGCCACGATATGGAATATCTTCTTCCCTTCCGCCTGGGCGGCCCCCGCGGCGAGTTTTTCGTATTCTGTCCACGCCACATGCTGGCTGTCCGCGTTGGGCTTCTTGCCTGCGCTGGCGGAAGGCGCCGGCGCTCCCGCTGCGAACTGCTGCACCATCGCCCTCAGCGGCGAAGTCTCGGGTAGCGGGCCTTCCTGTCGATAGGCAATCAGCATTGCGCCAAACGTGTCCGCGGCTGTAAAACTCAACTCCGCCAGCGACACTTTTGAGGACGTAACGTCCACCGCCAGCGCATCTTCCATCATGTGCGCCAGTTCACTCAACTCCTGGAACCCGCACGCCGCCGCGTCTCCTTTCAGCGTATGCACCGTCCGCCGGATACTGCGAATAATCTCCGCATCCTTCGGCGTCTTCTCGAGTTTCAGGGCGTCGTCATTCAACGACTGCAGAAGTTCCTGCGCGGTCTCAAAGAACAGCTCCCGCAGTTCGGCGCCCCGTTCGTCTGCAAACTGGTTCACTGGGATACCTCTAAGCGCTTGTATGCGGTACCGCTCTCGCGATAGACCATGGTGAATTTGTCGGTCAAACCCAGCAGACTCTCTGCATGACCTACCAGCAGGTACCCTCCCGGGCTCAAGCAGCGATAAAACTTTTCCACCAGCCTCCGCTGTTCGGCCTCGTCGAAGTACATCATCACATTGCGGCAAAAAATAATGTCGTTCGATTGCGGCAGGAACTCGGTCTTCAGATTGTGGAAATCGAAATGCACCAGTTCCTTAATCGCTTTCTTGACTGCATAGCGTTCGCCCACTTTGTCGAAATATCGCAGCCGGTAGCTGTAATCCACTGACGACATCTGGTGCTCGCTGTACATGCCTTCCTGTCCCGCGCGCAAAACCGAGTAGTTGATATCGCTCGCCGGTATTTCCACTTTCCACGGCGGCGGCACCAGCGGCTTCGGCCACACCGCATCCTTCGGACTCGGCATCCTCAACTGGTGATACGCCAGCGCATCGGCGATCAACATCGCGATGGTGTATGGCTCCTGCCCCGTCGAACAGCCCGCGCTCCAAATGCGCAACTGGTATTCCCGCCGCTCCTGCTTCCCGCGGATCATCTCGTCCAAAATGTGTTTGTGGAAGAGTTCGAGTTGTGCCTTATTACGGAAAAAGCTGGTTTCGTTGACGGTGAGATTTTCAACCAGGCAAACCAGTTCCTGCTTGCCCGCTTCGCTCATCAGCAGCCGGTAGTAGCTGTAGAACGAATCCATGCGGCACTCGCGCAACCGCCGTTGCAACCGGTCTTGCAGAAAATGCGTCCGCCGGGCATCGAAATACATGCCGCATTCCTGATACACCAGGGTCTGCAGCAACCGCATTTCTGCTTCACTGAGTTGGATGGCCAGAGCTGGAGAACTCATGAGCTTCCTTTTCTTGCTTACTTTCCTGCCGCAGCTCGCCGGCTTCCGGCGGGCTGCTCTGTGCCATCGGAAGCCCCAGAAACCTTCTGCACGGCACCCAAATCCAACACTCGTGTCATGTCCAGTAGAACGATCAGGCGTCCTTTGTATTTGCCCAGTCCAGTCACACAATTCAGCCGCCCTTCCTGAAGGGTTGTAGGCGACGGCTCAACATCGGAAGCCGGAATCTTCAGTACTTCGGTCGCAGAATCCACGATCAGCCCGGAAAGTCTTCCTTTGTGCTCCACCACCAGAATCCGGTTCCGTCTGCTGGTCGTGACTTTCTTTTCTCCCAGACGTTTGCGCAGATCAATGACCGAAACAATCTTTCCCCGCAGATTGATGACCCCTTCCATATAGTCAGGAGCGTCTGGCACGGCCGTGATTTCAGGCACCCGCACAATTTCATGCAGCGATGTAATGGGCACGCCGTAGGTCTCGCGGCCCACGACAAAGCCCACAATATGCAGCTCTCGACTCAAGTTTGGAGCTGCATTCATGAGCGTGATCCCGCAGCGGCGCGTACTTTACGGCCCCGGCTGACTGCAAAATCGCTTTCGTGTCCAATGCCAAAGCTGTTCATGGAGTCCAGCAGATCACGCGACATCTTCGACATCTGCTCCGCTGAAGCCGCCAGTTCTGTCGATCCCGAAGTCGTCTGCTGCACTAGTTCCCGCATCCGCTCCATGGCCTTGACTACGGCATGGGCTCCGGACGCTTGCTCTTCCACCGCCGAGTTGATCTCGTGCGTGATCTCATTCAGCCGCGTCGTGGCGCGCGCGATCTGGGTCGAACCGTGCGATTGTTCGTTGGTCGCCGCCCCAATTTCTTGCGCGAACTTGTAAACCTCGGTGACCACGTTCGAAATCTTGCGCAGCGCCGTATTCAGCTCCTGTCCCAGGTCCAGCCCTTCATTCACGATGCCGGTGCTCTGGTCCATGTTCTCCACCGCTCTCCGCGCCTCTTTCTGAATGCTCTGAATCAGCTCGGAAATTTCCTTGGTGGACTGTGCCGATTTCTCCGCCAGCTTGCGCACTTCATCGGCCACCACGGCAAATCCCAGACCGTGTTCGCCCGCCCGCGCCGCTTCAATGGCCGCGTTCAGCGCCAGCAGGTTCGTCTGCTCAGCCAGATCGTCAATCACTTCGACGATCTTGCCGATGTCATCCGCCCGCTGGCCTAGGGACCCGATAATCTGTCCCGAGGAACCGATCGTATTGTTGATCTTGTTCAGGCCCTCAGTGGCTTTCTCCATGGTGGTGATTCCGCTGTGCACTTCTTCGCGCGAGCGATTCGAAATGTCGAGCAGAACTTTGGCGGTATCGGCAACCCTCTGAATAGACGCCACCATCTGATCGATCGAAGCTGACGTTTCACTCACGCTCGATGCCTGCACCTGCGTACTCTTCACCATGTTCTGCACGTTGACGCTCATCTCGTGCATGGTGCTGGTGACTTCATCAATCGCCGACGAAGTCTGCAAGCTGATCTTCGCCGATTCATCCGAAGCCCCTGCCACCTGCGTGGAAGCGCTGGCCACTTGCGATGACGCATCCCGAACGTTGCCTACCAACCCCCTCAACCCCTCAACCATCCTGGCGAAAGCATTGCCCAACGTGTCGCTTCCCGATCGTGGCTTCACCTCGACCGTCAGATTGCCGCCGGCTATGGCCTCTGATACTGAAGCCATCTCCTTGAGGTAGGTCACCATTCGGCCAAAAGTCTGCCCCAGTTGCCCAATCTCATCGTCCCGGCGAAGGTCAATCTGGTGATCCAGGTCCCCGGAGTCGCCAATCTGCTGCGCCACTTTCATCAACTCAGAGAGCGGCTTGGTAATGGAGTGTGCCGTCCGGTAAGCGATCACAATTCCCAAAGCTAGTGCTACTAAGGTGCCCAGCGATGCGATCAGAATGGTCAGTTTTCCAGCCGTGTCGTCCGAATTCCGCCGGTCATCCAGAATGTGGTTGGTGTCATGATCGGCCACGTTCAGTGAGTCGGTAGAAGTCTTCACCCACGAGGAAGCGTCCTTTTGCAGGTAGTAAATCTGCAGGTCGGCAACGGTGGCGTTTCCCGCGTCCACTTCTCGCCGCTTCTGCAGCATCGGCTGGGCGAATTCGGACACCCACGCGTTCTCGTTCTTCTGCACGCTGTCCAGCGCTGAGCGTTGCTGGTCGCTGCTCGCCGTCTTCTGGCTGTTCTGCAGAAACTCGTTCAGCTGGTGGATGCCTTCGTTCATGCGGTCTACTTCCCGGCTGTCTCCGCTCAGCAGGTAATTGCTCAGATAGAGGCGGTTCTGCATCATCTGGAAGCGGATGTTGTCGGTGTTCTCCTTCATGTCCAGGGCCTGCGACGCAGCAGCTTTTGCGCTGTGCTCACGCTGCACCGCGACCAAGTTCACCAGGAACAGCACGATGACCATGGCCAGCACCGTGCCAAAGTTCATGTAAAGCTTCTTGCTGATAGACATAACGTCTCTCCAGAATCTCGAAGACTTATCCGCGCCGGTCAGTTGCCCGGATCAAATCGGAATTCCACGGTTCCCGTGCTTTCCGCGCTGGCTGTCTCGTATCTCCATTTTTTCACTGCATCCACCGCGGCGTTGACAAGAATCGGGTGACCACCGATTACTTTGGTTTCTTTCACTTCTCCATTAGGCGCGACGACAAGTTGCAGCTTCACGTTGCCGGTGAGCCCCATTTTTCGCGCAATCTCCGGATAAACCGGCGTGACTCTGCTTTTTACTTTGCGGTCCGTGCCGTTTTGAGCCAGCCCAGCAGGCAGGAAGGTTCCGCTCACCGTCATCAACATCAGGAAAAACAAGACGGAGTTGCGCACTGCTCGAACAATCTTTTGTATAGACACAAATCCCCCTCAGAATAGAAATGTATTCTTACAATGCACCGGTATCTCCATCCGCAATAACGTTCTTCCGAAACGTCTAACGTGTTATTTTTCATGCGCTTGTCGCGGATTCGATGTTCCAGATCTCATGCGGAAATCACGTCATTGACGTCTCATTCACGATGAGTAGGTCTCAGAACGAGACATCCGAAAGTTATGACCAGGCGGATTCCTGGTCGCGGACATAGTCCGCCTTTTCCCTTGACTCAAATTGAGATTGCAGGATAGAGTCCAATTAATTCAATAACTTGTGGCTCGGTGACGTCAGCCGAAGAGCTGCTCAGGAAGGGGGCTTCTGACTACCGGATCCGAACAGATCTTTAGGAAGCACGCTGATGGATCCGAAGACGATTCCTTCCAGAGACTCTTGCTTGCCTTTTCCAGTTCTGCTGCCAAGGCCACATCCTCGTCCGAGATCCTGAGGATTTTCTGTCGCGCCACCCGCAGCTACTTTCAAGTCAGCGGCACCTATGTCTGGCGCCTCCTCCCACCAGACCAGATGGTCGGTGTCGAGGCTGACGGATGGATGGCCGACCGCTTCCGCGACGCGCGTCTGGGCGCGCGTGAAAGCGCGATCGCAAACGAAGCCATTCACAAGAAGAGGGCCGTTTACTTCAACGCAATCGACACCGCCCATGATCCGATGGCGGAGCAGTACGGCGCCAAATCCATGCTGGCCGTCCCCCTCATGATGTCCAACGAGGTGATCGGGGCGGCGGTGTTCCTGCACACCATCGAGCCTTACTTCTTCAACCCCGATCATGTGGCCAAAGCCAGCATCCTGGCCGCCCAACTGGGAAGTTTTCTTGAAGCAATCCGCCTCTCCGAGTTGGCGCGTGAAGAACAGCGTCGCGCCGGAATCCTCGCAGAAGTCGCCCACAGCCTGCACTCGGAACCGGATCTGGCTCTGCTGGTCGAGGCCGTGGCCGATCGCCTTCGGGCCTTGCTCCGCACTCCGCTGGTTTGCATCCTGGTTCGCGAAGCAACCGGGTATGAATTGTGGGCCGTTGCCACCCAGACGCCTTCCGCCGCGGTTTCCGTACGCTCCCGCTACGATCGCAAAGACCTGCATTTTGCTTCCGACTTGGCCCACCGCGCGGTGATCGCTGGTGAGCCCATCAGTGTTGCCATTGATCCCGCAACCCACTCGTTAGGTGATCTGGTTCCTCCCGGCACCCTGTTGGCCGCCCCTTTTCGTACTTCCAGCAAGCAGGGTGCGGTTCTGGTCTACCCCCGGCGGGAAGGGCCATTCACGGCCGAAGAGAAATCGCTTTTGCCCGTCATTACCAGCTTCGCTGCGGTCGCGATTTCGAATGCCGAACTGTACGCCAAAGCCCGTGCCCAAGCCCACGAACTTCACCAGATCCTCAGCATCGCCTCCGAACTCGGATCCAGCGCCGACCTCGACCAGTTCATGCAAAAATTCGTCCTCCGTGCCAGCGACTTCCTGGGTTTCGGTCGCGCCTTTGTCGGGCTGATGGAGGACGACAAAATCCAAGTACGCTGGAGTTTCGCCGACGGCAAACCCGGCCCCGGTGGTTTCGTCGTCCCCGAGGGCATTTTGACTCGCGCCATGCGCAACAAAGAAGTGCTGTGGGCCGAAGATGCAACCGATCTTCCCGGCGCGAACCGGCAACTCCTGAAGGATTTCAACGTCCGTCAACTTTTAGCCGTGCCCCTCCTCGGCACCGACGGCAAATTGCTCGGCATCTTCGGTGTTCTCGACCGCCTCGATCAGGGCGCCATCTCTAAAGAGGACATTCGCCGCGCCCAGGCCCTCGCTGCACAAGTCACCGTTGCTCTCGAAGTCAGCCGCAACCTCTCGCTCTCCGAGCAGCACCGCAATCGCGCCGAATCGCTAACCAGCCTCGCACTCGAGGTGAGTTCGCTGTTGCGCGGACCGGAGTTCTCTACCCGTTTCGTCGAGCGCGCCGCCAGCATGATGGAAGCTCGCGGCGCCGCCTTGGTGGTCGAGACTGGCCACGAACCCAGCGTAGTCTTTGGTCTCCTCGCCGGCCCCGTAGAAGACCACCTGTTTGCCACCAAGATGGCGCGAGCTGCGATCTCAGCCATGTCGTCTCAAGCTGAAGCTATCCTCACCACAACCGCGGAAACTTTGCTCGGAGCCGACCTTGCTCGCACCGCCGGATGGAATCAGGTGGTTCTCGCCCGCCTCCAGGGCAGCGAAGAACAGATGTTGGGCGCATTGTGCCTGGTAGATCGCTCCCAGCCTCTGACCGAGGAAGATGGTCAGTTGTTGCAGGCCATCGCCGGACAAGCTTCCGTCTCTCTGGAAAATGCCCGCTTCTTTACCCGCATGGAGCAGGCCAACCGCCACTGGATCGAGATCTTCGACGCCATTTCAGACTTCATCGTCGCCCACGACGAGTCCGGAAACATTCTGCGCGTCAATCGTTCCCTGGCGGAATTCATCGGCGTTCAGCCCCAGCAATTGATTGGCTTGAACATGGGAGCGCTGCTCGCTAACGGCGCCAGTCCCCCAACCCGCTCCTGTCCCTTCTGCCGCGGCAGCGGCAAGGCGACCGACGAGTACGTGCACCCCGTGCTGGAGCGCACCTATCTGGTCTCGACCTCGCAAGTGCACGCCGCCAGTAGCGAAGGCCTTCAGACCATTCATGTGCTGAAGGACATCACTGACCGCCGCGAGGCTGAACGCCGCTACCGCGAACTGTTCGACAACATTCAGGAAGGTCTTTTCTTCTGCAGCCCTGACGGACGCTTCATCGAGGTCAATGACGCACTGGTCCGCATGCTCGGCCATTCCAGCCGCGACGAACTCCTGCACTGCGATCCCCGTGAAGAAGTTTTTTCCGCTCCCGAGCGCCATCTGGAACTCTTTGTTCTCATGGAGAAACAAGGCACGCTGCGCAATCGCGAAGAGGTCTTAAGACGTAAGGACGGGAGCGCCGTTCATGTTCTCATCAACGCTTTCGCGGTTCGCGATGCGCAGGGGAAGGTGGCGCAGTATCGCGGCTTGATGCTCGACGTCAGCGGCCTCAAATCTTATCAGTTGGAACTGCAACGAGAACGCGACTTCTCCGGCAAGATCCTGAACAACACCCAAAGTCTGATTCTAGTATCTGACACCGCTGGCTTGATCAGCTACGCCAACCGCCGCTGGCAAGCCCTGGGATACGAACAGCAAGCCATTCTCGGGCAACCGCTTGATTCTCTGGTCGCGCCCGCCAAACGCGCCGCCCTCCACGACGCCTTTTCAGCGGTCATTGCCGGCAGTCAGGTGGACAACCTCGAACTGCAAGTGTTACGTACCGACGGCCGCGTCCTGCAGTTCTCGGTGAACCTCAGCCCCATGCGCGACGAGCAATCGCACGTGAGCAGCGTCGTGGTGGTCATGAGCGATGTCACCGACGCCGCGTCGCTACAAGCCAAACTGATGCACGCCGAAAAGATGGCCGCCGTCGGACAACTGGTTTCCGGCGTCGCCCATGAAGTGAATAACCCGCTTACCGCAATCCTGGGTTTTGCCGACCTCATGATGGAAAACCCGGAATTGCCCGAAAGCGCACGCAAAGATTTACGCGTGATTCTGCAGGAAGCTCACCGCACCAAGCAAATAGTTCAGAACCTGTTGAGCTTCGCCCGCCAGATGCCGCCGCAACGCAAGCCGGTTCAGTTGAACGCCATTTTGAAGCGCACCATTCAACTACGCGCCTATGATTTCCACAGCCGTGGCGTCGCCGTCACCGAGCAATACGACGAAGCCCTGCCCTTCGTGATTGGCGACTCACAACAATTGCAGCAGGTGTTCCTGAACATCCTGAATAACGCCTACGATGCGGTGCGCGAATCCGTGCCCGGCCCGCGCATTGAGATTTCCACTCGCCGCAACCGTGACTTTGTTGAAGTCTCGTTCTGCGATAACGGCCACGGCATCACCTACCCCGAACGCATCTTCGATCCCTTCTTCACCACCAAAGAAGTCGGGGAAGGCACTGGTCTCGGTCTGAGCATTTGTTATGGCATCGTCAAGGAACACGGCGGCGAGATTGTGTGCGCCAACAATGTGGACCGCGACGGCGCGACATTTACCGTGCGATTTCCGTCCGTCAGCGAACTCGCTTCGCTTTCGGCCGTAGCTGGAGTTACTAAACCATGAGTACACTTGCCGCAAAATCCGTTCCCCTCCCGGTCCTGCTCATCGAAGATGAGCCTGCAGTCATGAGCTACGTCCGGGCCGTGCTCGAGCGCAGTGGCTATCAGGTCGTGTGCTGCGAATCCGGCGCCGACGGCGTGCGCAGGCTCGAGTCCGGAGATTTTCTTGGTGTGGTTTCCGACATGCGCACCCCCGGCGGCGTCAACGGCGCCGACGTTCACGACTGGATCTCGCGTAACCGCCCCGAGTTGGTTTCCCGACTGGTGTTCATCACCGGCGACATCGCCAACGAAGACACAGCCGCCACTCTGCAGCGCACCGGCGTACCCTGCGTGGAGAAGCCTTTTGGAGTTCAGCAGTTTATTTCGGTGGTCGAGCAGACCATGGGGAAACCGCAGTGACCTCTCATCTGGGAATTCGTTTTCTCGTGGTGGACGATGAAGCCAGCATTCGCCGTCTCTGCATGACTGTCGCCGAAGCCATGGGCTTCACCTGTATGGAAGCCGGTACCGGAGAAGCCGCCCTCGCCCTGCTTGAGGAGCAACCCGCGCATATCATTCTGACCGATTTGGTCATGCCGCAGATGTCCGGCCTGGAGTTTCTCGATCAAGTAAAGAAAAAGTTTCCTCGCTGCGAAATCGCCGTAATGACTGGTCACGGATCGGTTGAAACCGCAGTGCAGGCCATGAAGCTGGGCGCCTATGACTACATCGCCAAGCCTTTCTCTCCACTTGAAGAGTTGCGCCTGTTTCTGCGCCGCATGGCGGAAAAAATTGAGCTGGTAGAAGAAAACCAGTTCCTTCGCGAGCGCATGGACACCGAAACCGGCCTGCACGGCATCGTCGGTTCCACTCCCAAAATCCAGGACGTGCTGCGTATGATCGCCCGCCTAAAAGACACTCGCACTCCGGTCCTGGTGATGGGCGAGAGCGGCACTGGCAAAGAATTGGTAGCCCGCGCCATTCACTTCCGCGGCACTTTTGCCAACCGTCCCTTCGTGGCTGTGGATTGCGGATCCCTGGTGCCTACCCTCATTGAGAGTGAATTGTTCGGTCACGAAAGAGGCTCCTTCACCGGCGCCGTGCGCTCCAAACCAGGACTTTTTCAGACTGCCCACGGCGGAACTATCTTCCTTGATGAAATCGGCGAGTTGCCGCAGGAAATGCAAGCCAAGCTGCTGCGCGTCTTGCAGGAAAAAGAAGTGCGTCCCGTGGGCAGCAATCACAAAGTCAAAGTGGATGTACGCGTCATCGCCGCCACCAATCGCGACCTCGAAACCGAATATCGCGCTGGCCGCTTCCGCAAAGACTTGTATTTTCGTTTGAACGTAGTCACCGTCCAATTGCCCTCCCTCCGTGAACGCCGCTCAGACATTCCTATGCTCGTCCATTGGTTTCTCGATCGCCACGCCAAAGGTTCCCCCATGCAAGTGAGCAGCGCAGCCATGAAAGTGTTGCTGCAATACGATTGGCCCGGTAACGTTCGCGAACTGGAGAATTCCATCGAACGCGCCACCGCGCTCGGGGACGGCAAACTCATTGACGTCGCCGACCTGCCGCCCGCGGTGGTTGCGCTTGCACCTTCTCCGGGCTCCGACGGCGACCCGATCACCCAGAGTTCACTCACCTCGACCGATCTGGAAGACATCGAACGCGCCACCATCCAGCGCGTTTTCGAGCAGGTGAACGGCGACAAAGTCATGGCCGGAAAGATGCTCGGCATCAGCCGTGCCACCCTCTATCGCAAGCTCAAGCGCTATAACATCGGCTCTCGCTCCGAACCGCCGCCGGCCAGTCATCAGCTGCAGTAAAAGCTCTCGGATCCCCGTCTCCACCGTAATTCTTGTCATTCCGAACCGCCGCCGGCGGAGAGGAACCTGCTGTTCGCCGCCACCATCCCCGGTGATGACAAGAACACAAAACGTCGAGCGAGGGATTTTCCTGCTGTCAACGCTGCCCTGAGACTTGTTTCATTATGAGACTCAGGACTGTCTCGCTACCCACGGGTGAGACCACCCGGCCTGTTTGAACTCAATGACTTAAAGACTCCCCAGTGTGGCCTTGATCGTGCTCCAAATATGGCTGCACCAAACTTTGTGCGCCTTCTGCGACGTCATCGCTTCCCCTGGCGCAAGGACAAAAGCTCGGAAGTAAGGACCTTGGAAGTATGACCGTCTCGAGTGCGAGCAGTTCCGCCGCCTGGCCAAGCCTGCGCAGTCTCTATCCGATCTATTCTGCCCTGGCCCGCGAATCGGTCATTGAGACGCAGCCCTGCCGGGAACTGGAAGAAGCGTTGGAAGCGCCGTCCGCCGAGGCCATTGCCAACGCCGAGAACTGGGTCGCCGCCATGGACGATCGCATTCACCCTCATCAACTTCGACAGTTTCTCCAAAATTCAGGGCCCATGGATGGTGACACCTTGCAGCAACTCCTGCTTCACCACCTCGGCAAGAAGCAGCACGCAGAATTTGATCGCGACAAGGTTGACTTTCTATCAGTCCAGTTCTTCTCGCAGCGCGCTGCGTCTGATGTCAGCGATTCCGATCTCAGTTTTCAAACTGTCGCCCAGGCGCTGCGACCGGTGCTGGGTGCAATTGAAGGCACCCAACCCGAGTGGCTGACACCCTTGAACGATTTGCTTTCCGACGCCAATCGCGCCAATAATCTGAATTCACTGTTTACCGCCCGAATCATCGAGCGAGGACGCGAGCTAAAGCACTCCTGCGAAGAAAAGTTTTTTGAGCCATCGGCATTGGCAGCCTTCGCCCGTTTTGGATTCCTGATCCGCCGCAAATTTTTCCGCCTGATGCACCAGGACCTGAACGCCATTCTCGACGGCCTGCGGACCCTGGAATCGCGCGGCGTCGCTACCCTCGATTGCCGCAAAGCGCAATTCGCCGCCGACGAACCCATCGCCCGTTTACGAATGATTTGCCAGTCGTGGAAGGTAATGTTCCACGCCGAATACTCTTCCGGCCAGCCGCTTTGCATTTTAGTGGATCTGCGGACCGCCGTAGAAGCCGCCCTTGCACAAAGTGCTAAAGCCGCCGGAACACAAACACAGCCGAAGGCTATGGCAGCCGCTGCCGCGGCGGTCGCACATGGCGCCGCACCCGAATTCGAGGTCGCCGCCTCTCCCTCAACCTGGGATGGAGACGCCTCGGGTTAGAACTGATTGCACGGCTTAGAACTGGTAGCGTAATTGGTTTGTGAAAGGGAGCGACTTTAGTCGTCCCACTCGATGTGCACCGTGAACCAAGCCGCGAAGCGGCGAAAGATTACAGCCCAGGGCGTAAGCCCTGGGTAAGAGCGGGAAAACGATCAAGCCCTGAAAGGGCGAAAGAAATTGCGCCACGGAATCTTTCGCTCTTGCGGGACAAATCAATTGCAGTCCGAATGGAGTACGAAGTGGACCGTCCGATCGTAATCATCATCTCTGACGAACAGGAATTCTCCGTCGCCATCACCGCCCGCTGGCTGGTAGAGCGGAATGTGCCCGCCCTCTCAGTGAAGGGCAGCGACTCCTGCAATCAAATTCAAAAAGAAAATTTCGATCTCGCCATCGTGGGCGGATTCCAGCCCGAACTGCTCGCACCAGTGCTCGAATCCCTGCGCGCACCCGGCAAGCCGGTAATCCACGTTTCACGCCTGAACGGCCATTCACCCAAATTGCCTGGTGTGGTTTCTTTGCCGGAGATCTTCGCCTGGCCCGAACTCCTGATCACCGTCGCCACCCAAATTCTGGAACGCAACCGCGCCGCCGCTGATCTCTCCCGTGTGCTCGAAGCAAACTCGCAACTCGAACACCAGGCCGCTCTCGGACGCTACATGCTCGAAGTCCGTCACAACCTGAACAACGCCTTGACGTCAGTTCTCGGCAACTCCGAACTGATGCTGCTCGATCCCGAATCCCTCGCTCCCACCCTACGCCCCCAGGTGGAAACGATCCGCAACATGACCATGCGCATGAACGAAATCATGCAGCGCTTCTCCTCCCTCCAAAAAGAAATGCAGCTGGTCGAACAACAATCCTGGAAGAAATCCGCCAAGAGCGCAGCTGCCGGGGTGTAGTTCCCGTCGAAGCGAGAGTCCGTAAGCGGGCTGAGATTCTGAGGCAACCTCTGATTCTGAGTTAGCCCTGCGCAAACAACTCCGAAGACTCAACTCCGGAGGAGCGGCAAAACTTAGCCCTGGGCGGCGCAAGCCCTGGGTAGCCGAAGCAAGAATCATGGAGTCCCGTAGGGATGAAAGATACCGGCCTCGAAGTTCCTCGGCTCGGCCAACATGACGCCGGACACCGAGATGATCTCAACCGTCGATGCCATGCTTAGCTTCGATTTCCCTGAAGAACTCCTCCACTGGCCGCATCCTCCCCTTCAACGCGTCTTCCAATCCTTGCCGGATACCTGCCTTCGCATCTTCCCGAGCTGCAATATCAAGCAGACGCTGGTAGGCTTCAGCATCCTGAACCAACGCTGCGATTTTCCCGTTGCTTTCCTTGATGCACTTCATAAAACCTCAGGCGTGTGTCTCAAGACACGTACATGTTGGGGATCGACGTTGACCGGCCTGGCACGCAACAAATCGTTGAGGTTCATCTCAAACTCCGGGGTGTACGACACTCACGCGAACAAAAACTCCTTCGTCCTCAACTCCTTAATCCTATCCCTCAACTTCGCCGCCTTCTCAAACTCAAACCGCTTCGCCGTCTCCCGCATCTCCACTTCAAGCTTCGCGATATAGGCATTCAATTCTTCCTGCCCCTTGAAGTCCGGAATTCCCTCCGCCTCGGAGCTAGTGAAGTCCCCATAGTCAGCTTCAATTACGCGCGCCAACGACATCTCCAGCGGCCGCACAATCGATTCCGGCGTGATCCCGTTCTCCACGTTATAAGCCTCCTGGATCGCGCGCCGGCGGTCGGTCTCATTCATCGCCCTGGTCATCGAGTCCGTCATGCGGTCCGCGTAAAGCACCGCACGTCCATTCAAATTTCGCGCACAGCGCCCAATGGTTTGGACCAAAGATCCACTCGACCGCAAAAATCCTTCTTTGTCCGCGTCGAGAATCGCCACCAGCGAAACCTCCGGCAGATCAAGCCCCTCGCGCAGCAGATTGATCCCAATCAGCACATCGAACTCGCCCTTGCGCAGATCGCGCAGAATCTTGACTCGCTCCAGCGTCTCGATCTCCGAATGCATGTAGCGGCACTTCACTCCGACTTCGCTGTAATACTCGGCCAGGTCCTCCGCCATGCGCTTGGTCAGCGTTGTAACCAGCACTCGCTCCCCACGCGCCACCCGCCCGCGAATTTCATGCAGCAGATCATCAATCTGTCCCTTCACCGGACGGATCTCCACCGGCGGATCCACCAAACCCGTGGGCCGGATGATCTGCTCCACCACCACGCCTCCGGACTTCGTCAACTCATACGGCCCCGGCGTCGCCGACACATAAACAATCTGATTTGTCCGATGCTCAAACTCCTCAAACGTCAGCGGACGATTGTCCAGCGCCGAGGGCATCCGGAACCCATATTCCACCA
>WNFJ01200067.1_pt3 | contig 14485 bp, 18 predicted proteins | sample 5400461 | NCBI WGS metagenome assembly WNFJ01 (sample SAMN13153349, study PRJNA577476) | soil metagenome | isolation source: 115 cm saprolite on Douglas fir-dominated hillslope | place: USA:California | collected 2013-09-17 | reverse complement strand
CGCTTTCCGGCGCGCCGCCGGACGGCGCACGGCCGAGGACCTCGTCGGTCATAGCTCGTCTTCATTCCCGGTCTTGCGATGATCGAGGTCGCGCGCGACCGCGGGCGATTTCAGCAGCGTGTCAATGCGCGCCTGCGCGTCGAATGTGGAGTCGAGCAAGAACCTCAGGTCGGGGGCGAATTTGAGATTGATTCGGTGCGCAACCATCGTGCGCAGCTCTTTCCTATGCCGGTTGAACGCTTCGATCGTCGCCTCGGCGCCCTGGCCGCCGAGCGGCATCACCGACACTGTCGCAAGCTTGAGGTCCGGCGACATGCGCACGGTGGGAATGGTCACCGGATGGCGGTCGAAGGCGGCGTCGAGGACGTCTCCGCGTGCGAGAATCTCGGCGATCGCCTGACGGATTAGTTCGCCGACCCGCTCGGCGCGATGCGTCGGGTTGGGGGACTTGGCGGAGGAACGGGAGGACATGGGAGCCGCCTGGGGTGCTGGGGGCGCCGAGGAAAGGTCTTCACACGGCGCGGCGAATGCGAATCGGCGTGGCGCTTGGCGCTGGACGCTGACCCGGCCTTGGGCGGGGTTCAAATCGACCCGAGCCGAACCGAAAATCCCGGCAGCGCCGCAAACGTCAGCGTGTCGTCCGCCCCGCGCTCGGCGATCGTCCGCCAATCGGACCCCTCAGCGCCGCCGTGGATGAACGCCCGCCGCCCGACGGCATCGATCACCCAGAGCTCGTTGACGCCATGGCGCGCATAGAGGCGCGCCTTGAGGCCGCGATCATAGGCGAGGCTCGTGGCCGCGACTTCGATCGCCAACAGGATGTCGGAGCCTTGCACGTCTTCGAGCTTGATGCCTCTCGGGTAGACGGCGAGGTCCGGCTCCACGAAGGTGTTGGCGTTCAGATAGATTGTGGTTTCGACCCCGAACCACAGGCGATCGGGCAGCGCGCGCGCGATCCCGAGAGTGAGCGCCGACTTGATCAGCTCATGGACGTGGGTCTTCGCCTGCATCGGCACGATCTCGCCTTCGATCAGCTCGAAATTCTCGTCCTCCGAGATGACGCCGGCGTCCTGCATGCGCAGGATTTCGGCCACCGTGAAGGAGCGGCGGTCGAAACCCTCGGCGGCGCGGGTCAGGTTGGCCCTCATGTCTGTCGTCCCGTCCGCCGCCTCATAGGGTGCGGCGGATTTCCTCGACATTGTAGCACTCGATGACGTCGTCGACGCGCATGTCCTGATAATTCTCGAACGCCATGCCGCATTCCTGGCCGGCCTGGACTTGGGCGACTTCGTCCTTGAAGCGCTTGAGCGTCGAGAGCTTGCCTTCGTGCACCACGACGTTGTCGCGGATGAGGCGCACATGCGCGCCGCGCTGCACGACGCCGTCGGTGACCCGGCACCCCGCGACGACGCCGACCTTGGAGATGTGGAACAGCTCCAAAATCTGCGCATTGCCGAGCATCGTCTCGCGCAGTGTCGGCGCCAGCAGTCCGGAGAGCGCCGCCTTCACGTCGTCGACGAGATTGTAGATGATGTTGTAATAGCGAATCTCGATCCCGGCCTGATCGGCAAGGTCGCGCGCTTCCTTGTGGGCGCGCACGTTGAAGCCGACGATGACCGCCTTCGACGCCTCCGCGAGCGTCACGTCGGATTCGGTGACGCCGCCGACGCCGCCATGAATGACGCGCGCCACGACTTCGTCGTTGCCGAGCCGTTCGACTGCGGCGGTGATCGCCTCGACCGAGCCCTGCACGTCGCCCTTGACGACGATCGGCAGTTCCTTGCGTCCCGCCGCCTTCAGGTTGCTCATCATGTCGGAAAGCGATGTGCGCACCGCCGGCCCGCGCGCGGCCAGCTTCTCGCGCTTCAGCCGCTCACGGTATTCGGCGATTTCGCGCGCGCGCGCTTCCGTCTCGACCACGGCGACGCGGTCGCCCGCCTCCGGAGCGCCGGAAAAGCCGAGCGCCTCGACCGGCATCGAAGGCCCGGCCGACTCGACCGTCGAGCCCTTGTCGTCGATGAGCGCCCTGACGCGGCCCCACTGCGACCCGGCGACGACCAGCGCGCCGACGCGCAGGGCGCCGCGCTGCACCAGGATGGTTGCGACCGGGCCGCGGCCGCGGTCGAGCCGCGCCTCGATGACCGTCCCTTCCGCGCTGCGGTCAGGGTCGGCGACGAGGTCGAGAAGCTCGGCTTGCAGCGCAATGGCCTCGAGCAGCTTGTCGAGATTCGTATGCTTGATTGCGGAGACCTCGACCGCGAGCGTGTCGCCGCCGAACGCCTCGACTTGCACGTCGTGCTGCAGAAGTTCCTGCATTACGCGGCGGGGATCGGCTTCCGGCTTATCGATCTTGTTGATCGCGACGATGATCGGCGCCTTGGCCGCCTTCGCGTGGCGGATCGCCTCGATCGTCTGCGGCATCACGCCGTCATCAGCCGCCACGACCAGCACGACAATATCCGTGACCTTCGCCCCACGCGCGCGCATGGCGGTGAAGGCCGCATGGCCGGGGGTGTCGATGAAGGTGATCGTCTGGCCGCCGGGCGCGACGACCTGGTAGGCGCCAATATGCTGGGTGATGCCGCCGGCCTCGCCCGACACGACGTTGGCGTGGCGGATGGCGTCGAGCAACGAGGTCTTGCCGTGGTCGACGTGGCCCATGATGGTGACTATCGGCGGACGCGGCACAGACGCGCCTTCGTCGTCGGGACGGTCGAACAGACCCTCCTCGACGTCGGATTCCGCGACGCGCTTGACCGAATGGCCCATTTCCTCGGCGACGAGCTGGGCAGTATCGGCATCGAGCACGTCAGTCAGCGTCACCATGCGACCCTGGCGCATCAGCAGCTTGATCACGTCGACCGCACGCTCCGACATTCGGCTCGCGAGTTCCTGGATCGTGATCGCCTCGGGCAGGACGATCTCGCGCGCGATTTTCTCCTTGTGGTCCAGCGCGCGGTGGCCTTTGAGGCGCTGCGTGCGGCGACGGAAGGAAGCGACCGAACGCGTGCGCTCCTCTTCGCCCGAGGTCGCGCTGGCGACGGTGAGGCGGCCGCGGTTGCGCTGCTGGCCGCTGCGCGCCGGGCGCGGCGTCGGCACGACGACCTTCTGCGGCGTCAGGGGCAGCGCCGCGCGGCGGGGGAATCGCTTGGCCTCGTCCTCCTCGCCGCCGGTCCTGGCCGGTCCGGTAAGAACCGATGAAACGCCGAGGGCCGGGGACTTGCGCGGGACGGACGGTGAAAGCGCCGGCTCGCCCCCTGCGAGACGCCGGCGGGCTTCGTCCTCCGACTGGCGCTTGAAATTGGCTTCCTGCGCGCGGCGAACCTCTTCCTCGCGCTTTCGCGTCTCGGCGGCCTCGCGCTCGATGCGGTCACGCGCCTCGCGCTCGCGGCGCGCCTCGGCTTCCGCTTCCTGACGGCGACGATCTTCGTCCTCGCGCGCGCGCGCGTCGATGAGCGCCCGGCTGCGCGCCTCGCGTTGCTCGGCGCTCAAGGTCGGCAGCACGACGCCGGTCTTCGGCAGAGGCGGCGCGGCGGGCTTGGCCGCCCCGCCCGCGCTCTGCGCCGGAGCGGCGCCGGCCAGCGCCTGGCGCGGCGGCGCCGAGGTTGGCGGCGATTCGCCCGGTCCCAGAACGCGACGTTTCACCTTCTCGACGACGACAGCCTTGCTGCGCCCATGCGAAAAGCTCTGGCGCACGGTCCCCTGTTCGACCGGGCGCTTCAGATGCAAGGTCGCCTTCGGCGCCGCTGCGCCTACGGGAGTGTCGCTATTGTTCGTTTCGTTCATGCTCATTCCTAATCGCTTGGCCCTTCCGCCAATTCGCCCGGCCAGCCAAGCGTCCCGGCGCTGTCGGCCGGGGCGCCGCTGCTCTCTGTCCTCGCGTCCGCTGCGCTCGCGCGATAACGGCGCAAACGCTCCGCCCTCGCGAGAAAGGCCGAACTCGCCGCGCCTAGTTTGAGCGCAGCATGTATCACATTTGCCTTCCCCAATGCCAAATCCAATTGACTCGAGAAGAAGAGATTTATGCGCGCAATCGTATCGGCTGCCTGGCCGAGTTTTGCGCGCAGGGCTCGGTTTCGCTTTGCGACCCCATCCGGAGCGGCGTCACTCGCCTGAATCAACGCCAGGATCTTGCTGTTCGCAATCGCCGAATCGACCTTGAACGCTCCTGCCACGACGAGTCCGCCCTTGTTCGCCATCGACAGCGATTGCAGCGCGTCGCGTTCCAGAAGCGCGTCCACCGTCTGCGCCAGCGTGGCCGACGCTTCGGCCCTGGCGTGAAAAGCGCGGGAGAACGCCTGCTTCGACGCCGCGCGCTCGACCGCCTCGCGGCTCAGCCGCGTCCAGACGCCGCGCCCTGGCAGCCTGCGCCGGATGTCGGGGACGACCGACCCGTCGGGGGCGAGCGCAAAGCGCAGCATCGCCTCCGGAGCGTCTTTGACCCCCGTCACGATGCAGGTCCGCTCCGACCCGCGCTCCTGTTCGGTTGCGCTCGTCCGCAATCGGCCGTTCCCAATGCCGCTCAGGCGCCTGCGCCCTCTTCCGGCTACGCGCCGGCCTCGAGCTCAGGCGCCTTGATCCATCCCGCACGCACGCGCGCGTCGAGAATCATGGCGTCGGCCTGCGCCCGCGAGACGTCGAAGCCACTAAGATAGCCGGGCCTCGTCGTCTCGACACTGTCGCCGCGCTCGGTCCAGCCGACAAGGTCGTCGCTGGCGCAATCGGCGAGGTCCTCGAGCGTCTTGACGCCGCTCTCGCCGAGCTTGACCAGCATCGGCGAAGTCATGCCCTCGATCTCCTTGAGCTCGTCCGAGACGCCCAACGCCCTACGTTTGTCGTCGAATTCCGCCTCGATCCGGGCGAGGTGCGCTTGCGCGCGCGCCTGGATTTCCGCCGCGGTCTCGGCGTCGAACCCTTCGATCGAAGCAAGTTCGCGCGGCTCGACATAGGCGATTTCGTCGACGGAACGGAAGCCCTCGGAGGCCAAAAGCTGGGCGACCGTCTCGTCGACGTCGAGCGCCTCCATGAAGCTCGTGGTGCGCTCGGCGAATTCTTTCTGGCGGCGTTCCGATTCTTCAGCCTCCGTCAGGATGTCGATGTCCCAGCCGGTGAGCTGCGAGGCAAGGCGCACGTTCTGTCCGCGCCGGCCGATCGCCAGCGAAAGCTGGTCGTCGGGCACGACGACCTCGATGCGGGTCGAATCTTCGTCGAGCACGACCTTCATGACCTCGGCCGGCTGCAGCGCGTTGACGATGAAGGTCGCCGCGTCGGGCGACCAGGGTATGATGTCGATCTTCTCGCCCTGCAACTCGTTGACGACCGCCTGAACGCGCGAGCCGCGCATGCCGACACAGGCGCCCACCGGATCGATCGAGGAATCGTGCGAGGTGACCGCAATCTTGGCGCGGGAGCCGGGGTCGCGGGCGACCGACTTCACCTCGACGATGCCGTCGTAGATCTCGGGCACCTCTTGAGCGAACAGTCTGGCCGTGAACTGCGGATGCGTGCGCGACAGAAAGATCTGGGGCCCGCGCGCTTCGCGCCGCACGTCATAGACATAGGCGCGGATGCGATCGCCGGGGCGGAACATCTCGCGTGGAATCATCTCGTCGCGGCGCACGACCGCCTCGCCCGCGCCGGCGCCGCCCAGATCGACGACGACATTGCCGTATTCGACTCGCTTGACCTGACCGTTGATGATGTCGCCGATGCGGTCCTTGTAGACGTCATACTGCTTGTCGCGCTCGGCCTCGCGGATCTTCTGCACCAGAACCTGTTTGGAGGCCTGAGCCGGGATTCGGCCGTAGTCGAACGGCGGCAGCGATTCAGCGATCCAGTCGCCGATCTGCGCCGACGGGTTCTTCTTCTGGGCGTCGGCGAGCGTGATCTGCGTCGCATCGTTCTCGAGCTCATCGACAACCAGCAACAGGCGGGAAAAACGGATTTCGCCGGTCTTCGGATTGATCTCCGCCCGAACCTCGGTCTCCTGGCCATAGCGCGAGCGCGCGGCCTTCTGCATCGCGTCCTCCATCGACGCCAGCACGATCGAGCGGTCGATCGATTTCTCGCGCGCGACGGCGTCGACGATCTGCAAGAGTTCGAGTCTGTTGGCGCTAACGGCCATCGGGATCTCCGTCGTCAGGCCCGCGCGGCTTCAGCGCCGCGCCGCGGGCCATGGGTTTCGCCTGTCTCGGTTTTGCCTTGGGCTCGGCGCCCGGCCGGCTGGAGGCCAGGCGTCTGGCCTCCTTGACGGCGGCCTTCTCGCGCTTCAGGGCAGCGCGAATGAGGTCCTCGGTCAGCACGATCCGCGCCACGGCCATGGCGCGGATCGGCAGCTCTGCATGCGACTCGCCCTTGTCGTCCGCGATCAGCGCTATCCGCGCCGCCGGGCCGTCGGGGCCCGACGCGACTGCCTCGATCCGGCCGCGGAAACGCTTGCGCCCGTTGAGCGGGACCGTCATCTCGATGCGCGCCTCGTGGCCGACGGCGCGCAGGAAATCCGATCCGCGCACCAGCGGCCGGTCGATGCCCGGCGAAGATATCTCGAGCCGATAGGCTTGCGCCATCGGTTCCTCGACGTCGAAAACCGGCGACAGCGCGATGCTGGCCCGCTCGCAATCCTCGATCGACATCGTCCCGTCCGGACGCTCGGCCATGATTTGCACCGTCGCTCCAGCGGCGGCGGATATCTTGGCCCGCACCAGCCTGAGGCCCAGATCGCGCAAGACCGGCGCCGCGACGCGACCGATGCGCCAGGCGGGGCCTGCGTCCTCGATCAGGCGCGCCTCGTCGAGTCCCTCGACGGGTCCAGAAGCATTTTGATGCGGCGCTTCGACCATGCGACCTTGCGGTAATAAAAAAGAGCGGGTCCCGGCCGGGGCCCACTCTCAACAACTCCCTTCATCAACAAGACGAAGAGCTATGAGACCGTCTGCAAAAGCGACATAGTGCAGTCTTCCCGCCGACGCAAGGACAAAGCGCGCGCGGCCGCGAATTCCGCTCTCGCCGCATTACGGCCCGGGCGACCACGCCGCGAGACGGCTTCCGACCTTCTCCGACGCGATGCTCGCGCGCCCGCCACCGTCGTCGCCCCCATGGGTGGCGGGCGTCGCGACCGCGGCGCGTTGGCGCCGATCGCACCCGCGCTGGTTTCCGGCGCCCAGGCCTCACGCCGTCGGCAGCTTGTAGCCTTTGAACGCCTCGCGCAGCTTGAGCTTGTTGATCTTGCCGGTTGCGGTGTGCGGGATCTCCTTCACCACCTGCATGTCGTCGGGCATCCACCATTTGGCGATGCGCGGCCTCAGGAACTCAAGCACCTCTGCCGTCTTCGGACTATGGCCCTCCTTCGCCACCACGACCAGCAGCGGCCGCTCGTCCCATTTCGGATGGGCGACGCCGATCACGGCGGCCTCGGCGACGTCCGGGTGAGCGACGGCGAGATTTTCGATGTCGATAGTCGAAATCCACTCGCCGCCCGACTTGATGACGTCCTTGGCCCGGTCGGTGATCTGCATGAAGCCGTCGGGGTCGATGGTCGCGACGTCGCCGGTGTCGAAGAAGCCGTTCTCGTCCAGGATTTTGCCGCCCTCGTCGTTGAAATAGGTGTCGGCGACGGCGAAGCCCCTGACCTTGAGCCGGCCGAAGCGCTTGCCGTCCCAGGGCAGCTCATGGTTCTGGTCGTCGACGATCTTCATCTCGACGCCGAACGGGGCCCAGCCCTGCTTGGCCTGAAGCGCCAGCTTCTGCGGATGCGAGAGCGACTTCTGGCTCGGCTTGAATGAGCCGACCGTGCCGAGTGGGCTCATTTCGGTCATGCCCCAGGCGTGGCGCACCTCGACCCCGTAATCCTCTTCGAAGGCGCGGATCACCTCGGGCGGGCAGGCCGACCCGCCGATGACGACGAACTTGAGGGTCGAGAGGTTCTTGCCCTCGCTGCGCATATAGTGCAGCAGGCCGAGCCAGACCGTCGGCACGGCCGCGGACATCGTCACCTTCTCGGTTTCCAGAATGTCGTAGACCGAAGCGCCATCGAGCCTAGCGCCCGGCATCACCATTCGCGCGCCGCGTATCGGGCAGGCGAGCGCCAGACCCCAGGAATTGGCGTGGAACATCGGCACGACGGGCAGCACGGAATCGTAGGCGGTCATCGTCAGGGACTCGGGCCCGCTCGCCATCATCGAATGCAGGATGTTGGAGCGGTGCGAATAGAGCACGCCTTTGGGATTGCCGGTGGTGCCCGAGGTGTAGCAGAGGCCGGCGGCGGTGCCCTCGTCGAACTCCTTCCAGGCAAAATCGCTGTCGACGGCGCCGATCCAATCCTCGTAGCCGATCGCATTCTCGAGCTTGGTGGCCGGCATGTGGGCGGCGTCGGTCAGGACGACGAAGCGCTCGACGGTCGGCAGCCGGTCGGCGATCGCCTCGAGGAGCGGCACGAAGGTGAGATCGGTCAGCACGACCCGGTCTTCGGCATGGTTGATGATCCAGGCGATCTGATCCGGGAAAAGACGCGGATTGACCGTGTGGTAGATCGCGCCGAGCCCGGCGATGCCGTACCAGGCCTCCAGGTGGCGAAAACCGTTCCAGGCGAGCGTCGCGACACGGTCGCCGAGCCTGATTCCGTCGCGATCGAGGCGTTTGGCGACTTTGAGCGCGCGGTCGCGGATCTCGCGATAATTCGTGCGGTTCATCGGGCCTTCCACCGTGCGGGAGGCGACTTCCCGCGCCGGGTGCTGGATGGCCGCGTAGTCGATGATCTTGTGCATGAGCAGGGGCCATTCCTGCATCCGTCCCAGCATGGCGGTCCTCCCAAATGGGCTTGGCGCGGCGCTTGATCGCGGCGCGTGGATTGTTCATGTCTTTACCTTGGCGCCGCGAATGCGGGTTGGCAATCGCGCAAAGTGGAATCTCCGACGTCCCCTCAAGATCCTGCCCTAAAGTCCCGGGCCGGTCGGACGCCCGCCTTTGGAAGAAAGGAACCCGATGCCCTATCCGCAAAACCCGGATCGTTCCATTCGGATTTGGTTTCGCGTTCTCCGCCTGGTGGCCCGCATGCAGGCGGCGGTCGGCGAGCGACTTCGCGCCATCGGCCTGTCGATCCCGCAGTGCGATGTGCTGACGACGCTGAGCGAGGAGGAGGGCGTCAGCCAGCAGCAACTCGCCAGGCGGCTCTATGTCACCAAAGGCAACATCTCCGGCCTCCTCGACCGGCTGGAGGACGCCGGCTATGTCCAGCGGCGCTCCACCCCTTCGGACCGGCGCCAATATGCGATCTATCTCACCGAGACCGGGCGCGCGATGGCGGAAAAGGCGATCGCCGTTCAGCACCGCTGGATTGCCTCGACGCTGGGCCGCATGTCGGAGAGCGACCTCGAAGCCCTGGAGACCCAGCTGGTGTCGCTGCGCGACATCGTTCGCGAGGAGGAAGGCTCATCGCCGCCAAGGGCGGCCGGGGCTTGAGGCGCCCTCCGCGCCGCGTTGTCGCGGCATGACCAGCAAGGCCGGCATTCGCCAGCCCAAGTCGGCGCACCGCTCCAGGACCTGTCGAACATGTTCGACGCCGCCCCAGGGTTCGACCGCGCCGCAAATCAGGAAAACGCGCAGATCGCCAGCGCTTATTTCGCGCGCGACCGGTCGTCGCAATCGCAAGACCGGCAAATCTCGGGGCTCAGGCCTTGCCGAAAGTCTCATCGAAGGCGTAGCCCGTGCCACGCACGGTGCGGATCGGATCCCGCTCCCGCCCCTTCGACAGCGCCTTGCGCAGCCGCCCGACATGCACGTCGACCGTGCGTTCGTCGATCTCCGTCGCCTGCCCCCACACGCCGTCGAGCAGTTGCGCGCGCGAGAAGACGCGGCCCGGCTTTTCCAACAGATATTCGAGCAGCCGGAATTCGGTCGGACCAAGGTGGATGTCGCGCGAGCCGCGCCGCACGCGCCGTCTCTCCCGGTCGAGGTCGAGATCGCCGGCGCAAAGGCGATCGGCGATGCGCTCGGGGCGGCTGCGGCGCAGCAGCGCGCGCACGCGCGCCATCAGCTCCGGCACCGAGAACGGCTTGACGACGTAATCGTCGGCGCCGAGCGAGAGGCCGCGCACGCGCTCGGCTTCCTCCCCGCGCGCGGTCAACATGATGACCGGCAGGGTGCGGGTGGCCTCGCGGGCCCGCATGCGTCGGCAGATCTCGAGGCCCGACACGCCGGGCAGCATCCAGTCGAGAATGACGAGGTCGGGGGCATTCTCGGCCAGACGCAGCTCGGCCTCGTCGCCGCGCTCCACGCTCTCCACGACATAACCCTCCGCCTCGAGGTTGTAGGCCAGCAGCATCGCCAGATCGGACTCGTCCTCGACGACGAGAATGCGCGGCGCCGAAGCCGCGCCCGAGCGGGCGATGTCCTTGCGCGTCTGGTTCATCATGCGTCGCCCCCGGCGGCTCGGATGCCCATGTCGGTTTCCTGCCGACCGTGCGGACGCTCCGTCGGCAGGGTCGAGCCGGTGACCAGGTAGACCACGGTCTCGGCGATGTTGGTGGCGTGGTCGCCGATCCGCTCGATATTCTTGGAGCAGAAGAGGAGATGCGCGCAGAACGAGATGTTGCGCGGATCCTCCATCATGTGGGTGAGCAGGTCGCGAAAGACCGAGTCTTCAAGCGCGTCGAGTTCGACGTCGCGCTCCCAGACCTCGCGCGCGCGCTCGGCGTCGCGCTGCGCATAGGCGTCGAGCACGTCCTTCAGCAGCTCTGTCGCGACGTCGTTCATGTGCTTGAGGCCGACGACGGCGCGCGCAACTCGAGCCTCGGCGCCGATCCTCACTGTGCGCTTGGCGATGTTCTTGGCCAGATCGCCGACGCGTTCGAGATCGCCGGCGATGCGAATGGCGCCGATGAGCTCGCGCAGGTCGATCGCCACCGGCTGCCGGCGCGCGATGGTCAGGACCGCCAGATCCTCGATTTCGCGCTGCAGCGCGTCGAGGCGCGGATCGGTGGCGACAACTTGATGGGCAAGGACGGTGTCGGCGCCGGCGAGCGCGTCCATGGCGTCGACCACCATTTTCTCGGCGATGCCGCCCATCTCGGCGATGCGTCGCTCGAGCATGTCGAGCTCCTTGTCATAAGACCTGACAGTATGATCCACCAAGGCGTTGCCTCCCTCAGCCGAAGCGGCCGGTGACGTAGTCCTGAGTGCGTCTGTCGCGCGGCGAGGTGAAGACCTTGTCCGTCTCGGCGAACTCGACCATCTCGCCCAGGTACATGAAGGCGGTGAAATGCGAGACGCGCGCGGCCTGCTGCATGTTGTGGGTGACCACGGCGATCGTATAGTCCCCCGACAATTCGTCGATCAGCTCTTCGATCTTGGCGGTCGAGATCGGATCGAGCGCGGAGGCCGGTTCGTCGAACAGGATCACCTCGGGGCTGATCGCCACCGTGCGCGCGATGCACAGCCGCTGCTGCTGTCCGCCCGAGAGACTGAGCCCGCTCGCATTCAATTTGTCGCTGACCTCCGGCCACAGCGCCGCCCGGCGCAGAGCCGATTCGACGCGCGCGTCCAATTCGGATTTGGGCAGCCTTTGGTAAAGACGGATCCCAAAGGCGATGTTGTCGTAGATCGTCATCGGAAATGGCGTCGGCTTCTGGAACACCATGCCCACGCGCGCGCGCAGCAGGTTGAGGTCGAGTTCGGGCGAGAGGATGTTCTCGCCGTCGAGCAGGACCTCGCCCTCGGCGCGCTGGCCGGGATAGAGGTCGTCTCGAACACGTCGCGCGAAATCGCCGATACGAACGGCAGCACCATGATCGCCAATATGAGCGCCGCGGTCAGCATGCCGATGCCGTAGGGAGGCCCCGCACGACGACTTTCTCCTTGTTCGCGGCGGCGGACCTGGCGGGCCCCTCGGCCTGTACGTCGTTACTCATGCTCGAAGACCCTTCTGCATATTACTTCGTTCGGTCGGCCGCGGCGGACAGAAAGCGGGCGGTGACGCTCAGGCCAAGGACGGCCAGCGTGATGATCAAAGCGCCGGTCCAAGCCAGCTGTTGCCACTCCTTGTACGGACTGAGCGCAAACTGGAAGATCACCGCAGGCAGGCTCGACATCGGCGCATTGAGGTCCAAACTCAAGAACTGGTTGTTCAGCGCGGTAAACAACAGCGGCGCGGTTTCGCCGCTGACCCGCGCGACGGCAAGCAGCACGCCCGTCAGCAGACCGGCTCTGGCCGCCCGATAGCCGATGCGCTGAATCACCAGGGAACGCGGCATGCCCAGGGCAGCGCCGGCTTCGCGCAACGAATTGGGAACAAGGAGCAACATGTCTTCGGTCGTCCGAACCACGACCGGAACCACCAGGACCGCCAGAGCGACAGCTCCGGCGATGCCCGAGAAATGGCCCATCGGCGCCACCACGATCTCGTAGATGAAAAGACCGATCACGATCGACGGAGCGCTGAGCAGGATGTCGTTGATGAAGCGAACGACAAAGGCGAGATTCCAGATATGTGCCCGCCAGCATGCCCAGCGGCGTGCCGACGACGACGCCGATCACCGTCATGATCAAGCTGCCCGCGATCGCGTTCAAGAGACCGCCGGCGCTGCCGGGCGGCGGCGTCATTTGCGTGAAGACGGCGAACGACAGCCCTGCGAATCCCTTCCAGAAAAGCACCGCGAGAATCAGGAACAGCCAAGTCAGGCCGAAGCCGGCGGCCACGACGCTGAGGCCCAGCCAGATCGAGTTTCGGCGACGCCGCGCGGGGTAAGAGGACATGGCGCTATCTCCCCGCCTTGATGTCGAGGCGCATCAGCATGAGCTTGGCGATTGCAAGGACGACGAAGGTGATCATGAACAGGATCAGGCCGAGCGCGATCAGCGACGAGGTGTAGAGATCGCCAACCGCCTCGGTGAATTCGTTGGCGATGGTCGCGGAAATCGTCGTTCCCGGCGCGATCAGCGACGCGGATATCTTGTGAGCGTTGCCGATCACGAAGGTGACCGCCATCGTCTCGCCAAGCGCGCGTCCGAGCGCGAGCATGGCGCCGCCGATGACGCCGACGCGCGTGTAAGGAATCACGATATTGCCGACGACCTCCCAGGTCGTACTCGAACACGTCGCGCGAAATCGCCGATACGAACGGCAGCACCATGATCGCCAATATGAGCGCCGCGGTCAGCATGCCGATGCCGTAGGGAGGCCCCGCGAAGAGCGACGACATTACGGGAACATTGGCGAAGAGCGCGATGAGGCCGGGCTGCACGTGTTCCTGCAGAAACGGCGCGAACACGAACAATCCCCAGATTCCATAAATGATGCTTGGGATTCCCGCCAATAGCTCGATGGCGGTGCCGATCGGCCGGCGCAAAATCGGCGGACACAGCTCGGTGAGAAAAATGGCGATGCCGATGCCGATCGGCACGGCGATCGCCATTGCAATGACCGACGTGACGATAGTCCCGAAAATCGGCGCGCCGGCGCCGAATTTCTCGGTGACCGGATTCCAGACCACAGTGGTGAAAAAGCCGAAGCCGAAGGCTCCAAATGCCGGAATCGAGCCCTTTATCAGCGATACGATCACCCCGCCAAGGGTCAGGAGTACGACAATCGCGGCGCCTTGCGTCAACCGGCGAAAGAAATTGTCGCCGGACGCAAAGCGCTTCGTCGCCTTTCCACGTATCTGAACTCTGGAGCCCGCAGTTTCGATCCGCGGCATCACGATCTCAGTCATTCCTGCGGACTCCTGCGGAATCCCGGCCACGCGGTCGGAACACCGCGCCGGGGCATCCGAGGATCTCCCGATTATCCGTCGCGTTGAACATTACTTGGCGGGGAATACTGGCTTGCCATCGGACGTCTTGATTTCCGAGGCCCAGGTCTTTTCGATTTGAGCGATGACCGCCGGCGGCAACGGCACATAGTCGAGTTCTTCGGCCGCCTTGTCGCCTTTGGTGTAGGCCCAGTTGAAGAACTTGAGGGCTTCGGCCGAGGCCACGGCGTCGATGGGCTGTTTATACATCAGGATGAATGTCGCGCCGGCGATCGGCCAGGTGTTCGCGCCCGGCTGATTCGTCAGAATGACGTAATAGTTTTCCGAGTTCGCCCAGTCGGCGTTCGCCGCGGCGGCCTGGAATGCCGCGGCGTTGGGCGCGACAGTTTTGCCATCGAGATTGATCATTTTGACGGTCGTCATCTTGTTCTGCAGGGCGTAGGCGTATTCGACGTAACCGATGGAGCCTTTCGTTTGAGTCACGTTGTTCGAAACACCCTCGTTGCCCTTGGCGCCTATGCCGGCCGGCCATTCGACGGCGGTGCTGGCGCCGACGCTGGATTTCCATTCCGGGCTGACTTTGGACAGATAGTTGGTGAAGATGAACGTCGTCCCCGAACCGTCCGAGCGATGCACCACGACCATCGCGCTCGAAGGAAGCTTGGCCTTCGGGTTGAGTTTCTTGATCGCCGGATCGTCCCACTTCGTGATCTTGCCAAGGAAAATATCGGCTAGCGTCGGAC
>WNFJ01221836.1_pt1 | contig 14488 bp, 15 predicted proteins | sample 5400461 | NCBI WGS metagenome assembly WNFJ01 (sample SAMN13153349, study PRJNA577476) | soil metagenome | isolation source: 115 cm saprolite on Douglas fir-dominated hillslope | place: USA:California | collected 2013-09-17 | reverse complement strand
CCGGCTTTACTGGTTTGTACGCGACTAGAGCGGGTCGATGCGAATCTTGATTGTCGAAGACAACAGCACCTATGGACATTTGGTGGCGCAGCGTCTCGCGCAGGCTGGACTCGACTCGGACGAGGTGACGAGCGCCCGCGCGGCAAGGCGTGCGCTCCTCACGGTGAGATATGCGGCGATTTTATTGGACCTCGGCCTGCCGGATGATGACGGCATTGTCCTGCTGCGTGATATCCGCTCGGCCGGGCACACGATGCCTGTCATGATCGTTACGGCACGCCATGGCCTCGAGCATCGGCTCCAGGGCTTGCGCGAGGGCGCCGACGACTACCTGGCGAAACCGTTTTCCATGGAGGAGCTGGTGGCGCGGCTGCACGCGCTGCTGCGCCGGCCTGGGCAGCTGCTCGGACAACTGCTGACCGCGGGCAACCTGTCGCTCGATACCGACAACCACCAGCTCAAGGTCGGCGATAGCCTCCAGCTGATGCGGGCGCGCGAACTGGAGGTGCTCGAACTCCTGATCCGCAACAAGGGGCGTGTGGTGACCCGCCAGCGCTTTGAGGAGTGGCTCTTCGGCCTGCAGGTGGAGCAGGAGAACAACGCGCTGGATGTCTATGTGCATCGGTTGCGTAAGGTGCTCGCCGACGCCAAGGCGACGGTCAAGATCCACACCATCCGCGGCGTGGGCTTCCTGATGTCGGAGAGCAACGACGATCGATGCGCTTCGTGAGGTCACATGACTGACGGGCGTGAATTACGCGGATCTGACGACGCCCGACGAATTACGCGAATCTGAATTCCTTAGTCGTTGTTAGCCGCAAAAAACGTTGTTACCGGATTCGACCGAGGCGGAGATGTTCGGTCGATGAGGGTCCTCGTTGTTGAAGACAATAGAGAGTTTGCCCGTCTTGTCGCGGAGCGCTTGACGCGAGCGGGATTTGACACGGATCAGGCGAGACATGTCGCCGATGCCGAGCGAGCGGTCGCAGCTCTCGACTACGCTGCGATCATTCTCGACCTCGGCCTGCCCGATCAGGACGGCCTCCAGTTCCTGCGCAATCTACGATCGCGAAAAAACATAACGCCCGTCCTGATCATGACGGGTCGCGGCAGCCTGGAAGATCGCGTTTCAGGCCTTCGCGACGGTGCCGATGATTATCTCACCAAGCCGTTCGTCATGGACGAGCTGATCGCACGCTTGCATGCCCTGTTGCGACGCCCGGGCCGTCGATGCGACCAGATTTTATCCGCCGGCAACGTCTCGCTCGATACCGAAAATCACCAGGTGATCGTCGGCGATCAAATGCAACTGTTCCGGTTGCGAGAGGCGACGGTTCTGGAGCTCCTGCTGCGCCACGAAGGTCATGTCGTGCAGAGACGGGTGTTTGAAGATCATCTTTACGGGTTATCGGGCGAGCAGGACTCGAACGCCATCGACGTCTACGTCCACCGTTTGCGCAAACAGCTGACTGAGGCCGAAGCGACGGTGCAGATCCACACGATACGCGGCGTCGGCTACATGTTGTCGGAGGACAGGAATGCGTAGTGCGAATCTTGACTGTCGTCATTTTCGACTTGCTCCGAAAGGTAATCGTAATTCGTTTCGGTTAGCGTCGCTTTGTCTGCTCGTCGGGGGTCTTTCGGCATGATGCGCTGGTTCAGAAGTCGACCGGACTCGCTTCGGTGAAGTACCGACTGTGGATTGCTGCCGGCGCGCTTGTCGTGATCGGTCTGGCCGCGCTGTGGTGGCTCGGCCTTCCGCCGTTCAGCGCGCCCACCGGGCAAGAAGGACGCGCGCAACGGGCGCCGGTGCAGGCAACAACTATCGAGGTCGAACTGACCGAGAAGCAGGTCAACTCGCTCAAGATCGCGCCGGTCGGCCAAGCCACCTTCGAGGTCCAGCGCAGCGCGGTCGGCAACATCGACTTCAACCAGAACATGCTGGTGCAGGTCTTCACGCCCAATCCGGGGCGCATCATCGCAACCTATGCCAATGTCGGCGATCGCGTGCAGAAGGGCCAGCTTCTGTTCACCGTCGACAGCCCCGATCTCGTGCAGGCCACATCCAACCTGATCCAGGCGGCCGGCGTTCTGGCGCTGCAGAACGCCAATCTCAAGCGGCTCACCGAGACGCTCCGGGGTGGCGGCGGCGCACAGAAGGACGTCGATCAGGCGAAGTCCGACCAGCAAACGGCCGAAGGTAGTCTGCGAGCGGCGCGCGACGCTGCGCGCATCTTCGGCAAGACCGAAGATGAGATGGACCAGATCGTCCGTGAGCGCAAGGCGGACTCGGTGCTGATCGTGCGCAGCCCGATCACCGGCCAGGTCACACAACGCACGGCCGCTCCCGGCCTGTTCGTGCAGCCCGGAAATGCGCCGGCGCCGTTTACGGTGGCGGACACTTCGACCATGTGGATGCTTGCCAACGTGGTCGAGAGCGATGCGCCGTTGTTTCGCGTCGGCCAGCCGATACAGGTTCGCGTCGCGGCCTACCCCAACCGCACCTTCGATGGCGTGATCACGGTCCTGGGCGCGCAGATCGACCCGGCCACACGCCGTCTCTGGGTGCGGTCGGAGATAAAAGACCCTGACAGCCTGCTGCGCGCCGGCATGTTCGCCAACTTCACCATCAGCATTTCCGCACCGATCGAGTCAACCGCGGTGCCGAGCAGTGCGGTGGTACGCGAGGGCGACGGCTCAATGTCGGTCTGGGTGACCACGGATCGCAAGCGCTTCGAGAAGCGGACCGTGAAAATCGGCCTGCAGCAGGACGGCACGACCCAGATTCTCGAAGGGCTGGAACCGGGCGAGCTCGTCGTGACGGAGGGTGCCGTCTTCGTCAGCAACAAGGCAGCGACAGGTTCGAATGCTGCCGACTAAGAGGCGAGGCCGGCAATGTTGAAGTCGATTCTGGTCTTTGGGCTGACGCGGCGGCCACTCATCGTGCTGGGCATTTTGGTGTTTCTCGGCACCGGCGTGTTCGCTTTCTCGCGACTCAACATCGAAGCCTATCCGAACCCGGCACCGGTCATCCTGGAAATCACTGCCCAGGCCCCCGGCCTGTCGGCCGAAGAAATGGAGAAGTACTACACGATCCCGATCGAGATCGCGCTCTATCCGACGCCCGGGGTGGTCAACATCCGCTCGACGTCGTTCTACGGGCTGAGCTTCGTGCGCGTCACGTTCAGGTACGGCATAGATTTCAATACCGCCTACGCCAACGCGGCGGTCTACCTGCAGCAGGGCGTCAACCTGCCCGGCAACCAGGTGCCGCAAATCCAGCAATCAAGCCTGGTCGGCGAGATCGTCCGCTATCAGATCGTCGGGCCGCCCAACTTCGGGCTGACCAACCTGCGCACGGTGCAGGACTGGATCGTGGCGCGCCGGCTGCTGACGATTCCCGGTGTCGTGGCCATCAATAGCTGGGGCGGCACCACGAAGCAGTTCAACGTCGATGCCGATCTCAGCAAGCTGGAGGCCTACAACGTCACCATCCCGCAGATCGTCACCGCGCTCGGTAATTCCAACATCAATGTCGGCGGCCGCGAGATCACGATGGGCCAGCAGTCGGTCAACATCCGCGGCGTCGGCCTGATCGATTCCGGAGGCAACGACGATCTGACACAGGGCCGCCGGGTAACCGATATCGAAAACGTCGTGCTCAGCCAGTCGAACGGCGTGCCGGTCCTGGTCAAGGACGTGGCCAAGGTCTCGGTCGGTTTCGTGCCGCGGCTGGGCATTGCCGGACGCGACCACCAGCCCGACATCGCGGCCGCGATCGTCGTGATGGGCCGCACCCAACACACCAACGAAGTGCTGCCCAAGGTCGAAGCAGAGATTGAGAAAATCAACACCGACGGCACGCTGCCACCCGGCGTCAAGGTGGTGCTCTACTACGACCGCGGCACGCTGGTGAACGTGACGACGAGTACCGTCCTGCACAACCTGGTGTTCGGCTGCCTGCTGGTGTTCCTGATCCAGTGGATTTTCCTGGGCGACTTGCGCTCGGCCATCATTGTCGGCGTCAACATTCCCTTCGCCCTGTTCTTCGCCGTCATAATCATGGTGGCGCGCGGCGAGGATGCCAACCTGCTGTCGGTCGGCGCCGTCGATTTCGGCATCATCATCGATTCGGCGGTGATTCTGGTCGAGAACATCTTTCGCAATTTCCAGAGCAGCGCCGACAACCGATACCGGCTGCTGCAGCATTTGAGCGAGGGCCTGTGGGGGCCGGACCCGAGCTCTTCGACCAGCGGCCGCGGCAGCGCGAGGCTGTGGTCCGATCGGCTGCGTCTGATCTTCGTGAGCGCGCTGCAGGTCGATCGCGCGGTGTTCTTCACCGCAGCCATCACCATCACCGCCTTCCTGCCGCTGTTCACCATGAGCGGCGTGGAGGGCCAGATCTTCGGCCCGATGGCACGGACCTACGCCTACGCGCTTGTCGGCGCGTTGCTCGCCACCTTCACCGTCACCCCGGTATTGGCGTCCATTGTGCTGCCGCGCCATGTCGAGGAAGTCGAGACGCGGTTCGTGCGCACCATCCGCGCCGTCTATACGCCAGTGCTCCGCTGGGCGCTGAACAACGTTGGATTTCCCATCGCGCTCGGCGTCCTCTTCCTGTTGCTGAGCGGCCTGGTCGCATCGCGGCTGGGCAGCGAGTTCCTGCCGGCGCTGGAAGAGGGCAATCTCTGGATTCGCGCCTCCATGCCGCCGACCGTCAGCCTGGAAGCCGGCATCGAGGCATCCCGCAAGATGCGCGACATCCTGCTACGCCATCCCGAAGTGCTGACGGTGGTGTCGCAGCACGGCCGCCCCGACAACGGCAGCGACGCATCGCCCTTCTCCAATGTGGAGCTGTTCGCGCCGCTGAAGCCCTTTGATCAGTGGCCGCCCGGTCTCGACAAAGCCAAGCTCACCGACACCCTGCAAAAGGAGTTCGAGGAGGAGTTACCCGGCATCGGTTTCAATTTCTCACAGTACATCCAGGACAATATCGAAGAGGCATTGTCGGGCGTGAAGGGCGCCAATTCGGTCAAGGTCGTCGGGCCGAATCTCGAGGTGCTGGAGAAACTCGCCGAGCAAGTCATGGCGCAGTTGCGCCAGGTGCCAGGCATCACCGATCTCGGCATCTTCCATATCGTCGGCCAGCCCAACCTCAACATACGTGTCGATCGCGAGAAGGCGGCGCGCTATGGCCTGAATGCGGGCGACATCAATACCGTGGTGCAGGCGGCGATGGGCGGCACCAGCGCCACCACTGTGCTTGAGGGCGACCGTCAGTTCGGCGTCTCCGTTCGCCTGGCCGGCCCTTATCGCAAGACGATCGACGCCATCCGCAACGTCAAGGTCGCTTATGCGACTCCGAGCGGCGGCAACGCCTACGTGCCCTTGAGCGAGCTTGCGACGATCGCAGTTGAAACAGGCGCCTCGTTCATCTACCGCGAGAGCAGTCAGCGCTACATTCCGGTCAAGTTCAGCGTCCGCGGCCGCGATCTTGGCAGCACCGTCGCCGAGGCGCAGGAACGCATTGCAAGGAACGTCCCATTGCCGACGGGCTATCGCATCCTGTGGGCGGGCGAATTCGAGAACCTGCAGCAGGCCAAGCAGCGGCTGGAAATCATCATCCCGATCACGTTGATCCTGATCCTCGTCCTGCTCTACGGCCTGTTCAACACGTTGCGCGACAGTCTCGTGGCGCTGGCAGGCATCCCCTTTGCCGTCTCGGGCGGCGTCATAGCGCTCTACCTCACGGGCGAAGATTTCAGCGTCTCGGCCGCCATCGGCTTCATCTCGCTCGCGGGCGTCGCCGTCATGGATGGCATCGTGAACATCACCTATTTCCGCGAGCTGCTGAGCCGCGGCCAGTCGTTCGGCGAGGCGATCTTCAACGGCGCCGAGCAGCGCATGCGCCCGATGCTGATGACCGCTTTGTCGGCCGGCGTCGGCCTGTTCCCCGCCGCCATATCCCAGGGCATCGGCAGCCAGGTGCAGCGCCCGCTGGCCACGGTCGTGGTCGGCGGCATGCTGCTGGGGCCGATCATGCTGCTGATCGTCGGCCCTGCCCTGCGCAGGATCTTCCTCAGAACCTATACACGCAGCCCCGAGAGGGCGCCGCAGGCGGAGGAGGCCGGAGAATGACCATTCCTCGCAGCTCGCTACGCGTGTCGCTGGTCGCCCTGCTGGCAACCGGCGTCGTCGGCTGCACGGTCGGCCCCGACTTCAAGCTGCCCGATCCGCCGAAGGACAAGACCTACCTGACCGGGACGTCGCCCGAGGAGACCGTTGCCGTCCCCGACGTACTGGGCGGCGAAGCGCAGCGCTTCGTGACCGACCTCGATATCCCTGCCCAATGGTGGCAGGTCTATCGATCCAGGCCACTCAACGACCTGATCGAGCGCTCGCTCAGGGCCAACCCCGACATCCAGACGGCGATCCAGTCGCTGAAGGCGGCACAGGAAACCGCAAAAGCCCAGCGGGCCGCGCTCTTCCCGACCGTGGGGGCGACGGGGTCAGCTACGCACAACCAGGTATCGGCCGCCCTCTCGGCGCCCACGAGCGATCCCACCAGTTTTGTCTTCGGGCTGTTCACCGGGCTGCTCAATGTCACCTACCTTCTGGACCTGTGGGGTGGAACGCGTCGTGCGGCCGAATCGCTGGAGGCTACGGCCGAATCCCAATGCTTCGTACTGGAGGCCGCCTACCTTACGCTGTCGTCGAACGTCATCGTCGCCGCCGTCACCGAGTCCTCGCTGCGCGGCCAGATCGCCGTCACCCAGCGCACCATCGACATTCAGCGCCAGACGCTCGACTTGCTGCAACGGCGTTTCGCGATCGGCCAATCATCGCGCGCCGACGTGGCCACGCAGGAGGCGGCGCTGGCGCAAAGCGAGGCCACCCTGCCGCCGCTCACGAACCAGCTCAACCAACAGCGCCATCTCCTGGCGCAGCTCACCGGCCAGACGACGGCGCACGTTCCGGCCGAGACATTCGAGCTTGGCGACCTCAGCCTGCCGCAGGCGCTGCCGGTGAGCCTGCCCTCGCGCATGGTCGAGCAGCGGCCCGACGTCCGCTCCGCAGAGTCCAGTGTGCACGCTGCCGCGGCGTCGGTGGGCGTTGCCACGGCGGCGCTGTTGCCGCAGATCACGCTCGGCGCGACCTACGGTTCGACGGCGACGTCGTCCGACTTGCTGTTCAGCGCCTTGCTCGGGCCGACGGTGGTGGCCGGCGGCAGCGTCGCGCAAACCTTGCTCGATGGCGGTGCTCTGCTGGCGAAAAGGCGCGCCGCGATAGCGGCGTGGGAGCAATCCAAGGCGACGTACCGTTCGACGGTGCTGACGGCCTTCCGCAACGTCGCCGACTCGCTGCGCACCGTCGAGTCCGACGCCCTGACGCTCAGGGCGGCTTCCAACGCCGAGAATGCCGCGGGGTTGAGCCTCGAGATCACGCGCCGGCGGCTTGCCGCCGGCGACGCGGGCATCCTCGACATTCTCAACGCCGAGCTCACCTACCAGACGGCGGCGCTGGCGCTGGTCCAGGCGCGGGCGGCGCGCTATTCGGATACCGCCGCGCTGTTCCAGTCGCTGGGCGGTGGCTGGTGGAATCGCGATGGCGAGGGCAACGTCAATCCCGCCAAGCGCGCCGTCTGCAAGGCACCGGCCAATCCGCCCAGGCCGCAACCCTGGCCCGATGCGCAGCCCTTGCCCCATGCCGCCAGGCCGCAGCCTTTGCCCGATGCCACCACGCCACAGCCTTTGCCCGATGGCACCAAGCCGGCGTCGAAGCCTTCCAAACCATTCTGGGGCTCGCGATTCTGGTGAGATCGCTCGCTCCCCGCCATTCACCGCGCAGTGCTCAGGCTTTTCTCTGGGGGACAACAACATGCGTGTGATCGGACTGTCCAAGTTGGCGCAGGTTGGTGCCTGCCTCGCTGCGATCATGCTGGCTTGCCCAGCCGACGCTCAAAGCCCGCAGGACGGCACCGGATTGCGAACCGGCTACGACAACTTCCTGGCGGTCCAGGTTTACGCGGTTGGCGGCGGCTTCATTCCGTTCGGGACCAACAGCAACGTGACCGGCCTCGATGCGACCATCGATCCCAGCAATTTATTGATCGCCAACCAGTCGGGCGGGTCGTCGTCGACCACGCCTCTCCTCGGCGCACGTGTCCACGTGCCCCTGCTGTGGAACATGTACGACGAACAACGGCTTGCGTTCAGCGTCTTCTTCGAGACCGGCCTCCAGTCGGGCTTCGCCGCGCAGTCCTTCATCCAGACCTTTCAGAATACCAGCTTCTTCGCGGGAGATTTCGGCTCCAGCACCGTCACGGAATACTATCAAATCCCGCTCTTGCTTGGGTTCACCGTACCGGTTGCGGAGCGTTCGGCTTCACCCAGCCTTTTGCTCGACTTCTACGGCGGCATCACGCTCGACAGCTGGGCCCAGACCCTGCAAGGCGCCGAAATGAACGCCCCCGGCCAGGGTTTCTTCGGTCAGAACCGGCGTTTCAGCGCCGATCCGACGGTCGGCCTCGGCGTGCGCATGCCGATGGGCGACATCGGCGCCGGCCTGCCCATCATCTTCGGCGTCAACGCCGAGCTGCAGTTCCGCCCCGGCAGCGTGGTGACAGCGACCTCGGCCAACTTCCCCGTAACTTACGTCGGTACGGTCGACCCACACGCCAACCTGGCCATCATGGCTCGGATCGGCATTGCCTTCGGCGGACGGTAGAAGGCAAGAGGAATCCTGCGTCGGCTTCTCGCGGGGGCCTTGTGCTTCTGATAGCGACCCCATTCCTCTTCCATCCGACGCCGGAACGCCGTGCCGAACGTCGGATTTTCTGCGACAATAATGACGCCAAAGGCAGCGAACCGGGAAAAGCGTCGGCCCAATTCAGCCCTCCCTCGGTCATGCCCGGCGGCAATGATGCGTCCCGGCAAATAGAGAAAGGGACCTCAGATGAAAAGGTCAGCCACACTGCTCGCCGGTGCAATCGTGTCGTTGGTTGCCGAAATGGGCATCGCGACGGGCAGCAACGGAGCCTTCGCGCAGTCTCACGCAACACACAATTTGCAAAGCGGGAAACCGCCAATTTTCGACGGCGGCGCGACAGCGCGTGCCTTCGATATCCAAAACCGCACGATCCAAAACGGCACGACGCGGATCCTGGACGGGTGGATCTATCGCTCTCAGACAGACACCTATTACAACCCCCGCACCGGCGTTACGTGCACTGGAAAGGCCGCATCGGCACCTTGCTTCTAGCGCTTGTTACGTCGTGTCCGGGAGCGCAGCTCCTAGCAGTACTAAGTTGTTGGAATAGATTGACCACCTTCGAGAGGCGCTCACTATAACAGTCATAGTCGTTATAACAGTCATAGTCGTTTGCTCGCAACGTCAGGGCGCATTCGAGATTAGAAGTTGTACTCCAGCCTTAGGAGTACCCGATTGCGCTCGAAATTCGTGAGGTCGAGCGAGCCGGGACTACCGACAGCTCCGCCTGCGACCTGAATGTTCCAAGCCGCGGAAACAGCCAGATTCTTTGACAGCGTGGCGTACATCGTCGGGCCGATGAACAACGCGTCGCCGGCGAACCAATCGAGCCCGATCCCCTGAAACGTGCGCAAATATCGGGCCTCGCCTCCGAAGAAGATGCCGGGGCGCACTTGCGCAGTGACCGCGGCGGAGACGCCCAAGGTTGATTGTTGCGCCAATTGACCTGTGAGGCGTGAGCTTGTCCATTCGGGGTCATAGAGCAGGTTGAGGGCGCCAAAGAGCCGGTTCTCGACGAACTCCGTGTCGGCGGAGATCGAGAATTCGCCTCCGTAGTTGTCGACGGGTTCTCCGCTCGTATCGTCGACACGTGCCCAGTGAGGTTCGGCTCCAATCGTCAATCCGAACGGGCCGTCTTTGCGACTAAGCAGGCGATACCTGGCTTCAAACACCACGCCGTTGAAGGCGACCTGCTGGCGATCGTCGAGTCCGGTGACGCCATAGATGCTGTGAACAGCGACCGGCACGCCGATCTCCAAACGGAGGTTTTCGATGGGGGTCAATTCTGCCCGAAGCTGGTATTCGAGTGCGGCATAGGAGCCGTCAGCTTTGCCGAACCGGGCGAAGGATTGGAACTCGATCTCCTTTTCGCCCAGTTCGCCGACATCGGCGCCCATGGTGAACCCGAAAATGAACTGCGTATCGACCGCGGCAGCGCGCTTGGCGGGCGATGTCAGCGCCAGCACAGCGAGGAAGGCAGCCGTCCATCTTCTTGCGGTCATGCGATCGCATGCTACATCCTCTAGCGACTAGAGGATCAAATCCTATGACGGACCATAGCGTTCCAATTGGCGTTGCCGCCGCGCGCAGTGGGGTGAAAGTCCCCACGATCCGCTATTACGAGCAGATAGGCCTGCTGCCCAAACCAGCGCGCACGAACAGTAATCGGCGAAACTACAATACCGCCGGTCTACGCCGGCTTGTTTTCATCCGACATGCTCGCGAACTTGGGTTTGAAATCGAGGCGATCCGCGCCTTGCTGGCGCTACAAGACAATCCGGATCGATCGTGCATGGCTGCGGATGCAATCGCCCGCGCCAGGCTCGCTGAGGTTGGACAGCGAATCGATATCCTCACCGAACTCAAGGCCGAACTAGAGCGCGTGATCGCAGACTGTTCGCTTAGGCGGGTTGCTGAGTGCCGTGTAATCGAGGTGCTGTCCGACGCCAGCCCTCCGCGTCGTGGCGCATTGGAACGTGAGCGATCTACCGCCGGCTTGGCACTTTGTGCCGGGAGGCAAGCGCGACCGCAGGTGTAGCGAGAAACGTCTCGAGGGCGGCGGCGCGAGACGATAGCACGCGCCAAGTCCCATTAGGGTAGCGGGTCAAGAAGTCCGGCACGCACGATAGCTCGCATCAAGCCTCGGCGCGTCAATTAGACGACGACGAGCAATGACACCAGCCCTACTACTCCTCGTCGCTCATCTTGCGGTAATCCAACGCGCTCGATGGTTTCGGCCGCTTATGATCTCCTTGCAAGACACGGTAGAGGATCCACATTGTCATGGTCGCTACAGAGCGCCGCGATTTTCCGTCGTGTAGGACAGGAGCTTGCCATCGAGGAAATCGATTCGGGTGCGTTTGAAGAATATCGAATCCGGCCCGTTCCATTCGACCGTGGCATAGTCGCCCGACGTGGGGCTGTATTCGGATACCAGTTGGCCCGGGCACCCCATGACGCGGCTGGTTTCTGCGTAGCTCATGCCGCGCTGGAGCGAGGCGAGCTTCTGCGGATTGGCCCCGCACGTTGCCGCACAACCGGAAACCAGCGTGCCGGCGCTTACCGCGAGATACGTGCCCACCACCGCCGAACGCCACATGAGTTCCACCAATCTGGAGTCGAGGTCGATTTTACACGACCACCTTGGCCGAGCAATCAAAGGGGCTGCAAAACAGCGACACCATCGTGCGCGCGTGTCAGCTCCGTGTAACCAGGGAGCCTGATTGCTGCGCATGGTACGTGAAGCGCGCTGTCAGTTTGGCGACAGGACGGGCGATGCGTTTTGATCTACCAAGGTCACGAGTGGACCGATATTCCGTCGCGCGTGCTCCTTAGTGCAATCGACGTGTGAAGTGACCGCTGAGCCGCGCGCGAGCAAGTGCAAGAGAGAGGAGTGTCCATGAAATTCGTCCTTGTGCTTGTGGTGCTGGTGCTGGCGGGCTCGGCGGCGGCAGCCCCTGGCTGCCCGCCCGGCACCAAGTATCAGTGCATGCAGGGCAAGGGCCGTGTGGTCTGCTCCTGTCACTGAAAAAGCGGATGGCGAGGCGCGACCGGGAACATGGCCGCGTCGCCGGTCTTCCATTGAACGACCGCTAGCGACGCCTTGCCGTGATCGGCAGTTCGCAGGTCCAGCACCCGGATAATGAGAGTCCTGCCAGCGTGCCGCAACGAGATGGTCCTGTCGCCCTAAGACGCGCCAATCGTCGAACTGCTTCCTTCACCCGGAATGAGGCCGCCATCTCGTCCAGGACGCGGATCGTGCTGTCGGGTGCGCAATTGCGTATGGCACGCGCGGCAATGCGCTGGACGGTGCAGGACTTGTCGCGTGCGGCGAATGTCGCGCCAGCAACGATCCGTCGAATCGAATCCGCCTTGACGGCTCGTCCTTCCTCGTTGGCTGCCATTCGCGTCACGCTCGAGCGAGCTGGCATTGTCTTCATGCGACACCGAGACGGCGACGGCGTCCGACTCATGAGAGCAGCCGACTGCGTGCGCGACCTCCTGGAACTCGCCAACATCGCGGCCGGGAAAGCGAAGATCGACATCGCAATACAGGAGCGCCTCGATCGCTTTCTTGCCACCGCGGTCGCCTTGCAGAAGGAGTGGCGCGTCGAAGACGGCGTCTATGTAAGCCAGCTCAAGGAACGAATACGCGTTGCGTCCCGCACGGTCGAGCCGAATGTCCGTGAAGCGCTGGAACAGGCGCTCAGCTACATGAGGAAGATGACCAGGCCGCCGCGCTAACATTCTCCACAATGTCGCGGACAGCGGAGCGCGAGGCTCCGGGCGACCGTGTGGCTACAAAGGCTCAACCTGCGCAACGCACCGGCGCCGCCTTGGCTTAGCCACGTGGCGGCAGGTCGAACTTGGCGTCCTTGAGTGCCTTCTCGATCGCCGGAATGCCGGAGGTATCGCCCGTCTTGCACTTCGCGACGGCGGCCTGGGCATCGACGCTCTGCGGCTGCTGCCCTTTCTTGGAGCTCTGGTCGAGGTACTGTTCGTACTTGACGACCAGCGCCTTGCAATACGCAGCGTCGCCCGACTGGGCGAACGCCGCAACCGGCAGCGAGAACAGGACGGCGGCCAGCAGGGCCTTGGTGACAATGTTCATGATCTTCTCCATCGCTCGGTGATCGAGCGACGGGATATGTGGCCCGAAAAATGGCGGCAGGCTGGCTTTTTGGTTACTCCCACCTGACCACTTCCTTGCTTCAAGCTGACGACTGGAAAATCGAACACGCTGCACAATCGTGTCAGCGATGGTGCAAGCGCCCGGCCTGTGTCGGCTCGATCCCGGCATCGTCGGACGCTGGAGAGTCGCCAGCAGGCCCATCGTCGGCAGCGGCGAGGCGGCGGGCTCTTTCCTTGGCGGCGTCCAGCTCCGCCATCGCGCAAGGCGCGTCGCCATGCTCGTGCTCGACCTTCTCGCGCCAGTTCTGCGGTTGGCGGTTGCGCAGCCAGAAGAGGCAGGCCCAAGTGTCGGGCGGATAATGCTGGGTGTAGGCCATCGTGAGCGGCCGGCCGCCGGACTTCGTGATCTTCACCGCCGCCTAGACGCGTCCCGCCGCCACGGCGTTCGACATGATCGCCTTCACGCCGAACTTGTGGAACGGGAGGATGAAGAACAGGTAGGCCTTGCCGAAGAAATTGTGCGGGCTGACGACGGTCGACAGCACCACCTTGTCGACGCCGTCTTCGCGTATGCGCGATACCAGGACCCGGAAATCCAGGTGCTTGTCGTTGCCGCCGGTGACGATCTCGGCCTCGCTCAGGGAGAACAGCGTGAAGCGCGCGATCTTGTCGCCGACGGCATACCCGGACTTGGTTTCTACGTGATTGAAATCGGCGGCGGTGGGTCCCTTCAAGCCAAACACCGATACGATCCGGGTGCGGGCAAGCAGGAGCCATTTTGCCCACCACGGGTAATGCGAGAAAATGCCGAGATAGACTTGGTCGATGTCGAGGTCGGTTCGGCTGAGCGGCGCCTCGAACGAGTCCCAGTAGTAGAACCGCTGGAGCTCAGGGCGGGGCGGCGTGCTGCGTTCGGCGACCTTCATGGCGCGGCTCCCGTGCAGGATTGGCGGGCTGTAACGCTCCGGCGCTTGCCGCACAAACGAACATGCCGGCGGCCATGCCATTATGCTCGTCGTCGCAGCGCCGCTGCCAGTGCCGCAGTGAGGAGCAGCCCCGTGACCGCCATTACCAGTACCGCGCCACGCAGCCCGAGTTCGCCGGCGAGCGCCCCCGCCGCCAGCACGCCAAGCGGCCCGGTGCCGATGCAGACCGTGACGATGCCCATCAGGCGCGAGCGCATCTCGGTTGGCGCCTCGGTCAGCATCAGGGTCGATTGCATGTTGCCGAAGCCCGCCGTGCCGAAGCCGCCCATGACCAGCATGGCGAAGGCCAGCCAGTACCAGGGCGAAAGCGCCATCACGATCAGGGTCACCATGAACAGCGCCGCGCCTCCGGCGAAGGCGAGGCGCCGATCCAGTCGCAACAGGCCGGCGGCCAGCAGCGCGCCGCCCAAAAGGGCGCCCAGCGGTTCGCCGGCGGCTAAAAGGCCGACCAGGGCCGGCGAGACGTGGAAGGCGCCGAGGCCGAGCGGCGCCACGAGGCCCGAGTAGGCGAAGGCGAAGGTGTTGGTGACGATGGTGATGCCGAATACCAGCACGATGGTGGGCTTGGTGCGGGCGAAGGCCAGGCCCTCGGCGATCTCGGC
>WNFJ01384154.1_pt1 | contig 14491 bp, 17 predicted proteins | sample 5400461 | NCBI WGS metagenome assembly WNFJ01 (sample SAMN13153349, study PRJNA577476) | soil metagenome | isolation source: 115 cm saprolite on Douglas fir-dominated hillslope | place: USA:California | collected 2013-09-17 | reverse complement strand
AGACCTACACGAACGGCGAAATCACCGTCATCTGGAAACCCGGCGTCTGCATTCACTCCGCCAAGTGCGTGCAGGGCCTCGGCGAAGTCTTCAACGTCAACGGTCGCCCTTGGATCAACATGGTCGGTTCTGGAAGCGATCGCATCATCAAACAGGTTGACCAGTGCCCTTCCGGCGCGCTCAGTTATGTTCGGAATGAACAAACCAGCAAAGCGGCACGGTGATCCGTGGACGTGAATCTCGACGATGTAACCGTCACCCACAACGAAGAGGCTCATCGCTTCGAAGCTGGCATTGGCGGCCTTCGCGCCTTTATCACTTATAGCCGCTTCCCTGGCCGCATCGTTTTTACGCACACCGAAGTGCCGCAGCCACTCGAAGGCCAAGGCGTGGCTGCAAAACTCGCACGCGTGGCGCTCGATTTCGCCCGCGTTAACGATCTCCGGGTTGTCCCACTCTGTCCCTACGTCTCCAGTTTCATTCGCAAGCACCCTGAGTATCAGGATCTCGTTTCTTCCGACGACCTGCAGAAGCTTCTATCCCGCTGATTCGGCATCCCATGTCCTCCACTCGCGCCGCTCTGAGGTCCTCACCAGCGAAATTCTCTATCCGCCGCTTTCGCCGCACTGAACTTCCACCTGACACCGTCGATCTCGCTCGCTTCCTTATCGGAAGGGTCGTCGTCCACGATCTCCCCGCGGGACGCCTCAGCGGCCGCATTGTGGAAACGGAAGCCTATCCGCCCGGCGATCCCGCCGGACATCACTTCCGCGGCCCTACTCCGCGCATCCGTTCGATGTACCTCGCGCCGGGCCACGCCTACATTTTTTTCAACTATGGCGCGCACTTCATGCTCAATGTCGTGAGCGAGCCTGCCGGAGTCGCCGCCGCAATCCTCATCCGCGCCCTCGAACCGCTCGAAGGCATCAAGCTCATGCAACGCCATCGCAAGACCGCCCGGCTTCTCGATCTCACCCGCGGCCCCGGACGCCTCGCCGCCGCTTTTCAAATCGATCGCCGCCACGACGGCCTCGACCTCTGCGCCCCCGGCTCGCTCTGGCTGGGCGAAACCTGCCATCCCATTGGCCCCATCGGAAAAACCGTCCGCATCGGCATTACCCGTGCCGCTGATCAACTCCTTCGCTTTTACGAGCGCGGCAATCCCTTTGTCAGCGGCCCCAAGCGCTTCCTCCTCCCTGTCACGCCCCGCAAGAAATCGTCTTTGGGGACAAATTTGATCTGATCCCGAAAATGCGCTCTCGTCCCTTTGTCGAATTCCTCGCTCTTCCCTCGTCCCGGTCTCCTGCCCTCTGATCATTTCTTGCTTAGAGTGCTCTCTTGCGCTTCGGTAGTTTCCACTCGGCGCACCAGATAATTCTCCAGAAGCTCGTCCAATTCCTGCGGCCGGATAGGTTTTGTGAGATACCGGTCCATCCCTCCGGCCAGGCATTTCTCTCGATCGCCCTTCATGGCGTGCGCCGTTAGCGCGACTATGGGCACGCGGATTCCGCTGCCTCCCTCTTTCTTTCGAATCGCCGCAGTCGCTTCGAACCCATCCATCACCGGCATCTGCACATCCATCAAGACCAGATCAAAGGTCTCTTTTTCAAGCGCCTCCAGCGCTTCGAGTCCATTCCCAGCAGCCGGCTCGCCAGCCGCTGATTCACGGCATTGTCTTCCACCAGCAGAACGCGCAACGAAGCGGCAGGTTCGCGGGCATCGTGCAGGGAGAACCGTGTGATCAGCGGGATCGCGCCCCTCTGTTCCCTGGCCCCAAGTACTCTGGCAACCGCCTCGCGCAATTCGGATTGCCTTATCGGTTTTAGCAGATACGCGGAAACTCCTAGTTCCTGGCAACGTGCGGCATCCCCTCGGTGGCCCGCTGAGGTAAGCATCATGATGGTGGCCGTTGACAGTTCCGGCCTTTCCCGGATTCGTTCGACCAGCGCAAACCCGTCCATCCCTGGCATGTGCATGTCCGTCAAGACCAGCCCGTAAGGTTGTCCTGCCTCCCGGGCTGCGCATAATTGCGCCAGTGCTTCTTCCCCTCCTTCCACGGACGTCTCCTTCCTCTCCCAACGCTTCAGCATCCCTTCCAGGATCCGCTGGTTCGTCCGGTTGTCGTCCACCTCCAGCCCCCTCACGCCGCGCAGGACTTCAGGCGGGGCAATCGTTCCGATTTCAATCGCCCTGGGATCTGCCACCCGCAGCCGCATCGTGAAGTGAAACTCGCTTCCCCGGCCTACTTCGCTGGTCACCCAGATTCTTCCGCCCATCATGCTCACCAAGCGCGTTGAGATGGTCAGTCCAAGCCCGGTTCCTCCATATTTCCGCGTCGTGGAAGCATCCGCCTGAGTGAAGGGTTCGAAGATCGAATCCCGTTTCTCTTCGGCGATCCCAATCCCTGTGTCCGCGACTGCGAAGTGCAGCAGGAGATCTTCACCGTCGCGAGCGTCGCTACTCACTTTTAACGCCACCTCGCCCTGATTCGTGAACTTAATGGCATTGCCCACCAGGTTTATTACAATCTGGCGCAGCCGGCTCGAATCTCCCCGCACCACTTCCGGCACTTCCGGCGCCACCTCACACAGCAGTTCCAGCCCTTTTTCGTCCGCGCGCAGAGCGAGCGACTTTAATGTTGTTTCCAGGCAATCGCGCAGGTTGAAATCGATGGCTTCCAAGTCGACCTTGCCTGCCTCGATCTTCGAAAAGTCCAGAATGTCGTTGATCACGGTAAGCAGGGCATCGCCCGACATCTTCACTGTCTCAAGGTATTCGCGTTGCTCCGGAGTAAGCTGCGTCTCCAGCGCCAGATCGGTCATCCCCATAACACCGTTCAGCGGGGTGCGGATTTCGTGGCTCATGTTGGCCAGGAATTCGCTCTTCGCCCGGCTGGCATCTTCCGCGGCCTCTTTCGCCCGGCGCATTTCCGTTTCCCCCCGCTTGCGTTCCGCAACTTCCTTCTGCAACTCTTCCGTCCTCTCGCGTACGCGGAGTTCCAGCGAATCCCGTGCCTCAGCCAAGGCTGTATTCTGGCGTTCAATCTCTTGGAGCATGTAATTGAAATCCGTGCTGAGTTGGCCTAGCTCGGCCCCGCCCGACAGCGGCGCGCGTAGCGAGTAGTCTTTCCTTGATGCCACGCAGCGCGCGGTCCAGGCTAGATCGTAGATTGGCCGCGTAATCCCATTCCGAAGCCAGGCAGAAAGCACGTACACGATGAGCAGGCATGTCCCCGCCATGACCGCAAGGGCTTTGGTAAAATGAAGGATTCGCCTGTGCAAGTCATCAAGATCATCTTCGAGGTAGAGGGCTCCTACGGGATTGCCGTCGAGGTACACGGTTTCCGTATAAGAAAGCGATTTTGCCTCCCATAGAACGCCTGGCTGAGGCAGTTTGGGCGGCGTGAAATGGCCGGTCAGATCGCGACGGACGTACCACGACAATACCTGCTCGTCTACCCGGTACAAAACCGGCCATGAATCACATAGAAATATATATACATAAATATTTATCATTTGCTACGCGCTCTGTTATTTCTTGGACGAAAGAAATGTGGAAAGTCGAGATATCAATGACGACCCGGAGGCTCCTATCGGGAGGTGCGCGAAGAAATCTCCAAGAATTAAATCACTAGAAACAACTCACGCCTTACTTTCCGGGTCAATCGCTACTTGCTTCCGCAAGATGGACACATGCGCTGCGAAAATTTTCGCACTAGGTTTCCGTGAACCTGGTGACGCCCGCCCGTGGCTCTCCATTACCGATTGGAACCACGTCACCCCTTCCTGCCCATTTCGTGCAAGAATGTGGACGATGAGCGCCCGGCCCCAGGCGCCTGCGAATCACCAGTCTAGACGATCCAGCCCTGCCTCAGACGCCGCGGTGTTCTTTCGGCGATCGCACGCCAAGCAGATGGGGGTGTCCCCGTTGGCCGGCTCACAAGAATTTAAAGTTGGAGGTGCACTATGAGCGACGTCTGGAAGCAGTGCGAAGGTCAGGTCATCGACAATCGATTCCGGCTGCTGCGGTACCTGGGCGGTACGGACGACTCCGCCGTTTTCCTCACGCAGCTAGCCGGATCACCTTCACAAAAAGCCGCCATCAAATTTATTCCCGCCGGCACTACCGCCGATCTCCAGCTCTCACTTTGGCGCCGTGTCACACAGCTTGCTCATCCCCATTTGCTCCGCATCTTCGACATCGGCCGGTGCCGCCTGGAGAACAGGGATCGTCTCTACATCGTGATGGAGTATGCCGATGAAGACCTCTCCCAGATTCTCCCCCAGCGTCCTCTCACGGCTTCTGAAGCTCGCGAAATGCTCAAACCCGTGCTCGATGTTCTCGTTTATCTCCACGGCAAAGGCCTCATTCATTCACGCATCAAACCTTCCAACATTCTCGCTGCCGCCCGCCGATCAACTCAAGCTTTCCAGCGACGCTCTCCTCCCCATCGGCGAATCCCGCAAATCATCGAGCAAGTTCGCTGCTCACGACGCCCCTGAAACCGCGGCTTCTCCGCTCTCTGCAGCCGCCGACGTCTGGTCTCTCGGCATGACCCTGGTCGAAACGCTCACGCGGCACGCGCCTGTCTTACAGCCCGGAAGCCAAGCCGACCCGGTCGTCCCCGATGCGCTTCCCCAGCCGTTCCTCGATATTGCGCGTCACGCACTACGCCGCGAACCCCGGCGCCGCTGGACCCTTGCCGAAATCGCCGCGCACTTCAATCCCGCGGCCGCCGCCGCCGCCGCCCAATCCGTTTCTCCTTTAGCTGTCCCGCTCTCCACGGTTCCGGCTGTCCCCGCGGCAAAGCTGCCAGTGCCAAAGTCGGACGGGCCTCCGCCAAGACCGCAAGCGCAGCCGCCACGTCTGCAACCCGCGAACCTGCCGAAGCAAACTCTTGTTCTTCCCAACTATGTCCTTCCCGTTGCCGCTGTGTTGCTGGTTATTTTCGGCATCATTGCGCTTCCGAAAATCCTCGGCCATCGTTCCGACTCTTCGTCGTCCGCTTCAGCGGCTCCCGCTCAGCCCGCAGGAACCCCCAATCCGGTCGAGCAGCCTGTGCGTCGTGAAACCCCGCCGGCTCCGAAGACGTCCGCATCATCCGGGCCGCAAAAATCGCTAAAGACCGCCGTAGAGAAAAAGCCTGCGGCACGGCCGGAGAGTTCGCCGGTTGCCGCAGGCACCCGTGCTGCCGTGCGCACTGATACCCTCCCCTCCGCAAATGCGCCACGCACTACCGCGTCCTCTCCCGCGCACGGCGAAGTCCTCGACGAGGTTCTGCCCGAAGTCTCGGACAAGGCGCGCGCCACCATTCGGGGCACCGTCCGCGTCAGCGTCCGCGTTCACGTGGATCCCACGGGCGACGTCTCCGAAGCCGCGCTCGATTCTCCGGGCCCCAGTAAGTATTTCGCCGACCTCGCGGTGAAAGCCGCGCGCCGCTGGCAATTCGCTTCACCCGAGGTCGACGGCCACAGCGTCCCCAGCGACTGGCTCATCCGCTTCCATTTCTCGCCCTCCGGATCCAAAGCCTTTCCAGCGCAAACAACGCCGTAACCACAGACACATCGGTTGCGTTGAGCAGAGCGAGGGCTAGTCAGCAAGCTGCTCCCATCCCGGGTGTTTTTTCTGACCGTCGCCCGGAGCTCCCACAACAACCCCAACGGCTGGGGCTCGCGGTCTCCACCATCGCAGCCCACCCGGGCGCTTGTGCCCTTGAGCGATTCCTTAAGAATCGTAGCCGGGGCCGCCAGGCGACCCGCATTCTTTCCACAGCTTTTCCCAATTCCAGATCCCGTACGTCACCTCCTTCGGCAACGGGAATCCGAGCTGATGCGCGAGCATACACACCTGCCCGCGATGGTGAGCTTCGTGAGAAAGCATGTAGCACAGCATTTCCAGGCCAACCGGCCAAGGCCGAGCCCAGCCGTCTCTGCAAAACTTCTCGACGCGGCCCCTACCACCGCCGAGGGCTTCAGCGAGCATCTCCGCGCAGCGAGCAGCGCTCTCGGCCAATGCCGCACGGGCCTGCTGCAGCGTGCAGCGCGCGCGGTTGAGCTGTCGCGGAACCTTCAAGTGCGGAGCCGTAAGCCTGACCCACTTGGTGCGGACATTGTGCATGTGCGTGAAGATCGCCGCAATGGTGCGGGTCTTGCCGGGCGGTTTGGCTCTCCAGGCGGTCGGGTCAAGACGTTCGATAAGAATCTGGTTCATGCGATCATTGACGGCAAAGGTCTGGACTGCGGCTCGGCCGAGTTGAGTGTGAACCTTGTGTTGACGCGTGGTCATGGCTCCCTACTCCTTGACCTATAATACTTCTGGGCCGTCGGCCAGCGTTCTGAGATTTGCAACTGCTGCCCCGCTCAACAAGACTTCTGGTGAATCTAGCGGATAGATTCTCTGGGCTGGTCATAAAAAGTGGCATGAACTCCGCTGACGTCATTAATCTCTATACGGCCCTTGAAAAATTAGGCGTCGAAATCTGGATCGATGGTGGATGGGGCGTCGATGCACTACTTGGTGAGCAGACCCGACCTCACAAAGACTTGGACATAGCTATTGAGCAGAAGGACGTCTTAATGCTGCGTCAGTTCTTGCAAACGCGTGGGTATAGGGACATAAAGTTGCAGGATGCCAAATCTTGGAATTTCGTCTTGGGTGATGAAAACAGTAAAGAGATCGATGTCCACGTCATCGTGCTCGACGATAAGGGAAATGGATTGTACGGCCCACCCGAAAAAAGCGAGATGTACCCCGCTGCTTCATTGACCGGGACTGGCGTCATAGAAGACCGGACGGTGAGATGCATTTCGCCTGAATGGATGGTAAAATTTCATTCCGGTTACCAACTCAAGGAAAAGGATTTTCGAGATGTGTCGGCTTTGTGCAAGAAGTTTGGGATCGACTTACCAGCAGCTTACGAACAGTTCAACAAATCTGAATAAATGAAGACCGGACGCGGCTTTCAGAGCCACCCTGCACGAACGAGCATTTCATTCGCAACGTCGGAAACAGCTCGATTCTCGTTCGGCAGCGAGAAATCCTCCAGATGAGCGCGGTCAAGGACGGCATTCAATTCGGTAACACGTGCGACATAGTGGTCTTGCAATGTGCCTATTTCGCGGCTTTGAACGCGGTCCTGCATTATTTTTAGGCTGGCGGTCAAGCGACAAACGACAACCTTCGATCCTGATACAGCGTTGCGACAACACTCCAGTTCCGCATGGTCTTCTATTGCCCGCGCCAGCAGGAGCCGCCTCAAGCCAACCTGAGCGTAGTTCTCCCACACGGATTGAAGATTGCGATACATCAACTGCTTCTGCTCAACCGAACTTGGGAGATGCACCGTTCCAAGTGCGTCCAAGTCGATTGAAGCGTGCGGGATTTTTCGAACAGCCAGAATATCAGAAGCTTCGGACAGCACGGTTGTCTTACCTGATCCCATTGAGCCGGTGATGATAAGTAGCGCGTCCGCTGGTAGCGTAGCGAGTTTATTTTTGTGCGCCATCCGCTGATCGATGGAATGTTCGCGTAGTTAACCGCACTGGGCGTTCGATATAGTCTCCAGGAGGCCGGCCTCAAACTGCTTCGTAGTCACCGGGGGCTAGGGACCATATTTGGTAATTGCGGCCCAGGAGTCCTGCGGGGTCGGCGCCATAACGATAGTCGCGAACATGAACAACCCATGCGCCGGGGTGGGTGCAGCTTGGCGCAACCGAGTCCACGTCAAAGATCATCCAAGAACTTCCCTGAGGAATGCGTGCAGCGCCCCACTCGGTGAGTTGGACCATTTCCGGCTTGGCGTGGAAATGCGGTGTCATCGTTGACGCTACTCTATTCGTGAATTCTCAAGCAGTCAATTCAGCGTGCTTTAGTCAGCATCACCGAGTCGGCGCGGGAGCGCAGAGAAGAGCCTCAAGGCCTAAAGCCCCTGGGCTACAACGGGCGCGGAGAAAAGCCGCAATGGATAAAACCCATTGCGCCTCTCCCTTGCAAAGCGGCGCGGGGCCATCTACGCTACTGGCGCTGAGGAAACGAAGAGTCACTTCATGCCCGATCTCTCACCGGAACTGCTCGCTCTTGGATTTATCTGGTACGTCGCGTTTCTCTTCTCCACCACTTGCCACGAGGCAGCGCACGCGCTGGCCGCCAAGATCGGCGGGGACGACACGGCGTTTGCAGGTGGACAGGTATCACTTAATCCGATCCCGCACATCCAGAGAGAACCGTGGGGCATGGTGGTGATTCCCATCCTCTCGCTGATCGTTAACGGGTCGATTATCGGGTGGGCCAGCGCGCCGTACAATCCCGAGTGGGAACGGCGGCATCCGCGCAGGGCCGCCTGGATGGCGCTGGCCGGCCCGGCCACGAACTACACGCTGATGCTGATCGCGGCGGTCGCACTGCGGCTGGGCTGGGCCCAGGGGTGGCTGCACGAAGACGCCGTCACGAGCAAACCGGACTTTGCGAGCAGTGTGCTCAGCGCTTTTTTCTCGCTCAACTTGCTTCTCGGGACATTTAATCTGCTGCCGGTTCCGCCGCTCGACGGCAGCACGGCCATCATGCTGTTCATGGGCGAGACACGTTCCCATCGCTATTTGGACTGGCTGCGAGGGAATAGTTATGCCATGGTGGGCCTGCTGCTGGCCATCGTCGCTTTCCGTTACATCTACGCCCCGATCAAGGCCGTCGCCACGTATTACCTGCTCCAGAGCCGCTTCTGAAGCGCGCTCGCCGGGAATCCGGGGGCGGATGGTATGCCCCACTTGTAAACATCCAGCGGGTTGTCTTTTCCCAGCATAGCTTCGAATAAAAAGGTGCGCTCTACCTGGCGATTTTCGCTGGCGCTGTGCCGGAGTGGGAAGAGAAGAGCCATTTCTGCACCGAAGTGGTGCAAAAAGCGGTGATTCGAAAAATAATTCGAAGCAGGCGCTGCCTCCCGTTGGAAAGAATTCCGTCCCGAAACCAGATTTTTGCCCGGCAGAAAGTGATAACGGCAATATTTTCAATGGAGTCGAGAATTCGAGGCGATCTTCGGGAAATTCTGAGAACGGGCGGTGTGGAGAAGGTGCGGAAGTGGCACATGGGTTGCGGAGAGGCAGGGCATTGTGGGATTTGCTTCGACAAAGCCGGTTGAAATCGCAGCTCAGAAATCATCTTTGACGCCGTGCGTCCTGGACGACGATCCGGCGCAACTGGAAATGCTGTCGGCGGTGATTGCGGGCATGGGGTATGAGGCCATCTCTACGTCTAATCCCGGGGAGGCACTGAAACTGGTGGAGCGCGGACAGTGCCGGCTGGTGCTCGTGGATGTGCATATGCCGGGGATGGACGGATACGAGTTCCTGGACCGGGCGTTACGGAGCGATCCCGGGGTGCACATCGTTCTGATGACGGGAGACTACACACTGGATTCGGCGCTGGAAGCGATCCGCCGGGGAGCGTCGGATTTTTTGCCCAAGCCCATCGACCGCGCGCACTTGAAAAGATCACTGGACGAAGTCGCGGCGCTGTATGACCAGAGGCGGCGCGTGAGGGCCCTCGAGGAGCAACTGCTGAAGGACCTGGAATTTCACGGCATCGTCGGGAAAGGCCCGGCGATGCTGGAAGTATTTGATTTCGCGCGGAAGGTGGCACGGCATTACACCAACGTACTGCTGGCGGGACCGACGGGAACGGGAAAAGAGCTGGTCGCCAGAGCGATTCATCAGATCAGCCCGGTGAGCCAGCAGAAACTGGCGGTATGCAACTGCTCGGCGATGGTGGACTCGTTGCTGGAGAGCCAGCTTTTTGGACACGTGCGCGGCGCGTTTACGGGGGCCACGGACACGCGGCCGGGATTGTTCGAGTATGCCAACGACGGAACGGTGTTCCTGGACGAGTGGGAGAAACATCGCTGCCGATGCAAGCAAAACTTCTGCGGGTGATCCAGAACCGCGAGATTCAGCGCGTGGGCTCGCCCGAAGTACGGCACATCAACGTGCGGCTGATCGCCGCGACCAACCGGGATTTGCGCGCGGAGGTGCTGGCGGGACACTTTCGCGAAGATCTTTTTTACCGGCTGAGCTCGATCCAGATCCGGATTCCTTCGCTTACGGAGCGGCTGGAAGACATCCCGCTGCTGGTGCAATTTTTCCTGAAGAAATACAACACCGCTTACGGAAAAAACATTTTCGGGCTGACGCGGCGGGCGCAGACGGTTTTGCTGCGGCACGCGTGGCCGGGAAATGTGCGGGAGCTGGAGAACGCCATCTCCAGCGCGTGTATAACGGCGACGGGGGATTTCATCGATTTGGCGGATTTGCCGGAGCAACTGCAACACCGGGAGGCGCGTCCGGTGGAAGGCGGCGATTGGAAGCCGCTGTCGGTCGAAGAGGTGCAAAAGGCGCACATCCAGCGCGTGCTGGGGATGTGCCAGGGCAACCGGCTGAGAGCCGCGCAATTCCTGGGGATCGGGCGCACCAGTCTATACCGCTACCTGAAACGCGACGGCCTGGACACCAGGAAAGAAAAATCAGGAGGCGCTGCGGCCTGAGATGCAGGAACCAACACCGTTCCAGCAATTGGTGGTATGACGGCGGCAGTAAGTTATGGAACCGATGGGGCCGGGCAGGAGAGCGCGGAGCTCTGGAGAATCTAATTCGCCCCTTCGATGAGCAGAGATTTCACGAGCGGCATGCAGAAGTTCAAGAATAAGGAGCAACTATGAGAAAGGCAATCGCAGTAGCAGTGCTCGCCCTGGCAGCGACATTCGCCTGGGCGCAATCCACAACCACTGACACCTGGACGAACGTCGCAGGATCGGGAAGCTGCCAGACCACAGTTAAGCCGCCCTCGTACTATTGCTTCGTTTCGGTCAGCGAGGCCAGCGGCACGTCAACGTTATGGTTCTTCGTCAACGTGCAGCCGGATGGCACCTTCTCGAACGGGCAGATTTCCAAGTCCCCACTATACAACTACCCTCCGTCGTTCAACGCCGTTAACTGGACAGGGAGTTTTTCCAACAACACATTCTCAGGAACATTAAACGGCACGATGCCGGATGGAACTCCGTTCATCGGGGACGCCACAGAGACGCTAGGGACGGTGAAGCGCTGTGCTGGCAGATACGGCTGCCACTATGTAGCGGGGCCGGTTGGCGGAAGTGGAAACGTAACTTACGGGCAGTGATCAACCGCAAGCAACCAGCCAGAAACCCCTGGAGCGCTGCGTAACCCAAACCCACACGGAACGCGGGGCTCATTCCACTCCTACAGCAGGCGATCAGCGATTCGCGACCCTACTGCTGACCTCGAGGCTAAATCCGCAAGTCTTGAAATCACGGCCGATGGAATAGGTGATCATTTCTATTTTCGCGCCATGAGTGGTTCTGCCGCCGCGCATGGAAGGCAGACGATGTGGTATGCTCCAATCCCCGTTTCGCCAATCGAAAGATGAGAAAGCCGGCCGCTCGGTGGTCGCGTAAGACAAGGAGAGAAAGAAGATGAGAACCAAGTCCCTGGCAGGGGTGTTGATCGCGTTGCTTTTGATGGCCGTGGCAACGGCTGTATCGGCGCAAGAGGTGACGCAGGCGGAGAAGGACAAGGCGCTACAGTACCTGGAAACGACGAGGAAGAATGTTCTGGAAGCGACGAAAGGGTTGTCGGAAGCACAGTGGAACTTCAAGCCGGGACCGGACCGCTGGTCGGTGGCGCAGGTGATGGAGCACATCGCGGCGGCGGAAGACTTTATCCGCGGGATGGTGAAGGAAAAGATCATGATGGCGCCGGCAGGCGAGCCCGGCCGCGATGTGAAGAAGACGGACGAAGGCGTGCTGGCGATGGTTCCCGACCGCACGAACAAAGTGCAAGCGCCGGAACCGCTAGTGCCGACAAACCGCTTCGGGTCACCAGAAGCCTCGATCAAGCATTTCGTGGAGAGCCGGGCGACCACGGCAGACTTTCTGAGAACCGCCACGGGCCTGCGCGATCACGTCGCGGACAGCCCGATGGGAAAACTGGATGGGTACGAGTTTGTTCTGCTCATTGCGGCACACAGCGAACGCCACACCAAGCAGATCAATGAAGTGAAGGCCGATCCGAACTTCCCGAAGAAATAAAAAGGAAGGGATTTTACAAAGAGAGCACAAAAAACAGAGTTCGCAGAGAAGAAATTGGAATAATAATTTGGAAGTGAACGGGTCAGGGCCGGGGCTTCCACAACGGAAAAAATGCGCCGCGCGGGGACACTTTTAGATGTCCCTTCGCGGCGCTTCCTAATTTTTGGCGGGGGTCAGCGGCTGCCGGTGGTCAGCGAGGCGTTGCTGGCGCTGGTGACCGGGACGGTGATGGTGTTGTCCATACGGATTAGCATTCCGGTTTGCGCGGGAAGTTCGAGGTCCTTGCCCTTGCGCGCGACGATGTAAACAGCGCTGCCGGCGAGACCGAAACCGAAGCCGCGCGCGACGTGGCTGAAGACCGCGCCGATAAGCGTGCCGCCACCGGTGCCTATGGCCGCGCCGACGATGTCGCCTTTGATGTCATGCTTTTCCTGAACAACCTGGCCTTCTTCAATTTTCACGTCTTTGCGGCGCGTGCCGCCGGCCTGCCCACGCGGCTGCTCGACGGTAATGATGCTCATCTGCACGGGGATGAGGCGGCTATCGACTTCGATGGATCGGAACGTGAGGTTCATGTACGCCTGGCCGCGAAAGATGGAAAAGCGGCGGGCCTTCTCGACGGTGCCGATGATGCCGTTCACACGCGTACCGGCGGGCAGCAGCAACTGGCTGCCGAGGTAGACGGGCTCGGCGACAACGGCGATAAACGGGTCGCCATCTCTAGCTACGGCGCTGCTAATGCCGCTCAAGAGCGTGAGATGAACTTGCGTGCCCTGAATGACCTGCCGAGGCTCGGCGTAAGACGAAGGCGCGGCGGCGCAGACGAGAGCTGCCGTCAAAAGAAATGACAATGCGATTTTCATGGATTCCTCCTGCGCGCACGTGCAGTGCGGGCTGGCCCCGTATCGTGAGGCGACACCGGGGCGATGCCTCGGTGCGAACCGCTGGCGCGGCGGACCCGTGATCCCAGCCAAGCCGGGACGCGGGGCGGATGGGGAGGAACTCCATCCGCAGATAGGTTACCGGATTTTTGGATTCTGGTGCGCGACTTTTGCGGAGTGTTTCCAGTGAATCAAGGCCGTCTCGGCGAGGAGAGTGTTCGATGCGCGACTGCGAGATTGACTTGAGTTGCCGGCGGTGGATGGGAAGAGTATCTTTTGGCCAGTTCAGGGCCCCTATCTTTTTGACGGAGGAGGGATGGATGAAAAAGATCCGAGTGGGAAGTGTTTGTGTGGCGTTGATAGGTGCGGCCGTGCTTGTGGCGGCGGTTTACAGCCAAGAAAAAAAAGACAGCCCCGCGCCGCCCAAAATTATGCACTTCGGCGATTTGAAGTGGACGCCGATCTTTAAGGGATGCGCGCTTGCCACGGTGGCTGGCGACCCAAGCGCCGAAGGGGCGCCATTCGTGGTGCGCCTTCGGTGCGCTGATGGGGCCAAGATTCCGGCGCATTGGCATCCGACCGATGAAAACGCAACCGTGTTGAAGGGCATCTTTCTAGTAGGCATGGGCGAGGCTTTCGACGAAACAAAACTGACGGCCATGAACGTCGGGAATTTCGCAATGATGCCAAAGGAAATGCGCCATTTTGGGATGGCTAAAGGCGAGGTCATAGTTCAGGTCCACGGCGCAGGCCCATTCAAAGTGAATTGGGTGAATCCGTCAGAAGTTCAGCCCCCCGATGCTTCGGCTGCCGCACCAGCGAAGCCGAAATCCTGATCTGCGAGCGAGATTCGCGGGCGAAAAAAAGAATCAGCACAAGCGAAACGGAAAGGGCCGAGGCCGCGCGTTCTGGCTGGGCTGGAGACGCTGTGCTAGACTTTTCACTGCATTCGCGGGAAATGGACGCGAGTGCCGGAGCGTGGAACTTCGGGCTCTGTGCAACGAGGTCCCGCGAACCCCGCCAGGCCCGGAAGGGAGCAACGGTACCGGGATCACCTCGGGTGCCGCAGATCACCCGGAGTTCCTCTCACTGAAAACTGCTTACCGTGTTCAGTTGTCAGTCTTCAGTGGGAAAACACGGAGCGATGCTCCTGGCTGCTTCTCTGCTGTTTGCTGAAAACTGTTTACAGTTATCAGTTTCAGTGTGAGTAGTGCGGCAGTCAGCGAAGGATTTTTTCTTTTCTGAAGACTGAGAACTGACAACTGAAAACTTTCCCATGAGCTACCAGGTCATAGCCCGCAAGTGGCGCCCGCAAACGTTTGACGATCTCGTCGGCCAGCAACACGTAACCGAGACGCTGAAAAACGCGATCAAGAATGACCGCGTGGCGCACGCGTACATTTTTTCGGGGGCGCGTGGCGTGGGAAAAACGACGGCGGCGAGGATCCTGGCGAAAGCGCTGAATTGCGTGAAGGGGCCGACGGCGACACCTTGCGGGGAGTGCGACTCCTGCAAA
>WNFJ01186926.1_pt1 | contig 14491 bp, 12 predicted proteins | sample 5400461 | NCBI WGS metagenome assembly WNFJ01 (sample SAMN13153349, study PRJNA577476) | soil metagenome | isolation source: 115 cm saprolite on Douglas fir-dominated hillslope | place: USA:California | collected 2013-09-17 | reverse complement strand
AGTGAGATGCGCGTCTGCTCGGGGTCGAGCTTGATGACCTTCACGGTCACCTCCTCGCCGAGCTGCAGCACATCGGTGACCTTGGAAACGCGATCCCATGAAAGCTCGGAGATGTGGATCAGGCCGTCGGCGCCGCCGATGTCGACGAAAGCCCCATACGAGGTGATGCCCGAAACCGTGCCCTTGACCGTGGCGCCCATCTGCAGGCGGCTGAACAGCTCCTCGCGCTTGCGAGCGCGATCCTCGTCCTCCGCCGCCTTCTGGCTGACGATCAGCCGGTTGCGCTTGCGGTTGACCTCGAGGATCTTGACCGGGATGCGCTGCCCGACCAGCGACTCGAGCGTTCCCGCGTAGGCTCGCGCCACCTGGCTCGACGGCAGAAATCCGCGCAAGCCGAGGACGTTGACGATGAGGCCGCCCTTGTTCTGCTCGCGGACGTCGGCGTCGATGACCGACCCGTCGGCCTGCTTCTCCGCGGCCACCAGCCACGTGGTCTCGGCACGTGCGCGCCGCAGGCTGAGGACGACGTTGCCCTCTTCGTTCTCGGGCTGGAGCACGTAGACCTTGATGAGGTCGCCCGGCTCGAGGCCGATCGACTCGACCTCTCCGCGCAGGCCGAGCTCCTTGCTGGAGATGACGCCTTCCGCCTTGGCGCCGATGTCAACCAGCACCTCGTCGGGGTCGACGCGGACGACGATGCCATCAACGATGTCCCCATGGTTGGGGGTCTTGAAGGCCTCCTCCTCGTAGTGGAGGTAGTCCTCCATGGTCATCGCCTGAGATGAGTCCCTTTCGGTCGCCTCCTCTTGTTCTTTCAGGACGACACCGGACTCTGTGGACAATTGAGATACCCCCTGAGGATTATTGGTGTGGTATTGGTCGTCATGAACGGCCTACGCCAAACGAACCGCAATTGTACCCCAGAACCCAGATCTAGCCAGGATACGGCAGCTTCAAATCGTGGTTGTCGATCAGGCGGGTCGACCCGATCCGCACCGCCAGCACGGCGAGGCTGCCGGCGGTCGAGAAAGTGGCGGGATCGACCACCTCGGCGTACTCGAGCTTGGCCAGCGGCTCGGCTTCGACGGCCTCCCGGAGGATGTCCCGCAGCCGGCCCGGATCGTGCTCGCCCCGGCCGTAGGCCTCGGCCGCCAGGCCGAGGGCCCGGCTCAGGCACACCGCCGCCTGCCTTTCAGCAGCGTCGAGGTAGGCGTTCCGCGAGCTCAGGGCCAGGCCGTCCACTTCCCTGACCGTCGGGCCGACGCGGATCTCGACGCCGGTGTCGAGGTCGGCGGCCAGGCGCTTGACGACCGCCACCTGCTGGGCATCCTTCTGGCCGAAGTAGGCGCGGTCCGGAGACGTGGCGGCGAACAGCTTGGCGACGACGGTCGCGACGCCCTCGAAATGGCCCGGCCGGGCCGCGCCTTCGAGCTTCTCGGTCACGCCGTGGACGGCGACCCTGGTGCTCGATCCGGTCGGATACATGTCCGCGACCGAGGGCTTGTAGATGGCGTCGACGCCCGCGGCGCGCAGCATCGCCAGGTCGCGATCCGGGCTGCTCGGGTACCGGCCCAGGTCTTCGCCGGCGCCGAACTGGATCGGGTTCACGAAGATGCTGACGACCACGCGATCGTTTTCACGACATGCGGCATCGACCAGGCTCATGTGGCCCACGTGTAGAGCGCCCATCGTGGGCACGAGTCCTATCGAGCAGCCGTCCGAGCGCCATCCGCGGGCGATGTCCCGCATGAACGCCGGCGTCGCGATCGCGATCGGAGTCTTAGCGGCCGGCCCCGTACTTGACCTCGTCCATCTTGCCGGCCCCGCCGGCCGCGGAACCGTTGGCCCCTGCCGCGGCCGTCGCGGAGTACGAATGCTCGGGGCCGGGGAACGTGCCGTCGCCGACCTCCTGGACGTATCGCTGGGCGGCTCGTGTGATCTCGTCGGCCAGGTTGGCGTATCGCTTCACGAACTTCGGCGCCTTGCCGGTCGTGAGGCCGAGCATGTCGTGGAACACGAGCACCTGCCCATCGGTCGCGGCACCGGCCCCGATGCCGATGGTCGGGATGCGCACCGCCTTGGTCACGCGGGCCGCCAGGTCCGAGGGCACGCCCTCCAGGACGATGCTGAACGCGCCGGCCTGCTCCAGCTCCCTGGCGTCCGACAGGATGCGCGCGGCCTGCTTCTCGCTCTTGCCCTGGACTTTGAAGCCGCCCATCTGGTGAACGAACTGCGGCGTCAGGCCCAGGTGGCCCATGACCGGGATGCCCATCGATGTCAGCCGCTGCGTGATCTCGACGATGCGCCCGCCGCCTTCGAGCTTCACCGCATGCATGCCGCCTTCCTGGATGAACCTGCCGGCGGTTGCGATGGCCTGCTCCACCGACACGTGGTACGACATGAACGGCATGTCGCCGACGAGCAGGGCCTGGTGCGCCCCGCGAGCCACCGCCTTGGCGTGGTGGATCATCTCGTCGACCGTGACCGGCAGCGTCGTCGGGTAGCCGAGCATGACCATGCCCAGGCTGTCGCCCACTAAAAGGACTGGAATTCCGGCCTCGTCGAGGATCTTCGCGCTGAGGAAGTCGTACGCGGTGAGCCCGGCAAAACGCCGGCCTTCTTCCTTGAAACGCTGAACGTCCAGCACCGTCGTCATCACTGACGTCTCCTCCGGGTCGCTGCCACGTCTTGGGTCAGCGCCCTGTTGACGCGCTCTGCCGCGGCGGGCTCGAGCCCCGCTCTGGTCGCGATCTCGAGCGCGGTACGGCCGAGCATACGATAAAGGTCGGATTTGCGCGCCCGGCCGCGAGCCGAGCGCGAGTCGAGCCTGGACAGCGCCTCCAGGTGCCTGACGACGGTCTCCACGTCCCCGCGGCGGACGGGTCCGGTGAGGGCGGCGGTGGGTCCGCGCCGCGACACTTCGGCCAGCGCGCCCTGCATCAGCGGCACCAGCCCGGCCACGGCTTCGCGCTCGCTCCACCCGATCGTCTGCAGCAGCTCGACCGCCTCGCCCGCCAGGGCGACGAGGTAGTTGGACGCGAACACGGCGGCTGCGTGGTAGACGACGCGCTGGGCATCGCCGACGGCGCGAGGCATGGCGCCCAGGTCCCGAGCGAGTCGCTCGAGATGCTTGCGCAGCGCCTGCGTGCTGGCGTCGACCGCCACCAGGCTGCCGCGAAAGGCCTCCGGAGCTCGCGGCTCGGGGAACGATTGCAGCGGGTGAAATGATCCGACGGCGTGGCCGCGGCGCAACGGGTCGAGCGCTCCCAGGCCAAGAGCACCGCTGCAGTGCACGAACGCCGCGCTCACAGGTAGATCTGCTGCGCCGGCCACCTCGCCGGCGAAATGGACGACGGCGCCGTCGGGAACCGTGAGGAAGACGATCGCACCGGGCCGCGAGCGAAGCGCACGGGCCAGCGGCGGGACTCCGTTGCGCGCGCGCGCCAGCAGCACCCGATGGCCCGCACGCCGCAGAGCCCGCGCAAGGCTTCGGCCGAGGTTGCCCCGGCCCGCGACGACTACATCCAGGGCGGAGCGGCTCTTAAGAGGCTGAGGCGCTCGAGGAAGCCACGCTGGGCTCGTCCTCGCGCGCGAGGATCTCATCGAGCTGCTTTGCGTCGAGGGTTTCGACGATCTTCAGCTGCTCGACGACGGCGTCCATCTTGCGGCGCTGAGCCGTAAGGATCGTCTTCGCCGTCTGGTAGCCGTGGTTGACGATGCTGCGGATCTCCTCGTCGATGACAGCAGCGACCTCCTCCGAGTAGTTGCGCTGCTCGCCCAGGTCGCGACCGAGGAACACCAGCTCGTCTTTGCGGCCCATCGCCACCGGGCCGAGCTTCTCGCTCATGCCCCACTGCGTGACCATCTGCCGCGCGATCTGGGTCACCTTCTGGATGTCGCCCTGCGCCCCGTTGGTGATGTCGCCGAAAACGATCTCTTCGGCAACTCGCCCGCCCATCGCGGCCGCCACCATATCGAGCAGGTAAGACTTGCTCTCGAGGTAGCGGTCCTCGGTCGGCAGGTACCAGGTGACACCGAGCGCCCGTCCGCGGGAGATGATCGACACCTTGTGCACCGGGTCGCAGTTGGGCAGCGCCTTGCCGACCAGTGCATGACCGACCTCGTGATACGCGGTCACCTCTTTCTCGTGGTCCGACAGGCGCTTGCTCTTCTTCTCCGGACCGGCGACGACTCGCTCGATGCCCTCTTCGAGCTCGACCATGCCGATCACCTTCTTGTTTCCACGCGCGGCGAGGATGGCCGCCTCGTTGATGAGGTTGGCCAGGTCGGCGCCGCTGAACCCTGGTGTCTGGCGCGCGAGCACGTCGAGGTCGACCGTGGAGTCGAGGGGCTTGTTGCGCGCGTGCACGTCGAGGATGGCGCGGCGCCCCCTGATGTCAGGGCTGTCGAGGGTGACGTGGCGATCGAAGCGGCCCGGTCGCAACAGCGCCGGGTCGAGCACGTCGGGCCGGTTGGTGGCCGCGATGATGATCACGTGGGTGTTGGTGTCGAAGCCGTCCATCTCCACCAGCAGCTGGTTGAGGGTCTGCTCGCGCTCGTCGTGTCCACCGCCAAGGCCGGCGCCGCGCTGGCGGCCGACGGCGTCGATCTCGTCCACGAAGACGATGCACGGTGAGTTCTTCTTGGCCTGGTCGAACAGATCGCGCACGCGGCTGGCACCGACGCCGACGAACATCTCCACGAACTCGGAGCCCGAGATGGAGAAGAACGGGACGCCCGCCTCACCGGCGACGGCCTTGCTCAGCAGCGTCTTGCCTGTGCCTGGAGGTCCGACGAGCAGCACGCCCTTGGGGATGCGCGCGCCGAGGGCCACGAACTTCTCGGGATATTTGAGGAACTCGACGATCTCGGTCAGCTCCTGTTTGGCCTCGTCCACCCCCGCTACGTCGGGCGACCATTCGCGCGCGCGACCGCCCGAAAGAGATCGCCTGGTTGTTTCCGCTCTGCGTCTGGCGGAGCACCCACCACATGAAGGCGGCGATCAGGACGACCAGGATGATGTTCGGTACGAGCACGCTGAGCAGGTAGTTGGCGCTGTTGGCCTGCTCGAACTTGACGTCGACTGGCGTTCCGTCGGCGGTCTTGTCAGCCAGGAGGGTGGTGGAGTACTCGCAGCCCCCGCCACCGGAGCAATCGGGCAGCGTGACATTGTGCTTGCGCCCGTCGACGCCGGTGGCGACGCCGTCCGTGCCTTTGACGTCGACCGACTTGACCTGGCCCGCAGCGGCGTTGTTCATCAGCTGCGCGTAGGACCAGTCGCTGGCATTCTGATTGCCCTGGAACGACTGCCAGGTGAACCAGAGCACCAGGCCGAGAATGACGACCAGTGCGAAATAGAACAGGCTGGAGCGGGGGAAGCGACTCAAGTGGGCTCTCCTGGAAGGCTGTTAAGCGATTCTACTTTAGCTGGGATACGCCCAACCGTTACGTGCAGTGACGATTCGCCGGCTCTCGCGGCCATCTCGGCGGCCACGGCGAGGCCCGGCACGATGGCGAGCGCATCGCCCGCGAACACGAGCGGCCATGCGTCCCGATCCTCTCGGGGCACGCGCGCGTCGACGAAGATGTCCTGGAGCTTGCGCGTGCCACGGCCGCCGAGCAGCCTGATTCTGAGCCCGGGCCTGCGATAGCCGAGGTGCAGGTCCAGGCCGGGCTTGAGGTGCGCAGCGGTGGCGTCGTCGCAGCCGGTGCAGGCCGAAACGTTCAGCTCAGGCGCCGGCCGGTCCTCTCGCTCGGGGGCGACGATCTGCATGGCCTCACCCACGATACGTAAACGCAGACCGTGGGGTAGGTCCACTCCACGACCACCGGGTCCTGGCTCGGCCAGCCTCAGCATGGCTTGCACGTGCGAGCGCGACAGCCCCGGCTCATCGCCTCCGGCCCGCGCGTACATCTGCCGCATGAGCTCGGCCGCGACGGGCTCCGGGCATGCGGCGACGGCGGCGCGGGTGGTGGCGCCGTTTGTCAGCCCTCTGGCCGCGGTGGCCGCGACCGCATCTTGAAGCGCCGCGGCGCGGGCAGCGGCGCGATGAAAGCGCAGCGTGATGCCGGGACGGTCGCGCTCCAACGCCGGCAGGACTTCGCGCCGCACCCGGACCCTCGCGTACGCGGAGTCGGTGTTAGCCGGGTCTTGGAGCGCCTCGATGCCGCGGCGTCCGAGGTAATCGGCGATCTCTTTTCGCCACACCGACAGCAGCGGCCGCACGAAGACTCCACGTCGTGCCGGCATGCCCCGCATTCCAGCGAGGCCGCAACCGCGCAGCAGGTGAAGCACGACGCCCTCAACCAGGTCGTCGGCCGTGTGCGCGATCGCAACCAGGTCGGCGCCGGCTCGCACGCGGGCGCGCTCGAGGAATTCATAGCGAAGCGCGCGCGCTCCGGCCTGCACGGAGCCCCGGGGCAGCGCGCGTTCGCGGCGCTCGACGATCAGCTCGACTCCAATTCGTGCGCACAAGGCGCGCACGTGCTCGGCGGCCGACGCGGAGCTCGGCTGCAGCGCATGGTCGTAGTGGGCGGCGACCACCCGGTGTCCTTCCTCTACCAGTGCGAGCAGCAATGCCGTGCTGTCGGGGCCACCGGATACGGCGGCGACCACGCGATCACCCTGCGCGATGAGCCCAGATTCGCACAGCGCCTCGATTACGCGCCCTTTTTGGATTCTTGGCATCGTGGCCTTAAGTTTCCACACTCGCCGGATGAGCGTTCAACCTCGACGCGCACGGCGGTAGACGTCAGCACGATGGGCGACCGCAGTGATCGTGACCGTCTTATTCGAATCGTCGATTGAATAGATGATCCGGTAGGGGCCTCGCCGGGCGGACCACAGACCTTTCAATTCGAGTTGCAGCGGTTTGCCCATGCGTCGGGGATCGCCGGCGATCGAATGAATCGCCTCGAGGGCGGCGGCTGCAACTTTCATAGGCAAACGGTCGATGTCACGAGCCGCGGGCGAGGCGATGACGACGTGCCATCGCCCTGAACTCATCGTGCCTTCAGGCGAGTTTCCAGGTCCACAAGCCGGACCGTGTCCCCCTTTTCGGCAGCGGCGACTCCGCTTCGGATCTTTTTCATCAAGCGCTTGTCCGAGAGAATTTCGAGCGTTTCCTCGAGTCCCTCGATGTCGTCCAGGCTCACGATCACTGCCACAGGTCGGCCATTTCGGGTGATTGTCACGCGATCCTGCTCACGTTCAACGCGATCGACGACCTCCGAAAGCTTGGCCTTCACGGTAGCGAGTGGAAGGGTCTCCATAGACCAGAATTATAGTCCAGGCAGAGATGGTGGTGCCGGGTGGACTCGAACCACCGACAACGCGATTATGAGTCGCGCGCTCTACCGCCTGAGCTACGGCACCACGGCGCCGGAGTAAGCCTACCGAGCCGCCTGCGCCCGCGCCTTCAGCTTCCGCTTCTTGACGCGGTGCTTGGCGATCGCGACGCGTTTCCTCTTGTTCACCAAATCTCCTGGATATAAGGACGAAGCCGGGAAGAACCCGGCTTCGTGATGATTGCTGATGGTTGCGGAGGTCGGATTCGAACCGACGACCTTCGGGTTATGAGCCCGACGAGCTGCCGCTGCTCCACTCCGCGATCCGAATTATACCCCCGCCCTTGAGGGCTGGTCCGGGCCCCCTCGGATCAGTGCGTCGGGGTCGGCGAGGCGGGCGCCCGCGGTGTCGGCGAGGGGCTTGGCGGCGTCGTGACGAGATAGGTCTTCTCGTTGGGCTTCGCGTAGCCGTTGAGGCGGGCCTCCTCCTCGTTGGCCGAGCCCGACGTGATCCCCTGGACGTCCTTCTTGTAGCCCACGTTCTGGGCGGCAAGCGCGGCGTTGTGGCGCCGGAGGTCGGCCGCCTGCTGGCTGAGCTTGTGGCTGAGATAGCCCTCCTGCACGAAAGCCCAGCCGACCCAGATCGCGACCACGGCGAACACGGCGAGCATCACGATGTGGCGCATCGAAAGACCGGCGGTGCGGACGCCGCCCGCTGCAACCAGGACTTTGCTGTTTCTCATGCTGGATCGTGGGGTGTGACGACGCGGAGGGGAGCCGACTATATCAATTCGACCCCTATTTAGTCTCCTCCCAACGCTTCACCAGCGCGTCGCGGTCCAGGTCGCGGAAGTCGACGCCATCGCGGCGCAGTGACGCTTCGGTGGCGGCGAACCGCGTTCGAAACCGTTGGCCCGCCACCCGCAGCGCGTCCTCAGGGTTGATCTTCAGCCTCCGCGCCAGCGATACCACCGCGAACAACAGGTCACCCATCTCGTCGAATGCCTGCTGGGGATCGCTCGTCTCCGCCAGCTCGCGGGCCTCTTCGGCGACGTTCTCGGCGGTCTGCGTCGGCGACTCGAAGTCAAACCCCACGCGCGCCGCGCGTTTCTGCAGGCCGAGTGCCCACGCCAGCGCCGGCAGCGTCCGCGGCACCCGATCGACCACCGACTCCTGCTCGCGCCCGCTGCCCCGCGCCTCGTCGACCTTGGCGTGCTCCCAGTTGCGCAGCACGTCGTCCGCACTGGCGACGGAGACGTCGCCGAACACGTGCGGGTGGCGAGCGACCATCTTCGCCGCCACAGCCTCGGACACCTGTGCCGCATCGAAGCGACGCTGCTCGGCCGCGATCTCCGCGTGCATCGCCACCTGCAGCAGGAGGTCGCCGAGCTCTTCTTTTATCTTGGCGTCGTCGCCGGAATCGATCGCTTCCAGCAGCTCGTAGGTCTCTTCGAGGAGATACGGCCGGAGCGACTCGTGCGTCTGCTCGCGATCCCACGGGCACCCGCCAGGCGCTCGCAGCCTGGCCACCACCTCGAAGATGGCCGCAACGCCCGGGGAGTACAGACGATCGGATGATTCGGGCATCGATTCAGATTTTCTCACGGGGCAGTGACGGCCACGTTGCGACCGGCTTCATACAGCGCGCCCATCTCACCCAGCAGGTAGAGCAGGTCGTTTTTCCAATCCTCGCCCTGCCGGCGCATCTTGATGCGGTTGGGCGCGATGGAGATACGGCCCGCCATGCGGTTCTTCAACTCGTCGACGTCGAGGTAGCGCTGCGGGTCGACCCGGATGACGATGTCGTGTCCCTCGGCGACCACGCCCCGCAGGCCCAGCCGCTGCCCGCGGATTTTCACCCTCAGTGAATACGCGAGGTTGTCGAGCTGGTTCGGCCCGGGGCCATATCGGTCTTGCAGGGATCGCAGCACCGAGTCGAGCTCCTCTTCGTCTTCGGTGGCGGCCAGCTGCCGATAGGCGCCCAGCCGCAGCTTCTCGTCACGGATGTACGACCGCGGGATGAAGTGGTCGAGCGGCAGGTCGAGGTTCATCTCCATCGTCGCCAGCACGTCGCCTACGACAGTTTCCTCCGCACCGCTGCGCAACTTGCCCACCGCGCTCTGCAGCATCTGCAGGTACATCTCGAATCCCACCGCGGCGATGGCGCCGTGCTGCTCGGTGCCCAGGAGGTTGCCCGCGCCGCGGATCTCGAGGTCGCGCAGCGCGATCTTGAATCCCTGCCCCAGCTCGTGCAGTCCGGAGATGACGTCGAGCCGCTTGTCTGCGTTTTCCGTCAACGAGCGGCGGGGGTCGTAGAGGAAGTACGCATATGCGCGCCGTCCCGAGCGGCCGACGCGCCCGCGGAGCTGGTACAGCTGCGCAAGTCCGAACCGGTCGGCCTGCTCGACCAGGATCGTGTTGACGTTGGGGATGTCCAGCCCCGACTCGATGATGGTGGTGCACACGAGCACGTCGTGCTTGGCGGATTCGAACTCCACCATCACGTGCGCCAGCTGGTCCTCCGGCATCTGCCCATGGCCGACGATCACGCGAGCGCTGGGCACAAGGTCGCGCACGCGGTCGGCCGCCCTCTGGATGGTGCGCACACGGTTATGGACGAAGTACACCTGGCCGCCACGCTGCAGCTCGCGAGTGATCGCCTCGCGCACGAGCTCGTCCTCGTCCGCGGTGACGTAGGTCTTGATCGGCTGGCGCTCTTCCGGCGTGGTCTGGATCACGCTCATGTCGCGAATCCCGCCCACCGCCATGTGCAGCGTTCGCGGTATCGGTGTCGCGGACAGCGACAGCACGTCGAGCTGGGTGCGCAGCTTCTTCAGCCGCTCCTTCTGCATGACGCCGAAGCGATGCTCTTCGTCGACGATCAGCAAGCCCAGCCGCTTGAAGCGGACATCGCGCTGCAGCAGCCGGTGCGTGCCGACGACGATGTCCACCTGCCCCGCCTTCAGCCCCTCGAGCGTTCGCGCCTGCGTCTCTTCGTCGACGAAGCGCGACAGCATCTCGACGGTGACCGGAAAGTTCTTCAGCCTCTCAGTGAAGACGTGGAAGTGCTGCTGCGCGAGCACCGTGGTCGGCGCGAGCAGGGCCACCTGCTTGCCGCTCATCGCCGCTTTGAATGCGGCCCGCAGCGCGAGCTCGGTCTTGCCGAAGCCGACGTCGCCGCACAGCAGGCGGTCCATCGGCTTGTCGGACTCCATGTCGGCCTTGATCTCCGCCAGGGCCGCGACCTGGTCTGGAGTCTCTTCATAAGGAAAGGACGATTCCAGCTCCTGCTGCCACGCCGTGTCGGGCGCGAACGCGATCCCGGGCCGCGCCTCGCGCAGCGAGTAGATCTTCAGCAGCTCGTCGGCCACGTCCTGGACGACTTTTCGAGCGCGGCTCCGGGCTCGCGACCAATCGCCGGTGCCCAGCCTGTGCAGCGAAGGCTCGGCTTCGCCCCCCAGATATTTCTGCACGCGGTCGAGGCTTTCGACCGGCACGAAGAGCTTGTCGCCTTCCGCGTACTCGAGCTCGAGGTATTCGCGATGCGCGCCTTCGGATTCGAGCAAGCGCATACCGGCGAAGCGGGCGATGCCGTGGTCGACATGGACGACCAGCTCGCCCGGCGCGAAATCCAGTGTGAACTCACGGGTCAGCTGGTCGGCGCGGCCCCTCGTGGACCGCGTGGGACGCGCCGGCCGGCGCAAGCGCCCGAACAGCTCGGCGTCGGTGACCAGGTGGAACCCAAACGCGGGCTGAGCGCAGCCGGCGGCGATGTCGATGTCGGCCCGGAGCAGCCCCGGCCGCAAATCCAGGTCCAGGTCAAGCTCGGTCTCGTCCGGCCGCACCTGGACGCCCCCCTCTTCGAGCAGCGTCTTCAGCCTCTCGGACTGCTCGGTGGCGAAGACGACGGACGCCGACCCGGCCAGAGCAGCGAGGTCAGCGGCGGCTCGGGGCCGGCCGACGAGAGGCTCGGCCTGGGTCCAGCCGAGGTCGAGGGCGCCATCCTGGCCTTCGCCGGCGACCAGCTCAACCCGTGCGTGCCGCCGAAGGCCCTCGAGCATCTGGGGGAGGACGATCGGCAGGGCGAAGCCGTGTGGAAGCTCGGCGCCACCCGCTTCCGCGGCCGCCAGCATCTCGGTCTCCTCGACGAGCACGTGGGCGTCGGCCTCCTGGCGGCCGGGCTCGAAATCGATGACCGCGACGCCCTCGGGCAGGTGGTCGAGGAGCGACGGCAGATCGGGATCGAGGTAGGCGGAGTAGAACTCCACACCAGGAAAGGCAGCCCCCGCCTGGAGACGCTCCAGCTCCTCCTCCCAGTCGGCGCGCACGTCGGCTCGCAATCTGGCGAGCGACACTCTTTCGCGCAATCGGTTCGCGGCAGCGGACCCGCGCCGGGGCCCCAGCAACAACTCACGACCTGGGTGGACGGCCACTCGCGACACGGGCATCACCGACCGCTGGTTCCCGGGGTCGAACAGTCGGAGCGTCTCGATGATGTCGCCCGCCCACTCGGCCCGCACGGGCGAGTCGGCGGCCGCGGGAAACACGTCGAGGATTCCGCCTCGGATCGAGAACTGGCCGTGCTCCTCGACCAGCGCCTCGCGCGAATAGCCCATCTCGACGAGCCGGCTTGCAGCCGTGACGGGGTCGGGGCCGCCGCCGGCCGCCAGCACGAGAGTGCCCTGAACCAGGTCGGCGCGCGAGATGGTCGCACGCGTCATCGCGCGCCGCGAGGACACGACGATGCACGGCGACGTGCGATCGGCGAGGGCGTTCAGCGCCTCCATTCGCTTGTTGACCGCCTCGTCGAACGCGGGCGGACGGTCGAGGAACGATATCGCCACCTCCGCGAAGACGTACGCCGGCGGATGCCCCGCGAGCCACGGCCTGAGGTCGTCGCAAAAACGGTCAGGCCCCGGCACCAGGATCAACACCGGGCGGCCGGCTTCTGCAAGCGCGCGCCCCAGCGCGCCGGCGACGATCGGCCATGCCGGTCTCGGCAGGCGGGCCACGCGCACCTCGCCGTCGTGGTGCGACGTCCATCGCCGAACCTCCGGCGCCGCGTCCAGAGTCCGCTCCCACAGCCTGCTCACGGCATTTCCTCGCAGCCGAGCGAGCCGGCGCGGTTGAAACGATCCATGGCTCTTTCCATGCCCGCGTCCAGGGCCACCTCCAACGCGTCGGCCACGCCCTCGACGATGCTCGGCACGCGTGCCGCCTCGGCTTTGGTGAACCGGCCCAACACATAGCTTCGGCCCGCCGGCGAACCCTTCCGCGCCGGCTTGCCGATGCCGACGCGAAAGCGCACGAAGTCAGGAGTGCCCAAGGCGCTGATGATCGAGAGCGCGCCGTTGTGACCCGCGCCCGAGCCGCCGCGCCGGATACGCAGCCTGCATAGGGGCAGGTCGAGCTCGTCATGGACGACCCACAGCCGATCAGCCGGGATCTCGGTATCGCGAAGCGCCTTTGCCACCGCCTCGCCGGAGAGGTTCATGTAGGTCTGCGGCAGCACGAACCACAGCCCTCGCGCCTCCGACCGGCCCACCAGTGATTGCCACCGCTTGCGGTCGATCTTCGCGCCCATGCGCCGCGCGAGCTCGCGCACGCACGCGAAACCCAGGTTGTGGCGCGTGTCGGCGTAATCCGCCTCCGGATTTCCCAACCCGACGATCAACCGTCCTTCTTTCTTCTCTTCCATGTGGGCGCAGTTAGGCCCGCGGCGAGCGCCGCAGACCCCGCACTGGAGTGTACCCAGACCACACCCATTTCCTTCCGGGCTTGATCCGCGACCGATCCAGCGCCGCGATGGTGAGGCGGCTCATCTCTCGACGCTCTGCCCCGGTCACGTGGTCCCACCCGAGCAGATGCAGCAGACCGTGGACGGCCAGCAGCGCAACCTCGGTCCTGTGGTCGTGCCGATACTCCGCGGCCTGACGCACCGCTGCCGGCCAGGAGATCGCGATGTCGCCGAGATGGCTGCCCGACCCTGCGAACGAGAGCACATCGGTCGGATGGTCGTCGCCGGCGTAGTCGCGGTTCAGCTGCGCCATCTCCTCGTCGCTCGTGATCCGGACGGCGACCGTGCACTCGCCACCTGATAACCGAGCCGCCACCTCGGGAACCATCGCCGCTCGCGTGAGCCCCCGCCGGACGAACGCCGGCGCCACGTCGGCACGCACGGCCTTCACGACTTCGGCTTCGATTACATTCACCTCGACGAAGATTCTCGTCACCGGCGGCGCTGGTTTCATCGGTTCCCATGTCGCGGACGCTTATCTCGCGGCAGGGCACGAGGTGGCCATCCTCGACGATCTCAGCACCGGCAACAAGGCAAACATCAACCGCCAGGCGCAAATCCTGGAGCTCGACGTCCGCAACAAGGAAGGCGTGGCGGCGGCGATCTCGGCGTTCCGCCCAGAGGTCGTCAACCACCACGCGGCGCAATCGGAGGTGCCGAGGTCGGTGGCCGATCCCGGTTTCGACGCGTTGGTGAACGTGGTCGGCGGTCTCAACGTGTTGAAGGCGAGCGTCGACGCCGGCGTGAGAAAGTTCATCTTCAGCTCCACCGGCGGAGCCCTGTACGGCGAGCCCGACATGATCCCCGCCGACGAGGATCACCCGCTGCGGCCGCTGTCTCCGTACGGCACGAGCAAGCTTTCGTTCGAGCACTACCTGGGCGTTTCATCGCACGTACGGGCTCGAGTACACGGTGCTTCGCTACGCGAACATCTACGGCCCGCGCCAGGATTTTCACGCCGAAGAAGGACGTGTCATCGCCATCTTCGCTAGCCGCATGATCGCGGGCCGGCCGGTGACCATCGACGGCGACGGCGAGCAGGCGCGCGACATGCTTCACGTCGCCGATGTGGCGGTGGCCAACATCGCTGTGCTGTATCGAGGCGCGGGCGGCACGTATCACATCAGCACCGGGATCCCGGTGACGATCAACGACCTCTTCCGCAAGCTTGCCCTCCTGACCGACTACAAGCTCCAGCCCGACTTCGGTCCGGCGCGCAAGGGCGACGTGTTCCGCATCGCCCTCGACAACTCGCGCGCCAAGAGGGAGCTGGGCTGGGAGCCGAGGCTCGAGCTGGAGGAGGGCCTGAGCCAGACCGTCGAGTACTTCCGCCGCCAGGTGCTTAGCCCCCGCTAGTTGGCTGATTCGCTCGTCTTTCTGCATACCCTGGGCGCGCGGGCGCTGATC
>WNFJ01112899.1_pt2 | contig 14491 bp, 16 predicted proteins | sample 5400461 | NCBI WGS metagenome assembly WNFJ01 (sample SAMN13153349, study PRJNA577476) | soil metagenome | isolation source: 115 cm saprolite on Douglas fir-dominated hillslope | place: USA:California | collected 2013-09-17 | reverse complement strand
TGCGGAATAGAAGATGATGCAGGCGAGCGACGCTGGACTGCTCGCAGTCTCCGATCTGGAGGGGCCAGAGGCCCCGCCCGCACAGGCCGAGCGCTTGGAGAGGATGGCGAGCGAAAACTACTCGTTCATCTGGCGATCTCTTCGCCGGCTCGGGGTCGCCGAGCAAGGTGTCGACGATGCGGCGCAGCAAGTGTTCGTCTTGGGCGCCTTGAAGATTGCGCAAATCGCTCAGGGCAGCGAGCGGGCTTTTCTCTTTCAGACTGCGGTGCGTGTGGCAATGAGCCTGAGGCGCAATCATGCCCAGAGGCGCGAGTCGATGGTGGGTGATGAGCTCGAACACTTCGCGGCCTCGGCGCCCCTTCCGGACGCCGAGGCCGAGACGCGCCAAAGGAGGGCTCACCTCGACGAGCTTCTCGACGCGCTTCCCATGGACTTACGCACGGTCTTCGTTCTGTTCGAGATCGAGTGCCTGCGTTCCCCCGAGATCGCATCGGTACTGGGGATCCCGGTCGGCACGGTGGCGTCGCGCCTGCGGCGGGCACGGGAGATCTTCAGGGCCGAGGCGGCGCGTCTTTGTCGATGATTCCTCACCGACGTCTGCTCGATGAAGGGACGCAGTTCGAACGGGACGTGCTTGCGTCGGCTCGCCTCGACACTGGCTCCCACCGCGGGCGCAAAGGGGCGGTCCTCGCGATGGGCGCGGCGGTCCTCTCGGCGGCAACGTCCTCGGCGCCCGCAGCCGCGACTGCTGGAGCCACTGCCGGAGCTGCGGCGACGCTCGGCGGCGCAGGTGTGTTCGTGAAATGGGTCGGCGTGGGCGTCGTCGTCCTGGGGGCGGCGACGGGCGCGTCCGTGCGACTTGTATCGAGCCGCTCCGCGACCGCGGGCACCGCGCCCGGCCATGTGGTGGCGCGGGGCCCGGCAGCAACACCTAAGGCCGCCCCTGCGGCGCCCCCCTTCGCCTCCGCTTTGCCGCAGCCATCATCGCCCCCGATCGCAACGCCAAATCGAACCGATGCCGTCTCGTTGCAGCCGGCGTCTCCCCGAGCCGATCCACCGCGTGCCGCAGTCGTCAGGCGGGCGCCGCCGCTTGCCGCCCCTGTTCCGGAACTTCCGCCGGACGTGCAAGCGGAGGTAAACGCGTTGGACCGCGCTCGCGCCGAACTCGCAAGGCGCGATGCAAGCCAGGCCCTGGGAGAGCTCGATGCTTACGATCGAGCGTTTCCGAGCGGTGTGCTGTCGGACGAAGCGACGGTGATCCGCGTGGATGCCATGACCCAGCAAGGGGACGGCGCCACCGCAGCCGCGCTCGCTCGACGCTATCTCGCCGCGCATCCGGCGAGCCCGCACGCGCCTCATCTGCGCGCGGTGATCGACGGGGCGCGCAATCTGTGATCGTTTCGCTTCGCTTACGGAATAGTACCCGCAGCGGCCCAGGTGCCGCTGATAGGTCCAATCCCAAACTTGCGTATCCAAGGGAGTCGACATGAAGCCTCAGCTTCCCAAGCTTTCGCATCTCCGGTTAGCCGCGTTCCTTGTTCTCAACATCTGTGGTTCCAGTGCCGTCGCCCGAGCCGACCCAACTGCGCCTGCGCCCAATGCCTGCACGAATCCCTCTGCGCCGTGCAACCACGCTGGCCCCCACTACGACCAGCCTGGAACGTGCGAGACGATGAAATGCACGGGGGTCAATAACTGCAACATGGGCTTCGTTTTCCCTGGTTGCGATGGGGGCACCTACACGTTCGACTGCGCTTTTTGCGTGCTCGCCGTCGATGCCGGCAGCCCTGACGCGGAGACCGAAGCCGCGGGCGGCTGCGGCTCAACGAGCGGCAGCGTCGCAGCGAGCGGCAGCACGGCGGCCGCAGGCAGCACGGCGGCTTCGGGTACCGGCGGCACGAGCGGCAGCGTGGCGGCCGCAGGCAGCACGGCAGCTTCGGGTGGCGGCGGCGCCAGCGGCAGCATGTCCGCAAGCGGTAGCACGGCCAGAAGCGGCAGCGTGCCCAGCGGCTCGATCTCAGCGAACCACCTGCAAACATCCGGGGGGTGCAGTCTGAGCGGACCGGCAGGCGAAGCGGGGACTGCGGCGGCCATGTTTGGGCTTGGTCTCGCGTCCCTCGCTTGGGGACGGCGACGTCGCACATGAACGGCTCCTCCGATAGGTATTTCCGGTCTGTCATTCTCGCGTACTGCGTGTCTCGGGGTGGCGCATTTTCAAGGCAATCTTGAGTTACCAAGCTCTCTGGTTTCGCTACTTCCTGCTCGCGATTGCGTGTGAGCTGGCAGTCGCCCTGCCGTTGCTCCGGATGGCCGATCCCTCACGGAAGCGGCGCTTCGGGGCCGTCGTGCTTGCCAATCTCGCGAGCCACCCGATCGTCTGGTTCGTTCTTCCACCGTTGCTTGCGCCACGCGGCATCTACGTCGTTGTGGCCGAGTCGTGGGCCATCGCGAGCGAGGTGGCTGTTTATGCCCTTGTGTTCCCCGCTCTGCCGCTGGCTCGTGCGCTCGCAGTGAGCGCATTGGCGAATGCGGCTTCGTTCGGCGTGGGTCTGGTACTGAACCGCTTCTGGTGAGACCCTGCTGCGGGTCAGATGAAGGTGATTCTCTTCGGGGCGACCGGGATGGTCGGACAAGGCGTGCTCCGCGAATGCCTGCTCGATCCCGGCGTGGAGAGCGTGCTCTCGATCGGGCGGCGCCCCTGCGGAACGACCCACGCGAAGCTGCGCGAGATTGTGCACGCGGACCTCACCGACTTGTCCGCGATCGAAGGCGAACTCGCTGGCTACGACGCGTGTTTCTTCTGCCTGGGCACGTCCTCGGCCGGGATGAGCGAGGCGGACTACAGGCGCGTCACCTACGTCGTCACGATGGCCGCGGCGCGCGCCATCGTGAAGCGCAGCCCTGCCTCGACGTTCGTCTACGTGTCGGGAACGGGCACCGATAGCACGGAGAAGAGTCGCACGATGTGGGCGCGGGTCAAGGGCGCTACCGAGAACGCGCTCCTCAGCATGCCCTTCAAGGCGGCATACATGTTCCGCCCCGGGTACATCCAGCCGATGAACGGCGTCAAGGCGAGCAGCCCGGGAACGCGCGTGATGTACGCGGCGCTGGCCCCATTCTACCCAGTGTGGAGGTCGTTCTTTCCGAGGTACGTTACGACGACCGAGGTCGTCGGGCGCGCGATGCTCCGCGTGGCCAGGGCTGGCGCGCCGAAGCACGTTGTGGAGAACGTCGACATCTCTGCACTCGGAGGCGCCGAGGTGCCTTGAAGCGCGAGAGATGATTTGCGCGCCACGACGCGCGCCTGTCCTGCCTTACGACGCCGCACGCTCGATAGCGCGACGCAGGTCCCAATCGGCCTGGAGGCGCATCCAGAACTGAGGCGACGTCTTTAGCCATCGTCCCAGGCGGAGGGCTGTATCGGCTGTAATGGCGCGCTTGCCGAGGACGATCTCGTTGAGGCGGTTCAGAGAGACGCCGAGCTTCTTGGCCGCCGCGGCTTGCCCGACTCCCAGGGGCTTGAGAAACTCTTCGCGAAGAATCTCGCCTGGGGCAATGTCGGGCCCAAGCCAGTTCGGTTCTCTAATGATAATCTTCGACGCGGACTTCGTAGGCATGTCCTGCCTCCCACCGAAAGGTGACTCGGTATTGAGCGTTGATCCTCATGCTGTACCGCCCCGCCTGGTTACCCTTTAGCTTCTCCAGGCGATTGCCGGCGGGAACCAAGAGATCGTCGAGGTTGACCGCGACATCGAGAGCTTTGAGTTTGCGCTGAGTGACTCGCCAGAGCTCACGAGGAATACTGCGTGATTCGCGGCTATTTTGTTCTCGGAACAAGTCCGCCGTTGCCGCGTCGGCGAACGATTGAATCATCGATTCGTTCCTACATATTACACGTGTAGCGTGTAAGTCAAGCTGACCGTAGCGCAGCTGGTCGGAGATTCAACGAATCTGAGGCTCCGGTCGAGGACCGGAGCATTGCATTGGAGCCCCCTTTCCGCCTGACGCATCCTGGTGGGCTCGAACAGTCGAGGCGTCCGCGATCGAAGCCGATGGCTCGCATTTGGACTGCAAGACCGCAAACACCTGCGCCCAAACGCCTCGCATCGCAGTTTGTGAAGCGGTCATTCGTACCAGAATGGATCCGCAATCCCCGCTGTCGACGCGTCCTGTTGCGGTGCCACCCTCTCCTTCCAGCTTGTGCTTCGAGACTACCGCTTTCAGGGCCGCAAGAACTTCGCAACCGATGCCCTTCCCAACGCTCTCCGACGCCGCGTCGTTTCGGGGACTCGTGGCCTTGGTCGCGTGCTTCTAATGCGCTCGCGCTTTGCATGGCTCCCCGCCCGCATCGCTTCTCCGCCAAGCTCACGCTCGCTCAGGCCGAGGAGGTCCGACGCCGGGGGCTGATCTTCCAGAGCGACCGCGGCTCGCAATACGCCAGCCACGGTCTCCGAGGACGGCTTTGGCGCTATCAGATCGAATGCATCCAGGGCGTGGCACGCGGTCTCCTCGCTGGGAACGGTGTACACGTCGCGCAGGGCAGCGACGACCTGCTTTCGGTCCGCGTAGGGCGGGGTAGCTGAGGAACGGCACAACCTCGTTCCAGCCCGATCGCCAGAGTCTGATCACACCGGGATCTCCATCACGCCCACGACTGCTGTTTGCAAGCGTAACGAATAGGCATACCGATCCCATCTCGTTGGGATCGCCGGCCCGACGCCTGGCCCTTGCGGCCCAACGCGTTTCCCTCGCGACCCTCACGCGACGGGATCGCAGTCCTATCGACATTCCCTCGTCTCCCAAACACATGGCCGCACGATCCCCACGCGTTACCCTTGTGAGGGAAACACGTAGGCATAGCGATCCTCTCGCAATGGGATCACCAGGTACACAACAGGCCCTCGCTGCCCAACACGTTTCCCTTTGATGGCCATCACGTCGGGCAACGATCCCGACGGCGCAGGCACACGAGGTAAACACGTGGCCCTCGTTATCCTATTTCGTGGCCGCCGTGAGGAAAGACGTGGCCCCCACGATCCCATCGACGCAGGTTCACGAGGTAAACACGTCGCCCCCATGATGCCCTGTCGTGACCCTCGTGGGGAAACAACGTGGGCGCGCGATCCCGTCCCGTGACCCTCAGTGGCTCACGACATAGGACGGTATTGCCGAGACGTTGACCCAGCAAGGGAGTCGATAGGCCCTGCGAGCCCGGTCGTCTCACGCTGACTGGAGTTGATCCGCGAGGTTCAGCCGAACTCCACGGCTACTGAATCGCGCAGTGGTGCATCGCGTCGCACGCTGCGGTGTGTCCAAGGCATGGGTTGGCGAAGCAATTGACTGGGGAGACGCAAGAAGGGTTGGGATCGGTTACGGCGAGCGCGTCGCAGTTACAACCGGTGCAATAGTCTGAGAAGGTCCTGCAATCCGCATTGACGGTGCAGGTCGACCCAGTCGGACCGCTGGAGCACGCGCCCAAGTGGCGCACTGGCACCGATGGAAGGCCGTCGCACGGGACGCCGACGGCCGTTCCATCGCACCCGCAGCCCTGCGCGACGCTCATGCAAGCCGGACCCTTTGGCGTAGGAAGGCACTGGCCGGTGGCCGAGCAGGTCGCACTGATCGGATAGCCGCAGTATTCTCCGCTCGCGCAATCGCCGTCATGGACGCACGATCCCGACGCGCCGTCCAGGCACGATCCGGCGTACCGCAGCGGCTTCGGTGCGTACCCACCCGGCAGCCCGTTGCAACCGAGATTGACGAACGTTCCGTCGCACGCGCACCCTGGCAAAATCGCATTGCATTGGGGGCCCTTTGGCGGAGGAAAGCACTGGCCCGTGGCCGTGCAGGAGGCTTTCTCGAGATAGCCGCAGAGTCCGCCGCCCGGGCAATCGCTGTCGTGGACGCAGGACCCCATCCCGGCGTCTGCGCCCGGCCCGCCGGCTCCGCTCGATGCCGATCCCGATCCGCCTCCGGTGCTCGAACCGCTTGCGTTGATGGAGCCGCTTGCCGGCGTCGAGCTGCTTCCGCTCGATGCGGATCCGGATGAGCCGTTGCCACTGTTCGAACCGGATACGGCCGTCGAGCCGCTGCCCGAAGGCCCCGGGCTCGACTCATCGCCACCGCCGTCGGTTTCGCGTAGCAGAGTTGCCGCGGCGCCGCAGGATGCAGTCGCGGCGGTAAGGAGCGTCAAGAGGGAAAGGATTCGTACGGTTCGCATGCCAGGTTAGAGCGGCATGCCATGGGCAATGGCTCACTCTGACGCGAGATTGCCGAGATTCAGTGGTCAAGGTCGTGTCCGTGAGCCAAACTGCCTCTCCCGCCGCTCTTACTAGATGCGGTTCCCGATGGCTTCTTCCCAAGGTGTCCGCGCTCCCCTGTCCCTTGTGCGAACACCCGCCCGTTCGGCGAGTGAGCCGGCAGAGGCCCCTTCGGATGCCGCTCTGGTGGCCGGTATTCGCGCGGGCGATGAGCGCTGCAAGGCGCGGATCTACCTGAAACACGTCGACTACATCGCGGGGATGTGCGCCCGCCTTCTGCGATCGCTCGAAGCGAGCGAGGACGTCGTTCAAGACACGTTCGTCATTGCGTTCTCGAGCCTCGCTTCGCTCCGTGAACCCGCGGCGTTTCGCGGATGGCTTGCTTCGATCGCGGTGAGCCAAGTCCATCGGCGTCTCGCTCGCGAGCGGCTGCGACGATTCCTCGGGTTCGATCAGACTCTCGGCGACGCTCCGCTCGACGAACTGGGGCGCGAGGATCTCAGCGCGGAGGCTCGGTCCGACCTGGCAGCGCTGGACATCGTCTTGCAAACGCTCCCTGTTCGCCAGCGCCTCGCGTGGATGCTGCGATACGTCGAAGACGAACCGATCGACACAGTCGCCCAAGCGTGCGGTTGTTCTCGCGCAACGGTGAAGCGCTGGATTGCCGCCGCGGACCAGCGTGTGCGCGAGTTCGTTCGCATCCAGACCGATGAGGCGTCGTCATGACCGGGCTTCGCCTTCCGCTCAAGAAGGCCCTCCGAAAGACGACCACGCCGTCGTCGGTGCGCAGCATGTGGCATCGCATCGATGCCCGCGGGCGAACAAGGTCGCGCGTAACTTCCGTCCGGTCAAAGTTGGTCTCCTTAACCGCGGTCGTCGCTGTGGGTTTCGTCGTCGCCGTCGCGTGGTCGAAGACTGTGGGCCCGTGGGCTCGGTCGCCGTCCGTTGCGGCTCATGCCGATCCGGCCGTCCAGGTCCTTCTCCGGCCCAAAGCCAGCAAGACTCTCAACCTGGCCACGGACAAGGAAACGACCGCTTCGCCTCCGATGCGCGATGAGCCCACGCAGGCCTCACCGCAGCAGGCGGTGGCACCTGCGCCGGCGGTGGGCCCCTCTTCCCCGGCGCCTTTGGTGACGGCGCCGACCCCCGGCGAGACGTGGCGCCGTTTCGCGGCCGAAGGCAAGAACGACCAAGCTTACGCCGTTCTCGGACGGGCCGGGATCGCGTCCGAGTCCGAATCGGCGTCGGTCGCCGACTTGTTTGCGTTGGCAGACGTCGCGCGACTCTCGGGGCATCCCGCCGACGCGGTCGACCCATTGCAACGCATCGTGGCGGATCATTCGAACGATAGCCGTGCGCCCTTAGCGGCGCTGACCTTGGGGCGGGTAAGGCTACGATCGCTGGCGATGCCCGCCGCTGCGGCCCAATCCTTGGAAAAGGCAATCGCCCTCGGCGTTCCCGTACAACTCTCCGAGGAGACGCATGAGCTCTTGATCGAGTCGCTCTCCAGAATGGGCGATCGAGCGCGTGCCCGCCTCGAGTACGAACGCTTCCGCGCTCGCTTCCCGGCAAGCACGTGGTCGGCGGACTTGCAGAAGTGGGTCTCCGATCGGTGAAGCTGACGGCGTTTGCCGCATCGGTTGCGGTCCTCATGGCCACGGGCGGGGCGGCTCGAGCACAAGGGGCACCACCGGGCGGAGCCGTCGTTGCCGTCGTGGCGTCGCGCTGCAACGATGTCCCTTGGTCGGTAGGAGCCTGGGTCGAGATCCTGAGGGCGGAGCTTGCGGGGGACGGCGTGCGGGTCCAGCCCTCCGATGCGGCGGGTACGGCGGCAACTCACCAGGTGACGGTGGAACCGGAACGCTGTGATTCTGCAGTGAGCGCGGCCACCCTCACGTTTTCGTCCGGTGATCTCCGCAAGACGCGAACTTTGACTCTCGCCGACGTCGATCCTGCTGCGCGTGCAAGAGTCCTTGCGATCGCGGTTGCCGACTTGGTTCGGCAAGGGGTCGCGGCGGCACGAACGGCCCAACCGGTATCGGTTCCGCAGTCGTCCCCTATCGATGTTCGGATTCGAGTCGAGCGTCCATCCCCCGAGCCGTCCGCCTCGGGAATGTCTGTCGGCATTGCGGTTGCCGCCGAGGGCAAGATCTTCGCTCAGGGCAATGCAGGACTCTTCGGAGCAAGGCTCGCCGCTGACTTCGACTGGGGCATTTGGCGGGCGCGGGCCGACGCAGGCGTTCTTTCCGGCAGCGGACACGATCTCTTGGGCGACGTGGACGAAACTGTCGCCACGTTCGGCGTCGGACTGCTGGTGACCGGCGGCACCCCGCGGATCTTGCTGGGGGTGGGTCCGCGCCTGGAGGCCGGCGTCGGCTGGTTCGGAGCCAAATCGAGCAATCCCCTCGTCATTGCTTCGTCCGCGCGTTCGCCCATTGCGCTGCTGGCTCTGTCGGGAACGGCCCGCTTTGCTATCGCAAGGTCGTGGTCGGGCATCATCGAGCTCGACGTCGGCACGAGCGTGTACGGATTCAGCGCAACGGTGGACTCGGCCGCCGGCGAGCGGCACGTAACGGACTTGCGCGGTCCCTTCCTCGGGGCCCGTGTGGGCTTCGGATGGGACTCGAGAGGGGGCGCGCGCTGAAAAACGAAAACGCCGTCCTCAACGGACGGTTGGTCACAGGCCTAAACCGACCAGTTGAGCTCGATGAGGGTGCCGGCGTCGCCGGCCCAGGAGCGGGACGTGAAGCGCGCGTGGATGGCGCTGCCGCCTGCGAGCTCCACCAGACGCTCGAAGAAGCCCAGCGTCTGCGTGGAGGCGGCCTCCTCGGCGATGGGACTCATCCCGTAGGCAACGCTGACGACTGCGTGGTCGTCGACAACGCTCACCACACGCAGCGCGCCGTAATCGAAGAAGCTGTCTGCCAGCACGCGGAAGCGCATCAGCGATTCGCGGGGTTCGCCCGGTGCAAGGAGCTCCGGAAAAAGCTTGAGTACGCTGACGACTTGGAAGCCGCCCCACATCCTGACACCCTCGAGCTGACCCCTCGCGACAACCTTGAGAATGGCGATGCCGAACCGCTCGAAGGTCTCCATCGGGTACCATTCTTTTTCCTCAATTTTTTTGGAGAGGTACACGAGATCCTCGGGGGAAAGGTACGGGGTCCAGTCCACGCTTTTTTCCCCGCGCAGCATCCGCACGTAGTCGATGAAGAGGATGCCTCGGACGCGTCTTTGCACGGAACTTTGACCATGCGCGGAGCGGCTGCAATCCGCAAGCTTTCGGCTTCGATTGCCCAGGCTGCCCCGATTGGGGCGCGGCAGCAAGCCGCCCTCGGCTTCGGGTGGGACTCGCGGGTGAACCGGCGCTAGCGGCGCAAAGCAATCATTTGGTCCAGGTCACTACGTCCCGAACTGTACTCGCGCCGCGGCTTCCGGTCGCCGTGACGACGTTCGGGCCCGTTTGCCAAGGCATGTTGTGCCAGATGAAGATGTGGTCTCTTCCCGTTTGCTTGCCGAGAGGCGCACCGTTGAGCGAAAGCTCCACGGAATCAAGATTCGAGTACACCCGGACATCCGTCGTTGCCGCCGGCAAGTTCGTGAATCTACGGCTCGTAATGTAAACGACCGGCTCGGTGGACCAATTGGCTTTGTACCAGAAAAAGGCGTCCTTCTTGATCTGCCTGTCGAACGTGACGAGCCCCTTGTCGTTGAGGCCTGGAGCGCCACCTTCTTTTCGTCCGTCACTCGCGAAATCGAACATGTTCCACACATGCTTGCCCCACAAGAAGGGCCGCCTCTTCATCTCGTTCCAATAGGTCTCGTGGTAAAAGGCTTGGTACTCTTCGGTGTGTTCTCCAGGCGTCTGATTGCCGGGGCGCACGACGATGGGCAAGGCATGCGATTGCGGGTTCGCTCCCGCTCCATATTCGGTGACACTAACGGCACTCGCGCCGTGGGCAGCGTGGATGCCGTCGGCCCATGTTGCGAAGTCGTCCGGGACGCCCTTGTACCAACCCCAATATTCGTTGAAACCGCAAGCGGTCGCGTGCCAGTTGACCGGGTTCTCTTGAAGTTTCCCGTCCGCGGCGTACGCGGGAATGCGCGTCGGGTCTTCCGCCGGTACGAGGCTCGCGAGGGACGCGATCAATGCGTCGGGGCTCGGCCCTGGCTGATGGTCCACCTCGTTGCCGATGCCCCAAAAGACGATGGACGGATGGTTGTAGTTTTGCCGGATCAACTCCGTTAGCTGCTCTTTTGCATTGGCCGCGAACTCGGTCGATGCATTGATTCGGTTGACGATCGCCGCCTCCGCCCACACGACGAGGCCCATCCGATCGGTCATGTCGTAGGTGTGCTGGGAATGTTGATAGTGCGCCAGCCGCAGTGAGGTGGCGCCTATCTCTTTGACAAAAGCCAATTTCGCATCGGTGTCCGCATTGGCGGCTGCCCAGCCGTGATCCTTTGCGTCTTGGTGCATGTTCACCCCATGCAGATCCAAGTAGGCGCCGTTGAGCGAGAATCCAGCGTTAGGGTCGAGTGCGAACGAGCGCAAGCCTAGCGGCTGGTCCACGAGGTCCGTCACGCTCGCGCCATCGCCTACTTCGACGAACACGCGATACGAATACGGATCGACGAGCCCATTCCACAAGTGAGGTTTCGCGATCGTCGCGGAAAGGACGACATCAGTGCGGCCATTGGCCGGCACGGATTTGCTGTTCGACAATACCTGAACGACCCTGTTGTTCGCGTCGACGATCACGGCGCGAACGGCGGCCGTCTTGTCCGGTGCACTGCTGTTGGCAAGCTTCGCCGTCACAGCCAGGCTGGCGGACATCGAGCTAACATTCGTCTGTTTCAGGTAGACTCCAGGCGAGCCAAAGTCCATGACGTCGATGGCCAGCGGATCGGTCGAGAGGAGATACACGCTCCGATAGAGTCCACCGAAGAAGGTGAAATCGCCGCTCAGCGGCGGCACGTTTCCCGTGGGGAGAAGAATCTCTCCCGAACTGTCCAAGCCGGGGGAATTGTCTACTTTGACCGCGACTAAGTTGTCTGCGCCGGCGACTGCCATCCGAGTGATGTCGAAGCGGAAAGTAGCGAAGCCGCCCGCGTGTCGGCCGACCAGAGCCCCGTTGACGAACACGTCCGTGATGATGTTGGCACCATCGAACTGGAGATAAAGCTTCCGGCCCGCAAGGTCGGGGGCAATGGTGAAGTGTTTTCGGTACCAGCCGACTCCCCGGTAGTAGGGCGTTTGCGGTCCGTCTTGGCCGTCCAGGGCGTTCCACGTGTGGGGCAGGGTGACCGGCGTCCAAAGCGAATCATCGAAGGACGCGTTGCCCGCACCGGGCATGTCTCCTTTGAAGAACTTCCATTGCGCGTCGAGGCTGTCGACGCGGCGGTGCGTGTTGGGTGGGGCGTAGATTGATCCCACGCTGGCGTCGCGGCTCAAAGTTGTCGCGTGAGCCGAAGATCGTGGACCGGGGGCGGCAGCGTTCGCGCAGCCTGATAGCAGCAGCGCCGCAAGCACGATGCGGGACCAGCGAGGCATGCTCAGCGAGCCAATACCGTGCTCATACAGGACACGTCAACGGCTCGGCCGGCCCCGTCTCGAGCGAGGGTCTCCTCGGAGGCGAAGTGCCGCTTCGCGCGGCGTCCCCTGCCGCCAGGGGGCGTTCTCGCGCCTCGCGCGGACGCAGAATTTGTCTGCTCTTTTGATCTCGAGGACCCACAAGATGCACCAATAGGAGTACAGCAGCCGGTTCAGGAGAGATCCATGTCGAATGTTCGCAATTCGCCCGCCCTTTCCGCTCTCGTCTCGCTCGGGTGCCTATCCATGCTCGCCGGCGTGAGATGCTCCAGCAACGCACCGGCAGCGTCCGGCGCACATGGATCCGGTTCCGGAGGCTCGGCGACGACCACCGGCTCCGCCGCCGGCGGCGTGGAGCCGGCAGGCTCGGGAGGCGGCATGTTCGCAGGCAGCAACGGGGGCGCCGCAGGCTCGGGTGGCGGCACGTCCGCGCTCGCGGCAGGCTCGGGCGGCGCGGATGCGAGCCGGGCCGACGATGCGGCGCGTGGAGACGCGCCCGTCGATGTCGGACCGGCCGACAGCGCCAGCGCGAACGGGGATGCCGGCAGTTCTGAGGCGGCTCCGCCAGCGCAGCATTTCGTTTGCACCTTGATCTTGGGGGCCTTTCAGACCAGCCAATGGTTTTATGGCGGCTTTTCAGCGGGGGTTGAAACCGCGCGCTGGGAGATCAAATCGGCCCACAACAACTGGACCGAAAAATGGGCCGATCCTCAGAACGCCATCTGGAATCTCCCCATCACCTCCCCGTGCGCGACCGGCGCTGCCACACCCGACCGGGTGCTCTTGATTGTCTACAAGAACATGTTCGGGCCGCCGATCCCGCCCGCTGTGTGGGAGCCCGAAATTACGAAAGACGTTGAAAACATCAAGACCAAATACCCCAGCGCTCGACGGATCGAGCTGCTGACCGAGGTGCGGGCGCCCAACAATCAACCGTGTCCAGGGAATTCGAGCCGCAACATCGTCATCGCGCCGGAGATCGACGCGGCCATTCAATCGGTGGCAGACAAATCCGGCGGTCTGGTCCAGGTGGGGCCGAAGTATTACGTACCGGACTGCTCGCTCTTCATGACGAACATCACGACGTTGGTCGACGGCGGCGGGGCCCGCGTGGCCCCGCAGCTCGTCGACTACTACAAGGCGCACTCATAAGAGCTGAGCCTTCCGCCTACGCAGTCAGTTTGGGCCGAGCTCTTGCGGCGTACCTTTCAGATGGTTGAGCGTATTGATGACGTCCCACGAATGCATTCCGTACTTCCAGCAAATGGCGTCTTCGACGGTACCCACTCGGAATTTGGTCGTCGCCAGATAGCCGGTTACCGGACCGAAAAGCAGCGGAATCGCATCGTGCGTCCATGGGAAGATCCCGTGCATCAAGAGGATGCCGTAGCTCGCGCCGGTGCCGGGAGTCCCAATCAAAATTTCGACCGCGTGGGCGATGTCTTGTCCCATTGGACACGTCGCGACCGGTGTAGTGCCGTTCAGTGCGGTGCAGTTCGTGCCATCGTCGTACAGCGAATCCGTCGAGTCCAGGTTCCATCCCACAGAAACCGCGTACCGGGCGACGGTTGCCGCGACCAAATCGTAGCCCGGCGCCCCTGCGACCTCATACGGCTCCCCAAAAGGTGCGCGAAAGCGCGTTAGGTGCGGCCGCGCGCCTTTCGAAACGGCGCTCATGACCGATTCGACACCGAGGAGCTCACTCTTGACGCATGGGGCATCGCCGCACCCCTTTCCTGCCGGCATCGTGGCCGCCGGCGGGGTTCCAAGGTGCCAATGATGCATGGTGTGATTGCCCGGATTGTGCCGCTTGAGGATATCGATCACGCCCGCCACGCACGTCGCGTTCATCGATGCGCCCCAGTTGTCGCACGAGTTAGCCGTCCAATCGTTGCTTGTATTGATAAAAAGATCCCAATGCATCTTGTTCGTATCGAGATAACTGAGGTTCTTTGCGGCCCACCCGCCGGAAGCCTTGGCCTGCGTGGGGGGCGAAACCGCGCCGTCCGGGACGTCGTCGAGGGTGGGGATGATCACGTCGCTGGGAATGTACGCGGGCTTCGGGTCGAAGCCGGTGCCCGGATATGTCTCTATCGCGGCCCCCTTCGTCCCTGCGGGCCATGGCGTGCACTTTGGATTGAGGCACGCCCCCCCCGCGCAGCCGTCGCCGCCGAGAGCCCCGGAGCCGGTGCTGCTACCCGAGCCACCGGTACTCGCCGGAGTGCCGGTGGTCCCCGACCGAATTGTTGCTTGCCGAGCCGCTAGCGCTTCCTGAGGTCCCGCTTCCGGTCCCGCTGCTGCCCGTCGTCGGCCCGCCGCCACTCGCGCCACCCGAACTGCCGGCTCCCGAACCGTTTCCGCTTGCCGCCGAACCACTCGCCGCAGCATCGGCGTCGTGGAGCGGCAAAGGCGCCGCCGGATTCGAGCTGCAATGCGTGAGTGACAGAAGTGAGATGAGACAAGCGGAGGCCCGCAGGCAGTAATGCGAATTCATGGTGCTAGGTTAGTTCGCCTTTACGTGTGCTGTCCTCTTGCCGGCGGCGCAAGGCCAGATGCCCATTGGCGACGGCGGCGGGAAGTAACTGCCCAACACACGACAAGAATGGCGACGCCATTCCAGGGAGTCGAGCGAGCTTGC
>WNFJ01671982.1_pt2 | contig 14494 bp, 13 predicted proteins | sample 5400461 | NCBI WGS metagenome assembly WNFJ01 (sample SAMN13153349, study PRJNA577476) | soil metagenome | isolation source: 115 cm saprolite on Douglas fir-dominated hillslope | place: USA:California | collected 2013-09-17 | reverse complement strand
GCGAACGCATGAAATCGGAATCCGCATGGCGCTCGGAGCAAGTGGCCGGAACGTGCTCAGGATGGTGATGGGTCAAGGAATAGCGATGACCGCTATCGGACTCCTGCTGGGACTCGGCGGAGCGCTTGCCGTAACGCGTTTTCTTTCGAGTCTGTTGTTCGAGATACGGCCAAGCGATCCGGCAACTATTGTTGGCGTTATGGCCATGCTTGGCGGTGTGGCCCTGGCTGCGTGTTACCTGCCCGCGCGTCGCGCCATGCGGGTCGACCACATGGTCGCACTGCGCTATGAGTAAATCATGGTCCCCTCCGGGGACCACAACGAAGGTATTTTCGTAGGAGTAGAACGGAAAACAAACATTAGATTGCGTCCGTTGCTCTTGCCGGTCCCTCGGCGTGCTAGAATCTCCCGCCAATGAGCCGAATCTGCTCCTCCCGTTTCGAGCGAGCGGCACGCAAACTGGGCTGGATGCGCATCGCCGGGATTGATGAGGCCGGACGCGGTGCGCTGTTTGGTCCAGTCGTTGCCGCTGCGGTGATTCTCAATCCCAAGCGGCGCATCGTCGGCCTGGACGATTCGAAAAAGCTCACTTCCGAACGCCGGGCGGAGCTCGCGCCACGCATCCGCGAACACGCTCTCGCATGGGCAGTCGCCGAGGTGGACGCGCAGCGCATCGACGCCTGGAATATTTACCAGGCGTCGCGCCAAGCGATGACCGCCGCGCTGCAGGGACTGGCAATTCCGCCCGATTATCTGCTCATTGACGCGATGCAGCTCGACGTCTTGATCGAGCAGAAATCATTGATTAAAGGCGATGCGCGCAGCATCTCCATCGCGGCAGCCTCGATCCTCGCGAAAACGCACCGGGACACGCGAATGGAAGAGTGGGACGCCATATATCCGCAATACGGCCTGGCGCGCCACAAGGGCTACGGCACGCCCGACCATCTCGAAGCCTTACGCCAGCATGGCCCGTCGCCGCTCCACCGCCATTCCTTCGCTCCTGTGCGAGAATCCGCCTGTTGGGCGGTTGGCGCGACGCAAGCTTCACTGCCAATGTTTTGACGTGTCAAAATAAGATCGCCGTCGAACATTCCTTGTCTGACCGGAATGCCATCGGGAATCAGCAGGAGAGCAACATAATGCGCGTTGTCAGCGTGTTGATTTTAGTCGTTCTAGTGTCCGCTGCCACCGTGTTTGTTATGGCCAAACCCGCCACTCTGGATTCCGCGACTCTACTGGCAGCGACGCCGCCGATGGGCTGGAACAGCTGGGATGCCTACGGCGAAACGGTTAGCGAAGCCGACATCCGGGCGAATGCGCAGTGGATGGCGGAGCACCTGAAGAGCTTCGGCTGGCAATACGTGGTTGTGGATTCCGGATGGTACGTGACGAATCACTCCGCCGGCACGAATGCCGACAGCGCGCAATTCAGCCTGGATGCCTACGGCCGGTACACGCCCGCGGTGAACACCATTCCTTCGGCGGCGCAGTCTCGGAGCTTCAAACCGCTCGCCGATTACATTCATTCGCTAGGCTTGAAATTTGGCATGCACATCTTGCGCGGCATTCCCAAGGAGGCGGTCCGAAAAAACCTGCCGATCGCCGGATCCTCCTTTCACGCTGTGGATGCCGCCAATACGTCCGACACCTGTCCGTGGAATCCTTTCAATTATGGGCTGGACGCGGGCAAGCCGGCAGCGCAAGCGTATTACGACGCCCTGGCCCAACAGTACGCCGGCTGGGGCGTGGACTTCCTGAAGGTCGATTGCATCGCCGACCATCCCTACAAGGGGGATGAGATTCGCCTGATCAGCCAAGCGCTCGGCAAAACAGGGCGGCCCATGGTCCTCAGTCTTTCGCCGGGGCCCGCGGCCTTGGAGAAAGCGGAGGAGCTGCGCCAGTACGCGCAGATGTGGCGCATCTCGGACGACGTCTGGGATCTCTGGCACAGCGGAACACAGTTTCCCTCGGGCATCGGAAATCAATTTGCCCGGGCCGCGAAGTGGGCTGCCTTTTCCGGACCCGGCCATTGGCCCGACGCAGACATGCTTCCTATAGGCCGCCTCGAACCGGCCGCGGGGTGGGGAAAGCCGCGCGCCACACGGCTGACTCAGGATGAGCAGCGCACGCAACTCACGCTTTGGTCGATCTTTCGCTCGCCGCTGATGATGGGCGGAAATCTGACCCTCTGCGATGAATGGACGAAGTCATTACTGACCAATGCCGAAGTGCTCGCAGTGGACCAGCACTCGACCGGCAATCATGCGGTCGTCACGACGGAAAAGGCGGCCGTGTGGCTCGCGCGTCCAGCATCAGGTGATGGATATTACGTGGCGCTCTTCAATCTCGACAGCGGCGCTCAGACCTTGCAGTATTAGTGGAAAGAAGTTGGTCTGCCGGAGACGAGCTATCGCCTGCGCGACCTCTGGGAGCACAAGGATCTTGCCCCCGCGGAATCATTCACCGCCACGCTGGCGCCTCATGCATCGGTGCTCTACAGAGTTTCGAGCCGCTGAGCATATCGCGGAGCTTCGCCGGTAGTCGTGGGAGTATCATGAGCTGTCGCACCGGCCGGTGCGCTCACGTTCACTACCTGCTTGGCATCGTTGAAGCTGATCTGCCGAGTGGACTGGATCGCCGCGACGGTATCACCATCCCTCGCACCGTAAGCCCGCCGCTGGCCCGGAATCGGAGGAGTGCGATGGAAAAAGAGTTCCTTCGTTTATTCGCCTTGTGTTCGCCGTGAAATACCTGGAGGAAGGGGATAACTGCCTGCTCACAAGCAGTTCTGCGTACATTGACTTGCCTTTTTACCCCCTGATAGCGTAACCAAGTAGAGTTACTAGCCGTTCCGCTACCGCGGCAATTCGAGGAGAAACTGTGGGGCAGACTCCGAGGGGAGATTTGTCTTTATTCGCGCATGGCCTATAACAAGAGCAAGAACGTTGAAGCCGCACAAAAGCTGCTGAACCAGGGCAAAGTCGCCCAGGCCATAGCCGAATACCAGAATATTCTGAAGTACGAGCCTCGCGACCAGGTCACGCTAATGACCATCGGCGAGCTATACATCCGCCAGGGCGAGACGTTTCAGGCCATCGACTACTTCGAGCGCCTTGCGCAAATTTTCGTAGGCGACGGTTTCCTGACAAAGGCGATCGCGGTCTACAAGCGCATCGCCAAGCTCGCTCCCGAAGAGATTCGCCCGCTCGAAAAGCTTGCCGACCTCTACGTTCAACAAGGGGTGATGAGCGAGGCTCGGCCCCTTTTCCTCCAACTGGCGGAGATGCACCTTAAGAACAATCGCCAGCCGGAAGCCGTCAGCCTCTTGAAAAAACTTCTGCAGGCGGAACCCGATAATCTCCGCATCCAGACCCGTCTAGCCGATTTGTACCAGGCCATGGGCCAGACTCGGGAAGCCATTGAGGCTTACGTCTCCGCTTCGCAGCGTGCCTTGGCACGCGGTGACCATGGAGAAAGTGAAAAGCTCGCGGACAAGGCGATCAAGCTCGAGCCCAACAATCTGGCCGCAGTGATCATCAAAGCGCGGTCGTATTCTTTACAGGGCAATCTCGCCAAGGCTGCGCAGCTCCTGGAACAGGTGGCCGATCTCGAGAAAGGTGGCGAGCAGACCGAACTGCTCCTCGATCTTTATCTCAAGAATTCCGATTGGGACCAAGCCACGGCGCTTGCACATCGCGTATTTGAAGCTGACGCGAAAAATTTCGGCCCGATGCAAAAGGTCGTCGAATCGCTGCTGCAGTCCGGAAATGGCGAAAAAGCCATGGGAATCCTGGAGAAGTCGCGGCTGTCTATGATCGATGCCGGGGAGCATGAGGTTGTCGGGAAACTCCTCAACGAGCTTGCGGCCAGCATGCCTGGCAGTATCGGGCCGCTGGAATGGCTCGTGGAATTGTACGGCCGCACCAGCGATTCCTTCCATTTGCCCGATGCGCTGGCGCATCTGGGTGACGCCCTGGCGGCCGATGGCCAGTGGGAGCGAGCGAAGAAAACCTTCGAACAGCTGGTGGACCGCGAACCTGAAAGCGATTCGGCAAAGCACAAACTCAACGGCGTGCTCCGTAATATGGGACTCCTGCCGGCGGAAGAGGCGAAGGAGCTTCCCGAGGAGCACTTGCAGGCGGAGATTCCGAAACCGTCGGCTCCCAAACTGCGCCCCGACGAGGGAGAATTCGCTCCTGAAGTGCAAGCCAAGCCGTCAGTAGCGTCTGGCGAGCCGGCGCTCGACGAAGAGACGCAAAAATTCATAGCGCAGTCGCTCACCGACGTCGACTTGTTTGCCAGCTACGGCCTCACGCAGAAAGCAATTGGTTTGCTGGAGGCTATCCTGCGCCGCGCACCGCGCCACACACCGACACTCGAAAAACTGCTCGACTTCGTCCTTGGCGCGGGCGATGACCGGCGCACTGCCGAACTTGCCGCGCAGTTGCAACAGATCCACGGTGAAACAGGCGACAAGCGCAGTTCTGAACGATTCGGGGAATTGCGCCGCCGCTTCCAACGTGCTGCTGGTTTGACGGACGAAGAATTGGCGAGTGCCGTTCCCGCGGCACGACCCACATCGACAGCAGCTGCTGAGCCAGGGTCGGCGGATGTTTCCATACGCGAGATTGCCGCGGAGCCCGCTCCGTTAAAACCTGCGCCCGGCACGGCCGCTCCCGTGGAAGAAGCGCGTCCCGAGCCAGTCGGAGTGAACTCCGCGCCCCTGCAGGCGGACGTGCAGGAAGTCGATTTGTCCGACGAATGGGAAACCCTCCTCGAAGAGTCGCGCCACAGCGAGGCGACGGTTGAGGCTCCCACCGCAGTCGAAGCCAAGCCCACGTCGGGAACCACGCGTCGCCAGGAGCCGGCAGACGTGGAAGAGTTTCAGATTTCCGAGGAACCTGCGACCGTCTCGCCGGATGATGTACCCGCCTCGGCCGGCTTCGATGTTGCCGGTGACGCTCCCGCGATTCCTCTCGAGCCGGAAGCTATCGCCGAAAAATCGGCGGTGACGCGCGAGGCGGCCAAGCCTAAAGGGATACCTGCGGCTAAAGCTCCACAGAAACCTCCCCAGACGAGCGAGCCTGAATTTGAGCTGGAGCAGGAGTATGAGCTCGTACTGGAGGCGGAGCCTCTGGTCCCGGCGTACGACCAGCGGCCACCCGAGACGCCCATAGCTCCTCCCCAGCCGGAGCCGGTCGCGCAAAACGCCGGGCCAGCGCCACCCGCGGGCAGCGGTTTTGCCTCCGATCAATTCTTGGCGGATCTTGCCAACGAAATCGATCAGCTTGGCATTGGCGGCCTTGCACCAGGATTTTCGGGAGCGATGCCCAATGCCCAGCCGGCGTCTGTAGCGAAGCCAGAAGCAGCGCCCCCGCAGTCTGGCGAGTCCGGCCCGCTTAAGGAAGTGTTCGACGAGTTCCGCGCCGAACTCGGTGAGATGGGCGTGGAGGACGAGGACCTGGAAACACATTATAACTTGGGTATCGCGTTTCGTGAGATGGGGCTCCTCGAAGAGGCCATCAGCGAGTTCCAAAAAGTTGCCAAAGCCAACGAGCGCGGGCGCGCTTTCCGCTACACCATGCAATGCTGCACGCTTCTCGGGCTGGCCTTCATGGAAAAGGGCCAGCCGGCCATCGCCGCGATCTGGTACGAGCGCGCGCTGCAGACCCCCGGCAATGATCCGGAAAGCACGCTTGCCTTGCGGTATGATCTGGGCGTGGCTCAGGAATCGGCGGGCGAGCCTGAAGCGGCGCTGAAAAGTTTCTTCCAGGTCTACGCGATGAACATCGACTATCGCGGCGTGGCCGAACGCATCGCTGCACTTCAAAAGCCCATCCGTCGATCCTGAATCTTTCCTGACAGGATAGGATTCCGCTCACCCATGAACCGGGTTTATCGCGCACTATTGGTCGTTCTTGCGTTCGAAATGGGCGCCATGCTCCTCTATCTGCCGTGGTCCGCCTATTGGGAGCAGAATTTTTTTCTCAGCCATTATCCTTCGCTCATGCCCGTTGTGCTTCATCCGTCGTTTCGCGGCGTGGTGAGCGGCGTAGGGGTTTTGGATATTCTCCTGGCAATCGGCTGGATCGGTTCGCGCCCGGGGCCTGATCGTGTCCCGCCTCAATAACTCATCTTGTGGCTTCCGCCTTTGCTACGTGACGGACCGGAACGGCCTTTCCGGAGTCGAAGCTCGGGAGGCACAGGACACTCTCTTGTCGAGGATTGAAGCCGCCGCGGCCGCGGGTGTCGATTGGATTCAGATTCGGGAGAAAGATCTTTTGGGGAGAGACAGCGCCTTGCTCACGCGTGAAGCTTTGCAACGGGCCGCAAAATCGCCTGCAAGCAACGCTGCTCCAACACGCATTCTGGTGAATGATCGGCTAGATGTTGCGCTCACAGAGGGCGCCGCCGGTGTGCACCTCGGCGAGAACAGCCTGCCGCTGCCCGAAGCGAAGCGGCTCGTGAAGGCCCAAGCCCTAAACCGGCATTTTTTGATTGGCGTTTCCTGTCACTCTTTGGATGCTGCGAGATCGGCAGCAAGTGGCGGCGCGGATTATCTTTTTTTTGGCCCCATCTTTGCCACGCCATCGAAAGCGGCATTCGGCGCTCCGCAGGGGCTTGAGCGGCTCGCCGAAGTTTGCCGCGCGGTTTCTATCCCTGTGCTGGCCATCGGCGGGATTACTTTGGCGAACGCCTCCATGTGTCTCGCGGCTGGCGCGTCGGGGATCGCGGCAATTCGCCTTTTTCAAGACGCGCTGGACATAACCTCTCTTGCTCAGTCACTGCGACAGCTGACACGCTGATCAACGCTCCATCAGCCGGCGGAGAAGCCGTATCTGTCCGGCATGATAAATATCGTGAAACGCAACGCCGTAGAGTTGAGGCAATAGTTTCGCAGCCTGCGCGGTGCGCAATACTTTGGCTGCCATCCCGTGCAAGGCCCAGTGTTCTCGCTCAAGCAACTTTTTATCGGCGCTCCACGCCGCCTCATTCAAATGGCCTCGTTCGGGCCTTGTAAAGAAATTGCTGCCCTTCAGCGCGAAAGAACCGCGCTTCCCGCCATCCATCCTTCGCCGCAGGGCATACTTCCAGTACGCGGCATGCAGCGTCACCTCCCAGATGTTGTGCCGGCCCGGTCCGGGACGCCAGGCGGCTTGCTTCGCGGTTATTCCCTTGATGGACTGCTTGAGATTCGGTCCATGCCAGGTTTTTTTCTCGTAGGCTTCTTCGAGCAGCGCGAGCACGAGCTTTGCGGAATCCACGGGGCCTCCTCATGGGGCGTCAGTGAGAGAAAGAATCCCGCAAAGGATGGCGCGCCCGCTCTATCGTGTCAACGCCCGACTCTCTTGCTGTAAAGGAATTGTCCCGCGGCCGGAAGAGTCCGTCTATTCTCCGCTCTCTGCATTTGTACAGTTGCCGGTCCGCCGCCTCGATCAGTTCAGCAACAGTCCCGCCGTCATACGGGTAGATAGCTATGCCGATGCTTACACCGAGAGCGGGCTCATTCGGATCACTTCGCAATCCAGTCTCGATGCGCTGCGCAACCTGTTCGGCCATCCCTTTGTCTGAGTCGATCAGCACGACGGCAAACTCATCGCCGCCGTACCGCACGGCCAGGTCAATTGGCCATCTCTTATGAATGATCCCCATCAGCGTTTGGCAAGGCAGGGAGACGTAACTTCCAGATGACAGTGGTTTGCAAAAGATATTGGACTAAGTTAGTCTGATTTCATGTTGCAATTCATTTGCAAGGAGATTCCGTGGCTTCATTTTGCCGGCTCGTTTTGCTTGGCTTTTTCTCCTTTTCCTTATCCGCCTCCTGCCCTTGCCCAGGAGAGACCTTACTTTGTCGCCTATGATCACTATCTCGAAGAACCCGGCAACCTCGAGATCGAGTATTTCTCGACGTATGGCATCCAGCGAGGCGGCAACAACTTCCACGCCTTCTGGACCGAGTGCGAATACGGCGCAACCGCCTGGTGGACCACGGAGTTCTACTTGGACGGCCAGACTACTTTCCACGACAGCACGGTGTTCACGGGCTTCCGCTGGGAGAATCGCTTCCGTCTTCTTAAGCGCGAACACTTCATCAATCCCGTCCTTTATGTCGAGTATGAAAACAAGAACGGCGCGGACAAGATCCTCAAAGAAGTCGAAGGTCACGATGTGGAAGCGGACTTCCTCGTTTCGAACGCGGAAGCTCAGAAGGAGCACATCCATGAAGTGGAGCTAAAGCTCATCCTCTCCAGCACATTCAAGGGCTGGAATTTCACGGAAAACACCCTCGCTGCCAAGAATCTTTCGAATTCCCCCTGGGAATTCGGCTATGCTCTCGGTGCCAGCCGTCCGCTCGCTCTCAAGGCCTCCGCGAAGCGCTGCACTTTCTGTCCGCAAAACTTCATCGGCGGGGTCGAGATGTATGGCGGCCTCGGCGACCGTCACAATTTTGGCCTTCACGATACTTCACATTACCTTGCGCCCGTGCTCGCCTGGAACCTACCTTCCGGCTGGACGTTGCGGATTTCGCCCGGCTTTGGTCTGAACGACATCAGCCATCGATTCCTCATGCGCTGGGGCGTCTCGCGGGAAATAACCGGCTTCGGTTCGATGGTCAGCCGGCTCTTTGGAGGCCACCAGTGAAAGCCGCTGCCACGGCACTCGCCGTTTCCATTTCATTTCTTGCGGCATCTGTTGTCCTCGCGCAGAGCCGGAGTTCCGGCAAATCACCGGTCGGCGCAACGCCCATATACGATCCGGTCATTTACGCGGAGCTGCAAAAGGCTCCCGAAAAGGCCCGGAACCGCCCAAATCCGCTGCAAAATGACGCGGACGCCGTTGCTGCCGGCGCCATTCTTTTCGCACAGCACTGCGCGGAATGCCACGGCAACTCCGCCGAAGGCTCGCGCAAAGCACCGAGTCTCCTCGTTCCAGAAGTCCAAACCGCAACGCCCGGAGCCCTATTCTGGCTGTTGACTAATGGAGTGGTTCGAAAGAGGATGCCGGTTTGGTCGAAGCTCCCGGAACCCCAGCGCTGGCAGCTGGTGCGGTACATCAAATCGCTTGGCGGGTCTGCTACTGCGGTGGACTCTCCCGTGCCTAAACCTTGACCGAGGATCCTAGTTCGCAGCCTTGGCCGCATCGTTCAGAATCATCGCCAGACGCACGCCAGCTTCTGTAAGGGCCGTTTCCGCGGCCCTGGCGGCGTTGCTTTGATAAGTTTCTCCGGCGGCTAGATGCTTGTCGAACATGCGCTTTCCCATATGATTGCCGTCGGCGCAGCTTTTCAGTTTCATGTCCGGCTCGATGCCGATTTTTTCCGCGAAAGCATCGTAGACCGCGGTCTCCGCTCGCTCGTGGCTCTCCCAGGCCCAGTTGTCCACGTGGATGCCCGCAGCTTCCCAGGCGGCGCTCTCCGTGTGAAACTTCTCGTCCAGCTCGTCGGCGTACCGGAGCGGGTTGGAGATTTCCATGTCGCGTTCCACAATCTCGGTGTCCCAGATCTGATGAAGGTTGGGCGAATAATCTTCACGCTCCGGATGGAGAGCGTTGGGGAGCGGTTCGTGGCGAAAATATTTCACCGCCACACAATTTCCGCCGTTGTCGGCGTTGCTGATGGCATGCAGCGGCTGATGCATATCGCCGGCAAAATGGATGAGGTAACGTATCGCTTCGGCGCGCTTCAGAGGATCGGCGGACTTGTTTTTCAGGATGGCGCGCTGCTCTTCGATCGCGCGCGTCACACATCCGTCGGGACCGCAGTATCCGTCCAGTTCACCCTTATGTTTGCCCCGCGGAATATCAATGTAATGCCAGGGACCGTTCTTGCGCTCGTTGCGTATATCGTCCGGCCATGTCGAGGCATCCACCAGCAGGTCCATCGTGGCATTCCCACACCAGCGTCTCAGCTTCGGATCCATCGGGTTGTCGCCAAGAAGCTTCAGAACCATTTGCCACGCTTCGGCGGTCAAATGCTTCTCCGCAATCAAAGCCACGGTCTGGTGACCTTTGCAACCCCACGCTTGGGCTGACGGCCCCCCGAGCGAGCCCACCAGCATGCACACAGCAAGCCAAGGAGCAAGCGTTGCAGCCTTGGCAAGTTTCCACCAGTCAGCAGTCACGAGTCACCTCTAACTTTTTCAAGCGCTGAGCCAGCGCCCGATCGGTTTCCACGATTCGGTGTGATCGCAGATCACGCGCAAGGCCGCGGTAATGGGAATGGCCAAAACCAATCCCATGCCTCCCCATACCCAGCCCCAGAAGAGCAGTGCAATGGTGATCGCCACGGCATTCAAGCGCACACGGCGGCCCACCAGTTGCGGCGCGACAAGATTGATAGCCAAAACGTGGATGGTAGTCAGCGTTGCGGCAATCAGTACGAACTGCCCCAGCGTTTTCCACTTGGCCAGTGCCATGACAAAGGCCGGCAGCCATGCCATCACTGCCCCGATGTACGGCACCATGTTTAGGAGTCCTGACGCGATTCCCGTGAGGACCGGATACTCCATCCCGATCATCCAGAAAAACAGGCTGCTCGCCGCGATTACCACCAGCGTCACGATGGTCATTCCCACGAGGTAATCGCGCAGGACGTCGCGCAAATCTTCCAGCGTTTCTTTCACCTGCGTCCGGCGCGAGGCGGGAAAAAGTTGCAACGTCCCGTGCCAAAGCTCGCGCTTCTCCGCGAGCATAAAAAAAACCAGAAAGGGCATGAAGGTAATTTCCAGAAACAGCGCGTATAGGGAGCCAACGCCGCGGAAGATCAGCGTGCGCACGATGCTGGGTTCCGTCCGCACCGTCGCCGAGGATGACGCGCCTTGCTCCGGCGCAATCCGCGAAACCTGCCCCTCGATTCCCCTGATCTTGCCTTCCACGGCGCCGGCAGCCTGCTGCAGAACACTGCTATATTTCGGCCAGTTCTCGGCGAAATCCGCGGTCCGCGTCCATAGTCCGTAGCCGACCGCTGCAAGCACCGAGATCAGGATCAGCACCATGACCATCGCGCCCAGCGTTCGAGGCAGCCCGAATCTTTCCAGGAATTCCACTGCCGGATCCAGGAAGTACGCCAGCAGAATCGAAAGCAACAGCGTGATCACCACCCCCGCGGCGTAATAGAAGAACAGCAGAATGATGGCCGCCGCGATCACTCGCATGCTGAAGTTTGAACTGGTGAAGCGAACGACCGATGGTGGCGTTTGCGTCGCGGACACGAGCGGCTCCGAGGCTCCACGTTAGCACACTCTCACAAACCATTTAGGACGTCGTACGCCGCTGTTCCGAAGCAGCATATTTGGAGATTTGTTTGATCGGTTTTTCCCTTGGTACCAGTTATGCAACAGGCATGATCTGCAGCGGACCGTAAAGTCACCGTTTTTACGTGTGTTAAGCTTTGCTGAGGTCATCCACACGGAAGTTGGCCCCACCGGGCCTGTACCACAACTCTGGAGAGACAGGCTTCTTCACATGGCCAAGGAGTTTTTTGGAACCGACGGGATTCGCGGCATCCCGGGCGCACGCCGCCGCTGGACGACGCCACTCTTTACGCCACCGGACGCGCTCTCGCCGCGTATCTCAATCGCGAACATGGCGCAGCGCACGTCCTCATCGGCACGGACACTCGCGAATCCGGCCCGCATATCGCCTCATTGCTTGCCGCGGGTCTCGCCGAGGCTGGCGCTACGGTTGCGTTTGCCGGCGTAATTACCACTCCCGGCGTGGCTTGTCTTGTTCGCCAGAATGATTTTCAAGCCGGGGTGGTCATCTCCGCCTCGCACAATCCCTTCGAGGACAATGGCGTGAAGTTGTTTTCGCACGCCGGTATGAAATTCCCCGACGCCGTCGAAGAAGAGCTGGAAGCCGGGATATTGAGACACCGGAGCGAAGCCGCGCCAAAGAATCTGCCGCCGCTGACGGCCGATGAATCTCTCGATGCTGAATATCTCGCCTTTCTCCGGAAGCGGTTCATTCCCGGCGCGAAACTCGCCGGTTTCCGGATCGTTCTCGATTGCGCCAATGGCGCAGCCTTCAAGCTCGGCCCGGAGCTGTTCCGCTCGCTCGGCGCTGACGTTGTCGCCATGGGCGTTTCACCTGACGGCCGCAACATCAACGCCGGCTGTGGCTCGTTGCACCTGGAGGGCTTGCAGAAACGCGTCGTCGCTGAAAAAGCGCGTCTCGGTGTGGCCTTTGATGGTGACGCCGACCGCGCGCTCTTCGCCTGCGAAACGGGGAAAATCGTGAATGGCGACGGCGTTCTTCTTGCCGCCGCGCGTTTCCTCAAATCTCAGAACAAGCTGACAGGTGATCGTGTCGTCGCTACCTCCATGTCCAACCTCGGGCTGGAGCGCGTTCTTGCCCGCGAAAATATCGCGCTTGCCCGCGCCGCTGTCGGCGATCGCTATGTTCTGGAAGAAATGCTTCGCAGCGGCAACGTGCTGGGAGGCGAACAGTCCGGCCACATCATTTTTCTCGAGGACAGTCCTGCCGGTGACGGACTGCTGACGGCCTCAAAAATTGCCTCGCTGGTCTCCATGCACGGCAAAATCGAAGCGCTCGTCGAAGGACTCAAGGATTATCCGCAAGTCATCGTCAACGTGAAGGTGCGCTCAAAACCGCCTCTTGAAACGCTCCCGGAAGTCTCCCGCGCCCTAGCCGAAGCCCAATCCGCTCTCGGCGACAATGGCCGCGTCGTCCTTCGCTACTCCGGCACCGAGCAACTCGCCCGCGTCATGGTCGAAGCCGAACACGACGCCGACGTCCAGCGCTTCAGCCAATCCCTGGCCAACGCCCTCCGCTCCTCCATCGGCGCTTAACCGGTTCTTCTCAGTGCTCCTCGGCGCCCTCTCTGGTTCTTCAGGGAACTTTTCGCCCGGTCGCGACATTACACTTAATGAAGGATCGATGCCGCTTACCATGCAAGACGCACTGCCCGCGCTCGTTCTAAACTCGGAGGCTCTTCCTCGACCTGCCATGAACGATACGCCCAACAGCCGAACGAACCCCGGGAGCCCACCCGTCTCCGCAAGCGCGGTAATCACCGATGAACAACTCATGCTCGCCTTTTCGAAAGGTTCTTCGGATGCTTTTACAGAACTCTTCTCGCGTTACAAGCAGCCGATCTACGGTTTCTTTCGGCGCCGCGTCACCGAGTCCGCTCAGGCCGAGGAACTGACGCAGGAGACTTTCGTCGCCCTGCTTCGCGCCGCCACCCGTTACGAACCTCGAGCGCTCTTCCGCACATATCTCTACGCGATTGGGTTCAAGATGCTCCGCGCACATCGTCGCAAAGCCGCTTTTCGCGCCACTTTTTTCGGCCAACAAAACTCCGCCCCCGATCCTTCCCGGCGGGATGCGACCGAGTCCGGGCTGTGGGTCCGTCGCGCTGTCGAAAAGCTTGACTCCATCCACCGCGAAATCTTGCTCCTGCGCGAATTCGAACAGTTGAGTTACGCCGAAATCGCCGACCTCTTGCAGCTTCCGCTGAACACCGTTCGCTCGCGTCTCTTCCGTGCCCGCACAGCGCTCCGAAACTTACTCAAACCGCCTGTCGCAACCTCGACTAAGGACGCCCCGCAGCACATCGCCCAGAAAGGGGAACGCGCATGAGCACCACCACGCATCCCTTCGCTCCCGAAGGAATCATGGCCTTCGTCGACGGCGAACTCTCCGCCGACCGCGCCCAATCTCTCTCCGCCCACATCGACCAATGCGCCGAGTGTTCCACACTTGCAACCGATTTCCGCGGTTTGTCGGATCAAATGAGTGGTTGGCAGGTCGAGTCTGTTCCCGAACGCCTGACCGGGCGAGTCACTTCAGCTGCAGGGGAACTGTACGCGAGATCCGAGCCCGTGCTGGGCAGAGCCGTGAAGCGGCGCCGCCGTCCAGCTCTTAAATTTGCCGTTGAAGTCGCTTCCGCTTTTGCAGTGGTTCTGCTGCTGCTGGCTATTGCAGTCCCCAATCTTTTGCGCTCGAGAATGGCGGCCAACGAGGCTAGCGCCGTCGGATCGCTCCGAACCCTGAATACTGCTGCTGTCACATATCTCGATACCTATGCACATTATCCGCGTTCGCTCGAGAGCTTTGGATCATCACCAAGTGGAATAGCCACTGAAGCCGCCGCTGGCCTAATCGACGATGCGCTCGCGAGAGGAGGCCGGAAGTCCGGTTACCTTTTCACCTATCGCACCGCGCCAGCCTTTGGCCTCAACCGCAGAGGGGGCTACACGATTAATGCTGATCCACTCGAGCCTGGCAAAGGTGGTCAGCGCCATTTTTCTACGGATCAAACCGGCACGATTTTCGCGGACGGGGTTGAACTCGTCGACCCTAGTCAGCCGGAGAAATCGAACAAACATGACCGGGGCGGGAGCGCGGAAGGGAAGGCCGTCGGACACCCTGCCGACACTGCACCCATGACCGCTCGCACGGCAGAGTTAAAGCTCGTGGTCGAAAAACTTGACGAAGCTCGGGAGGGAATGGATCGAATCCTTCTGCG
>WNFJ01123991.1_pt1 | contig 14495 bp, 10 predicted proteins | sample 5400461 | NCBI WGS metagenome assembly WNFJ01 (sample SAMN13153349, study PRJNA577476) | soil metagenome | isolation source: 115 cm saprolite on Douglas fir-dominated hillslope | place: USA:California | collected 2013-09-17 | reverse complement strand
CACCTGGACGACGATCTACTCCACCACCACCGGGCCGGGCGGAACCGAGACGCTCAACATCTCCGGTTCCGGCCGCTACATCCGCATGTACGGAACGCAACGCAACACGGCGTACGGCTACTCGCTGTGGGAGTTCCGTGTGTTCACCGGCAGCGGCGGTGGCAGTAACACCGTCACCGTGACCAACCCCGGCAGCCAGAGCTCCACCGTCGGCACCCCGGTCAGCCTGCAGATCCACGCCACCGACTCCATGTCCGGCCAGACGCTGGCCTACGGCGCCACCGGCCTGCCCGCGGGGCTGTCCATCAGCTCCACCTCCGGGCTGATCTCAGGAACCCCCACGACCGCGGCCACCTCCAATGTCACGGTGACCGCCACGGACACGACGGGCGCTTCCGGGTCCGCCGCGTTCACCTGGACCGTCAGCAACGCTGGCGCCTGCCCGGCGCAGTCGAACACACCGAACTTCGGCCCGAACGTCTACGTCTTCGACCCCAGCATGTCGAGCACGAGCATCCAGACCACGCTCAACAACGTGTTCAACACGCAGAAGCTCAACCAGTTCGGCACGCAGCGCTACGCCCTGCTGTTCAAGCCGGGCACCTACGGCGTTACGGCCAACATGGGTTACTACACCTCAATAGCCGGCCTGGGCCAGAACCCGGACGACGTCACCATCAACGGCGACGTCACCGTCGACGCGTTCGACGGCACGGGCAACGCGACGCAGAACTTCTGGCGGTCGGCCGAGAACCTGGCGATCACCCCGTCCGCCGGAAACGACCGCTGGGCCGTGGCGCAGGCGGGGCCCTTCCGCCGGGTCGACGTCCACGGCGGGCTGGAGCTGTACCCGGCCAGCTTCGGCTACGCGAGCGGCGGCTACATCGCCGACACCAAGGTCTCCGGTCAGGTTGCCACCGCGTCGCAGCAGCAGTGGTACTCGCGGGACAGCAACTTCGGGAGCTGGAACGGCTCGGTGTGGAACATGGTGTTCTCCGGCGTGACCGGCGCACCGGCCCAGAGCTTCCCCAGCCCGCCGATGACGACGCTTGGCACCACGCCGGTGTCGAGGGACGTGCCCTACCTCTACGTGGATTCGGCCGGTAACTACCACGTCTTCGAGCCGTCGCTGCGGACGAACGCGTCCGGCGCAAGCTGGGCGGGCGGCCCGAGCGGTGGCACGTCGCTGCCGATGAGCCAGTTCTTCGTCGCCGACCCGTCGATGAGCGCGGCGACCATCAACACGGCGCTGTCGGAGGGCTGCAACCTGTTCTTCACCCCCGGCGTCTACAACATCAACCAGACGCTCAACGTCACGCATGCCGACACGACCATTCTGGGCATCGGTTTCCCGACGCTGATCCCGCAGAACGGCATCAACACCATGCAGGTGTCGGACGTCAACGGTATCCGGATCAAGGGCCTGCTGCTCGACGCGGGTACGACCAACTCGGCGGCCCTGCTGACGGTCGGCACCGCGGGCTCGACGGCGAGCCACGCGAGCGACCCGATATCCCTCCAGGACGTGTTCTTCCGGATCGGTGGCGACATCGCCGGCAAGGCCACGGCCAGCCTGGTCGTGAACGCCAACGACACCGTCGTGGATGACATCTGGGCATGGCGCGCCGACCACGGCAACAGCGGAACGGTCGGCTGGACCGTCAACACCGCCGACAACGGCATGACGGTCAACGGCAACAACGTCGAGGCGCTCGGCCTGTTCGTCGAGCATTACCAGAAGACCGAGGTGGCCTGGAATGGCCAGAACGGAAAGATAATCTTCTTCCAGAACGAGATGCCGTACGACCCGCCCAACCAGGCGGCCTGGATGAACGGCACGTCCAACGGGTATCCCGCGATCGCGCTGGCGAGCAATGTCACCTCGTTCGGCGGGTGGGGTCTCGGCAGCTACTGCTACTTCAACGTCAATCCGGCCGTCAATTCGGCCAACGCGTTCGAGTCGCCCACTATCGCCGGGGACGCGTGGCACGACCTGCTCACCGTCTCCCTCGGCGGCGTGGGAACCATCAGCCACGTCATCAACACGACAGGAGCGGTCACGGCGTCCAACACCACGCCGAGTGACGTGGTCAGCTATCCCTGATCAAGTTTCTGCGGCCGGCCTGCGCGGTGACGATCACCGCGCAGGCTGGTTCTTTCTGGCCGCTGAAAGAAAACGATCACATCGCTGATGCCCCCTGGGCCGCTGGCGGCCGCCGGACGTCCTCAGCGCGCCAGCGAGCGGCAGCCAAAGTGTCACCCCGGCGGGCTCCACCCCACGGGACCCCCCCGCACCAGTGGATGCCGCATCCGCGGCAGCCGTTCGGGCTCTGTGGTCCTGTCAGCGGGCGCGGTGAGCGGGGCGGCCGTCAGCCGGGGGTGCCGGCGGCGGCGGCCTGCGCGGCGTCGCGGTGGGAGCTGATGATGCCGGCGTAGCGGTATCCGCTGTCCTTCACGATGCGCTGCTGGGTCCCGAAATCCACGTGGGTGAGGCCGAACCGCGCGTCGTAGCCGTCCGCCCATTCGAAGTTGTCAAGCAGCGACCAGGCGAAATAGCCAGCCAGCGGCACACCCTGGCGCGCTGCGCGGCCACACGCCGCCAGATGCTCCTCGAGGTACCCCGACCGCTCTGGGTCGTGCACATGGCCGTCGGGCTCGACCACGTCGGCCCACGCGGAGCCGTTCTCCGTGACGTAGATCGGCTGCGCGCCGTAGTCGGCGGCCAGCCTGACGAGCACGTTTTCCAAGCCCTCGGCGCGTACCTCCCAGCCGAGCAGGGTTCGCCGCGCGCCTTGCAGGCGGACCTCCCGCGCGTAGGGCGGGCCGCCGTCCGGGTCGTCGGCGACGACGCTCGGGGAGTAGTAGTTGACGCCGAGCCAGTCGAGTGGCGTGGCGATCGTCTCCAGGTCGCCGGGCTGTTCGGGAAGGTCCACGCCGTACAGAGCGAGCATGTCCCGCGGGAAGCCGCGGCCGTGAATGGGGTCGAGCCACCAGCGGTTGGCGTGCCCGTCGAAGCGCGCCGCCGCGTTGATGTCCGCGTCGCTGCCGGTGGCGGGCTCGCAGGCGCTGAGGAGGTTCACGATGCCGACGCGTGCTCCTGGCACGTGCGCCCGCACCGCCTGAGCGGCCAGGCCGTGGCCGAGGAGCAGGTGGTAGGAGGCGTGCACGGCGGCCCGCATGTCCGTGATACCCGGTGCGTGACGCCCCTCGAGATGACCGATCCAGGCCGAGCACCTGGGCTCGTTGACGGTGGCCCAGCTGGTGACCCGGTCACCGAGGGCGGCGGCGACATGAGCCGCGTAGGCCGCGAAGTGCTCGGCCGTCTCCCGCACCATCCAGCCGCCGCGGTCCTGCAGGGTCTGGGGCAGATCCCAGTGGTAGAGCGTGGGGTAGGGGATGATGCCGGCCTCGAGCAGGCTGTCCACCAGCCGGTCGTAGAAGGCCAGCCCGGCGCCGTTGACCATCCCGTCGCCCGAGGGGACCACGCGCGGCCAGGCGATGGAAAACCGGTAGGAATTCACACCCAGGCGCTTCATCAGGCCGATGTCCTCGGGCCAGCGGTGATAGTGGTCGCAGGCGATGTCGCCGGTGCCGCCGCCGGTGATCTTGCCAGCCGTGTGCGAGAACGTGTCCCAGATGGACGGCGACCGGCCGTCCTCGGCGACCGCGCCTTCGACCTGATACGACGAGGTCGCCACACCCCAGGAGAAACCGGCAGGAACCCAGCTGAAGTCTTCCACGAACTGCCTTTCTGCTACGGCGTCTGTATATGTCGGCGCGTCGTTCACTTGACGGCTCCGGCGGTGAGACCGGCGACGAGGAAGCGCTGAAGAAGCAGGAATCCAGCGACCACGGGCACGCTGACGACCAGCGAGGCGGCCATGATCTGGTTCCAGTAGACGTCGTTCTGCGTCGAGTAGTCGCGCAATCCAACGGCGAGGGTGCGGGTGGTGTCATTCGTCATGATCGACGCGAACAGCACCTCGCCCCACGCGGTCATGAAGGCGTAGATGGTGACCGTGATGATGCCGGGAAATGCCGCCGGGACCACGATGCGCAAAAGCGCGCGGAGCGGGCCGGCTCCGTCCACGAGGGCGGCCTCGTCGAGACCTCGCGGTATCGAGTCGAAATAGGCCGCAAGCATCCAGATGGAGAAGGGCAGCGAGAAGGTCAGGTACGTGAGTATCAGGCCGGCGCGGGAGCCGTAAAGGGCGATCCCGGTCGCGTTCCCGATGCTCACGTAGATCAGGAACAGCGGAAGGAGGAAGAGAATCCCGGGGAACATCTGGGTGGACAGCACCGTGACGGTGAAGATTCGCCGGCCGCGGAAACTGTAACGGCTCACCGCGTACGCCGCGAAGATCGCAACGATCACCGAGATGCCCGCGGCCGCGCTCGAAACGATCAGCGAGTTGACGAAGTAGCGGGCGAGCGGGACGGTCCGCCAGATGTCGACGTAGGGGCGCAGGGTGAGGTGCGCGGGGATCCAGCGGAAGGTGCTCGTCACGTCCTGCAGCGGCTTGACCGAACTGCTCACCATCACGTACACGGGCAGGGCAGCGAAGACGGCCAGCAGCGTCAGGACGATCCGCCGGGTCCACACGAACGACGGCGGGGGCGCTGTCGGCGTCCTGAGGGACCTAGACATCCTGCCTCCTGCGGGACGTGAGCAGTAGATACGCGGCCGTCACCAGGAGCAGGAAACCAAGCAGGAGCACCGACATGGCCGAGCCGGCGCCGAAGTTCCAGGTGACGAACGACGAGTTGTAGATGTGGATCGAAATGACATCCGCGGCCTGGGGTGCGACATTGCCGAACAGCACATACGGCGTCGTGAACTCATTGAATGTCCACAGGAAAAGCACCAGGACGAGAACCTGGTTGACGGCTCGCAGCGACGGCATCGTGATCTGCCGTATCTGCTGCCAGATGCCCGCACCGTCGATCGCCGACGCCTCGTAGAGGTCACGCGGGATGCTTTGCAGCCCGGCCATCACGACCAGGAAAGCGAACGGCCAGTTGCGCCAGACGGAGACGATCACAAGCGCGATGAAGCTGTTGTTGCCGAGCAGCCAGAAGGTGGGTCCGCTGGTCAGGCCGAGCTCGTCGTGCAGGACGTGGTTGATCAGGCCGTTGCTGTACTGGAACATGAACGCCCAGGTGATCACCGAGGCGTAAACCGGAAGCGCGTACGGCGTGAGGAAGATCGCGCGCAGGAAGCCGCGGCCACGGAAGCTGTCTTGCGCGAGGATCGCGGCGGCCGTGCCGAGCAGCCAGGAAAAGCCCACCGCCAGCACCGTGAATGCGCAGGTGATCACGAAGGAGTGCAGCAGCGCGTGGCCGACCGGTGCGTTGAAATCAACGATGAGACGGTAGTTGCCCAATCCGGCCCACGGCGCGTGCTGCCAGTTGCGGATGTAGAACTGCGTCAGCTGCTTGAAGCTGATCAGGACGCCGACGACCATCGGCACCAGGTGGACGATGAGCTCGAAGAACAGCGCGGGAAGCAAGAACAGGTAGGGCAGGCCGCCACGGCGGATCCGGTCGGTGAAGCGCGCCGGGCGCGGTCGCTCTGGCCCCGGTGCGCCCCCCCGGCCGGAGGTCCGTTCGGCCGGGGGGGCGTCCTTGGGCGCAGTGGCTGTCAACAGTCGCCTCAGCCCTGCATTTGCTGCTGGGCGTTAGCGAGCTGCTGCTGCACGGTCGCGCTGCTGACGGGGTGTCCTGCCGCCGCGATGGCGAACAGGTTCTTCATCGCGGTGCCGACGAGCTGCTCGAACTGCGACTCCTTGGGCACCTGGGGCAGGGGTGCGGCGCTGGTGGCGAGCACATTGCGCAGGACCGTCAGTTCCGGGGAGGAGAACGCCGGGTCCTGCAGGGCTGACGTGATGGGCGGGATCGATCCGTACTGCACGTCGAGCACTTTCGCCTCGGCGTCACTGGTCATGAAGTTGACGAACTTCAGTGCGCCCGAGAGGTTGGGCGTGTTCTTGAAGACGGCGATGTTGATGCCGGCGACCATCGAGTTGGGGTTGCTTGCTCCCGGTGTGCCTGACTGCACAGGGATGGGCGCGACCCCGTAGTCGGTGGCCTTCATGCCGTGCGCCTGCAGCGCTTTTCCTGCGGCCTGCCACATCAGCATGGCCGCCTTGCCGGTGGCGAAGTCCGCCAGGGACTGGTTCTGGTCGTACTGCGCGTCACCCGGAGAGACGATGTGGTCGGTCGCCATGAAATTGACGAACTGCGTCACGCCGGCCACGGCCCCGGGCGAGGTGAAGGTGGGGGTTCCCGCCGCGTCGAAGAAGTCGCCGCCGTGCTGCTTGGCGAGGACGAACGCGTGGTGGATGTTCTCAGGGATGCTGCCACCCTCGATGGCGAGGCCGTACGTGCCGCCCTTGGTGAGCTTCTTGCCGTCTGCGACCAGCTGATCCCAGGTGACAGGCGGGCTGGTTATCCCGGCTGCGGCAAACAGCTTCTTGTTGTAGTAGAGGCCATAGGCCAGCGAGTAAAGCGGGGCTGCGGTCGGCGGTTTGCCCACCTCACCGGTCGAGCCGATGGCCGAACTCAGGAAGCGGCTCTTGCCTCCGATCTGGTTGAAGGTCTGGTCGGTGAAGGGTACGAACGCTCCGGTGGCCTGCAGGGACGCAGACCAGGTGTTGCCGATGTTGACGACGTCGGGTCCCTGGCCGGAGGTGGTCGCCGCCAGGATGCGGTTGAGTAGGTCGGGCCAGCCGATAACGTCCAGCTTGACCTTGATGCCTGTCTGCTGTTGGAACTTCTGCAACTCGGGGTTCAGCACCGTGTAGTCATCCTGGATGCTGCTGCCCTGGTCGCTCGCCCAGTAGGTGAGCGTCTTGGAGTGGGCACTGCTGCTGCTGCTCGTGGTGGGTGACGTACCCCCACCGCAGGCGGTCAGGATGGTGGCTAAGGCGGTAGCTGCGATGGCTGCTAGGACGGCGGGGATGGGTGGACGGGTCATGTGCACGATCGGTGGCTCCTCTCGCTGGAAGCCATGCTCCATAACTAAATTTAGGATCTGATTTAAGACGTATAATAAATCTCTGTCAAGACCCGGGTGATAAAGATTGTGCCTCGCCGGACCGCCGGGCCAGGGTGGATCCACAGCGGCCCGAGGGGCCGTAGACGTCCAGCCCCGCGTGGTGTCCGGCAGCGGCTACGCAGAGACCGTGCCGACGTGGGAGGGGACCGGGAGGGACTGCGTCACCGTCGGCTCTGCGCTGCGCCCGCGGCCGGTCCGGGGGGGTCTTCTTCCTCGGCTCGGGGTTCCTTGAGGTCTCCGGCCGATGCGACGGTCCCGCGGGGCGGTCGCTGATGATCCAGGTCCGCGACGTCCACGCTGAGCACGGGCGGCTCTTCGCCGCGGGCGTCCGGGTGCGGCAAGAACCGAGGACCGAGCCCCGGGGACTGATCGAGATGTGGATCGAGGGCCCGGACGGGGTGCCTATCGCTCTCGTCGAGGTCCCGGCCGGCCACCCGCTCCGGCGCGACCATCACTCGTCGCAGCCGCCCGCCGGCTGGTCAAGGTCCCAGCCGCGGCCCGCGTTTGTGTCGCGGTTGGCGGCGTACCCGCGGCCAGGTCCGGGCCTAACCGGATGTCGGCGCCGATGCTGACGAATCCCGCCGCGGCGGCCAGGGCAGGAGCGTGGGTGCGGTCGAGGTGCTGCTGTGCGGTGGCCAGTGCGTGCGCGGTCGGCTGGCCGGCGGCCAGCGACCGGTGCAGTTCGGTCATGAGTGGCATCGTCTCCGCGTCGGGGATAGGCACGACTGACGCGATGACGCACGCCGTGCCGAGCGCAAGGAAGGTGGCGCTCAGGCCGAGCAGTTCATCCCCGGTTCTGACGGTGGACCGGCCAGCGTCACAGGCGGCCAGGATCACCAGCCTCGGTGCCTGGTGCAGGTGGTTGAGGTCGTGCACGGTGAGTGGGCCGTCGGCAAAGGTCAGAGCGGAAAACAGCGGGTTGTTCGGGTGGATGTGCCCGTGCGCGGCCAGGTGCGCAAGCCGCGCGCCGTCGAGCGCGATGGTCACGGTCTCGACCGTGGCCGTCGCGCCGGTCAGCGGCGGCACGTGGTGGATCGCGGCGGCGGCGGTGACTTCGGCGTCGGCACCCGGAAGACCAGGTCCAGCAGCCAGCACGGTGTGACCGCCGCTGTCCGCGGCCTGCCCGGCGGCGCGCCACAGCGCGGCGGAAGGCGCGACGGTCACCGGTCGGCCGGCCAGGGAGGGCAGTACCGGCCAGGGCAGCGACTGCAGCGCCCCGGTGGGGACGACGATCAGCGGGCGATCGCCGGTGTCGCGGGCGATCGGCCGCAGCAACAGCGCGTCGAGCCGGGTCGCGGCGTCGGTGAGCAGCGCGCGAGCCGCGGCGTCACTTGCCGCGCTGATGTTGTGCCGCGCGAGCCGGTGCAGTGCGAATCGGGCCCGGTCGATCAGGTCGCTGGCCGCCGCGGATACTCCCAGACAGCGCAGCCGGATCCGGCCGCCGCAAACAACGACAGCGTGCAGCGTGTCGTCGAGCCGGACAAACTCGACGAGCGCGCTGTCGCCGACCGCATCCGCGAGCGCGCGGGCGGGTATCAGGCGGGTCGGCGCGTTGGTCCGATCGCCTGGTGAGTGGCGGACCCGGTCACGGATCCGGCGTTCCAGATCCACCTGGCGGCGTACCAACGGCGTGGTGTTGCGGCCAGCCCGGCGGAGCGCGGAGATCTCGCTGGTCACGGCCCGGAGCTCGGACAGGGCCGCGGACAGGCCGGGGTCGGCGGGCGGGCGGACCGGCCGCAGCATCAGATGACTGGCCCGGCCTTGTTCCGCCCAGTCGAGCACCCGGTCCGCGTGGCCGCTTTCGAATGCCATCCGCAACCCGAACTCGGCGACCTCGACGCGGTGCCCGGAGGCGTGGGCGCGTAGATCGGTCGCACCCAGGCCGGTTCTGTGCTCGTCGAGGACGCGCAGCGCGGTCCGTGCGGCAACGGTCGCGCCGCGGTAGTTCTGGCTGGCATGGCGCAGCAGTGCCTGGGCGAACCAGCCCCTGGCGCGCAGCAGAGCCGGCCCGCGGAGGCGTTGCCTGGCCGCCTGCTCCAGTTGCGCACACGCGCGGCCCGTCCAGCCCTGCTTCAGTGCGAGCCGGGCGGCGAGCAGCCTGGCGTCGAGCGCTGAGGACGGCCATCCGGCGCCGAGGAGGTCGCGCGCGATTCGTTCCAGCTGCGCAACCGTGACACCGGACGGGTATGCCGGCGCGGCGCCGATGCCAAGTTCCGGCTCGCGGCCGGACGGTGTGCCGATGCTCAGCCGGGCCGCCACGACGATATAGCGCGCGAGCGTGGCCCAGCGGGAGCGGTCCTGGCGGTTGAATTCGCGTACCGCGGCGCGGGCCTGGTCGAGTCCACTGCCTGGCTGTCCGTCGAGGATCGCGGCCTGAGCCAGCAGCAGCCTTGCCTCCGGCAGCCCGACCTGCCTGCGTTGCCGCTTGAACTCCGCCACCGCCTCTTCCGCCGCCTGCCTGGCCTCGGAAATCAGCCGTACCGACAGCAGGAGCTGAGAACGGTCGGTGAGCAGTTCGCCGACGGGTGCGCCGTGCGCGCGGAAGCACCGCTCGGCCAGGTCGAGATAGTGCAGCGCGACCGGCACATCACCGCGCAGGCTGCTGATCCAGCCGAGGTTCTCGTGCACGAACCCGAGCGACAGGTCCAGCTCGAACCTGATGCACAGCTGCGCGGCCTCGCGCAGATCAGCCTCGGCGGCAGCGAACTCCTGCCGGTAGCCGTACAGAACCGCACGGTTGTAAAGCACCCGCTGCAGCCACACGTGATCACTGGCGTGCCGCAGCGCGGTAAGCGCGGCCTCGCAGTCGGGCAGTGCCTCGTCGAGCCGCCCCAGCTGAATCAAGATCGCGGCGCGCTGCGCCTGGGCACGCGCCCGGGGCATGCCGGTGAGGGCGACAAGCGACGTCTCGATCTCGCGCAGCGCCTGCCGGCCGCGCCCGCGCACGTTCAGGGCAAAAGCCAGCCGCATCCGCGCCTCGCCGGCGAGCTGAGCAGAACCCGCCTGATTGCCGAGCCGGATCGCCGCGCGCAGATGCGCAAGCGCGGCGTCGGGATCCTCCAACTGCATAGCGGCCAGGCCCAGGGCCCGCTCGGCCAGCGACAACGCGACAAGGTCGTGCGCCGCGCGCGCCTGACCCGCGGCGCGCCGCGCCAGCACCATCGACCGGGCCGGATCGGCCTCGGCAAGCCCCAGTGCCTGTGTGGCCTCGTCCTGCGCAATCCCCGTCACAATCGATGCTAACCACGGCCAGGCACGCGGGCCTAAAGAATATTTCCCCGGCCTGTATCAGCGGGTGGCTCGCCGCCTCCGCGTAGATGAGGCTCGCTGCCTCCGCGTGGTTAACGGGCGTGACGGTTCATGGCAGGCAGGCACCGCACCAAGGAGCGAACTGATGGCAATCACTCGTGGCAGGGTCGAGACGTTCCACGACGATCAGGTCATCGTCGCGCTGCCCCACCTGAACATCGTCACCAGGGCGCTCACCTACTTCGGCGTGCGTTACGCGAACGTAGAGCCGCACGAAGCGCTCGGCCTGGCCAAGGTGTCCGGGCTGGCGAACCTGGGCCGCGCCGTCAATCAGCTTCGTCAACAGGACGGGATTGGTGCTGACCTGGCCGCCTACGAGACGGCGCGCGGCGCCGAGGTCGGCGGGACCGCGCCGCTCCTTGACGTCCTGTCCAAGGGCCTGCGGCTGCATTTCACCCAGGTCTATGCCGGCTGGGCCCCCGAATTCGGCAAGAACCGCGGCGTCGCGCAGGTTCTCGGATTTCCGCACGTCGGTGGTCCCCCACCCAGTGACCCCATCGTGCCGGCCGGCTCCGCGGTAGGGGACCCGAGGCCCACGACGGCAGCCGTCACATTCGCCGCGCCTGATCGCGGCCGCGGCGTGCGGGTGGGTCTGCTTGACACGCGGATCTACCCGGCCGGCTCGCTGGCCGGCCGATACCTCGCCCGGCCGTACTCGCTCATCGACCCCAGAGATGACGCCCTCGAGGCCGCGGCGGGGCACGGCACGTTCGTCGCGAGCTGCATACTGCAGCAAGCTCCAGCGGCCGAACTCCACGTGCACCGCGTGCTCGACGACACCGCCTCCGGTGACACCTGGACCGCGGCTACCTCGATGGTCGAGATGGCCGAGACAGGCGTCGACATCATGAACCTGTCTTTCGGGCAGTTCAGCACGGACGACAATCAGCCTCCCCTCGTGCTCGAAACGGCGGTCAACCTGATCAGCCGGCGTACCGTGATCGTGGCCGCGGCAGGCAACCACGGCGGCCTGCAGCCCTCCGCCGACCGGCCCCGGGATGTCCAGCCGAACACGCCCGTATGGCCGGCGGCCTGCCTCGGCGTGATCGCCGTCGGCGCGCTCGACCAGGCGGGAAAGCTCGCCTCGTTCACCCCGGACGTGCCGTGGACGAGCCTGCTGGCGACCGGCGTCAACGTGACAGGCGACTATCTGCGCGGTGACGTCCTCATCGAGCACCGCGACGCCGACGGTGGGCTGATCGACAGGGCGAAGATCGAGCAGTTCGACGGCACCGCGGAATGGGCCGGTTCCTCCTTTGCCGCGGCCTTCGTCAGCGGAAAGCTCGCTGCTCAAACGCGTCCCGGCGCTCATTCGGCGCACCAGGCGCGAAGCGAGCTGCTCCAGCCAGGCGCGACGGTGGAGGACAACGGCGTCCTGTTCTGCGTGCCAGAGCGCTGAGTGAGCTCGCCGGCGCGCGCGCCGGCGAGCTCACTCAGCGGACACCCGGTCAGCACGCCATGACGTCACAGGAGACGGCAGGTGAGCATGGTGCCTGACGGCATCGATGGCGACCGGCGGGGCGGCCGCGACGACGCCCCCTTGCTGCGTGCGGAGACCGCATGCATCCGCTCCCTCACCTTCACCTCACCGCACCTGACCATCGAACTCGAAGTCACCGGCGGCACACTGCTCGGTCAGATCATCCCCATCCAGACCGGCACGGTCGAGATCGAAAGCGCCGCCGGCGCCAGCCAGACCGTCGCGATCGACGATCTCGGCTGTTTCACGGTCAGCCCGATCCCGGCCGGCCAGTTCCGCATGCGCAGCCGCGCCGCGGACGGCCTCGACGTGGCCACCGGGTGGATCACCCTCTAGCCCTGGCGAAGATCAGTCCGCCCGGCGCAGATCACCACGAAAGTGCCGCGGTGACTCGATCGACCGCGACCGCGACCCGGGCCGGCAGAGACCACGCGCGGGGCAGGCGCCGCGGCAGGTGCTGACGTGTGCGACGCTGTAGGTATAACCGTCCGAGGGCAGGAGGTCGGTATGGCTGCCGCCGCGTCGGGACCGGAGCGGTCCGAGGATGAGGTGAAACGCAAGTTCCGCGAGGCGCTCGAGCGCAAGCGGACCAAGGAGGCGGACACGGTGGCAGGACGCTCGGGGAAGGACGCCGGGAAGGTCCACAGTGTCCACGACCCGGCCAGAAGCCGTCGCTCGTTTCGCCGCAGGAGCGGCGGCTGAGTCTCAGCGCTTGGTGTAGGGGCCGGTAGAGACCGCGTGGTAGCCCTTGGCGCCGACCGATCGGGCGAGCGGGCTACGCGGGTCGCCGTCGGCCTTGAGCCGGTCGAGCACGTGGCGGAAGTCGTAGCGCGGCGTCCAGCCGAGTTCGGCGCGGGCGCGGGCGTTGACGTAGACCCGGTCGATACGCGGGAACATCTTCCAGCCGCGCCGCGCGTATTCCGCCTCTTGGTCGGGAAACAGACGGCCGACGATCCGGGGCGCGTTGTCGCGCAGCCCGGCCAGGTCACCGGGGGTAAATGGCGTGGTGGCACTGACGATGTACTTCGCGAAGGCGACCGCGGGCGCACGGGACATGGCGAGCAGATGGGCGTCCACCACGTCCTGGATGTCGACGCGGCGATAGAGGTACTCGTTCGCCTTGACGTTCGCGTCGCAATACGCGGCGCGGACCTCGTCCTGGTCGTCTTCTTCCGGGAAGAACCGCGACGTGCGCAGGACTACCACGGGCAGGCCGTGATCGCGGCTGACGATCTCGCACAGCTCTTCCGCCGCGGTCTTCGTCACGCCATAGATGTTCCTGGGCACCGAGGTGACTCGCCGGGCCGAGGGGTGAGGGCCCGGCCGAATGCGCTCGTGGTGCTCGTGAAGACGAAGCTCCCGACGCCGGCCGCTGCCGCCTCCTCGAGCAGGGTGAGCGTGCCCGTGACGTTCGTGTCGACGAAGGCCTGCCGATCGTGCGAGCCGACGTGGGGTTTGTGCAGCGTCGCCGCGTGCAGTACCGCATCGACGCCGGTGAGGCAGTTGCGCACGACGTCGCGGTCCCTTACTGAACCGGTCACGGTGGTGAACGGGGAGTCGTCCACGTCGAGGCCGACGACCTCGCGGCCCTCGGCGCGCAGTCGCCGGGCCGAGGGGTGAGGGCCCGGCCGAATGCGCTCGTGGTGCTCGTGAAGACGAAGCTCCCGACGCCGGCCGCTGCCGCCTCCTCGAGCAGGGTGCTGGCAAGAAGTGTCGCAGCTCGGCGGCGGCCCTGGCACGGTCCACGCCGGAGGGGAGAGGCGGGATGGCCACCAGGTCGCCGGGGCCTGCACCGTGGCGGCCGGGTGCCCGAACACCTGGCGAAGGTGCGGTCGGCGGCTAGGGTCAGGCCATTCGCTGCGGTCGGCCAGCCACTGGGAGGCAACGGTGCGGGTATTGGAGCGGTTCGCGGTGACCGGCAAGAAAGCGCTGGTCACTGGCGGCAATCGGGGACTGGGCAAGGCCTTCGCCGCGGCCCTGGCTGAGGCCGGCGCGCGAGTGGTCATCGTGGCACGGGACGCCGACCGCAACGCGGCGGCGGTCCGCGAACTGACCGGCAGGGACCTGGCCGTGTCGTCGATCGACGCCGACATCACCGGTGACGTCGCGGAGGTCACACAGCGGGCCGTCGACCAGCTTGGTGGTATGGACATTCTCGTCAACAACGCCGGCGTGTGTATCCACAAGGAATCCTGGCAGGTGACTGACGACGAATGGGCGCAGGTGTTCGACCTGAACGTAGGGGCGCTGTGGAGGTCCAGCGTCGCGGGGAGCCGGCACATGGCCACGTCAGGCGGGGGTTCGATCATCAACATCGGCTCTATCTCCGGGATGATCGTCAACCGCCCGCAGTGGCAGCCGGCCTACAACGCGTCCAAGGCTGCCGTGCACCAGCTCACCAAGTCGCTGGCCGCGGAATGGGCCGGATTGGGCATCAGGGTCAATGCGATCGCCCCCGGCTACGTCAAGACCGAGATGGCGCCGGTAGATCAGCCTGAGTTCCGCAGGTACTGGATCGAGGACACGCCGCAGCAGCGGTACGCGCGGCCGGAGGAGATCGCGCCGAGCGTGGTGTTTCTGGCCAGCGACGCCTCGTCGTTCATCACCGGGTCCGTGCTCGTCATCGACGGCGGCTACACCCTCTGGTGA